>Ga0105107_10003129_pt1 | contig 10967 bp, 5 predicted proteins | sample PPLLaktember2015_6_FD_79335 | JGI IMG/M metagenome (GOLD analysis project Ga0105107, IMG submission 79335) | Freshwater sediment microbial communities from Prairie Pothole Lake near Jamestown, North Dakota, USA - PPLs Lake P8 Core (1) Depth... | ecosystem: Environmental > Aquatic > Freshwater >... | reverse complement strand
TGGTGTCGCCGAGTAGATTAATATTAGAATTAAATACGTAATTATTAAAATCTATTTTTACAGAATCACCATATACATTTGAAGTATCGATATATTCACCTGTAAAAATCTGGGAAGAATCTGTTATACTTGTATCTATAATTTCTTCCTCTGCAGTGAACATCAACCCGCCTTTTTCTATCTGGTTTAAATGCGAAATATAAACGGTAGGCTCGAGCTCCTCAGTTTTTACTTTAGGCTCAAACGGATTATTCATAAGGAATATATTAAATGCCCCTTGATAGAGGGTAGAAAAAACCAGCTTCTTCCCATCTTTCGATGCAGACAGCTGGTACAATCCATTTAATGAATTTGTAATAGGAACCGGTTCATCATCGGAATTTTCGGCAATATCATTTTCGGATATCTGCATTTTCTTTTTATAAATATTATTGATCCCGTTTAAATCGGAAACAAATAATATTTCTTTTCCATCCGGACCGCATACCGGCGAACTTTCATCGCTGCCGGGCATATTCGTAATCCTGGATATTTTTTTCGTTTCAATATTTACCGAATAAAGATCTTTCTGTACATAATTATGCTTATAAATTTTAAAGCTTTTCGGCATCGGATTGTTTTCAATATAATTTATCCGGTCAGAGGAAAACATTACACTTTTACCATCATGAGACCATGCAGGATCATCGTCGGTAAAAACATCATTTGTAAGAAGTGTAATCTCACGTGTGTCTAAATCATAGCAGTAAATGTCGGATTGTTCCGCTGTATGACCGATAAACGCAATTTTATTTCCTGCAGGAGACCAAACAACGCTCTTTATTCCTTCAATTCTGATCGGAAGAGATTCCCTTTCTTCCGATTCAATATCTAAAATATAAATTACATCGTATCCTTCACTTTTTGCTGATAAAGCAATTTTACTCCCGTCGGGTGACCAGGTTAATCCGGGTGTCAGAATATTTAATTCTTCGAAGTCTGCACTTCTATTCCCCTTTACAATCCTCTTAATAATTTCACCGTCTATGGCACTCATTATATAAACATCAAAATAATAATCCCGGTTTGAAAGGAATGCTATTTTATCGCCCTGCGGAGAAATAGCAGGACTTGTATTATAAAAACCGCCGTCTTCCCTATGGTCGGTGAGCCTTTTTGCAAATTCATCCGGATCTTTTCTAATGGCAATATCGGGCCAGTAAACTTTTTTAACTTCCTTCTTCCATCTTTCATTCAGATCTTTTATTGAAAGCCCGACTGCGGATTTAAAGCCTTCTTCCACATTGCCGCTACTTCTGACTTTATTAATTAATTCGCCTATTTTTTCTTTGCCGTATTTCTGGGAAATATAATAGAATAATGTTTGTCCTCCTCTGTATGCAAAATATCCGCTCAGCATCTCGATGTCGGGAAGGTATTCATTAATTGCCGCATCACGAATAAACATATCTGTATCAACGTCCCATCCTAATGCCTGGTATTCCGCCATTCCTTCACTGAACCATAAAGGAAGCTGAATAGAAATATTATTTGCTATAATATTCTGAATTGAACCGCCGTAAAACATATCATTCATTACCGCATGAGTCAGCTCATGATGAATAAGGTGCCTCAGCTTTTTATATGAACCCATAAATTGTATTACTACCCTGTTCTTAAAAAGCTCGGTAAATCCTTCAATGCCTTCGCTTAAATACGCATCCGTGACATTGGTTTCCTGGAAATCATTTTGACTGTTGTAAACAATTAGGGGTATTCTGTTGTTGATCCTGTAGTGAAAGCTGTTTTGAATTGATTCCAGCGATTTTTCTGCTTCTTTCGATGTAAATTCGGCTAGATCGGCTCCGGTCTGCGAAAAGAAAATATCAAAATGATCAGTTTGAATGTAGTACCATTCAAAATCTTTATACTGCACTTTATTTTTGCCGAATTGAGCCAGCAGTAACGGATGGAATAGGAAAAGCAGCAGAAATATTTTTGTAATTATTCTTCCCATTTATTTTCCCTTAAGAGTTATTCAAAATTAAAAAATCCAATTCGGATTTATCCAAATCTGCACGGACAAGCCGGACAAGGATTTTATCTCCTAAACGAAATTGTTTTTTTGATTTCCTACCAATTAAGGAATATTTTTTCTCATCATAAATATAAAAATCTCCCTCCAAGTCCCTAAGCCTAACCAAACCTTCAGCCAGATTATCTGTTAATTTAACAAATATTCCGAAGTGAGTTATACCCGAAATTACTGCGTGAAATTCTTCGCCGATGTGATCCTTAAGATATTCAATCTGCTTCTGTTTAACAGATAATCTTTCCGCCTCAACTGCATCTCTTTCGCATTGTGAGATATGATCGCTTATCTCCTCCAACTGCTTAGATGTATAATTTGTTCCATCCCGGAACTCTAAATAGTTGTACAACAAACGGTGAACCAGCAGGTCTGAATAACGTCTTATAGGGGAAGTGAAATGTGTATAAAATTTAAATCCAAGCCCGTAATGCCCTATATTTTGTGCAGAATACACGGCTTTTGCCATGGATCGGATTGCTAGCTCATTTATTAAGGCCTCTTCTTCATGCCCTTTTATCTGTTCCAATAAGGAACGGAACTGATTTGATTTAGGAGAAGCATTCGGATTAAAAGATAAACCGAGGGACTTTACAAACCTCGCAAATTCTTCTATTTTTTCCCTATCCGGCAGATCATGAATTCTATATACAAACGGCCTAAGCGCCTCATTCTTATCCCTTGCAATATGTTCGGCAACAATTTTATTCGCTAGAAGCATAAACTCTTCTATTAATTGATTGCTTTGCTTAATTTCCCGAAGATTTATACTCACCGGCCGGCCTTCTTCATCAAGCTCAAATTTTACTTCGGGAGAATAAAAATCGATGCTCCCCTGCCTCATTCTTTTCTTTTTAAGAATTTGTGCAAGATTATTTAACAATAAAATTTCATCGGCAAAATCTCCTTTTCCTGTTTCAATTATCTCCTGCGCTTCGGAATAGCTGAATCTTCTCTTACTATTAATAACTGATTTTTTTATTTCATATTTAACAATCTTTCCCATTCTTGTTAATTCTATGATAACCGAATAAGTGAGGCGGTCTTCAAATGGCACAAGAGAACAGATACCATTTGAAAGCTTTTCCGGAAGCATCGGAATAACCTGGCCTACCAAATACACGCTGTTCCCTCTTCGTACAGCTTCTTTGTCAAGCGGAGAATCCTTCTTAACATAATGAGAAACATCGGCGATGTGAACTCCCACGGAATAATTACCGATCGAAAGTTCTTCAATTGATAGTGCATCATCAAAATCTTTTGCATCTTCAGGATCAATGGTGAATACGTTTTTATTTCTGAAATCAATCCGCCTGCTTAATTCTTCAGCAGCAAGTGCGGAATCAATTTCTTCAGCTTCGGCAAGAGTTTTATGAGAAAATTTGTACGGTAAATTAAATTCCCTGGCAATTGCAGTAGTTTCTGCTTCCTGCGATCCTGACTTTCCGATTACTTCAACTATTTCGCCTTCCGGATTAAGCATCGGATTATTCCACACTATATTCCCTGCAATTACTTTATCTCCTTTTTTTGCAGTAGACAATTTGTCCGGATCAATGTAAATATCCCTGTTAATCTCCGGCTCATCAGGTTTTACAAAATAGAAGGAATTGGATTTAGATAACGTCCCGATAATTTCCCGCCGTTTTCTTTTTAAAACGTTAATTATCTGCCCTTCAAGGTTTTTTCCTTTCTGCTTCGCAAACAGGGCTACTTCAACCAAATCTCCGCCGAACGCAACATTTAAATTCCTGGAGGCTATAAAAATATCTCCCGATTTCCTATTCTTCGTAACTACAAATCCGAAGCCCCCCTCGTTAATCTGTAGTTCACCGGTTATTCTATTAGCGGGAGAAGCTGAATTAAGCCTGTACCGTTTGCCATTTTTTGATAAGAATTCTTTTTCATACATCTGGTGAAGCTGCGATTTGAGATCGGAATATTCCTTATCCGAATTAATGTGAAGCTTTTTAGCTATCTCTTTGCTTTTAAAACTACGGGCGGCATTTTTCTCAAAGAATGAGATTATTTCTTTTTTCATTAAAATTCAAACCTATATCTAAGGCCTATTTCGTTAACCATTTCCCTGGTTATGCTTGTTTCATTTAGGGCCCGCTTCCTCTCCAGCTTTCCGGATAGTCTTTTTGTAAACGGATATTTTATTTTAAAATTTGCCTGGCTCAAATCGTTGAATGATTCAGTTGTAGTACCGAATTCATAACTGAAATCCCCGATTTTTCCGCCGAAATTTACATAAGTGTTTTGACTTGTTTGTCTTACTTGTACGCTCTTAATAACACCATTTGTTTGATTATTTAAAAAACTTCCCACAATAGAACCTGCAACAGATGCAGCATAATTGTTTACCGAATTAAGTTCCTCCTGTGTTGCCTCATCTTTAAACTTTCCCATAATCATAAACATTACAGCATCCGAAGCATCTTTTGTCCTATCCGGTTCATCATTTTCAATTGCTTTCTCTCCCCTGTAAACCAGTATATTATCCTCTCCCTGTATAAGTTTCTTGTCCAATTCTTTTAAAGGTCCCTCCAATTTAATTTTTATGGCCACCAAAATCTCATCTTCAGATACTGCCTCGCTTCCCGATGTATCGGGAGTGTAGTAGTCAGTATAAGTAGCTGTAATATTTAATATTGGGTTGTCAATTTCATTTTCGAATTTAATTGAACCTTCGGCATCAAGCGTTTTAATAAATTCAAGTGTTGAACCTTCAAGCAGTTCTAATTCTCCCAGGGCTATAGGTCTGCCGCCGGTTTTTTCAAATTCAAATTCACCACTTAAAACAGCAGTCAAATTCTGGTTGAATTCTTTTGACAGGACAAAAATAATTGTGGCTTCATCTTCAACTTTAATATCTATCTTATAATCCATGTTGCTGAAAAGCGACGGTTTAGCGGCAGCAGTTACATATCTATTCCGCGATAATTCAACAAGTTTCTCAAAGTCCGTCTCTTTTTCAAGAGAATCATCATAAACTGCATATTTGTAAACAAAATTTTCACTTGTTCTGGTATATGCCGATCTCGACGGCGGAAAAGTCAGTTCAGCAGTTACAATCTCCACAGGTGCTTCAAGATAAGCACCCTCGCCCGTGCTTCTGAAAAAAATATTTCCATCAGTTGCAATTACAAGATCCCCGTAAACAGACGGACTGGCAGATTTGGATGCCTTGCTAAGGATTTTCAACCTGCCGTTCACAGAAAATTCAGATGCGGCAATTTCGAAACCTTCCAAGGATAGTTTGCCGCTTCCGGTCATTTTGCCGCCGCCCTTGGTATCCGGAATATTCTGGATATACAAATTTTCAAGCAGCACACTGCCAGGTTCAATTTGTATTTTTAAACCTGCCTGGTATTCGAGGTTATTTGCCTCGGCAATGAACGCCGCATTTTTAATTTCTAAGTAACCTGAGGGTGAAATGTCATCCGGAGGTTTCCCGCTGAATTTTAAATCTGCCGATAGAATCCCTTCCAGCTTATTAATTGATGGAAGAACATCGCCAAATGTGGCAAGATTAAAATTATCGGCTTTTAACGAAAGATTCGTATTACGGTCTGATAGAATCTTGCCGGTTTCCCCCTCGAATGAAAGATCAATCGGTATACTTCCCGAAATCTCCAGTAATACATTTCCCTCGTCGGTAATTTTGCCGGAACTGATCAAAGATTCGGCAGTATTTATAAATTTTGTATTGACCTCTAAATTTTTATTTCTATAATTAAATTCGCTTATTAATGAGCCGAACTTCCTCCCTTTATATCCAATATTATCAGCGTTCAGTGATAAATTTATTATAGGATTACTTAAACTCCCTGTAATACCTGCGGTTAAATTAATTTTTGCATCAAGGCTGTTTTCAGGCCTGAGATCAAGCAGATAAATGCACAACGCTTTTCCATCGATATTAATCAATTCCAGTTCAAAATTTTGAGTTCCATACTGAGATAGTGAACCGTTGAGCCGTATTTCACCAGAATCTCTTGCAAGAGAAAAGTTTTCAAAATGGATTTGATCCTGGGACAAAGAAATCCCCATCCTATTTTTGTTTCTAAAAGTAAGCTCATTATAGGTAAGAATAAGTGAATCTATATTCAATCCCGCAGTTCCGTTAAGATTCAAATCGCCCTGAAATCTCGCGGAAGCATAATTCTCAAGCTGCCCTGAGAAACTGATAGGAGAATTATTTCTGCTTAATTCAAGATTGAGGTTTACATCATAAATATTGCTGCCTGTAAAGATCCGGTCCGTTTTAAATTTCAATCCGGTAAAAACACCTGTAAGATCTTTCGAGTTAAAGCTGTTCGCCAGGGAAAGATCCAGATTCATATTTAAAAGGAAAAAGACATCCTCGTCTCCCCAGTATTTTATATAAGGGAGGTTCGATTCAAAAGAGAAATAAATGCTGTCCCCCGTACTTCTAAGGGTACCTCCGATATCGCCGTCAATTTCGAGCTGATTATTGCCGAGGAACAGAGAGAGAAGCCCAAAGTCTTTTAAATCAATCGCATATTTAATATCTATTTCGGAATTTATTTCATTAAAATATGACGGATTTGATAAATTGTCTTTATATCCTGCCGGAATAACTTTTAACTTTTGCCGGATGCCGTTATCAAATGCCGCTACCTGATTTTTGCTTTCCCTGTCGGGAATCATCTCATCCATTTTTTTATTTACGGCATCTCCTAAAAACTTTATCTCTTCCGAAATTAATTCTGCTGTTTGAGGAATACTGAAATTCCCGGTAACTGTAATGTCTGCTAAATCCGATATAAGATTTACAACTCTTTCACCATTCTCCTCCTTACGCAGATCGAGAATTGCCCGGGTGCTGTCGATGGCAATATCATTTACAGAGGAGTTGAACAGATTGAGTGCAAGAAAGAGGTTCATCTCTTCCGGATCAAAGTTCTCCCCGGAAGCATCAATTTTAAAGTTCAGATTTGTCCGGGCAGAAGAATCTTTAATTATTTCCGCAATATTTATTTTGTCAAAATCTCCCTGCAGTTCGTAAGCCGGCTTCTCATCCGAGGTAAAATCAAACAGCCCGGATAATTCAGCATTGGTCGAATCCGATAAAAGATCAAGCGTATAATTTACCTTTTTTTCCTTGGCCTCTGCGCTAAGCTTTAAAGAATTAATCTTATAACCGTTTACTGATGAAGCAGCGGAATTAAAATCTATTTCAGCAGTAAGATCTTCCGGTGCCGTCCCCTCCCCTATTATATAAATATTTGAATTTATATCCGACTGCATTCCCGCGATAGGCGATATATCAAGTTTTTCAGTTGCTATGTTGAGATCATAAGACATCAGTTTTTCCTGAAAATTCATTTTGCCTTCTGCAGAAATATTTCCCCTATCGGTTTTTATATAAAGATTGGTGCTGAAATTAATCGGATGACCGGCGAATTGAAGGGTATCGAATTTAATTACTCCGTAGTCTTTAAATACAGGAATAGACAGCGACGGAAGCAGTCTGTTAATATCCGATTGATCCACCTGCATATTGTCGAATTCAGCGTTTATAATCATTGACGAGGGTTCATCGATATTTCTTATTCTTCCTTTAACAGCAAACCGTGTATTGTAAAATTCGGCATCAAGCTGTTTGAGATTTAAATCCTTTAGGGTGCCGATTGCTTTAATATTTGAAGATAAAGTTCCCGATAAAATATCGGCAGAAGAGAGTACTGCAGCCAGATCATCAAAGCTGAATTTGTCTGCCTGAAGATCAAGTGTAATTAATGCATCGGAAAGATCTGAAGCACCTGTCGTATCGAAAAGATTAAAGTTTTCAGCGCCGACATTCAGATCAAAGTCGGACCTGCTTGTTGCTATATTTAAATCTCTTACCGTAATTTTTTCTTCATCAATATAAAATCCTCCGCTGATATTCTTTAAATTGAATGAAGAAATATTCGGCCGCAGTGAAAATTTATTTATTCCCAAAGTGAATTGATTTTGCTTGATGTTGGCAAATGCATTTAAGTTGATATTAATATTCCTGAGAATTATGTCGTCTGAATTAAGTGATTTGTATTCTGTATACGAATTCTTGTACCGGTAATCCTTCAGCGAGAAATTCACGTTTGTAAGTTTAAAGTCGGCAACCTGAATAGTAAAAGGAAATTCCGATGTCGCAGTATCTTCTTCCGATGGGGGAAAAAGTTTTGCAAAATTAATTTCACCGGTGCTGTCTTTAACCAGTGATACGGATGCATTTTTTAATTCGAATGTTCGGATATAAATATTTTTAAGCAGCAGCCTCAGCGGACTTGTTTTTACTTCAATTGTCTCGGCTTTAAGCAGAGTATCGGAGTTCATAGTTACCGCGGTGTTTCTCAGCAGCAGAGATGTAAATATTGTGCCTTCAATTTTTTCGATATATACCTTGCCGTTCAGTGCAGAGTTCGCTTCCTCCAATACGAATTCACGAAGGTACTCCTTGAATGTAGAAGTCTGCGAAATTCCAAAAATAATAATTATAAGCAGCAGCAGGCCTATTCCGATGTAAAGGAAGATATTGACTATACGGTGAAGCAGGTTTCTTTTCTTCTTTGCCGCAGTTTCTTTTTTTTGATCCTCTTCAGCCACTTTTAAATCTTGGTTATAATGAATTACTCTGGTGAATCCGACAGATATAAATTTACGGAATAGGTTTTAATAAAAAATTGATTTGGAATAATACTTCTCACCTTATTTGTAACGCTTTAAGATCGAATCAATAATTTTTGAAGTTGACTGGTCCGTTACAAAGTTAATCGTTTTTACTATGCCTCCGCTTTTTTCCACAACATCTCTTCCAACAATTTCATTAATCTGCCAATCCGAACCTTTTACTAAAACATCAGGCTTAAGTTCCTTTATAAGCTCAGCAGGTGTGTCCTCCTCAAATAGAGTTACAAAGTCGACAGGTTTTAAATTTGAAATGATAATTGATCTTTCTTTCTCCGGAGTTATAGGACGTTTTTCTCCTTTAATTCTTCTGACCGATGAATCGCTGTTTATTCCGACTATTAAAATATCTCCTAATTTTTTTGCTCTGGTAAGATAATCCACATGGCCCGAGTGAATCAGGTCGAAGCAGCCGTTTGTAAACACAACTTTCTTTTTTTCTTTCTTAAGCTTATTCCTGATTTCCACTATTTCGGATCGAGTTTTTACAGCGTCCATAATTATCAAAAATTTTTTCTAATGAACCGAGTTCTTTTTATTATCTTTGATCAAAGCACTGATAAGCTTGTTTATCTCGATGGGCACAATTCCGACCTCTTCACAGACAATACCGCCTGCATAATTAGCCAGGTATGACGCTTCGATTATATCAGATCCCGCAGCAAGAGCCATCGTTAAAGTAGAAATGACCGTATCGCCTGCTCCGGAAACATCGGCAACTTTTCTTGCTTTCGTTGACATTCTTTTTTCATCTTTACCCTTTTCAAAAACCGCTATCCCTCCTTCTCCTAAAGTAAGCAGCACATTTTTAGCATTTATTTTTTCTAAGATTCTCCGGCCGGCTTCAGAAATATCTTCATCATTACGGATCCTCATCCCGAGTACATCCTCGGCTTCTTTCCTGTTAGGCTTGAAAACCGTTACATTTTTAAACAAAAAGAAGTTGTTGAATTTTGGATCAACAGTAATTAAAATATCTTTTTTATTAGCGAGCGTTATAATTCTTTCTATCAATCCCGGAGTAAGAACTCCTTTGTTGTAGTCTTCAAGAATTATCCCATCGAGCTCATTCATCCGCGATTCTAAAAATTCATAAATTTTATTCTGTATCTCTTTGCTGATATATTTTTTACTTTCCTTGTCAATCCGTACAACATGCTGGTTATGTGCAATGACCCTGGTTTTTGCAGTTGTAGGACGGGTCTTATCGGTAATAATTCCTTCAGATGAAACATTAGTTTCAGTTATTAACGAATTGAAAAGAGAACCGTCATTATCACAGCCTATGACCCCGATAGGCAGCGGTTTGCCGCCCAACTTTAAAATATTTAGTGCAACATTAGCGGCTCCGCCGAATCTGAAAAACTCATTTTCAACTTCTACAACAGGAACTGGGGCTTCAGGAGAAATCCTCTTAACGTCTCCCCAGAAATAGCAGTCGAGCATCATATCTCCTACAATTCCGATCTTCTTTCCTTTAAAATTCTTCTTTAGAGCTTCAATATTTTTTGATGAGAGTCTGATCATCTATTTCCTTTTATTTTAATTTACGGAATTTAAAAATAATGATAAAAACGGTGGGTGAAAAGAAAAGGACTAAAGCTCCTTTATATTTTATATAAAAGGATCAGCAGTTTATAAAACTTTAACTATGTGCTAATTTGTTCTTTTTACAGGCACTTTAATTTTATACTCTCCCCTGTTTTTAAAGTAAAGTATAAACTCATATTCGGAGCCTTCCTTTAACTCCTGTTTCAGTCTGATCAGCATAACATGATGCCGCCCGGGTTTAAACCGGAAAGTTGTCTTAGGTTTAATTACAACCGATTCAACTCTGCGCATTCCCATCTTGTCCCCTTTTTTATAGGTTTCATGAATTTCAACAAGCTTTGCAATATCCGATTCGACTTTATACAACGTCTGCGGAACTTCGCTGTTATTTCTTACATCGAAATAAAATGCGCTGTTCATTCCTTTTGAAGAAGGTCTTATCCATGCCTTCTCTATCTGCAGTGTATCCTGCTGCGCAGGAATCATCATCAAAAGAAAAATGAATGAAAACATTTTATCCTCCCAAATGTTTTATGTCTTCGGTAATTTCTTTTATATCAACCCGGCTGCCCGGATATTCTTTTCTAATTTTTCCTTCCTGGTCAATCAATATAATTCTGTCGGTGTGCGCAAAAAAGTAAACCGCTTC
>Ga0105107_10003128_pt1 | contig 10969 bp, 12 predicted proteins | sample PPLLaktember2015_6_FD_79335 | JGI IMG/M metagenome (GOLD analysis project Ga0105107, IMG submission 79335) | Freshwater sediment microbial communities from Prairie Pothole Lake near Jamestown, North Dakota, USA - PPLs Lake P8 Core (1) Depth... | ecosystem: Environmental > Aquatic > Freshwater >... | reverse complement strand
TGCGCCGGCCACGCAGGTTGAACCCCCGGCAACGGATTCCGCGCCGTCCGTGATTGCGCCGCCTGACGAACTGAACGGAGATGATTCTGATAACGACAGCATCCTGTCGATGTTCCAGGGTGGCGATGAGGAGGAATCGACGGTTGGGGACCTCGCTGAGAGACTGGAGGACGTCGATACGTCCTTCTTGCTCAGCACAGCGATGGAGATAGTGGTAACCTCGAGAGGCAAAGGAGGCAGCGATGCGTAGTGCATACAGAGTGGTCGCAATCTTCCTGCTGCTGACCTTCCTACTGTCCTGCCTGCCCGCGGTGACTAAGGCAGACGAAATGCCTGCGGATGTAACGTCTGACGATGAGTCGGAAGTGGAGATTGAGACGGAACGTCCGGAACTCGAGCTGTCATCCGCGCACGGAACAGTGGGAACCAAGGTGTATGTCACGATTCATGGATTCATCCCGAATCAGTCCGTCGAAATCTACTTCTCCGATATCACTGAGCCGGTGAAGACATGGCCTGCTGACGAATACGGGTATCTCAAGACCGGCTTCAGAGTCCCGGAGTATCCGGCAGGGCGCTACAGGGTGGTGGCCAACGACGGCACAAACAACCTGCATCTGTTCTTTGAACTCGAGAGTCAGATTACAGTGGACAAGTCGAGTGGCTTGGTCGGTGATGCAGTCTCTATCACCGGCATGGGTTTCAGCGACGACGATGAGGTGAAGTTGTATCTTGACAGTACTCTCATCGGCACAACGGCGACTGATGCGCAGGGCTCGTTTGTTGCCGCCTGCACGATTCCCGAGAGCGGCAACGGGGTGCACATTCTTAAGGCGGAGGACGCCGCGGACAATCTGGACACGGTCGGATTCGATACAAGGCAGTCAATCAAAATCCAACCGGAAGAAGGCACCCCCGGCACCGAGTTCGTTGTCACTGGCTCAGGTTTCCATGCCGGCGCGAGTGTCTCGATTTCACTGGGAGACAAGGAGATCGGAGTGGTCCATTCCGGAGACAACGGTAGTTTCATGGCCCCGGTGGTGGTCCCCGGTGGCGCCTCCGGTGTCTACGAGGTGAAAGCCGATGATGGGGACGTGCGTGACTACGCCGGTTTCACGCTGACCAGTGCCGCCGGCCTCAGTGCAAGCGGTGACTACGTGGGTGCGCAATTGGCGGTCACCGGCAATGGTTTCCTGCCCGATTCTGTGGTTGTCGTGGCCTATGACGGTATCAGCATCGCTGATTCGGTGGTGGGGGGAGGCGGCTCCTTCACCATCACTTTCCTCGCGCCACGCAGCAAGCGTGGCGAGCACATCGTAACGGCGACCGATGGACTCAACACTGCGACGATGACGTTCACCATGGAGAGCAGTGCCCCGGCGTCTCCAGTGGTGCTGAGTCCATCCGACGGTTGTACAACCGGGAAGCGGCTGTTCTTCGACTGGGATGATGTACGAGATCCGAGCGGGACGTTGTACCAGTTTGAGATAGCCGCAGATGCAGAGTTTACGGACATCGTGGTATCGGAGCGGGCGCTGCTCGTATCCGAGTACCTGTTGACGGAGGAGACACCCCTGCCACGCATGGGCAACGGTGGCGCCTACTACTGGCGGGTCAAGGCGGTGGACTTCGCCGGCAATGAAGGCCCGTGGTCCGGCGTCCGCTCTCTCCGGGTCGGATTCACGTTCGAGATGCCGACCTGGGCGATACTCAGCATCATCGCCATAGTGGTGCTGTTTGCCCTGTTTGTTGTGGGTTGGTTTGTGCGGTCCGCCTCCGGGCGGCGGCACGGCGGTGCTTCGGAGAACCCGGAAGGAGAACTGGGAGTCGATGATGTCTTCTAACTGCACAAGACGCGGATGTGGCGAAGTCGACCATCGCCACAACCCATATCATCAGGAGGTGAGAATGGACGATAACTCAATGGTCATGACCGTCACCTGGATGGAGGTTGCACATATCCAGGAGAGGCTTGCTGAAGCGCGGCATAACGAGAAATTCGGTTGGGGCGCCGTCATTTTGTCTGCTGTGCTGGTCACGCTTCCCCCGACGTTGTCAATACCGTCCGTGCACCAGGGCGCACAGGTATTGGCCAGGGTGACTGCGTCTTCGGACCATGGCGGTGTGTTCGTGCTGAGCGGACTCGACCTGGCTGCCGCTATCTTCGTGCTCTCGGGGGTTCTTGTAACTCTGGGGGTCGGGGTGGCGCTCTACTGCAGGTTTCTGCGCTCTCGGCTGTTCGATGAGCTCAGGAGCCATACGGAAGCGATTCAGATGCGTGGCATGGAGCTGTAGATGGAACGAGTAACGAGGATTGCCGACAGCAGGCTCATTCGCACTGCGGGCGAGACAAGACAGGCGTCACGGACGAGCTGCCACGCCAATGGCCTCCAGGTAACCATCGTAGAAGTCGAGCAGTTCGGGGTCCGAGATGGTGGTGCGGGCATGCTGCAGCGGATACGTAAGCGCCGTGCGATAGAAGGCATCGAAGTCAGGGAGGAGGCCGACGAGTTCGTTCGCCAGTGTAGACGGAGAGATGGTGACCGCGTCTGCGGAGACAGCGGAATGGGGCAAGGAGGCCACGGAACCCATCGAAGGTCCGGATGGGATAAAAGCCGAAAGCAGCGCGAGCAAGAGCACTATGAGGACGATGTGTTCTATCCACCTGAATACCCGCGCTACCGCTGCCATAGTACTCCTCCGCTCCAGGTCGGCCAGTACTTCAGTACTAGGACAATGGTGACAGCTGCCTCAGGATGTGTCAATAGGTTGCCGGGTCTGACAGCAGACGACCTTAGGGCCCACGTCTTGGAGGCGGAGAACCATGACGAACTCGGCAAACCGGAGAACGCATGCAGGAACGCACAGAAATCGAGAGAAAGCGAGGACGGCGCCAGATGCCAGTTAAACTGAATGGAGTGACTTACTATAGGACTTCAGAAGCCTGCCGCATCGCAGGCATCAGCAAGAATACATATCTGCGATGGACGCGCGAAGGGCAACTCCAGGACATAAACCAACGGGACCGTCGTGGCTGGCGGCTGTTCACCGAGCAGGACTTGACGCGACTCGTTGAGGAGGCGACGCGGGTAGATCACGTGGACTCCGAGGTGGATGACAGTGCAGGCTAGCGAGGCGGCGCTCCGGCGCTGCGACCAGCTCACTCGGGAGCCTATGTGGCATCCAACGGCTATGAGCGGTCATCCGGACATCGACACGGCGCATGTCCTGCGCACGCCAGCCACCACCGCCGGTAGTGCCTCGCTGGTCGGCATTCCTCTGCATACTGTGTGTAACTCATCGTGAGCGGCTGCATAGGTGGCAACGTAGAGGATGCAGCCCGGTCACGAGGCGGGTTCGTCGATTCGATCGGCAGCAGCTTTCAACACGTCAAGTTCCTCGAGCGTGAACACCCGCCAACCGTTGCGGTCGCGCCTGACCGGAATGTCGATGCGGCCCTGGTCAAGCCACCTGAGCAGAGTGCTCCGGGAAATACCTATGTGTCGAGCTGCTTCCGTTGTCCTGTGGTACTCAACTCCGCCGATACAGAACGACATGGCGTTCCTCCATTTCCACTGATAGGTGTCGGTAGTTGAGAACACCCTTCTATGCCCAAGGCTAGCATTCATGATACTGTCGTGCAAATCGTTTCCAGCTCTGTTGACTCGCATCAACACTGGCCGGTACTGTCTTCCAACTTCGTGTGACACCAAAGTATGCCCGACACGTGGTGACCCAGGTACGGCTGCACCGCGCTTTGCGATTGCGTCAATGGCCGCGGCAGCGAGAGATTGAAAGGCACAGGTCGCGCGTCGGACTTGCATTGGCGTTGCCGGCTCAATGTGGCGTTGGTGAATTGCTGTAGTGCGGCAGCATCGCGCCACGTGCCCAAGGTCTGCGCGCTGCGTTCGCATGGCTGCAATCGTGTCGGTGCAGAGCGGCGCAGGTGACATGGGCCGACTTGTTGAAGCGGGATGCGCGCCTGCGCCCCTTCGACGCTAAGGCCTTTCAGCTATCTGTCGAACGTCCTGTACCCGGGGCCCAGGTCCACCGTCGTTGTGAGGCCGCCATCGACTGCCAGCGTCTGGCCGGTGATATAGTCGGACTCGTCTGCGCTGAGGAACAGTACGGCGGCGGTTATGTGTGCCGGCTTGCCCCAACCGAGTGGGATGCTCTCGCCAATGCGTATCGCTGCCGGGGTCTGTCGCAGCCGCTCGTTGATGGGTGTCTCGGTGTAGCCCGGCGCCACGCTGTTCACTCTGATTCCGTGCGGCGCAAGCTCCAGCGCCCACTGTCGCGTCAAGCCATTTATCCCCGCTTTTGAGGCCGCGTACGCCGTCGATATGCAGCCCACAATGCCCGCGACCGAGGAGATGTTCACTATCTTGCCGTATCCGCGCCCAATCATGTGCGGCACCGTCGCGCGGGCGCACATGAACGGACCCTTGAGGTCAGTGTCCAGTTCTCGGTCCCAGTCCTCGTCGGATGTGCCGATAAGGCTCCTCCGTCGGATGACACCCGCGTTGTTGACCAGGACGTCTATGCGGCCGTACGCGTCGATCGCAGTTTCAACCATCCGTTGGACATCGGCGGCTTTCGTCACGTCGCACGTGACGGCGATTGCGGTGCCGCCGACCTCACACAACGCCATTACCGTACGTATGGCGGCCGCCGCGTCGATGTCCGCGCACAGGACCTTCCCGCCTTCCGCCACAAACGACTTGCAGTAGTCTTCTCCCAGACCTGAGCCTCCACCGGTGACGATGATGACCTTGTCGATGAATCTAAGTCTACTCAATGCTCGTTCTCCTTCCGACCGAATTCAACCGGATCGGCGAGGCTTCGCCTCAATCGTGGGCACCCGCGCAAGCAGCAGTGTGCATCACTCTGTCTCGCGTTGCCGCTGAGTGTAGACTCATCACCAACCGTCGTCAACGGACCCGGCACTTCATGTCGCCACACAGGTTGCGTGCGGGCCTTTGCTCTTGTCTGGAATCCGTTGACGCGACCAATGACGGGGACTACAATGCTTCGAGGAGGACTTCCCTGCGGAGGCCTCCATCGGGCGGGGACGTATTCCGGGTTGGTGACTCGAAGACATGGGATCCGATAGCGATTCAGACGGCCGTACTGGTTGTGCCTGGTTGCCAGGCACGGCGACCGCGTGTTGCAGGACGTTGCGTACCGGCGAAGGCCGCATAAGGCAAACTCCCTTGCTGCCAGTCCGGGAGGGTGCGCCGTAGGGACGTCCGGTTGGTGTTGCGCGCTCGCCGCCACTCGTGTCTAGTCAGGGTGGCGTTTTCTTATCTGTCCGCTGTGGGGTAGTGACCGCGCAGTGAACGTAGCTCCGGGAAGCTCATCGTGGAGGTTGGCGGTATGGAGATTCTGGACGAGAAGACATTCGAAGAGCTTATCGAGTCCCGCGATCTCAAGGCGCTACGTGAGCGCCTGATCGCGATGGACACACTGGACATAGCGATTCTCCTCGATTCCGTGTCGGAAGAAGAGATGGCGCTGGCTTTCCGGCTTCTGCCCAAGGACATCGCGGTGGAGGTGTTCGACGATTTTGACGGCCCCACGCAACACCGCTTGTTGGAGTCGCTCGCCAACCGCACGGTAGGCCAGCTGCTGGAGGCCATGTCACCGGATGACCGCACGGAGCTGCTTGAAGAAGTGCCCGCGTCCGTTGCTCGCAGGCTCATAGGCTTGCTGTCTCCCGAGCAACGCCAGGTGACACTGCAACTGCTCGGCTATGAGGAGAACTCCGCGGGCCGTGAGATGACACCGTATTTCGTTGACCTCCGCACCAGCATGACGGTGGCCCAGGCAATGGAACGTATTCGCACTTTGGCTATCGACAGGGAGACGATTTACGAGTGCTATGTGATTGGTCCGCGCCGCCGCCTTGAGGGCACGGTGTCGCTCAAGGAGCTTGTCCTGGCGCGCCCCGATATGACCGTTGCGGATGTAACGCAGCCGAATCCAAGGAAGGTGTTCACCCATAGTGATCGCGAGGAAGCAGCCAGCGTGTTGCGTGAGAATCGACTCCTGGCTGTTCCGGTCGTTGACCGGGAGGAACGGCTTGTCGGCATCATCACTCAGGACGATGTGGCCGATATTATGGAAGAGGAAGTCACCGAAGATATCTACCGCTTCGGTGCGGTGCAAGGTACTGAGCGTGGCTACTTCACAACGCGCATCTTCAACGTCGTGCGTCGCCGAATTTCATGGCTGCTGTTGCTGTTGCTCGTGAATACCGTCACGGCATCCATAATCGCCGGCCAGGAGCAGATGCTCGCCGAAGTTGTCCTGTTGGCCGCCTTCATCCCATTGCTCGTCGGCACCGGGGGTAATATCGGCGCCCAGTCAGCCACCGTGGTCATACGAGGACTGGCGACAGGAGAGATAAAACCGCGTAAGGCGATGTCCATTGTCGGCCGCGAGGTGAGCGTCGGACTGCTCCTCGGGCTGTCGCTCGGAGTTGCTGTGCTGGCGTGGTCGTACTGGCTGGGCCGTGATTCCGACGTCTCTCTGGTGGTCGCCATTACACTCGTGTCGGTGTCCGTGTTAGCCACCGGGGTGGGCAGCGCACTGCCCTTCGTGTTTCGACTATCCAAGGCCGATCCGGCACTGGTGTCTGCCCCGCTGGTGACCACAGTCATGGATATCGGGGGCGTGGGCGTCTACTTCGCTGTGGCGCACTGGCTGATTGCCTGACAGGGCGTGGCGCCACACCGGACCGGATGGCTTATCCGGTCTGTGCGAGGCGCCAGAGCGCTTCATGGACTCTCACGAGAGCGAGGGTGTCCCTCGCGCAGTACGCGAATAGGTCGCGCCTGACGAGTGGGGCTCGGGCGGAGCTGTAGTAATCGCCTTTCGCAAGATATGCGTATGACGCGCTTGCCGAGGCCTCGTCCTCAATCTCCAGATCGATGTAGGTGAATCCCGGAACAAGCGCCGGAGCCACATTCCTGAGGCACGTGCGACCGCGGAAATCGGGGTGGTAGAAGTCACTGCGGATAATGGATTCAAGAGTCACTGTCCGTCGCAGCAGTCCATCCAGGGCGGCCGCAAGGTCGGGGCACCGGCTTTTCATGCCGCGTATGACGCGGGCCTGGTACGACGAGTACACAACGATGCTTCCTGCAGTGCCCGCATCCTGCAACAATCTTTCCGCCAGCTGCCGATCGCCGCGTTGCTCGTGTGGCGATAGAAACGCGTTGTGGCTTCGCAGCCTTCCCGGCTGGTCGCACGTACGCAAAGAGTACAGGAACGGCACTTGCTCGAACGGCGCAACACCCGGAAAGACGGGGAAGGCGGTCCCCACTGTCTCCAGGTCCAGGTAATATGCGGGCCACTCCACCGCGTTCAGATGACCAAGAAGGTCACCCGTTATCAGTGGCCGTTCGCTGGAGACGCTCTGCCACACGGTCTGTTGACGTTTAGTAAGCACCGTGGAGTCCGGCAGGTCCGTGAGCGCCCGGTAGCCGCGATTCAGGAATCTCCGCAGTTGACCGGCCGTCAAGACAGGTAGCTCGAGGATGTGGTGCGCCACGCCGGCGCCCGTGCACGAACGGAACAACGGACATCTTCGGCAGTGCGGTATGAGGAGCGCGGCAGGTGGTTCGGCGGCCCGCGTCAGGGCATTGATTGTGGTGAGCTCTTGCTCGAACTCCGTAGCCAGCTCGGCAACGCGGGCAGTGACGTCCACCGGCGCAGTGAATAGCGCCCTATCAGGCATGCCGGCCCGATAGTCGCCCGATACGGGCAGTACTGAGGCGCCGCTGAGATTCACTCCCGCTGCGTCGATGACCATCCATTCGTATGCCAGTTCGTCTATCGTCTTGTCGGTGTAGCTTGTGCCGGCATTCACTTTGTAGAGATACCAGGAGTCGCCGGTTCGGACCAGCGCGTCGGCGCGGGCCCGGCAGGTGGCGGTGCCGAAGGCGGGTTCCAGGACTGCGCTCGTAGTTGCGCGGTCAAGCAGGTCCAACGTCTGCCCGCATGCCGCATCGTACGCATGCCGGGAGACGAGCGGGGCATCGAGGAACAGCGAACGGGCCCTCTCACGTATATCCTGGTCTTCATCGCCCCGAAGTCGGTCGGCAACGGTGCCTCGTTCCGGGGCCAGTTCGACAGGCGGTGTCTCCAACCTGCTGAACCAGCCCAGCCTCGGGCAGTCGACCGAGTTCAGGAACGATTGTTTGGTGAGTCTTCCCGGCATGTATCTCTTCTTTCGCGCGGCCTCTTCGAGCCTGGCGCAGGAGTCCCGCAACCCGGCGCCCGGCCGGGTGGTCGCATCGTGCATCCCGGCCCCGGCTCCATGCCGGACTGCCGCAGACACAGGGGTCAGTTCACGTGAGTCCGTATTTCGCGGGGTGGGTTCGCACCTCCGCGATGAAGTCGGGCACTATCCGGTCCAGGCTCCCAAAGTCTGGTTGCCAGCCCCACTCCCGTCGCGCACAGGAATCATCAAAGACCTCTACCTTCGCGCTGGCGTAGTATTGCATGATGGCGGGATCGGGATTATAGGTAATCACGGCATTCGGGATGTGAGACCGCATCGCCATCTCCACTTCCTTCGCCGTGGGTGTGGGCGTGAGACCGCCAACATTGTAGGTCAATGTCTCAATGCGTTCCAGCGGCGCCTCGGATAGCAGTCGCAGCGCCATGACCGCGTCCTTGAAGTACATGCCCGGCCCCTTCGTGTCCGGGGTGACGAAGCACTCAAATGGCTTTCCCAGTGCAGGATACTCAATCATCCATGAGTTGTACTGGGCGACAGTGCGTTGCGTCGTGCCCGGGCCGATGACTGAAGGGAAACGGACTCCGCGGTAGTCCAATCCGAAGTGCTCCTTGTAGAAGCGCCCCAGGCATTCGCAGTACAACTTGCCGGAACCATACATCGTGGCCGGCCTCTGGATGGTCTGGTCCGTGGCGACCTTGCCGGCGCCGATTGAAAATGTGCTGATGGAACTGGTGAAGATGACCTGCGTGACTTCGAACAATCGCGCGGCCTCGAATACGTTCATCGTGCCTACCACGTTGACTTGAAACGATGCCCAGGGGTTGGCTTGCGAGGGCGTACTGAGCATCGACCCGAGGTGGAAGATACGCTCAATGCGGTGGTCCTTCACCGCATTGAACACTTCTGCAGCGTGGTCGAGCGTTCCCCGGACGACTGCGACCTTGCCCGCGAGGTCGGCGATGCGACGGGGATTGGTTGACGGTCCGAAGGTGACCACTTCGTGACCCTGCGTCACAAGCGCCCGAACCAGTTCGGCTCCGATGTAGCCCGTCCCTCCGGTTACCAGTGTGCGCACGTCGTAATACCTCCTGAGTATTTCGAGCATCCGGTGCAGTTCGTGTTGCAGCATCAAACCGCGCGGCGCTGAGACCTGATTCATGTTAGCGCATGTGCATTGCTTTGTCCGTACGCCATGAGTCCGGTTTCCCGGAGCACATCGTTTTCAGCGTGACGCAGGACGTTATTTGCGCGGTGTTGCCCCGTATCATCGAGACGACTATGCGCGTGGGATCGATGCGATGTCGGATGTCGTCGCCGGGATGCAGTCTGGACTATCGCTATCAGGAACCGGCGCGAGAGCGGCACAACGGTGGCCGAGTACGTTCCGGTCAACTTGACGGCGACACACGGACATCAAACGGATCTCTGCCAGTGACAGACATCCAGTTACCGTTTTCTCATCTGCGGAAGCGCCATACGGGGCAGCGGGCAAGTCGGATGACGACTACCTCATGATTCGTGATCGTCCCGTCAGCATCAGTATCCCCACGACGATGAGGAGGACGCCAAGGACGACCTTAACTAGTGACGGCACGACGAGCACGAGAATGCCCAATACCAGGAGTATGATGCCCATGGTCTTGTCCGACATGTACCCTACCTCCCTGTGATTCGATAGGCGCGATTATGCAGCGTCTGGATTCACGATGCAATTCAGAAAGACGGCTGCTGGCCTCATCAGGCGCCTGCGCTGTACCATTGTCGCTCATGAGGCTCATGGCGATCGATGGCAGCCCTCACGGAGAACGAGGCAATACTGCGCTCCTGCTGGAGCGCTTCGTGTCGGGAGCCATCCAGGCGGGCGCTGAAGTTGAGCGCGTGGCCACGCATAGTCTGCGCATGGAGCCGTGTTGCAGCAAAATGGTGTGTTGGTATCGAACTCCCGGGATGTGTGTACGTCAGGACGATATCTCGGACACCATACATCGACTCGCCGGAGCCGACGTTTGGGTGTTGTCAACGCCGGTGCACGTGGGTGGCATGACGGAGTTGATGGTGCGATTCATGGAGCGCACCGTAATGCTTCTCTCTCCGATGTTCGAGGTTCACGATGGACGTACGCGCCATGTGGCCTCGCCGTCCAGTGCGGACAAGTCCGTAGTCCTCATCTCTACGTGTGGCTACTACGAAGAGTCGGCCTTTGAGTCGCTCGTGTGCCAGGTACAGGACCTGACCAGGTCGCATCATCGACGTTTTGCCGGGGCTTTGCTCCGTCCCCACGGACTTGCGCTCAAGTACATGCAGGCGAACGGGATCGATGTCAGTGATGTACTTGATGCCGCGCAGCGGGCGGGAACCGAACTGGTGGCCAGGGGGACTTTCGGAGAAGGCACCCTGCGCGCGGTGAGTCGTCCGCTTGTATCCAGGGAGGAGTTTGTTGCGTTGATGAACAGCGCCTTCGAGCGGCGGATGGGGTGCCGGCCCGGTCGGACGCCGGGGTGTGAGTGACATGGGGAGTCGTGTCTCTCAACGCTAGTTGAGGGTGACATTCCCCATCCAGGTCTGATGCGCGCTTCGGCGCCTGGCATTGCCTCTTGTCCGTCGAGGTGATGGTGCCGGCGCTCCCGGCTAAACACCGGGATTCGATGCAGCAATGCCGCCCCGCACCTCGCGCGCTCCGAGGCCAGCAGACGGCAAGTGTGCCCTGACAGATCGGAACGA
>Ga0105107_10003127_pt1 | contig 10969 bp, 11 predicted proteins | sample PPLLaktember2015_6_FD_79335 | JGI IMG/M metagenome (GOLD analysis project Ga0105107, IMG submission 79335) | Freshwater sediment microbial communities from Prairie Pothole Lake near Jamestown, North Dakota, USA - PPLs Lake P8 Core (1) Depth... | ecosystem: Environmental > Aquatic > Freshwater >... | reverse complement strand
GGGGCGGCGAGGCCCTTGGCGCGCGCCGCCTCGAGGTCCCGCTGGTTCGCTTCGAGGATGCGCGAGCGCGACTCTTCGAGGCGCTCCGCCGCCCGCAGCAGCCAGGCGTTCTTCGCCCTGCTGCCGAGCCGCGCCACCTCGCGCGAGGCCTCGCGCGCGCGCCGCGCGAGGCCTTCGACCTCGCGTTCCAGCTCGCTCTCGGCTTCGGGGGCGCTCATGCGGCAGGCTCTCCGGGGCCCGCCGCGGGGCTCGCCGCGGGGCCCTCCAGCACGACGAGATCGTCCCGATGGATGGCCTCGTCGCCGTTCGAGTATCCTAGCACCTGGGCGATGCGGGCGGTCGGCAGGCCCTTGATGCGCGCGAGCTCTCCGGCGGCGTAGGCGCTGAGGCCGCGGGCCACCTCGCGGCCCGCCCGGTCGACGCAGCGCACCGGGTCGCCGATCCCGAACTCGCCGCTCACCCCGACCACGCCCGCGGGCAGCAGGCTGCGCCCACGCTCGCGCACCGCCCGGACGGCGCCGTCGTCGAGCACCAGGGTGCCGCGCGGCCGCGCCGTGAAGCCGAGCCAGTGCTTGCGGCTGGCGATGCGCGCGCCCGGCAGGATCAGCGTGCCGACCGGCTCGCCGCGCGCCACGCGCAGCAGCACGTCGGGGCGCGTCCCGCGACACAGGACGGTGGCAGCTCCGCCGCGCCCGGCGGTCTCCGCGGCCTGCAGCTTCGTCGCCATGCCGCCGCTGCCGAACGTCGTGCCGGGGCCGCCCGCGCGGCCGCGCAGCTCGTCGGTGACGGACTCGACCACGCCGAGCAGCGGCGGCGGCGGCTCGCCGGGCCGCGGCGGGCGCTCGTAGAGCCCCTCCACGTCCGTCAGGATCACCAGCAGGCCGGCGCCCACCAGGTCGACGATCGTGGCCGAGAGGTTGTCGTTGTCGCCGAAGCGGATCTCCTCGGTCGCGACCGTGTCGTTCTCGTTCACGATGGGAACCACGCCGAGGTCGAGCAGCGTCGTCAGCGTGTGGCGCGCGTTCAGGTAGCCCTCGCGGTCCTCGAGGCCCTGCCGCGTGACCAGCACCTGGCCCACCTGCCGCCCGTGCCGCGCGAAGCGCCGCTGGTAGATCTCGCACAGGCCGATCTGGCCGACGGCCGCGGCGGCCTGCTTCTCGGGGATGGTGCGGCCGGTGTGGTCCCAGCGCAGCGCGCGGCTGCCGCAAGCGATCGCCCCCGACGACACCAGCACCACGCGCCGGCCTTCTTCCATGAGCGTGGCGATCTGTCGCGCCAGCGAGCCGATGAGGCGCGAGCGGAGCTGCCCGCGATCGGTGAGTGTGGCGCTCCCGACCTTCACCACGATGCAGCGCGCGCGCCGCGCCAGGGCGCGCGCGTCCCGCGCGCTCATCGGGCGTCCTCCGCGTCGAGGGCGCGCCCCAGCGCCGTCAACAGCTCGGCGACGCCCTCGCCCGTGGCGCCCGAGACGAAGAAGACCTGGCGCCCGCGGGCGCGCAGCGCGTCCGCCAGGCCCTTCAGCGGGTCGCGCTCGGAGACCAGGTCCACCTTGTTCAGCACGACCAGCTCGGGGCGCGCGTCGAGCGCCGCGCCGTAGGCCTTCAGCTCGGCGCGCACCGTCTCGTAGTCGGCGAGCGGGTCGCGGCCCTCGAGCAGGGCGCCGCCAGCGTCGATCAGGTGCACCAGCACGCGGGTGCGCTCGACGTGACGCAGGAAGCGGTCGCCGAGCCCCGCGCCCTGGCTGGCGCCCTCGATGAGGCCCGGGATGTCCGCCACCACGAAGCGGCGCTCGCCGGCCTCGGCCACGCCGAGCATCGGCACCAGCGTCGTGAAGGGATAGGCCGCCACCTTGGGCCGGGCGGCCGAGACGCGCGCCAGCAGGGTGGACTTGCCGGCGTTCGGCAGGCCGACGAGGCCGACGTCTGCCAGCAGCTTCAGCGAGAGCCGCAGCCGCCGGCGCTCGCCCGGGAGCCCGGGGTTCGCGAAGTCCGGCGTCTGGCGCGTGGAGGTGGCGAAGTGCTGGTTGCCGAAGCCGCCGCGCCCGCCGCGCGCCGCCACGAAGCGCTGGCCGTGGCTGGTGAGGTCGCAGAGCGGCTCGGCGCCCTCGGGCGCGCCGGCCTCGAACACCGTGGTGCCGACCGGCAGGCGGATCACGACCTCGGCGCCGTCGGAGCCGCTGCGCTGGTTGGTGCCGCCGGGCTCGCCGTTGCCGGCGCGGAACTCCCGCTGGTAGCGCTGGTCGCGCAGCGTGGCGAAGTTGCGCTCGGCTACCAGCACGACGTCGCCTCCGCGCCCGCCGTCGCCGCCGTCGGGGCCGCCGCGCGGCACGAACTTCTCGCGGCGGAAGCCGACCCGGCCGTCTCCGCCGTGCCCGGCGGCGACGTCGATGATCGCCTCGTCGATGAAGTCGTGGCTGGCCATAAGGCACGGCCTCCGGGTCGCCGGCCGTGCGAGGAAGCGCGGGCGGGCCGGAGCCTCAGTTCGGGGCGGCGGAGGGCTCGATCTGCGCGACGACGCGGCCGCGCGACTCGCCGTAGCGCACCACGCCGTCGGCGAGCGCGAAGAGCGTGAAGTCCCGGCCGAGGCCGACGTTGCGGCCGGGATGGATGCGGGTGCCGACCTGGCGCACCAGGATGCTGCCGGCGCGCACGAACTGCCCGCCGAAGCGCTTCACGCCGCGCCGCTGGCTCTGGCTGTCGCGCCCGTTGCGGGAGCTGCCCTGTCCCTTTTTGTGCGCCATCGCTTCTTCCTCTCGACCTCAGCCTTCGATCGACTCGACGCGGACCTCGGTGTAGCTCTGCCGGTGGCCCTGCTTGCGCCGGTAGTTCTTGCGCCGCTTCTGCTTGAAGATCGTGATCTTGGGGCCGCGGTCCTGGGCCAGGATGGTGCCCACCACGCGCGCCCCGCTGACCAGCGGCTTGCCGACGCGGGTGTCACCCTCGCCGCCGACCAGCAGCACCTCGGCGAACTCGATCCGCTCGCCCACGGCGCCGCCGAGCTTCTCGACGCGAACCGCGGCGCCCGGCGACATCCGGACCTGCTTTCCCCCGGTCCGCACCACGGCGTACATCAGCGCTCCTCCCGCTCTTCGGAATCGGGCAGTATCGGGAACTCCCCTTCCCCGTCAACCGGTTGCGCCTCTACAGCGGCTTCCGGGGTCTCTTGCCCCGCGGGGGAAGCGTCCAGCGGCGCCCCGTCTCCACCCGCCGCGGCCGCGAGGGGGGAGGCGTCCTCCCCGTTCCCGGCCTGCGGGGCCGTCTCTAGCGGCGCCTCGCCCGGCTCCGGCGCCGCCGGGGCCCGGTCGAGCAGCCAGGGCAGCTCGAGGGTCACCCGCCCGCCCGGGCCGGTCGCCCGGATCTCGAACTGCTCCTGGTGGATGTCCGGGCGCACGCGGATCTCGATCTCGCGGCCGAGCTCCGCCTCCACCGCGCGCAGCGACTCGCGGCCCGGCCCGAGCAGCTGCTCGGCGACCCGGCGCTGCACCGTCACCTCGATGTGCTGGCCGGCGAAGCGCGGCGCCGCCTTGCGGATCTCGCGCAGCACGCGGAAGCCGACGCTCTCCTCCGAGAGCACGTAGCCCTTGCCCTCGCAGTAGGGGCAGGGCTCGCAGAGCGCCTGCACCAGGCTCTCGCGGGTGCGCTTGCGCGTCATCTCGACCAGGCCGAGCTCGGAGATCTTGAGGATGTTCGTCTTCGCCTTGTCCTGGCGCAGCGCCTCCTGGAGCGCGCGGTACACCTTCTCGCGGTTCTCGGCGGGCTCCATGTCGATCAGGTCGATGATGATCAGCCCGCCGATGTTGCGGAAGCGGAGCTGGTAGACCACCTCCTTCACCGCCTCGAGGTTGGTGCGCAGCACCGTCTCCTCGAGGTCGTGCTTGCCGACGTAGCGGCCGGTGTTCACGTCGATCGCGGTGAGCGCCTCGCTCTGGTCGATGATCAGGTAGCCGCCCGACTTGAGCCAGACCTTGCGGCCGAGGTTCGCGTCGATGCGCTGCTCGACGCCGAAGTGGTCGAACACCGGCGCGGCGCCCTCGTACAGCTCGAGGCGCGGCTTCGGCTCCGCCACGAACTCGTCGACGAAGGCCTTCATCTCCTCGTAGACGGGCCGCCAGTCGACCACCACGCGCTTGGTCTCGCCGCTCACGAAGTCGCGAATCACGCGCAGCGGCAGCGACGGCTCGCTGTAGAGCACGGCCGGCGCGCGCACCTGATCCTTGCGGATCTGGATCTCGTCCCAGACCTTGGTCAGGTAGCGGACGTCGGCTTCGAGGTCGGCGTCGCGCGTGCCCTCTCCGGCGGTGCGGATGATGAAGCCGAGGTCCTTCGGGCGGATGCGCTCGACGATCTCGCGCAGCCGGCGCCGCTCGCGATCCGAGTCGATGCGGCGCGAGACGCCCACGCGCTGCGCCCAGGGCGTCAGGACGAGGTGTCGGCCGGCGATCGACACGTGGGAGGTGATGCGCGCGCCCTTGGTCCCGATCGGCTCCTTGGCGATCTGCACCAGGATCTCCTGGCCTTCCTGGACGAGGGTGCCGATGTCGGGCGGCGCCGAGCGGCGCCCGCCGCGGCCGCGGCGGCGTGGGCCGCCGTCCTCGCCGTCGATCTCCTCGATGTTCTCGACGTAGTCGCCGGCGTAGAGGAAGGCGGCCTTCTCGAGCCCGATGTCCACGAAGGCCGCCTGCATGCCGGGCAGCACCCGGGTCACGCGGCCCTTCACCACGTTCGAGACCACGCTCTGGGTCGTGGCGCGCTCGAGGTGGAGGTCGACGAGCTGGTTCTTCTCGAGGACCGCGACCCGGGTCTCCCCCGGGCTCGCGTTGATCACGATCTCGTTCTGCATGGCCACCCGCACCGGCCGGGCGGCAGCGCCGCACCCGCCGGCTCTGGCGAGCCCGCGTTACCTCGAATCGGGAAGGAGAGGCGCGCCGCGCACGGCGCGCGTGGGGATCAGGCGGAGCCCGAGCGCCGTAACGGGCGCTCCGGACGGACGGGAACTCTCACGAATCTCCCGCAATCACTCGGCAAAACGTTGACTCGCAAACGCCGTTTCCGTTTCGAATGACGGCTCGGTGCGCGACCGACCGGAGCTCCGCAAGCACCCCACGGCTCGTCCGACTCCATTTCGGCCCACGACCCTTCGAAACCGCCCCGCGTCCGTTCCAGGACCCCTAGGGGAAATCTCGACCGAACCGCGTCAAAATACTGGGGCACAGCATCATGGATCGGGGCAGGGAGGTCAAGGTGAGCTACCCGCGGGGTCCGGTCGGGCCCGGAGGCGCCCTTGCTACAGTCCTCGGCGCTGCCGGGATCGGGGAGCCTGCGTGCTGAACACCTCCGTGCTGGTCCTGAATCGCTCGTATTTGCCGGTGCACGTCACCTCGGTGCGTCGCGCCTTCTCCCTGCTCTACCAGGGCGTCGCGCGGGCCGTGAACGAGGAGTACCGGACCTTCGACTTCGACGAGTGGAGCCAGCTCGCGGTGGCGCGCGAGGCCGAGAGCGTGGGCACGCTGCACGGACGCATGCGCGTGCCGCGCGTGATCGTGCTGGTGGCCTTCGACCGGCTGCCGCGCCGGCACGTGCGCTTCAGCCGCATCAACATCATGACCCGCGACCGCTTCCAGTGTCAGTACTGCGGCGACCGCCCGGTGCGGCAGGAGCTGAACCTCGACCACGTGGTGCCGCGCGCCCTCGGCGGGCGCACCATCTGGGAGAACGTGGTGACGAGCTGCGTCGACTGCAATCGCCGGAAGGGCGGCCACACGCCCGTGCAGGCCGGCATGGTGCTGATCCGCCGCCCGGCGCGGCCGCGCTGGACGCCGCTCGCCCACCTGATGCTGACGGGCGCGCGCTACGAGGAGTGGCGCCCGTTCCTGAACGTTGTCGATGCCTCGTACTGGAACGTCGAGCTGCGGGAGTAGCCGGCCCGGAGGTCCCCGTCTGTTTCGCGAGCGCCCGAATCAGAGCCCGTCGCAGCGACGCGCACGCGGCCCCTACGTCGTCGCCCTGGGCGGCGGCAAGGGCGGCGTGGGCAAGACCTTCCTGGCCGCGAACCTGGCCGCCGAGCTGGCGCGGCTCGGCTACCGCGTCGCCGCCGTCGACACCGACCTCGAGGGAGCGAACCTGCATACCTGGCTCGGCGTGCCGCGCCCGGCCGCGAGCCTCGCGGACTTCGTCGCCGGCCGCGAGGCCGACGTCGCCAAGCTGCTGCTCGAGACGCCGGTCGAGAACCTGGCGCTGATCGCCGCGACCGGCGGCAACCTGACGGCCGCGCATCCGGAGGGCCCGCTCCGCGCGCAGCTGCTGCAGGGCCTGCGCGGCCTCGACCGCGACGTGGTGGTGATCGACTGCGGCGCGGGCGTGCACCCCGCGGTGATCGACTACTTCCTGCTGGGCGACGACGGCCTGCTGGTGCTCCACCCGGAGCCGACCTCGCTGGAGAACGCCTACTCCTTCCTGCGCGCGGTGTTCTACCGCCGCATGCACCTGGCGATGCTGAACCATCAGGTGCAGGACCGCATCGCCGAGTGCATGGACCAGCTGAACGAGCGCGGCATCCGCACGCCCCAGGACCTGCTGCGCGAGGTGCAGCGGATGGACTCGGAGGACGCGCGGCGCTTCGTCGAGACGATGCGCGCGATGCGGCCGCGGGTGGTGGTGAACGAGGTGGCGTCGGCGGACGACGTGCGGCTCGGCTTCGCGGTGAAGAACGTCTGCCGCACCTACTTCGGGCTCGACGCCGAGTACGCCGGCTACGTGAACCGCGACGAGGCGGTGCGCCGCTCGCTCCAGCAGCGGCGCCCGCTGATCGACGTGGAGCCGCGCAGCGACGCGGCGGTGTATCTGAAGCGCATCGCGCGCAAGCTCGCCGAGGCGATCGGCGCGCGCGAGACGACGGGAGTGCGCAGATGAAGTCGATCACGGAGCTCGATCACTACGAGCTCCTGGACGTCTCGCGGGACGCCACCCGCGAGGAGATCGAGCGCGCCTACCGGGTGGCGGGCGCCACCTGGGAGGACGGCTCGCTCGCGACCTACTCGCTCTACAGCGACGTCGAGGCCGAGGCGCTGCGCGAGCGCATCGAGTACGCCTACGGCGTGCTCTCGGACGTCGACGCGCGCGCGGCCTACGACGCCGGCCTGGCCGGCGGCGCGACCCGGAGCGAGCCGGAGCGCATCCCGCTCGACCTGGAGCTGACCTTCGAGGAGGCGCCGCGCGGCGAGCTGCCGCCCTCGGGCCTCGAGTTCGAGGAGTCGTTCGAGGAGGACGGCACGCCCTACGACGGCGCGCGCCTGCGCCGCAACCGGCTGCAGCGCGGCATCGACCTCGACCAGATCGCGCGCGTCACCAAGGTGAACCCCACCTACCTGCGCTTCATCGAGGAGGACCACTTCAAGGACCTCCCGGCGTCGGTCTACGTGCGCGGCTTCGTGACTGCCTACGCGCGCTGCCTCGGGCTCGACCCGGCGCGGGTGGTGCCCGAGTACATGGAACGCTTCGAGGCCGCGCGGCCGCCGACCGAGCTGACCCCCACCAAGATGGTGCGCGCGGTGCGCACGGCGGGCGGTCGGCGAAGCCGGCGCTAGTGGACCGCATCGCGGACCCCGGGCGCGCGGAACGCCTGGCGCGCGCGATCCTCTCGGACGTGATGCTGTACAACGCGGACAAGGTGAAGGCCGGCATCGAGGCCGACGACCTGTTCGAGCGGCTGCGCGAGGAGCTCGACGAGGCGCGCGCCTTCTTCGAGGAGCGCGTCGAGTCCGACGTCGCCGCGCGCAGCAACGCCTTCGGCCGCGCGCTGGTCGACGTGCTGGTCTACCGCAGCCGCGCGGTGCGCTCGCGGATCTGGTGATGGCGACGCCCGCCCGGGCGCTCGAGCTGCTGGTCGGCGAGGACGAGGCGGGTCTGCGGCTCGACCAGGCGCTCGCGAGCCTCGCCGGGGTGACGCGCGCCCAGGCGCGCCGCTGGATCGACGAGGGGCGCGCGCGCCTCGGCGGGCGCAGCGCGCGCGCGGCGCAGCGCGTGGCGGCGGGCGAGCGCATCGAGGCCGAGCCGCCCGAGCCGGTGGAGGCGCACGTTGCGGCCGAGCCGATCGCGCTCGAGGTGCTCTACGAGGACGCGGACCTGATCGTGGTGAACAAGCCCGCCGGCCTGGTCGTGCACCCGGCGCCGGGGCATCCCGGCGGCACGCTGGTGAACGCGCTGCTGCACCACTGCGGCGACCTCGCCGGGATCGGCGGCGTGCTGCGGCCGGGTATCGTGCACCGCCTCGATCGCGGCACCTCGGGCGTGCTGGTGGCGGCGAAGAGCGACGCGGCGCACGCGTCGCTGGCCGCGCAGTTCCACGACCACACGGTGGAGCGCATGTACCTCGCGATCGTGCGCGGCGCGCCGAGCGCGGAGAGCGGGCGCGTCGAGCGGCCGATCGGCCGGCATCCGCGCGACCGCAAGCGCATGAGCACCCTCGCGAGCGCGGGGCGCCGCGCGGTGACGGCGTGGCGCGTGCGCGAGCGCTTCGCGGCGCGCGGGCACGCGCTGCTCGAGGTGCGGCCCGAGACCGGGCGCACGCACCAGATCCGCGTGCACCTGGCGGCCGCGGGCCTGCCGATCGCGGGCGATCCCGTCTACGGAAGGGCGCGGCGCGGCGAGCTGCCGATCGAGCGTCCCGCGCTGCACGCGGCGCGGCTCGGCTTCACGCATCCGCGCAGCGGCGAGCGGCTCTGCTTCGAGGCGCCGCCGCCCGAGGACTTCCGCCGCGCGCTCGACTGGCTGGCGCGATGAGCGGCTGGCTCGAGCACGAGCTGCTGAGAGCGCGCGGCGCGCGCCACGGCTTCGGGCTGCGCGGGACGGCCGCGCCCGCGGGCACGCGGCGGCCGCGGCAGGTGCACGGCTGCGAGGTCGTGCACGCGGCGGGCGGCGAGCTGGGCGACGCCGACGCGGTGCTCTGCCGGATGCCCGGCGTTCCCGTCGCGGTGGTGACGGCGGACTGCGTGCCGATCCTGCTGGCGGCGCCCGGGGCGCGCGCGGTGGCGGCGGTGCACGCGGGCTGGCGCGGCCTCGCGAGCGGCGTGATCGAGGCGGCGCTGCGCGCGCTCGCCGCGACCGGCGCGCGCGCCGGCGAGCTGACGGCGGTGGTCGGACCGCACATCGGGGCCTGCTGCTACGAGGTGGACGAGCCCGTGCTCGAGCGCCTCGCCGCCCGCTTCGGCTCCGCCCTCGACGCGGCGGCGGTGGCGACGCGCGCGGGACACGCGCGCATCGACCTCGGAGCGCTCGCGCGCGCGGAGCTGCTGCGCGCGCTCGCTCCCGACGCGGTGGGGGCCTTCGCCGATGCGTGTACGCGCTGTGACGCGCTGCGTTTCGAGTCCCACCGGCGGGACGGCGCGCAGGCCGGGCGCATGGTGCACTGGATCACCGCCGCGCCGCCGAGCCCTTGACATCGCCAGTTCGGCCAAGGTAGGTTGACCTTCATCGTCCGCCCCCCACCGAAGATCCCCATCACCTTCTTCGGCGGAGACTCCCAAGCCGAGTCCACTGCGACGCCAGCACTCCTTCCATCCGGCCAGTCCGGTCGGGGTGGCAGCGCCGTCCGGCGCAACTCGACCCCGGCCGCGCCCGCACTGCGCGCGGAACCTATCCTCCAGGTCTTCTCGAGAGCCCTTACCAGCCCAACCCTTCCAACACCGCAACCGCCACACCGAGAGGCAGGACCTTGAGCACCACACACGCATCCGATCCGTCGGGAAACTTCCCGGGAGGGCGCGAGCCGAACCGCGGCGGCGATCGCGGCGATCGCAACCGGCGCGGCCGTCCGCGGCGCCCGCGCAGCGGGAACGGCGGGGGGAACGGGATGCGGCCGCCGCACGGCGGGCGCGACTTCGACCTGCGTGACGAGACCTTCGGCGAGGAGGACGTCTACGTAGAGGGCCGGGACGAGGCGCCGGGCGAGCGCAGCTACGTCCGCGACCTCAAGGCGATGAACGTCAAGGACCTGACGGAGCTGGCGGAGGAGCTCGAGATCGAGAACGCGGCCGGCCTGCGCAAGCAGGACCTGCTGTTCGCCATCCTGAAGTGCAAGACCGAGAACAACCACAAGGTCTTCGCCGAGGGCGTGCTCGACACCATGCAGGACGGCTACGGCTTCCTGCGCGCGCCCGACCAGAACTACCTGTCGGGGCCCGACGACATCTACGTCTCGCCCTCCCAGATCCGGCGCTTCAACCTGCGCACCGGCGACACCATCTGCGGGCAGATCCGGCCGCCCAACGAGGGCGAGCGCTACTTCGCGCTGCTGAAGGTGGAGTCGATCAACTTCGAGCCGCCCGAGGCGGCGCGCCACAAGATCCTGTTCGACAACCTGACGCCGCTCTACCCGCAGCAGAAGTTCACGCTCGAGGCGCCGAGCGGCGGCCTCACCACCCGCATCATCGACCTGATCGCGCCGATCGGAAAGGGGCAGCGCGCGCTGATCACGTCGCCGCCCAAGGCCGGCAAGACGATGATCCTGAAAGATCTCGCCAACGCGATCGCCGAGAACCACCCCGAGGCCTTCCTGATCGTGCTGCTGATCGACGAGCGGCCCGAAGAGGTCACGGACATGCAACGCAACGTGAAGGCCGAGGTGATCTCCTCGACCTTCGACGAGCCCGCCACGCGTCACGTCCAGGTGGCGGACATGGTGATCGAGAAGGCCAAGCGCCTGGTCGAGCACAAGCGCGACGTCGTGATCCTGCTCGACTCGATCACCCGCCTGGCGCGCGCGCACAACACGGTGGCGCCGCACTCCGGCAAGATCCTCTCGGGCGGCGTCGACTCCAACGCGCTGCACAAGCCGAAGCGCTTCTTCGGCGCGGCGCGCAACGTCGAAGAGGGCGGCAGCCTGACGATCATCGGCACCGCGCTGATCGACACCGGCTCGCGCATGGACGAGGTGATCTTCGAGGAGTTCAAGGGCACCGGGAACAGCGAGATCG
>Ga0105107_10003126_pt1 | contig 10972 bp, 8 predicted proteins | sample PPLLaktember2015_6_FD_79335 | JGI IMG/M metagenome (GOLD analysis project Ga0105107, IMG submission 79335) | Freshwater sediment microbial communities from Prairie Pothole Lake near Jamestown, North Dakota, USA - PPLs Lake P8 Core (1) Depth... | ecosystem: Environmental > Aquatic > Freshwater >... | reverse complement strand
TCCGCGCCGGGATGGAATCCACCATCGCGATAGAAGCCGTTCATCTCGGGGTACTTGCGCGCCGCCAGCGCGGTGGCCTTGATCAGCAGCGCCGCCAGCAGGACGCGTGCGGTAACCGGGCGTTCGGCGTTCGTGCGCGTAAGCCAGTCGGTGGCCCGCTCCAGCGGAACTTCGGTCGCAAGATAATAGTGCGGGATTTCGCGTTTCGAGCGTGCCATGGCCGCGCCGATGGTCTGGCGCATCGCGCTCATGCGCTCGGCAATGGCCGTCGGCTGGGGTTTGGCCGTGCCGGCGCGCTGCACGTCCTCGATCGTCACGGCGCCGCCGGGGCCGGTCCCCGGCACGTCCTCCAGGTTGACGCCGAGCTCCTCCGCGCGTCTGCGCGCGGCGGGCGATACGCGCCTGCGGCCCACGTCCGGTGCGGCGGCTGGAACGGGAGCCGTCGGCAATCCGCTCGGTTTGAGTGAAGGGACCGCTCCCGCGGCCGTGGCTGCGGGCGGCGCCTCGGCCGCCGTCGCGGCCGGTTCGGCCTCGCCGAGCAGCGTCAGCATCGGCGTGCCGACCGGAACGTCGTCTCCCGGCTGCAGCAACAGCGCCTCGACGGTGCCGCTCGCCCAGATCTCGACGTCGATCGCCGCCTTGCTGGTATCGACGACCGCGACGACGTCGCCGCGCCTGACGGTATCGCCGGGTCTGACGCGCCACTCCAGCAGTCGGCCGCGGTCCATGTCGGCGCCGAGCGACGGCAGCTTGAACTCGATCATGAGCGCCCCAGAAGAGCTTTTGCCGCCGCAACGATCTTGGCCGGCTGCGGCAGTGCGGCCTCTTCCATGTGCTTGGCGTAGGGAATCGGTACTTCGGCGCTGCAGACGCGTGCGAGCGGCGCATCCAGGTCGTAGAACGCCTGCTCGGTGATGCGCGCCATGACCTCGGCGGCGAGGCTGCATGTCTTCCAGCCTTCGTCGACGACGACCGCTCTGTGCGTGGCGCGCACGCTCGCGCATATCGTGGCGTCGTCGAGCGGACGCAGCACGCGCAGATCGATCACCTCGGCGCCGATGCCTTCGGCCGCGAGGAGGCCCGCGGCCTCCAGCGTCTTGCCAAGGGTGCCGCCGTAGCAGATAAGCGTGATGTCCTTGCCGCTCGCGCGCACCGCCGCGCTGGAAATATCCACCCGAGGCCAGCTCGCCGGCCGTTCGATCTCCATGTTGTAGAGCAGCGCGTGCTCGAAAATTACCACCGGATCGGGATCGGCCAGGGCCAGCTCGAGCATCCCGTGGGCATCCGCGATCGTCGCGGGGGCGAGGACCTTGATTCCCGGGATGTGCGCGTACCAGCCTTCCAGGCTGTGCGAGTGCTGCGCGGCAAGCTGCCGGCCGGCCCCCGTCGCCATGCGGATGACCAGCGGCACCGAGAACTGCCCGCCGGACATGTGGCGAAGGGTGGCCGCAGTGTTCACGATCTGATCGAGCGCGAGCAGGCTGAAGTTGACCGTCATCACCTCGACGATGGGGCGCATGCCGCCGAGCGCTGCGCCGATGCCGGCGCCGACGAAGCCTAGCTCGGACAAGGGCACGTCGCGAATGCGCTCCGGACCGAACTCCTCCAGCAGTCCCTTCGACACGGCGTAGCTCCCGCCGTAGCGGCCCACGTCCTCCCCCATCAGGAAGACGCGCGGATCGGCCGCAAGCGCCTTGCGATGCGCTTCCCGCAGGGCCTCCCGATAACTGATGCGCGCGGCGGCGCTCACGACGCCTGCTCCGTGTATGTGTCGCGCAGGAGCTCGTCCACCGGTTCGAGCGTGCCGCGGTCGGCGAACTCGACAGCCCGCGCGACTTCCGCCGCGGCTTCGGCATCGATGGCGAGAAACTGTTCTTCGGTAAGCTCGCCCTGTGACTTGAGCCGGTTGCTCAGGTTGTGGATCGGCCCGCGCTGCTTCCAGCGCTCGATCTCGGCCTTGTCGCGGTACAGGTCGGGATCGAACATCGAATGCGAGCGATAGCGATACGTCAGCAACTCCAGGAAATAGGGGCCGTTGCCGGCGCGCACCGAGGCTGCGGCGGCGCACGCCGCCCGATGCACGGCGACGACGTCCATTCCGTCCACCCGCTCGGACGCGATCCGATACGAAGCGGCCTTGCGCGCGAGGTTCGTCTCCGACTCCGCGCGTTCCACCGCCGTGCCCATGCCGTAAAGGTTGTTCTCGCAGCAGAAGAGCACGGGCAGCCGCCATAGCGCGGCGAGGTTGAGCGATTCGTGGAAGGCGCCTTCCGCGACGGCCCCATCGCCGAAGAAGCATGCGGTGACGCGCGCTATCGACTGCATCTGGTCGGCAAGCGCCAAGCCGACCGCAAGCGGCAGACCGCCGCCGACGATGGCATTGCCGCCGTAGAACCGCGTTGCGGCGTCGAACAGATGCATCGAGCCGCCGCGGCCGCGGCAGCAGCCCTCGCGCTTGCCGAACATCTCGGCCATGATCACTTCGGCCGGCATGCCGCGAACGAGCGCGTGACCGTGCTCGCGGTAGGTCGCGACGATGGCGTCGTCCTTTGCCAGTGCGTGCAGGATTCCGACCGCCACCGCCTCCTCGCCGACATACAGATGCAGGAAGCCGCGGATCTTGCCTTGACCGTACAGGTCGGCACACGTTTCCTCGAAGCGGCGAATGCGCACCATGTCGCGCAGCAGCCGCAGGCTCAACTCGCACGGCAGGTCCACGCCGGGCAGAGGGGATTCGGCCATCAGTCCTCCAGCATCGAGGTGTCGCCCTCGGGAAGCCCGAGCTCGCGGGCCTTGAGCAGGCGGCGCATGATCTTGCCGCTGCGGGTTCGCGGCAGTGATGCGAGGAAGGCGATTTCCTTCGGCGCGACTGCGGCGCCTAAGCGTTTGCGCGCATGGCCCAGCAATTCCAGGCGCAGCGTTTCGTTGGGCTCGAACCCCGATCGCAGCGAGACGAACGCCTTCACGATCTCGCCGGACACCGGGTCTGGTTTGCCGATCACGCCTGCCTCGGCGACTGCGGCGTGCTCCATCAGGGCGCTCTCGACTTCGAATGGTCCGATCAAGTGCCCGGCGGACTTGATGACGTCATCGCTGCGGCCGACGAACCAGAAGTAGCCGTCGGCATCGCGCTTGGCGAGATCTCCCGTCAGATACCAATCGCCGACGAAGCAGTTGCGGTAACGTTCGTCCTGACCGAGGTAGCCGCGAAACATGGACGGCCATCCTTTGCGCAGGGCAAGCTCGCCTTCGGTATCCGCCGAATCGATCAATTCGACGCTCCCGTCGGCACGTTTTCGCACGATTCGCGCTTCCACGCCGGGCAGCGGTCGGCCCATCGAGCCCGGTTTGATGTCCATGGCCGGCGTGTTCGCAATTATGATGCCGCCCGTCTCGGTCTGCCACCAGTTGTCGTGGATCGGCAGGCCGAGGACGTCCTTGCCCCACCACACGGCCTCGGGGTTGAGCGGCTCGCCCACGCTCGCGATGAAACGCAGACGCGGGAACCGGAAACCGCGAACGATCTCGGGCCCCGCCTTCATCAGCATCCGGATCGCCGTCGGCGCCGTGTACCAGACGCTGACGGACTCGTCCTGAAGGATTCCGTACCAACGCTCCGCGTCGAAATCGGCCTCGTCGACGATGCTCGTCACGCCTTGCAGCAGCGGCGCGATGATTCCGTACGACGTACCGGTAACCCACCCCGGATCGGCGGTGCACCAGAAGGTGTCGTTCGGGTGCAGATCGAGCGCATAGCGGCCGGTCGCGAAATGGGTGACGACGGCGCCGTGCACGTGGATCGCACCCTTGGGCGTGCCCGTCGTGCCGCTGGTGAAGTGCAGCAGCGCCATGTCGTCTTCGGTCGTGGGCTCGACTTCGAAGCGCTCGTCGGCGGCAGCGACGACCGATGCGAAATCCACCGTCCCGGCGGGCGGCGCGGTCGTGCCCGCGGCATCGCCGACCACGAGAACATGTTTCAGCCCCGACAGCTCGCCGCGGAAGGAGGCGACCTTGCGTTGATACAGCGCGCTCGTGGTCACGAGCAGCCGTGCGTCTCCCAGGATGAGGCGCGTGCGAATCGGTTCCGGTCCGAATGCCGAGAACAACGGCGAGACGACCGCACCGAGCTTCAGCGCGCCCAGCGCGGCGATGTATAGCTCGGGAATTCGGGCGCACAGGAGGAACACGCGCTCGCCCTTGCTCACGCCGAGGCTGCGCAACGCATTCGCGAACCGGTTGCTTGCGCGTGCAAGCTCGGCATATGTGATGTCGCGGCGCTGTCCCCGGCGGTCGATGTGACGCAGCGCGACGTGCCGGGCGCGGGCCCCGGCCGCATGGCGGTCGACGGCCTCGAACGCGATGTTGATTCCGCCTCCGGGCAGACCCTGCAGCTGCGCGCGGGCCTGCGACCATTCGAAGGTGTCCCGAAGTGTCGGGTCCAGGTTTGGTCGCACCCGCAGGTCGGCTGCCGACTTGCGTATGATCGGCTCGCGCATGCCTCTCTCCTTGAGCGCTGTGCGAACGAGTGTAAGCACGGATGCCGCTCAGGGCTTGACTCAGGTCAATGGCGCGGGCACATCGAGCCGCAAGGGTTGCTAGCCGGTGATTAGAACCCGTACAGCCTCGCCGGGTTGTCGACCAGGACGCGCTGCCTGAGCGTCGCATCCGGAATCCACCCAGCCAGCAGGTCGCAGAGGTCGCCGTCGTTGGGCATCGGCCCCTTGACCATGACGTGCGGCCAGTCGCTCCCCCACACCACGCGCTCGGGAGCGGCCTCGAGCAGCGCCTGTGCGAAGGGAACGGTGTCCGGATAGGGGACGCCCTGGCTGGATATTCGATAGGGGCCGGTCAGCTTGACCCAGGCCTTACCCGCGCGCATGAGCCTGAGCAGGGCCTGAAAACCCGGGTCGTCGATGCCCTTCTCGGCTCGCTGGTAGCCGAGATGACCCAGCACGATATCCACCGGAAAATCGGCGAACGCGCGGTCCATGGCAGGAAACTCGTCGGCGTGCATCAACAGCTCGATATGCCAGCCGAAGGGCTTGATCTTGCCCGCAAGGCGCTCGAGCATGGCGAGCGGCAGCTTGCCCTGGTCCTCGACGATATCGACGATGTTGCATCGCAGTCCGCGCACACCGGCGGCATGCATGCGCTCGAGCTCGACGTCGCTGACCGTTTCGTCCACCACTGCGACGCCACGAAAGTCCGGTCCGGCCTCGCGCATCGCATCGAGCATCGCCGTGTTGTCGCAGCCGTACACGCTCGGCTGTACCAGGACCGCCCGCTGCACGCCCAGCGTTCTCAGCATTTGCCGATAGGCCGGCAGCAGGCAATCCATCGGGGTATAGACGCGACCGGACCAATAGGCGTAGCGGCTCTGCGGCCCGCAGATGTGCGCATGACAGTCGCAGGCGAGCGCTGGCAGCTTCAGCTTCGGCTTACGCGGCGCCGGATCGGGCGCTGCGCAAAGCGGGGGTTCGGCGCCGGGCGGGCGCGAATCGGTCGCGGTCATGGGGTCTGGCGGATGTTCGCGGACGAACGAGTTTAGCAGACGCCGGCGATGGGCTTGTCGCCCCGCTGCGCTCGGGGTTAAATCGGGGTCAGACCCCGATGTGGATAAGTCGCGGGGAATTTGGCGTTCCCGATTGGTTTTGGCGAGGGATGGATGAGCGCGCAGATAAGGGTTCTAAGCGCGGGCGCGGTCAAGACGGGCGTGCGGGCCGCGGCCGATGCGTTCGAGGGCCAAGGCATGGGCGAAGTCGCGCTTCGCTTCGCCACGGCGCCCACGATCCGGACGGACGTTTCGCAAGGAGCGCTCGCCGACGTCGTGATTCTTCCGTCGGGCGGCATGAACGAGCTGGCGACGCTTGGAAAGGTGAACGCCGCCTCGCGCATCATGCTGGGCCGTGTGGGCGCGGGAGTAGCGGTGCGCGACGGCGCTCCGGTGCCCGACATTACGTCGGTGGAAAGCCTCAAACAGGCGCTATTCGACGCCGACTCGATTGCCTACAACAAGGCATCGACCGGTCTGTACATCGAGACGCTGTTCGAGCGCCTCGGCATTGCCGCTGCGCTCGCGCCCAAGATCGCGCGCAAGGACAATGGCGCCGCGGTCATGAACCATCTGCTCGAGCACCGCGGCCGCGACATTGGATTCGGCGCGGCGACCGAGATCCTGGTGTTTGTCGACAAGGGCGTGCGCCTGGTCGGTCCCCTGCCGACTGCGATTCAGAACTACACCCGCTACGAGGCCGCGGTCATGGCGGCGGCGGCCGATGCATCGGCCGCAGGCGATTTCGTTGCGTTCCTCGCGAGCGAGCCGGGGCGGGCTTTGCTGCGTGCCTGCGGCGTGGAGGAGGCACCGGCCGATCCGAAGTAGGGCGCCTGGGGGCGAGTTGCTGGCACCTGTCGAGGCGGAAAGACAGAAGCAACCGCGGTTCGTGCTATCCCTTTCTTCCGATTGTCGCCTTGCCCGGTGTGAGCGTCGGTAGCGAACCTCAGCGGCGCTGCAGCTCCAGAATCTCGAAACCGGCATAGCGATCGACGATGTAGATGAGTCCGCGGTCGTCGACCTCGACGTCGTTCGTTTGCGGCGCGGCCTTGCCGGCGGCCGGTTCGGGGATGTAGTAGCCGACTTCCTCGGGGGCAAGCGGGTCGGCGACATCGACCACGCGCAGCCCCCCAGCGAACCAAGCGCAGTAGACGAGGGTGTCCTTCATCTGCTTGTTCTCCTGAAACTGGTGCGCGCCGAAACGTCCCGGCGCGGCCCGGCTCCAGGGCGAGTCGAGCTCGCTCACCTCGTAGATCGCCAGCGGCTGGATGTTTGCGTAGTCGCTCACGTCCAGCACCCACAGGCAGGCGTGAGGACGACCGCGCCGGCGCGCCATCTCCTCGGCGCTGTGGGCGTGATCCTCCTCGTCGATCGCCAGTGCGATCTTGCGCCCCTTCACGGGAAAAGGCACCGGCATGAACGTGTGTGAGGGCTCCGGGAAGGGGGGGTGATAGTTGTAAGCGCCGACGGTGCGCGGCTTGCGGATGTCCTTCACGTCGATGATGCGCACGCCGCCATGCCAGACGCCGGCCCACATCTCGTCGCCGAATCGCAGGGCATGGTGCAGCCGGTGCTGTCGGCCCGGCCAGGTCGGCTTTTCGCCTCCTTCCAGGTGCTGTCCCGGCAGCCACCAGCGCGACACTTCCTCCGGCTTGGCGGGGTTGCGGATGTCATAGGTGACCAGGATGTTGCCGATGTACCCCGGCATCTCGGTTGAGATGTACGCATAGTCGGCATCCATGTCGAAGCGGTGCACCCCGATGCCGTGGGTCTTGCAGTGCACGATCTGCTTCGGGCGCGCGCGATCCGAAACGTCGTAGACGCGAAATCCACCCAGCTTGTACGGCTGCTTCTCGGCGGCTTCGACGGCCGGGATGTCCGATTCGCTCACGCCCAGCTTCGCCGCCAGCTCTGAATGCGTGGGTGCGCGGCCGAGCTCCGCCTGCAGCGCCTTGCGCAGCCCGGGCAGCTCGTCGGCCTTGCGGCCGATCGCGGTCGCATTGCGCTCGTGATTGACGATCATGATGTCGCCGATGACGCGGGCCTTGTGGCTGTGCGAATCCGGATCGTCGAGGAAGATCTGCGACACGAGGCGCGGCTTGCGCGGATCCGAAACGTCCACGATCGAGGTGCCGAGCCGCTGCTTGTTCGTGATGTGACCGATATAGCAATAGTTGCCCGCCACATACACCTGACCCGCGCCCGGCAGATCGAGGTGAGAGAGTCGCGTGATGTTGTGCGACAGCGGTACGTCCTGCATGACTGCGGCCATGATCGTCTCCGGGTGGGTAAGTGGCCGAAGTCTACCGCACGCTGCATTTGCGGTGTGCGGGTTTGCGCGCTGTGTGCAACCCGCACGCGTTTTGGCAAAATCCGAGATTAAGCGCGTGGGATCTGCGTCTCGTGCAGCGCCTCGCCTCTTCCTTCTCGCAGAAAGGTCGTCCCATGGCAGCCACGCGTAAGGCCCCCGGAGAGTTGCGCAGTCATCGCTGGTACGGCGTCAACGACTTGCGCTCCTTCGGCCACCGCTCTCGGACCCTGCAGATGGGCTTCGCGCGCGAGGACTTCGCCGGCAAGCCGGTGATCGGCATCGTCAACACCTGGAGCGACATCAATCCCTGCCACTACCACTTCAAGCAGCGCGTCGAGGAAGTGAAGCGCGGGATTTGGCAGGCGGGAGGATTTCCGATCGAGCTGCCTGCGATAACGCTGGCCGAGCCCTTCCAGAAGCCGACCACGATGATGTATCGCAACCTTCTCGCGATGGACGCCGAAGAGCTGCTGCGCTCGTATCCGGTGGACGGGGCGGTGCTGATGGGCGGATGCGACAAGACCACCCCGGCGCTGATCATGGGCGCCACCAGCGTCAATCTGCCCGCGATCTACATGCCGGCGGGGCCGATGCTGCGCGGCAACTGGCACGGCGAGTTTCTCGGCTCGGGTACCGATTCGTGGAAGTACTGGGCCGAGCTTCGCGCCGGCAACATCAGCGAGCGCGATTGGCAGGAAGTCGAGGAGGGTATCGCACGCTCGCCCGGACACTGCATGGTGATGGGCACGGCCTCCACCATGACCTCGGTGGCCGAGACGCTCGGCCTCACCCTTCCCGGCGCGGCCTCGATTCCCGCGGCCGACGCCAATCACGGCCGGATGGCGACCGCAAGCGGGCGGCGAATCGTCGACATGGTGTGGGAAGACCTTAAGCCGCGCGACATCCTGACTGCGCAGGCGTTCGACAACGCCATCACTGCGATCCACGCGCTCTCGGGGTCGACCAACGCGCTCATTCACCTCATCGCGATGGCCGGCCGGGCGGGCATCAAGCTCGATCTCGAACGCTTCGATCGCATCTCGCGCACCACGCCCGTGCTTGCCAACATCCGGCCGGCCGGAAAATACCTCATGGAGGACTTCTACTATGCCGGAGGCTTGCGCGCGCTGCTGGCGCAGCTACGCGATGCGCTTGCACTGGGCTCCATGACCGTCAACGGCAAGACTCTCGGCGAGAACATCGAAAGCGCGCGCGTCTACCAGCCCGATGTCATTCGCACCCCGGCCGATGCGCTCAGTCCGAGCGGCGGGCTTGCGGTGCTCCGGGGCAATCTCGCGCCCGATGGCGCAGTCATCAAGCCGACCGCGGCCGAGCCGCACCTGCTCAAGCACAAGGGCCCTGCGCTGGTGTTTCGAGACTACGACGACATGGCGGCGCGCATCGATGACGATGCGCTCGCGATCGACGAGAATTCGGTGATCGTGCTGCAGAATGCAGGGCCGCTGGCGGCCGGGATGCCCGAATGGGGGCAGTTGCCGATCCCGAAGAAATTGCTCAAGCGCGGCGTGCGCGACATGCTGCGGATCTCGGATGCGCGCATGAGCGGCACTTCGTACGGGGCCTGCGTGCTGCACGTGGCACCCGAGTCCTACGTCGGCGCGCCGCTCGCGCTCGTGCGCGACGGCGACCTGATCGAAATCGACGTCGATGCGAGGCGCCTGCACCTGCACGTGGACGAGGCCGAGCTTGCCCGCCGGCGCAGCGCGTGGCGCGCACCGGCGCCGCGTTACAAGCGGGGCTTCGGCGCGCTCTACGCGCAGCACGTCACCCAGGCCGACAAGGGCTGCGACTTCGATTTCCTCGAGGGCACGGCAGACACGCCCGAGCCGGACATCCACTGATTGCAGCTTCCCTGTACGCAGCGCGAGAGATCTTGGCTGGTTCCGGCACGATGCCAAGCGGCTGATCATGTCATCGTCCCGAATAGCCAGGCGTTCGCGCACTGGGGGCCGATTCGCGGCCTGGATACTGGCGGTTCTCACCGCTTTCGCGGCCTGCCGCACGCTGGCAGCGGACCTGCGGGTCCTATGTCCGAGCGCCCTGCGTGAGCCCGTGCTGGAGCTCGCACGATCCTTTGCGCGCGCCTCCGGTCAGCGCGTGGAGTTCATCTTCGCCAGCGTGGGCGCGGTGCACAAGCGCATCGCCAGCGGCGAGCGTGCCGACCTCGCGATCGGAACGAGCGAAGGGATCGAGGCGCTCGTCAGGCTCGGACCCGGCATCGACGGCACCCAGGCCGTGATCGCGCGTTCGGCGCTCGCGTTGGCGGCTCGTCCCGGCGCTCTCGCGCTCGACGTTGCAGGCCGCGAAGCCGTGGTTCGCGCGCTCTCGTCCGCCCGCTCGATTGCCGCGCCCGATCCCCGGGCCGGGGTCCCGGGTGGCGCCCAGGTGGCGGAACTTTTCGATGCTCTGCAGCTGACCGAGGATTTGCAGCCCAGGATTCGCTGGCTCCTCGACCCGCGCGAGGCGGCCAAGCGGGTCGCCTCGGGGGAGGTCGAGCTCGCTGTCGCCGCGATGAACGATCTCGTTGGCGCCGCCGGCGTAGAGGTTGCGGGCCCGATCGCCGAGCCGATGACACGCGCAATAACCTATGCCGCGGTGATTTCTCGATCGGCCACGGATCGCGATCGCGCGCGGGCTTTCATCGACCATCTGCGCGCCAAGGAGGCGGCGAACGTGTTTCGCCGAGCCGGCTATGTTTCCGCGCAATGAGGCCTCCTGCAAAGATCAACGAAGGAGCGGCGCGCATTGAGGGCTAGAGGCGCCGTCAATATCGTGACCGCGCTCGCCGGGCTGGCGGTTTTCTTCGCCCCGCCGCCGGCCGGCGTATCGGCGAGCGTGATGCACACGGCCGGGATCGTCATTCTCACGATCGGCATGTGGGCGACGCAGTCGCTGCCCGAGCACATCACCGGTCTCGCATTCCTGCTTCTCGTCGTTCTCGTCGAGGTGGCGCCGCCGAACGTCGCGTTCTCGGGTTTCACGTCCGGGACGTTGTGGCTCGTGCTCGGGGGACTTTTCATTGCCGAGGCGGTTCGATCGACCGGTCTCGGCGAGCGCTTCGCCCTGGCGCTGCTGGGGCGCTTCACCCG
>Ga0105107_10003125_pt1 | contig 10977 bp, 6 predicted proteins | sample PPLLaktember2015_6_FD_79335 | JGI IMG/M metagenome (GOLD analysis project Ga0105107, IMG submission 79335) | Freshwater sediment microbial communities from Prairie Pothole Lake near Jamestown, North Dakota, USA - PPLs Lake P8 Core (1) Depth... | ecosystem: Environmental > Aquatic > Freshwater >... | reverse complement strand
AAATCAACAAGATTCTGGAAGGCGCTGCGATGAAGCAGACGCTCGCCAAGCAGGGCGCCGACCCGGTCGGCGGCAGCTCGGCCGAATTCGCCAAGGTGATCCGCGACGACATCGCCAAGTACAAGGACATCGTGAATGCGGCGAAGATCACGGTCCGATGAGGGCGCGCGTCGGCATCGATCCCGGGGCGCCGGCGCACGGCGCCCGTTTCCTTGCGTGAGCAACGCCGTCACACCGGCAACCCGCCGCGGCCCGCTCGCCGGCATCCGCGTGCTTGACCTGTCCCGCGTGCTGGCCGGGCCTTTCTGCAGCATGATCCTCGCCGACCTCGGCGCCGAGGTGATCAAGGTCGAGGAGACGGGCAGCGGCGATCAGACCCGAACCATCCCCCCGTTCGTGAACGGCGAAAGCCATTATTTCCTCGCCATCAACCGCAACAAGAAGAGCCTCCAGCTCGATTCGCGTACACCCGAGGGGCAGGCGATCCTGCGCAAGCTCGCCGCGAAGAGCGACATCGTGCTGGAAAACTTTCGCCCCGGCGTGCTCGATCGCATCGGCCTCGATGCCCGGACCCTGCAAGAGCTCAATCCGGCACTGATCGTGTGTTCCGTCAGCGGCTTCGGCGCCACCGGCTCGCTGCGAGACAAGCCCTCGTTCGACCTCGTGACCCAGGCGCTCAGCGGTGCGATGAGCATCAATGGCTACCCCGACGGTCCCCCGACCAAGCTCGGCATTCCGCTGGGCGACATCGCCGGCGGAATGTGGGCCGCGATCGGTGTCCTGGCGGGGCTCAACGAGCGCAGCGCCACCGGCGCGGGGACTCGCATCGACTTGAGTCTGCTGGAAGGCCTCATGAGCTTGCTTGGTTACCTTGCGGAACTGTTCTTCGTCACCGGCGAGAATCCCCAACGAGTCGGCAATAGCCACCACAACATCGTCCCTTACGGACTGGTGCCGGTGAAGGACGGACACATCGTGCTCGCGCTGCACGTCGGCAATTTTTGGCGAAGCTTCTGCAAGTGCATCGGACGCGAGGACCTGATCACCGACCCGGACTATCGCACGTTCAAGGATCGACACCGGAATCGCGCGGCGCTGGAGCAGCTGATCGCAGACGTCATGCGCACTCGTACCGCAGCCGAGTGGCACGAAGTCCTCGATGCGGCGGATGTCCCCCATGGCGTCGTTCACAGCATCGGGCAGGCGCTGACACAACCCGTCGTGGCGGAACGGGGCTTCGTGAAGGAGGTCTCGCACCCGACCGCCGGCGCGGTCAAGGTCCTCGGAAGTCCGCTGCGATTCGTCGGCGCCTACGAAGATCGACCGTTCGATCATCCGCCACTGCTAGGAGAGCACAGCCGCGAAATCCTCCGCGACCTGTGCGAACTTTCCGACGCCGACATGGACCGCCTGCTAGCTGCGGGAATCGTCGGCACACCGGAGCACCCTATAAGGAACCCAACGAAGGTGAACGAATGAGCACGGCACATGGGCAGGCAACCGAGGCGGAGCTGGCGCGGCTGCGCGCCAAGATCGGACAACGTGTGACGATCAGCGAACCGCCGCACCTCACCGAGGTGACGCGCGACTCGATTCGGCACTGGGCACACGCCACCGGCGACCGCAACCCGCTATTTCTCGACGAAGCCTACGCGCGTGGATCGCGCTACGGCACGCTGATTGCGCCCCCGTGCCAACTATACGCGTTCAGCCGCATCTCGATCGGCTACCGAGGCGGGCTCCCGGGAGTGCATTCGTTCTTCGCCGGATCCTGGTGGAAGTGGCATGAACCGATTCGTCTCGGCGAGCGAATCGACACCGAGGTGACCTTCAAGGATCTGGTCGAGCTGCCCAGCCGGTTCGCCGGACGCATGTTCAAGCAGATCTCGCTCATCCGCTTTCTCGCCGCGGACGGCCGCGAACTGGCGCAGGCCGATTCCTGGGGGATGCGGGTCGAGCGCGTCGCCGCGCGCGAGAAGGGCAAATACAAGTCGTTGTCCACGCCCGAGCGCTATACCCGCGAGAGGCTCGAGGAGGTCGCCGCGCTCTACGCCGAGGAGCGCTGCCGCGGTGCAGACACGCTCTACTTTGAGGACGTCGTCGAGGGATCCTCGATCCCTGGCATCGTGCGAGGACCCTACACCGCGACGACCGCGGTCGCGTTCGAGCAGGCCTGGGGCGGGCTCTTCATCAAGGCGCACGGCTACTGGTTCGACTACCTGCGCCGCCACCCCGCCGCGGGCATCCCGAACATCTACAACATTCCCGAGCCGCCCGAGGCGGTGCACTGGGACACCACCCTCGCGCGCAGCGTCGGCGTACCGGAGGCCTACGACTACGGCCCCGAGCGCATCGCCTGGATAGCCACCATGCTCACCAACTGGATCGGCGACGACGGCTTCCTCGCGGAGCTTTACTGCGAGGTGCGCCGCTTCAACATGGTCGGCGACCTCACCTACTGCCACGGCAAGGTGGTGTCGAAGACGCCGGTCGACGCGACCAGCGGCACCGTCAAGCTGGAGATCGAAGCGCGCGACCAGCGCGGCGACTCGACTGCGAGCGGCTGGGCGGTGGTCAAGCTGCCGCGCCGCCCGGCCGGCTAGGACTCGGATGCGGCTCGCGAACGAACGCCTTGGCCGCAATGGGATTGAAGGGCGCCTATCGCGACGGCACCCCCGCATCGTGATGCCGCCACAGGAACTCGTGTGGTCGAACGCCGCTGGCGCGATCACCTGTCGCCTGGGCGATAGACTCACTGCGGAGAAAGGGCCGCTTTGAAATTCCAATGTCCGACAACGTCAAAAGGGGAACGTCCATGACGGACGACACGGTGGAGGACACAGCACTCATCCCGAAACGATTCGCGGCTTTCATCAACGACGATAGGGCCATTCCCTCCGAGATCGCCTCGGTGCTCGGCCGAGGCGATAATCGGGCGGGGCAATCGATCAGCGCACGGAGGAGAGCATGATTCACGAGGGCAATTTCGTGGAGGAGTACGATGTCATCGTCGTGGGCTTCGGCTTCGGCGGCGCGGCAACGGCCATCGAGGCGCACGACGCCGGAGCCCGGGTTTTGCTGATCGAGAAGATGCCGCACCCCGGCGGCATATCGATCTGCGCGGGCGGCGGCATCCGCTGCGCGAAGAGCGAGGAGGGTGCTTTCGCGTATCTGCAGCATACGAACGACGGGACGACGCCCGACGATGTCCTGCGCGCCTTCGTGCGCGGATCGATGCAGATCGAGAACTGGCTGCGCGGGCTCGCCAAGGTCAATGGCGCGCAGATCGGCCTGCGCGAGCGCAACGGCAACTACCCCTTCCCGGGAACCGACAGCTTTCATTACGTTTCCGTGAAGACAGTACCCGGCTTCGACGCCCCGCGCGAGTACCCCCACGTGCACGGCGGCCGTGACGGCGTTCTGGTATTCAAGCTCATGCACGACAGCGTCAAGACCCGGGGCATAGAAATTCGCTTCGACTGCCCCGCCGAGCGGCTCTTGCGCGCACCCAACGGCGAGGTGCGCGGGCTGAGGGTCCGCCGCGGCGAGGCGAGCGTCGACATCGCCGCCCGCCAGGCCGTCGTGCTCGCATGCGGCGGTTTCGAAGCCGATTACGAGATGCAGCGCCAGTTCCTGCGGATCAAGCGCGTGCAAAGCGCGTCGACGCGGGCCAACACCGGCGACGGCATCCGCATGGCCCAGGAGGCGGGAGCGGCGCTGTGGCACATGTGGAACCTGCATGCGGGGTACGGATTCCGTCACCCCGATCCGAACTTTCCGTTCGCGATCCGCGTCAAGCGGCTTCCTGACTGGACGCCGAACGGCGAAGGGGAGCCGCTTTGCATGCCGTGGATCCTGCTCGACCGCACGGGGCGCCGGTTCATGAACGAGTACCCGCCCTACCTCCAGGACACTGGGCATCGCTCGTTCGACGACTTCGACACTGTCGCTGGGCGTTTCCGCAGCCAGCCGTCCTGGCTCGTGGTCGACGACGACGGCCGCAAGCTCTACCCGCTCGGGCATCTCGTCTACAACGACAGCGCCTACTCGCCGTATCGCTGGAGCGCGGACAACCTCGGCGAGGTCGAAAGCGGCGTGCTCAAGCGGGCGGATTCGATCGAGGAGCTCGCCCGCATCGTCGATGCCGACGTCGGCACCGTGCGTGCGAGCGTCGCGACCTGGAACGCTGCCTGCGATGCCGGGCAGGATGCCGACTACGGTCGCCCGGCGCCGAGCATGATGCCGCTTCGGCGCTTTCCGTTTCTCGTGGGCGAGGTGTGGCCGGTGCTCTCCAACACCCAGGGCGGCCCGGTGCACGACGCGCGCCAGCGCGTGCTCAACGCCTTCGGCGAGCCGATACCCCGCCTGTACGAGGCCGGCGAGCTCGGCAGCATCTGGGGCCATCTCTACTTGGGCGGCGGCAATCTCACCGAGTGTTTCGTCACAGGCCGGATCGCGGGGCGCGAAGCAGCGGGGCTCGAGCGCTGGCGCTGAGGATCGGGATGCTACGTGCGGCAAGCGCCGGGCGGCGCGGCGCTTGGCGTCGTCGGCAGCGTGCTCGAACTGGACGTCGCATATGCCACGGACCGTCCGTCAGCGGGCCATCAGCGTGGCGAGGCGGTCCGCCGCATCGTAGCCATCCCGCGTCGCCGAAAACAGTGTCCGGGGCGCCACGCAGTCGCCTGCGGTGGTGAACGGCACGGATCCTGCCGCCTCGAGTGCTTCGATCAGTTCGCTGTTGGCCGTGCGCCCAGGGCCGTAGATCACCGCATCGAATTTGCCCGGCAGCCGGATCTCGCCTTCGCCGCGCGTCTCCAGCGTTGCGGTGCCGTCGGCGCTGACCCCCCGCAGGACGCTGTGCACATGCCAGCGCAGCGGCAGGGCGTACAGCCGTGCCATCATCATGTGCCGGTTGGTGACGGGCAGCGCCCCGCCCAGCTCGCTGCCGGACAGTACGAGGTGCACCTCCGCCCCCTGCGCCGCCAGCACTTCGGCCGCGCCCGCCGCCCCCGGCAGGCCATCATCATCCACCACGAGTATGCGCTGCCCGCGCCGCACCTGCGGATCCAGCAGGATGTCCTCGGCGCGCCAGCTCCGGATGGCGACCGATGAATCTTCGGGCGGTGGTGCAAAAGTCGCACCCGTCGCGACGATCACGCCGTCGTGCTGCGCGAGGCTCTCTGCGTTCGGCGAAATCTTTCTCCTGGTCACGACATGCACGCCGGCCGCGGCCAGTTCGCGCTGCAGAAAATCGGTCACCTTCGACATGATGCCGCGACCGGGCACGCTTGCCGCGATCGCGACTTGTCCGCCCAGCGTGTCGGTCGCTTCGACCAGTGTCACCCACCAGCCCAGTTCCGCTGCCCGCAGGGCGGCCTGCATGCCGGCAGGGCCGCCGCCGATCACCAGCACGTCTTTCGGTTTGCCGTCCTTCAATGCAGCCTGGCGCTCAGCCAGCACAGCCTCGCGCCCGGTGCATGGATTGTGTATGCAGCCTATCGGTGCGCCGGAATCGACCCGTTCCAGGCAGGTATTGCACGCGATGCACGGCCTGATGGTTGCCGCGGCCCCATTCCTCGCCTTGCTCGCCCAGTCGGGATCACAGATCATCCCCCTTGCCATGCCCACGAGGTCGGCGCTGCCGCTCTCGATCACGCTTTCCGCAAGCAGCGGATCGTGCAGGCGCCCGGCTGCGATGACCGGCTTGCTCGTCGCCTGTTTCGCCTGCCGCGCCAGCTCGAGCATGTACCCGGGCTGGGAGTACATGTCGCCCATGTTGAAATGCTTGGTGGCCTGGGTGCCGCCCGTCACCGAGACGTAATCCACGTAGGGTTCGATCGCTTTGATGATGGCGGCGGCATCCTGGGCCTCGGGCCCGGTGTTCCAGGCCGGCTGGGCGATCCGTATGCCGAGAATGCCCAGGGGCAACTCACGCAGGGCCTGCAGCACCTCGATCAGCAGCCGGTGGCGGTTTTCGACCGATCCGCCGTAAGCATCCTTGCGCCAGTTGAGCTTCGGGCTCACGAAGCTGTTGAGCAGATGGCCGTGGGTCGCATGGATCTCCACGCCGTCATAGCCGCCTTCCATGAAGTTGCGGGCGGTCTGCGCGAAACCGGCGATGATCTCCTTGATCTCGCCCAGCGTAACGGCATGCGCGATCTCGCCGGTATGGGGTGAGCGCGAGGGGCTCGGTGCCCATACCGCCATCCCCGAGAACAGCGGCAGCGCCGCAAGGCCCCGGTGGCTGATCTGCACCATCATCATGGCGCCGGCGCGGTGCACCGCATCCGACACCCGCTTCGCCGGCTCGATCACCGCCGGGTCATAACCCTTCACATGCGTGGTCCGGGCGAGGCTCGCCGGATGCACGGGCGTGGCCTCCTGGATGATGAGCCCGACGCCCCCCTCGGCGCGCCGGGCAAAATAGGCGGCATGTCCTTCGGTGGGAACGCCGCCGAAGCCCTGCCCGGTGGCATGCGGCAGGAAGACCAGGCGGTTGCGCAGCGTGCGTTTGCCCAGCGTGATCGGCGAGAACAGCTTCGATTGAGCGTCGTTCATGAGCTCTCCGTGTTCACAATGAGGTAGGCATCGCGCGAAATCAAGTCCGACAGGCTCCTGGGCTCGCAGGCCTGCGCGGCGGCCCTCATTCCGCTCGCTATTGTAGCGGCAACGCGTGCACGGGATGCCGTTTGACAGCCTTATCACCGCTGACTAGCATCCCAGCACAAAATCAGAGGAGAAGATTCCATGACTGCCGTATTGCATGGCATGTTTGTCGCGTTGCTTGTACTCGTGGTGCCAACCGCATATGCGGCGACCTATCCGCACAAGCCGGTCCGCTTCATCGTGCCCTATCCTCCCGGTGGCAACGCGGACCTCATGGCACGCCTGGTTGCACAGAAGCTCACGGAATACACCGGCCAGAATTTCGTCACGGACAACCGCGGCGGCGCAGGCGGCGTCATCGGCGAGGAGATCGGGGCCCGCTCGCCCGCGGACGGCTACACGATTGTGCTCGTTTCGACGGGGCACACGCTCAACCCGGCCATGCGCAAGAAGCTTGCCTATGATCCGCTCAAGGATCTCGCTGCAGTGTCGCTGCTGAATTCCGTGCCCAGCGTGCTCGTCGTCCACAACTCGGTCAAGGCGACGACCCTGCCGGAGTTCATCGCGCTCGCGAAATCGCAGCCGGGAAAGCTCAATTCGGTTTTTTCCATGGGTACCACGCTTCATGTGGCGCTCGAGCTCTTCAAGTCGATGGCCGGCGTGAACATCGTCAACGTCACCTACAAGAGCGGCGGGCTGGGCGCGCTTGATCTCGACGCCGGGCGGGTGCACATGTCATTCGCTGTCATGACCACGGCCGCCAATCTGATCAAGGGCGGTCGCGTGCGGGCACTGGCAGTGACCAGCGCCAAGCGATCGCCGGCGATGCCGGACGTGCCCGCCATGGCCGAATTCCTGCCGGGCTACGACGTTATCGGCTGGCAGGGGATCGTCGTGCCGGCCGGCACGCCGCGCCCCATCATCGATTCCCTGAGCCGTCACATCGCGAAAGCCATGCGCGCCCCCGACGTTGCAGAACGCCTCGCCTCGATGGGTTCCGAGGCCATCGGCAGCTCGCCGGACGAATTCGACCGTTACCGCGTGGATGAATACCAGAAGCTCGCCAAGCTGATGGCGCAGACGAGCATCAAGCCGGCGTATTAGCCGGGACCCTTTGCTCGTCCCCGGCGTGATCATTCGCCCTGGAGTCTGAGACGGCACTCCCGTCGCGAATTGGTGGTGTGTTCGGATGACTTCCGTCAAGCGCCGCACATGGCGCAACTCACGGTCCAGGAGAAGCGCCCATGCCCACGCCGTCATCATCAGATAGCCACGGTTCACCGGTGCGCGGCGATGGGTGACATTCGGCGCGAGCGCCGGACCGCGGCGCCTGAGATCCGGGAGCGGAGGCGGACCGTGGTAAGCCGAAAGTAAGGCGGCAATTACCTGGCGCTCGCAAAGACGCCTCGGGATCGCTCGCGCCCGCCAGCCGAGGCGCGCGGTTTCGGCCGCGTGGTTGTCGATAGGGAATGGTGGGCAAAGTAAACTCGGGAAGTACTTGGGGGAGGATACGCAAGTTTATGACTGCCGATTTCATGCAGGCGCTTCTTACGCTGTTGAGCTTCGAGCACCTGACCTATCTGCTGGTGGGGACATTGCTCGGTCTGACGATCGGTATTCTCCCCGGGCTCGGCGGTACGGCGATGCTGTCGCTGCTGTTGCCGTTCGTCTACGGCAAGGATGCCGGACCGGTGCTCGCGATGATGGTGGGCCTACTGGCCGTGAACAATACATCGGACACCTTTCCCGCGGTGCTGATGGGCATACCAGGCAGTTCGTCGTCGCAGGCAACGACCATCGACGGCTTCCCTCTGGCAAAGCGCGGCGAAGCGGCGCGCGCGCTAGGCGCGGCCTTTTCAGCGTCCATGCTGGGCGGTCTCTTCGGGGCCTTCGTTCTTACTCTCGCTATACACTTCGCGCGCCCGATCATCCTGGGTGTCGGTTTCGGCGAGCAGCTTATGCTGATCTTCCTCGCGTTGACCATGGTCGGGATGCTCACCGGGGCGAGTCCCCTCAAGGGCGTCGCAACCTGCGGAATCGGTTTGCTTCTGGGGAGCGTCGGCACCGCGCCTGCGACGGCCGAGGAGAGACTTGCATTCGACACCATTTATCTGAGCGATGGAATATCGGTCGTCATCGTCGGACTCGGCATGTTCGCCGTGCCCGAAATCGTCGACATCCTGCGCAGGCAGGCGACCATATCCCAAGTACCCCAGCTGGGCTCCGGTACATTGCGCGGTTTCTGGGAAACGCTGCAGCACAAGTGGCTTGTGCTTCGCTGCTCGGCGCTCGGGTCGATGCTCGGGGCTTTGCCGGGCATCGCTGGCCCCGTGATCACGTGGATCGCTTACGGGCACCTGGTACAGACGACGAAGGACCGCAAAAACCTTGGCAAAGGCGATATACGCGGCGTCATCGCGCCGGAATCGGCGAACAATGCGGACAACGGCGGTGCGCTCGTCCCGGCGCTCATGTTCGGTATTCCCGGTTCGGGGAGCATGGCGATCTTTCTCGGGGGGCTGATCCTTCTCGGCATCGAACCGGGCATCGGCATGATGGAACGCCACCTCGACCTGACATTCGTCATCATCTGGTCGCTCGCCGTGGCCAATGTGCTGGGCACAGCCACGTGCCTGATACTCGCCAAGCCAATCGCCCGCCTGACGCTCGTGCCCTTCGCCGTCCTGGCACCATTCATGATCGTGATCATCTATTTCGCCGCATACCAGGCCACGCGTGCATGGGAGGATCTCATCGCGCTTTTCCTGCTCGGGCTGCTCGGCATGTACATGAAGCGCTTCGGTTGGTCTCCGCCTGCGTTGCTCATCGGGTTCGTGCTCGCGCCACGGCTCGACGGCGCCGTCTATCAGTCGATTCAGGTGTACGGAATGAGCTTTCTGGAGCGCGGCGGGGTGCAAGTCATGTTGGCGCTGATTGCCATTTCGGTGGTGTTGGCAATCCGCATGAAACCCCACCGAGATGTGCTGACTGCGGAAGGGCCGCATGCACCGGTCAAGAAGAGGGCGCAGGCGATCTTTCTCGCCGTGTTCGCGGCATCCGTGCTGTATTCGATCTACGACATGTTTCATCTCACCTTCTTGGGCAAGGTCTTGCCCCTGTCGGTGGCCGTGATAACGCTCATCCTGCTTGTCGCTATTGCCGTGGCATTCTGCGGCGGGCGCGCCAATTACACGCTGTACGACACCGAGCGCGAGTGGTCTGCGGAGAACAAGCCGCTGCACAGTGCCGCGTATGTCCAAGGCTGGATACTCGCACTGCTCGTCGCAACTGCGCTGCTCGGCTTCATCCTTGGGGCTTTCGTCTACATCGCAGCTTTCATGCGCATCAATGCAGGCACGCGCTGGCGTTCGTCCATTCTCGGTGCGTCGCTCGCGGTGTTGCTATTCGCCACGCTGGGTCATTTTCTCGTACTCGACTACCCCAGGGGGTTGCTGCAGATGATGTTCGAGATGCCGTGGCCTCTGGACTAGGCTGGGCCGTGAGGTCAACGTCGTGTCGATTACGGATAGACCCTATCCTGCCGAGGATCGCGATGCCTCTTGCTCTGGATGTCTTCCAGCGCGAGGCGCACCGCGGACGTTGAGGGTGATCACCTCGAAATGTCGCAGAACAGCATCCCACGCGCATCGCCCGCCACCGGATTGGCTCAGGCCGTTTCCATGACCGCAACCCGGGCTGCCACCGTGAATTGCATTTCGGTGAGCGATTCGATGTCCTCGGGCGTGAATCCGGGTGCCACCGCCTCGAGCACGTAATGCCCGTCGAGCAGGTGAAACACGGCCAGATCGGTCACGACCCAGTTGGCGCGCCGGCGCGCCGTCAAAGGATACGTGCACCGACGCCGCAGCTTGGGGCGGTCCTTGCTGTCGCGATGCTCCATGACGATGATGAGCTCGGCGTCGCCCGCGACCAGATCCATCGCGCCGCCGATGCCGCCGCGCTTGGCGTCGGCGGTGCTCCAGTTGGCTACGTTGCCCTCTTCGTCCACCTCATAGGCACCGAGGATGACGGTGTCGATATGGCCACCGCGTGCCATCTCGAAGGAGGTGACGCTGTCGAAGAACGACGTGCCCTTGACGGCCTGAACGAACTGGCCGGCGGCGTTGTACACATCCGGATCGATGGCCTCGCCGGTGACGATTCCGCCGTAGCCGAGGACGCCGTTCTCGGCGTGCAACCACACGCCGCGGCCCCCCAGGTAGTTCGACACCTCGGTGGGAAGGCCGGTGCCGAGGTTGACGTAGCTGTCGCTCTTCACGAGCTTTGCCGCATTCTTGGAGATGGCGGAGCGAGTCACCGCCTGCCTGCCGAGATACGAGCGAGCAGTATCGGCGGGACGCTTGCCGGTTT
>Ga0105107_10003122_pt1 | contig 10979 bp, 10 predicted proteins | sample PPLLaktember2015_6_FD_79335 | JGI IMG/M metagenome (GOLD analysis project Ga0105107, IMG submission 79335) | Freshwater sediment microbial communities from Prairie Pothole Lake near Jamestown, North Dakota, USA - PPLs Lake P8 Core (1) Depth... | ecosystem: Environmental > Aquatic > Freshwater >... | reverse complement strand
TGCCCTGATGGCGTCGGGGAGGTGGCTCTCGACCGTGTCGATCGTGACGTGCTCGTCGCGGCGCGAGACCAGCGGCAGCCCGCTGAAGATCATCGCGACCATAAGGAGCTCGACGACCTCGAGCCCGCCCCGCACCGGCCGCGCGAAGAGATAGCGCAGCACGACATCCGCAAAAGTGAACGCCATCAGTGCGAACAGGGACACCGCGGCCGTCGTGACGAGGACCCGGTCGAGCGTGCGAGCGAGGCGCGATGCGGACATGGAAGTTCGCGCGCGGCGCCGTCTACTCGCGGCGCTATACTGGCGCGGCGCATGAGGATAGCGCATGCGCGCGTCGAGGGCACCGCATGTCGGCACCGGAAGACAAGCCTGGCGAAATTCGCCGTTCGCGTGTGGCGGTCGACGGCCTCGATCGCACGCCGCACCGCACTTTCCTGCGCGCGATGGGCCTGGACGACGCGGCGATCGCGAAGCCCTTTGTCGCGGTGATCAGCACGCACGGCGAGAATACGCCCTGCTCGATGTCGCTCCGGCCGCAGGCCGAAGCCGCCAAGATGGGCGTGGCCGCGGCCGGGGGCACGCCGTTCGAGATGACGACCATTTCGGTTTCCGACGGCGTGTCGATGAACCACCGCGGCATGCGGATGAGCCTCGTGTCGCGCGAATGGATCGCCGACTCGGTCGAGATCGTAATGCGGGCGCACGCCTACGACGCGCTCGTCGCGTTCGCCGGCTGCGACAAGACGCTGCCCGCGATGATGATGGCGATGGCGCGCCTCAACTGCCCGAGCGTGTTCATGTACGGCGGCGCGATGCTGCCCGGCGAGTGGCGCGGGCGCACCGTCAGCACGATCAACGCCTACGAAGGCGTCGGCGCGGTGCTGACCGGCGAAATGAGCGCGGCCGACCTCGCCGATATGGAGCTCGAGTGCTCGCCGACGCTCGGCTCCTGCCCGGGCCAGTTCACCGCGAACACGATGGCGATGGTGTCGGAGACCCTCGGACTGGCGCTGCCCGGCTCGGCGATGCTCCCGGCGCCCTATTCCGATCGCCTCGCGCTCGCGCGCCGCGCGGGCGAAACGGCGCTCCGCATCCTGCGCGACGGCGGCCCGCTGCCGCGCGATCTCGTCACGCGCAAGAGTCTCGAGAATGCCTGTGCCGCCGTGGCCGCGACCGGCGGCTCGACCAACGCCGGGTTGCATCTGCCCGCGATCGCGCATGAAGCCGGCATCGGGTTCACGCTCGACGACGTCGCGGAGATCTTCAAGCGCACCCCGCTGATCGCCGACCTGCAGCCTGGGGGCAAGTACCTCGCGCGCGACCTGCACTACGCCGGCGGCGTGTCGGCGGTGCTCAAGGCGCTGCTCGACGGCGGACATCTGCACGGCGACTGCCTGACGCTCTCGGGGCGCACGCTCAAGGAGGCGCTCGCGGCCGCACCCGGTGCGGACGGGAAGGTGGTGCGGTCCGCGTCCGCGCCGCTCCATGCGACGGGGGGCGTCGTGGTGCTCAAAGGCAACCTGTGCCCGGACGGTGCACTGATCAAGATCGCGGGCCTGCGCTCGCTCGTGTTCGAAGGCCCGGCGCGGATGTTCGAATGCGAGGAGGACGCAGCATCCGCGGTCAAGGCCCGTGCGTACAAGGCGGGCGACGTGCTGGTGATCCGCAACGAGGGCCCGGTCGGCGGGCCCGGCATGCGCGAAATGCTCGGCATCACTGCGCTGATCTACGGTCAGGGCATGGGCGAACGGGTCGCGCTGCTGACCGATGGGCGCTTTTCCGGCGCGACCCGCGGGATGTGCATCGGCTATGCGTGCCCCGAGGCGGCGAGCGGCGGCCCGATCGCGCTGGTGCGCGAGGGCGACCGCATCCGCATCGACGCGTCCGCCGGCACGATCGACTGGCTCGTCGACGCCGCGGAGATCGCGCGCCGGCGCGCACAATGGCAGCCGCGCCGCGCCGAGCGCCTGGCCGGCGTGCTCGAGAAATACGCCAGGCTGGTCGGCCCGGCGAACCGCGGCGCGGTGACCCACGCGGGGAACGTCGATTGGCCACGAGAATAGGAGGACTTATGGAGAAGCCTGCACTCGCTTTCCTCGGTCTCGGCCGCATGGGCTTGCCGATGACCCTGCGCCTGCTCGCCGCGGGGTACCGCGTGCACGTCTGGAATCGCAATCGGGCGAAGCTCGCCCCGGCGCTGGAGAAAGGCGCGATCGAGGCCGCGACGCCGCGCGAGGCCGCACGCGCGGCCGAGATCACGCTGGTGTGCGTGACCGACACGATGGCGGTCGAGGACGTGGCGTTCGGCGCGGAGGGCGTCGCCGCGGTCGAGGGACGCGGCAAGATCCTGGTCGACCACTCGTCGATCGACCCCAATGCGACGCGGACGTTTGCCGAGCGGCTGGCGAGCCGCTCCGGGATGCAATGGGTGGACGCGCCAGTCTCCGGCGGCGTCGGCGGCGCTCAGGCGGGACAGCTCACCATCATGTGCGGCGGACACCCCGAGGCGATCGACCGGGTACGCCCGGTGTTCGGCGCCTACGCGAACAACGTGACGCGCATGGGCCCGGCCGGGACCGGACAGGTCACGAAGCTCTGCAACCAGATCATCGTCGGCTGCACGGTGGCGGTGATCGCGGAGGCGGTGACGCTGGCGCAGAACTCGGGCGTCGACGCGAGCCTGCTGCCGCAGGCGCTCGCCGGCGGCTATGCCGACTCGAAGCCGCTGCGCATCTGGGCGCCGCGGATGGTGAACGGCTACGACAACGGGCTGGTCGCCGCGAACATCCTGCTGAAGGATCTGGACACGATCGCCGAGGTCGCGCGCGACACGGGAACGCCCGCGCCGATGGCGGGCATGGCGCGCGAGCTGTTCCGGATGCTCGCGGCGCGCGGGAAGGGCGAGGAGGACCCCGCGGCGCTCGTTACGCTATACCGCGCCGGGTGACCGCGTAGTCGCCCGGCGGCAGCGCGCCGGCGCGGCACAGGCGGTTCAGGATCTGGTAGACGGGCACGAAGCGGGCAACGCCGTCGAGCCAGGAGTCGAACTGCTGGTCGAGGAAGGGGTCGGGACCGCCGTGGACGAAGGCGACCGCGGCCAGAGCGCCGGGGACGAGCCCAAGCTCGGCCTCGGCGGAAAAGCCGCCCTTGCCCGGGAAGGTCGCCCGGACCAGGTTCTCGACTTCACGTGCCTCGATCACTTTCATGGCGCCGCCTCCGTTGTCCTTGCGTCCTCGCCGGGACGCGTTCCTGGCCTTTCTTGGTAAGTCGAGCAAGCCCCGTTCCCGATTACGGCGGCTTGCAGTCCCGCGTGCACCCTGTCACTGCCCCGAGTGCAAGCTCGTCACACGTTCTCATCATGGTCGCCCGCGGGCGTGACGGCTTCCACCGGATGGATCAAGCCGGGTGTGTCGTCCTGCGTAGTCCGCCGGGACGGGAACGGCCTAGCTCGACGGCTAAAGGACGCACCGTGTCAAAGCAGTGACGCTCCACGGCGGTGCTGCGGTGCAATGGGCGGCGGCGTGTGCGCCGCAGAAAAAGCGGGCGCCCCCTGCTCAAGGGGGCGGTAAGCGGTCGGACCGACGCCTACTTGCCCGACTCGAGCTTCTTCAGCTCGGCGCGGTACTCGGCGAGCACCTTCGGGCCGTCGATGCCTTTCGCCTTGGCGTCGGTCAGCCACTCCTGCTCGAACTTCGCGGTGCGGGCCTTGACCGCGTCGACGAACGCCGCATCGGCGCGGGTGACCTGCACGTTGTTCGCCTTCGCCACGTTCCAGCCGGCCTCCGCGTTCTTGTCCCACGCCTGCCCGGCGCGGCGCGCAAGTGCCTCGCCCGAAAGCTTCGAGATCGCCTCTTTGTCGGCCGCCGTCAAAGCGTTCCACTTTGCCTCGTTCATGATCACCGCGTGGCTGTCGGAGTAGAAGCCGCCTGGGAACTGGGTCGCGTACTTCACCAGCTTCTCGAGCTTGAACGACACGATGCTCTCGCCCGGGAAGAACACGCCGTCGACGACGCCGGACGACAGCAGCTCGTAGGACTCGGGCGCGGGCTTCACCAGTACCGTGGCGCCGATCGCCGTACCGACGTCGGCTGCCATGCCGCCGCCGACGCGGAACTTGAGTCCGGCGAGGTCGTCGATCTTCGTCACCGCTTTCTTCGTGTTCCACATCACGCCCGGGCCGTGCGTGTAAAGCGTGAGCACGTGAACGCCGCGGTGCTCGTTCGGTCCGCTGAGGTACTTGTCGTAGATGCGCCACAGCGCCACGGAGTTCGACACCGCGTTGTCGCCGCTGAACGGCAGCACGCCGATGCGCGTGAGCTGGAAGCGCTGCGGCGTGTAGCTGTGGGAGATGAAGCCGACGTCGGCGAGCCCGTCGCGCACTGCGTCGAAGTGCTGGATCGGGTTCGCGACCGCCTTCGGCAGCAGCTTGAACTTCACGCGGCCGCTGGTGGCTTTTTCGACGTCCGCGGCCCACGGCATGATGATGTCCTTGGCGATCATGTGCGTGGGCGGGATCCAGAGCGAGACGGTGAGCTCGGTCTGCGCGGCCGCGGGCGCGGCGATGGCGAGCCCGCAGGCGGCGGCGATGCTGCACAAGAGCCTGTCGATGCGAGTCATGTCGGGTCTCCGGACGAGGGGTGCGCTGGTGATGAAGCGCTGGCGTTTGCGGGCCCGTAGAATGCGCCAAACTCGATTCGTTGCCAACCATGAACGCGCCAGACACTGCCCGCCGCCCGCTGCCCGCCGCGGTGCTCGACGGCCTGCGCGCCCTCCTCGGCGAGCGCGTGTCGACCGGGGAGAGTGTGCGCGTGCAGCATGGCCGCGACGAGTCGGCGTTTCCCCCGATGCCGCCCGACGCCGTCGTGTTCCCGGTGTCGACCGAGGAGGTCGCCGCGATTGCGCGCCTCTGCGACGCGCACGACGTGCCGATGATCCCGTACGGCGTGGGCAGCTCGGTCGAAGGGCACGTGCTCGCGGTGCGCGGCGGCGTGTCGATCGACCTCGCGCAGATGAACGCGGTCCTCACCGTGCACGCGGAGGACCTCGACGCCGTCGTGCAGCCCGGCGTGACACGCAAGCAGCTCAACGACGCGCTGAAGGGCACCGGCCTCTTCTTCCCGCTCGATCCCGGCGCCGACGCGTCGATCGGCGGGATGACCGCGACCCGCGCCTCGGGCACGAACGCGGTGCGCTACGGCACGATGCGCGAGAACGTGCTCGCGCTGACGGTCGTGCTCGCGGATGGCACGGTCGTGCGCACCGGCACGCGCGCGCGCAAGTCCTCCGCGGGGTACGACCTCACGCGGCTGTTCGTCGGTTCGGAGGGCACGCTCGGGATCATCACCGAGGTCACCGTGCGCGTGCACCCGCAGCCGGAAGCGATCTCGGCCGCAACATGCCGGTTCCCGAGCGTGCGCAGCGCCGTCGAGGCGGTGATCGAGACGATCCAACTCGGCGTGCCGATCGCGCGCTGCGAGCTGGTCGACGCCGCCGCGATCCGCGCGATCAACCGGCACAGCAAGACCAGTCTCCCCGAGACGCCGATGCTCTTCTTCGAGTTCCACGGCTCGCCGGCGGGGGTCGAGGAACAGGCGCGCGTCATCCAGGGGATCGCCGCCGAGCACGGCGGCACCGGCTTCGAGTGGTCGGCGACGCCCGAAGAGCGCACGCGCCTGTGGACGGCGCGCCACAACTGCTATTTCGCGACGCTCGGCTTGCGACCCAATACGCGCGTGGTCTCGACCGATGTCTGCGTGCCCATCTCGCGCCTCGCCGACTGCATTGCCGAGACGGAGAGCGACTGCGCGCACAGCGGACTGCCGATCGTCCTCGTCGGCCACGTCGGCGATGGGAACTTCCATCTCGGCATCAACGTCGATCCGGCCGCGCACGACGAGATGGCGCGTGCCGAGGATCTCAATCGCCGCCTGGTCACGCGTGCGATCGGGATGGGCGGCACGTCCACGGGCGAGCACGGCATCGGCCTCGGCAAGCTCGAGTTTCTCGAGGCCGAACACGGCGCGGCCGCGGTGGCGACGATGCGCGCGGTCAAGCGCGCGCTCGACCCCAAAGGACTGATGAATCCAGGGAAGGTGATCCCGGTCTGATCCCGGGCACGGCTCAGTCGATGGGTTTCCCGCCCTCGTAGAACGGGTACGGCCCGGCGAACTCGCCGATGAAGGCGGTGTGCGAGACGACGCCGGTCGCCTCGCTCCACTGATGAATCTGATAGGCCGGCGGCTCCATCACGAAGCGCGACGGCGCCTCACGGTCGAGGTCAAGCGCAACCTGGTGCGCGGGGCTCGGGCAGGTGGAGGCGATCGTGCCGGCGAAGCGCACCTGGATCGGGCGGTGGAGATGCCCACAGAGCACGCGCTCCACCTGGGGATGCCGGCCAATCACCGCCGCAAGCCCGCTCGCATCCGCAAGGCCCATCCTGTCCATGTGCCCGATGCCCGTCCGGAAGGGCGGGTGATGCATGATCACGATCGTCGGCTTGCGCGGCTGCGCGGCGAGCGCCGCCTCCAGCCATGCGAGCCGGTCGCCGCACAGCTCGCCGCCGCTCTGACCCGCGATCACGGTGTCGAGCGCCACGAGGCGCACTGGCCAGTCGTCGATCGCGTACTGCACGAACGGCGCCCACTGGCGCAGATAGCCGTGCTCCGGGAAGGCGTCGCGCAGCGCGCCGCGCTCGTCGTGATTGCCGGGGATCAGGTAGTACGGCATCGGCAGCGGCGCGAGGAGCGCCTTCAGCGTCGCGTACTCCTCGGGCCTGCCGAAGTCCACCAGGTCGCCCGTCACGAGGAGGACATCCGGGCACTGCTTCAGCGCGCGGACATGCTCGACGCACCGCGCGAGCATCCCGGCCGTGTCGACCACGCGGTACGAGAGCTTCCCGTTCGCCTTGATGTGCAGGTCGGAGATCTGGCCGATGAGCATCGCGTCACCTCTTAGCGTTCGAGCGCCAGCAGCGCCTCCGGGTTCACGGCGGGCAGGCTGACGCTGCTATGACGTTGCCTGAGTGAGCGCACGATTCTAGCCTCGGCTCATAGCGGCCGCGGCAGCCTTTGGGCTTAGAATGCCCGGGCTCACGCACCAGGAGGAGGTCACGATGAAAAGAACGCTGCTCGCTCTCGCTACGGCCGTCCCGATCGTGTTTTCCGCGCACGCGGCGGACAAGGTCAAGGTTGGCTTCATCAGCACGCTGTCCGGCCCGAACGCCGCGATCGGCGGCGACATCCGCGACGGCTTCAACCTCGCGATCAAGCTGGCCGGCGGCAAGCTCGGCGGGCTGCCGGCCGAGGTGATCGTCGCCGACGACCAGCTCAACCCGGACGTGGCGAAGCAGAACGCCGACCGCCTGCTCAAGCGTGACCGCGTCGACTTCGTCACCGGGACGGTGTTCTCGAACGTCGTGCTCGCGATTGCGCCGCAGGTGCTCGAATCGAAGACTTTCTTCATCGGCCCGAACGCCGGCCCCGCGCAGTACACCGGCGCGCAGTGCAACCCGTTCTTCTTCGTGTCCTCGTGGCCGAGCGAGGCCTACAGCGAGGCCGCCGGCCAGTACGTGACGCAGCGCGGATTCAAGAATGTCGTGTTCCTCGCGCCCAACTACCAGGGCGGCAAGGACGCCGCGAACGGCTTTAAGCGCTACTACAAGGGCAAGCTCGCCGAGGAGCTGTACACCAAGCTCGGCCAGCTCGACTACGCCGCCGAGCTCGCGCAGATCCGCGCCGCCAAGCCGGACGCGCTGTACGTCTTCCTGCCGGGCGGCATGGGGATCAACTTCATCAAGCAGTTCGTCGCCTCCGGCATGTCGAAGGACATCCAGCTCGTGGTGCCGCTGTGGGGTTCGGACCAGGACATCATCCGCGCCGTCGGCGACCCGATGCTCGGTCTCTTCAGCCTCGGGCACTGGACGATCGACCTCGACAACCCGGCCAACAAGCGGTTCGTTGCCGAGTTCGAGAAGGAATACAAGCGCCTGCCGACCGGGTACGCGGCGAGCGGCTACGACACGGGCCTCCTGCTCGATGCGTCGATCCGCAAGGTCAAGGGCAAGATCGAGGACAAGGAGGCCCTGCGCGCCGCGCTCAAGTCCGCGGACTTCAAGAGCGTGCGCGGCGACTTCAAGTTCGGCGCGAACCAGTTCCCGGTGCAGAGCTACTACCTGCAGGTCGTGGCGAAGACCGCGGACGGCAAGATCGCGCACAAGACGATGGGGACCGTGCTCACCAACCGTGGTGACGCCTATGTCCAGGACTGCAAGATGAAGTAGGCGTGCAGCGCGCATCGAGCAAGGGGTGATGCGTCACCCCTTGCTTTTTTGCGCACACGATCGACACGCATGTCCGGCATCCTCCTTCTCGAGCAATCCCTGAACGGGCTGCAGTTCGGGCTGATGCTGTTCCTGCTCGCCGCGGGGCTCACGCTCGTGTTCGGGATCATGGACATGATCAACCTCGCGCACGGCTCGCTGTACATGGTCGGCGCGTTCCTCGCCGCCACGTTCGCCGAGCTGACCGGCTCGTTCTGGCTCGCCGTCGGGCTCTCGCTCGTCGGCACCGCGCTCATCGGCATGGCGCTCGAGATGAGCGTGCTGCGCCGGCTCTATGCGCGCGACCACCTGTCCCAGGTGCTCGCGACCTTCGCGATCATCCTGATCGCCAACGAGCTGGTGCGGATCATATGGGGACCGCAGGTGCCGCTCTCCACCCCGCCGGCGCTCGCGGGGCCGGTGCAGATCGTGCCGGGACTCGACTATTCCTCGTACCGGCTCGTGATCATCGCGGTCGGCCTCGCAGTGGCGGTGCTCCTCTACCTCGCGGTCGCGCGGACGCGCGCCGGCATGCTGGTGCGCGCCGGCGCATCGAACCGCGAGATGGCGATCGCGATGGGCGTGAACATCAAGCGCCTGTTCACGATCGTGTTCGGGTTCGGGGCCGCATTGTGCGCGATCGCGGGCGCGATGCTCGGACCGATCCTCGCGGTGCAAGTGGGCATGGGCGAGAGCATCCTCATCCTCGCGTTCGTCGTGATCGTGATTGGCGGCATCGGCTCGATTCGCGGCGCGCTCGTGGGCGCAATCCTGGTCGGGGTGGTGGACACGATGGGGCGCGCGTTCCTGCCGGCGCTGCTGCGCGAGTTCCTGCGTGCGGACCTCGCCTCCGCGCTCGGCCCGGCGCTCGCGTCGATCCTGATCTACGTGCTGATGGCGGCGATCCTGTTCTGGAAGCCGCAGGGGCTCTTTCCCGCGCGCGGCTGACGATGCGACGCTGGGTCACTCTCGCGGTGGCTGCGGCCGCCGTCGCCTTTCCGCTGGTCGCGCAGCCGCTCGGGTGGGACTTCTACATCGGCTTCGCGAGCCGCATCATGATCTACGCGCTCGCGGCCTCCAGCCTGAACCTCGTGCTCGGCTACGGCGGCATGGTGTCCTTCGGCCACGCCGCGTTCGTCGGCGCGGGCGCCTACACGGTCGCGATCCTGATGGCCGAGGGCGTTGCGAGCGCGTGGATCGCGTGGCCGCTCGCGGTGGTGCTCGCGGGGGCGCTCGCCGCGGCGATCGGCGCAGTCTGCCTGCGCACGCGCGGCGTGTACTTCATCATGATCACGCTGGCGTTCGCGCAGATGATCTACTACGTGGCGGTCGGGATGCGCGCGTACGGGGGCGAGGAGGGCTTGAACCTTGCGGCGCGCTCGGCGGTCGGCTTCGGGCTCGACCTGAAGGACGACGTCACGTTCTACTACGTCGTACTCGCGATCCTCGCCGCGGCGCTGTTCGCGCTGCGGCGCGCGATGGATGCGCGCTTCGGCCGCGTGATCGAGGCGATCCGCGAGAACGAGACGCGCATGGAGGCGATCGGCTTTCCGACTTACCGCTACAAGCTCGTCTGCTTCGCGCTCGGCGGCGCGGTCGCTGGTCTCGCCGGCGCACTGCTCGCGAATCAGAACTCCTACGTCAACCCGAACCTCCTCTACTGGCCGCAGTCCGGCGCGCTGATGATCATGGTGATCCTCGGCGGCGTCGGTTATCTCTACGGCGGGCTCATCGGCGCGGTCGCGCTGCTGGTGCTCGAGGAGCTGGTCTCGGGGTACACGATCCACTGGCAACTCGGCGTCGGCGCGGTCCTGCTCGCCATCGTGCTCTTCGCCCCGCAAGGACTGGCGGGACTGCTCGCCCGGCGCCGCGATGGCTGAGCCGTTGCTTCGCGTTAACGAAGTCTCCAAGCACTTCGGCGGCGTCGTCGCGGTCGACACGGTCACGTTGAGCGTCCGCGCGGGCGAAATCCACGCGCTCATCGGCCCCAACGGCGCGGGCAAGACGACGCTCGTGCACCTGCTCTCGGGCGCGCTGGCGCCGGACACCGGGCGCGTCTACTTCGGCGGCAGCGACGTCACGGCGCGCCCGTTCCACGAGCGCGTCGCCCTCGGCCTCGCGCGCTCCTACCAGGTCACGAGCCTGTTCCGCCGCTTCAGCGCGCTCGACAACGTCGCGCTCGCCGTGCAGGCGCGCAGCGGCTCTTCGCTCGCGTTCTGGTCCCCGCTCGCGACGGAGCGCGCGCTCTTCGACGAGGCGCGCGCCGTGCTCGCCGAGATCGGACTGACGGGACGCGAGAGCGTGCCGGCCGGCCACCTCGCGCACGGCGAGCAGCGCTCGCTCGAGGTCGGCCTCGCGCTCGCGACGCGGCCGAAGCTCCTGCTGCTGGACGAGCCGATGGCGGGCATGGGGCCGGAGGAATCCGAGCGGATGATCGCGCTGATCGACGGCCTCAAGGCGCGGATCACGGTGTTGCTGATCGAGCACGACATGGACGCCGTCTTCCGGCTCGCCGACCGCATTTCGGTGCTCGTGAACGGCCGCGTGATCGCGACCGGACAGCCCGACGAGATCCGGGCGAACGAAGAGGTGAAGCGGGCATACCTTGGAGAAGAGCTGGCGGCATGAACGACGCGCTGCTCAAAGTTCAGGGCCTCGAGAC
>Ga0105107_10003121_pt1 | contig 10981 bp, 9 predicted proteins | sample PPLLaktember2015_6_FD_79335 | JGI IMG/M metagenome (GOLD analysis project Ga0105107, IMG submission 79335) | Freshwater sediment microbial communities from Prairie Pothole Lake near Jamestown, North Dakota, USA - PPLs Lake P8 Core (1) Depth... | ecosystem: Environmental > Aquatic > Freshwater >... | reverse complement strand
TTGGAGAATTCAATCACATTCTTGGCAATATCTGGACCTATCGGAACTATACTGATCAAGCTATCGTTTTTAAATCGAAGATAAAATCCAGAATAATCTCGTTGCTCATGCTTTGGTATGGGCAGTTCAGGCAAGATATCAACAACAATTTCATTCTGTGGTGTAATATTGATCGTGCTCTTATCCAATCCTAATTTAGATAAGGCTTCATCTAAAGAAATACCAATGGGAAATATCTTATACAGATTGGACAACAGCTCGTATTCAAACATTCGCGAGCGGTGGTACATATTACTTGATTTATAGCGGATACTGTTTGCCCAAAAATACCCAGTTAGGATCATGAAGATAATCGTTGAGCATGCAAATATTGAGATCTTCTTATTCATATCTCACACATATAACAGTTGGGTTAGATAGAAAAGTTTCTTTGATATCACGTCTATAGCATGCTAGGAATTCCACCTATTCGCATATTAAGGCATAAAACATGGAAAAAACGGTCGGTCATTTTCCATGTTTGCTATTATACGGGCGAAAAAAATGGAACGCAAGCCGAAGTTCAAGCCTGGCATCGGTCTCAAGCTCATGGACCAGGTCAGGCAGGTCATGAGATACCATCACTATTCCTACCGGACAGAGCAGACCTATTGCGACTGGATTGTCCGATTTATCCGGTTTCATGGAACCAAGCGACACCCCAAGGACATGTGAAAATCCGAAGTCGAGGGTTTTCTCAGCCACCTGGCGACCGACGGGAAGGTCTCTGCCTCCACCCAGCGGCAAGCGCTGAACGCAATCGTCTTCCTCTACAGGGATGTTCTTGACCAGCCGATTCAGGGAGAAATCGCCCCTGTGAGGGCGAAGCGCCATGCCAGCGTGCCGGTGGTGCTGACGCAGGGGGAAGTCCAGAGAGTTCTCAGGGAGATGCACGGGACCCATCTCCTGATGGCAAAGCTCCTTTACGGAGGAGGGCTGCGGCTCATGGAATGCGTCCGGCTCCGTGTCCAGGACCTTGATTTTGAGAGAGGACTGGTCTATCTGCGCGCCGCCAAAGGGGGGAAGGACCGCACCACGGTCTTTCCGAAAGCGATTCACGGCGAGTTGAAGCGGCACACCGAAAAGGTGAGGCGGTTGCATGAAGGCGATCTTGGTGAGGGGCGCGGCGAGGTCTTTATGCCCGAGGGTCTTTCCAGAAAGTATCGCGGTGCTGCCAAGGAATTCAGATGGCAATACGTCTTTCCTTCAAAATCCTTAAGTACGGACCCTAGAACAGGACTGACGCGCAGGCATCACGTGCTTGAATCAGGCCTTCAAAAGGCGGTTAAGATCGCCGTGGATCGGGCCGGGATTCAGAAGAGAGTGAGCTGCCACACCTTCAGGCACTGCTTTGCCACCCATTTGCTCGAAAACGGCGTCAACATTCGTGTGGTGCAGGAGTTAATGGGTCACGCGGATGTGAAGACAACCGAGATCTATACTCATGTGATGCAAAAGGATGTATCGGCGGTCCTGAGCCCGCTGGATCACATGGAGAGAAGCAGTTCGGACCAGGGCCGAAATTAGCCCTTTGGATCGGGGGAAAAGACGTCTTTGAATGGGGTTGTTTTGTGCGTGCAAGGGACTTATATTCTGTCACTTTGTTGAATTGACTTAACTTGTCGAGAAAAAGGGGAATGAGAATGAAGAAGATCGTGTTGCTCAGGCATGGGGAAAGTACCTGGAACAAGGAGAACCGTTTCACGGGCTGGGTGGATGTGGGGCTCAGTGAAAAGGGAATGCAGGAAGCCGCCGAGGCCGGCCGAACGCTCAAGAAAGAAGGATATGTCTTTGACGTCGCCTACACGTCGGTTCTCAAAAGGGCCATCAAGACCCTGTGGCTGGCTCTCGAAGAGATGGACCTCATGTATCTCCCCGTGATCAACAACTGGCGGCTCAACGAGCGCCACTATGGAGCGCTCCAGGGACTGAACAAGGCGGAAATGGCGGAGAAGCACGGTATGGACCAGGTCCAGATCTGGCGGAGAAGCTATGATGTGCCGCCGCCTGCGCTTACCCGGGACGATCCGATGTTTCCGGGCAAGGATCCCCGCTATGCGGACCTGAAACCTAATGAGGTTCCTCTCACCGAGTGCCTGAAAGACACGGTGGCCAGGTTTCTGCCTTACTGGCACAAGACCATCGCACCCGTGGTCAAGGAGGGAAAACGCGTGCTCATCGCGGCCCACGGGAACAGCCTGCGTGCGCTCGTGAAGTATCTCGACAACATACCGGATGATGTGATCCCTGGCCTGAACATTCCGACCGGCATCCCGCTGGTCTATGAACTGAAAGAGGATCTGACTCCGATCAGGAACTATTATCTCGGTGATCCTGAAGCGGTAAAGAAAGCCACCCAGGCCGTGGCGAATCAACTCAAGAAGTGAGGATGGCATTTGGTTCAACAACGTGCTATCGTCGCTGCTTGAAATACAAAACAAAGAGGGCAGGGGACTGATCTCTATTGGAGCGAATCATGAAAAAGAAAACAGTGCGAGACATTGATGTCAAGGGCAAGCGCGTGCTTGTGCGCGTGGACTTCAACGTGCCCCTGAAAGGCGAGAAAGTCACCGACGACACACGAATCCGTGCGGCTCTCCCGACCATCACCTATCTGCTTGAGAAGGGCGCGGCCGTGATTCTCATGTCCCACCTCGGCAGACCTAAGGAGGGGCCGGAACCCAAGTACAGCATGAAGCCCACAGCGACCCGGCTGGCCGAATTGCTAGGAAAACCTGTGGCCTTTGCGGATGACTGCGTGGGTCCAAAAGCTGAAGCGGCGGCCTCGGCCCTGAGGCCGGGGGATGTTTTGGTGCTGGAGAACACGCGGTTTTACAAAGGGGAGACGAAGAACGATCCCAAGCTCGCCGAGCAGATGGCCAAGCTTGCGGAGATCTACGTGAATGACGCCTTCGGCTCCGCCCACCGCGCTCATTCCTCCACTGAGGGCGTCACACGATTCCTGCCTGCTGTGGCCGGGTTTCTGATGGAGAAGGAACTCGACTACCTGGGAGGTGTGATGGAAAATCCTGGAAGGCCGTTTGTGGCGATTCTAGGAGGAGCTAAGGTTTCGGACAAGATCGGCGTGATCAGTTCTCTGCTCGACAAAGCCGACACCCTCCTTATCGGCGGCGGCATGGCCAATACCTTCTTGAAAGCCAAAGGCTTGGTGGTCGGTGATTCTCTCGTGGAAGACGAGGTGCTTGGAACCGCGAAGGAACTCATGGGCAAGGCAGGAGCAAGGCTCCTCCTTCCGGTGGATGTTGTTATCGCGCAGGCCATGGAGGCCGGCGCCCATGCCCGGACCGTGACCGCGGACAAGGTTCCGGCCGGATGGCGAATTCTGGATGTAGGGCCTGAAACGGTCAAGAGGTACAAAGAAGTGCTCCTTCCGGCTAAAACCGTGGTTTGGAACGGACCCATGGGTGTTTTTGAAATGACCCCGTTTGCGGCCGGCACAAAGGCCTTGGCCGCGGTCTTGGCCGAGTTAACGGGTGCCACCACAATAGTGGGCGGTGGGGATTCCGTGGCAGCCGTCACCCAGGCAGGCCTGGCAGACAAGATCAGCCACATCAGCACCGGAGGCGGAGCTTCCCTGGAGTTCCTGGAGGGAAAGCCTCTTCCCGGCGTTGTGGCGCTGAATGACAAGTGAGGTTCAAGGGGTAAGGTGCAGGTGTGGGCCAAGGGATATTGACTTGAGGGTGGTTTTACCGGATAATTCCTCGAAATCCGGTCAAGGGTTGTGCCGTCTGATCTTAATACAAGGAGGCTTGCTATGAGAAAGACCAAAGTGCTCGTGCTGGCTGTGCTGGTGTTATGCATAGCCGCTGCTGCATTCGCAGCGGACAAAGTGAACGTTGGACCGAACTTGCCCGCGATAAAATTTGAACAACCGCCATCTGTCGAGGCGCAGAACTATCTGGGTCTTTCGAAGATGGAGCCGTTCACTCTGTCTCAGATCCAGGGAAAGATGGTCCTCATTGAGATCATGAGCGCCCTTTGAGGGGTCTGCGCAGAAAACGCGCCTGTAGTTAACAGGCTCTATAAAGTGATCCAGGATGATCCGACACTCAAGAAGGATATTAAAGTCATGGGCATTGGAGTGGGAAACAAAATCAAGCAGCTTGAAGCGTTCAAGAAGACTCACAGAGTCCAATTGCCTTTGATCCCCGATGAAGAAGGAGAAGCATGGACGGCGCTTGGGAGTGCGGCGACCCCGAGCATGGTCATCACGACCCCTGCAGGAAAAGTCCTTGCCTCACACGTGGGGCCTATCAAGGACTTTGATGCCTTTTTAAAGGAGATCAGAGAGCTTCACAAGAAACAGTAGGATCTGTGTGGAGAGTTTTTGATGCGCATGGCTTAAAGCAGCTCCCTCCTTAACGGAATCGCTTTGACCATGCGTTTTTTTGATGCTTTTTGGACTGGACCCCTTTTTGAAAGTCTTATGAAAGCGCCTTGAGATAAAGTATGAATTCGCCGGAACAGAGAAGCCCCACAACCGCTGGTTTGAACGTCACAACGCCGGCAGCGGATACGCTTCTCGTCAAGCTCTCGGGCGATTGGAAGATCACTGAGCCGCTCCCCTCTGCGGCTGACGCTCAGAAGCCGTTCGAGTCAGCCAAGGGTATTCGGCGCATCGCCTTTGACGCAAAAGATCTCGGCGAATGGGACAGCGGGCTTCTCACCTTTCTCATCAAAATCTTTGAGGTGTGCTCCAAGGCGAAGATTGAGGTTGACAAAGACGGGCTGCCGGAAGGGGTCCGGAGACTGATCAATCTAGCCATGGCAGTTCCCGAAAGAAAAGGAGCGAGAAAGGAGACGAAGAAAGAAGCCTTTTTCTCAATGGTTGGAGGACAAGCCGTTGCCTTCTACCATTCATTCTTAGAGATACTCGATTTCCTCGGAGAGTCGTCCCTGGCATTTGCAAGGCTCCTGAGAGGCAAGACCTCGTTCCGCCGCTCAGACCTGTCGCTGCTGCTCCAGGAGTGTGGAGCGCAGGCTCTTCCTATTGTCTCCCTCATCAGCCTTTTGGTTGGCCTGATCCTGGCTTTTGTGGGCGCCATCCAGCTCAAACTCTTCGGCGCCCAGGTTTACGTGGCCGACATTGTCGCCATTGCCATGGTGCGTGTTATGGGCGCGATCATGACAGGGATCATCATGGCAGGCCGGACCGGAGCGGCGTTTGCAGCGCAGATCGGGACCATGCAGGTCAACGAGGAGATCGATGCCCTCAAGACCATGGGCATCGCTCCTGTGGAGTTTCTGGTGCTTCCAAGGATGATCGCCCTGATCATCATGATGCCCCTGCTCTGCATCTACGCGGATCTCATGGGCATTGTGGGGGGAATGATCGTGGGCGTGGGAATGCTCGGCATCAACCCCACTGAGTATCTGAACCGTACCCAGGAGATCCTTACGCTGACCACAGTCTGGATCGGGCTCTTCCACAGCGCCGTGTTCGGAGTGCTGGTGGCTCTGGCCGGTTGCCTTCGGGGCATGCAGTGCGGGAGGAGCGCTTCTGACGTGGGTTATGCAGCGACTTCGGCCGTGGTGACTGGCATTATTTCGATTATCGTGGCCACGGCGATCATCACCTTCATGTGTGAGGTGTTGAAGTTGTGAAGAATGGAGTGTTGGAGTGATGGAGTGATGGAGTACTGGAGTGTTGGAGTATTGGTGGCCACTTCTGTAAATCATGTTCTCTCCTCCCATCATTCCTTTTTGTTTCAACCATTACTCCATTACTCCAATACTCCAGTTTTCGGATTTCTTTATGAATCATAATCAACCCGCCATCGTGGTGAAGGATCTGGACATGGGCTATGGCGATTTCGTGCTCATGCGGAACCTCAATTTTACGGTGAACCGGGGAGACGTTTTCATTATCATGGGCGGGAGCGGGTGCGGGAAGAGTACGCTTCTCAAGATTCTTGTGGGTCTAAAGAACCCTTCTAGGGGGCAGGTCTTTTACGGCGACACGAACTTCTGGGATGCGGACTCGGGGATCAGGGAACAGATCCAGAGGCGGTTCGGGATACTGTATCAGAGCGGGGCTCTTTGGAGTTCCATGACTCTGGCTGAGAATATTGCTCTTCCGCTCGAGCAGTACACGGAGCTCAAGCCGAGCCAGATCAGGGAGGTTGTTTCTTTGAAACTGGCTCTCGTGGGACTTGCAGGGTTTGAAGACTTCTATCCCTCTGAGATCAGCGGAGGCATGAAGAAGAGGGCGGGACTGGCGAGAGCCATGGCCATGGACCCGGATATCCTGTTTTTCGACGAACCTTCGGCAGGGCTGGACCCGATAAGCTCTCGCCTGCTGGATGACCTGATCCTGGAGCTTCGGGAAAGCCTGGGGACCACCATTGTGGTGGTGACTCACGAACTGGCAAGCATTTTCGCGATTGGAAACAATTCGGTCTATCTGGATGTGGACGAGAGGACCATGAGCGCGAGCGGTGATCCCAAGAAGCTTCGGGACAATTCACCTAATCCCAGTGTGCATAAGTTTCTCACGAGAGGAGAAGAGTAAGAAAATCTGGAGTAATGGAGTGATGGAGTACTGGAGGAGTGGGTAAAAGAAAACGGAATACTGGAAGAGTGGAAAAAATATAGTTTCAAAAGGCTGTAACCACTACCCCAATACTCCATTTCTGTTCTACCAGGAGCTGGCCGATATCCAGGGCTGTTGTGATGAGTCAAAGTTTGCGACGGAGACAGTTATGAGTAAACCGGTAAACAAAACGATGATCGGGCTTTTTGTCGTTGGAGCGATCGCCCTGGTGGTTGTGGCGATCGGGGTCTTGGGCTCCGGAAAGTTGTTCAAAGAGAGCATTCCCTATGTGATGGTCTTCGAAGGGTCGGTGAAAGGGCTGAATGTCGGGTCGCCGGTAGTGTTTCGAGGAGTAAGAATCGGCGCGGTGAGCAGGATTCGTATGCGCTTTAATTACGCCACCAAGGCGATGACGATTCTCGTTTATTCGGATTTCGACCCAAATCCAATAGAAATCGTCAATATGGATGAGGCGACGGCCAAGACACTCACCATGAAGGATCGGTATGCAAACATGAGAGAACTTTTTGGTCGGGGGCTGCGTGCCCAGCTGGAAATGCAGAGCATTGTGACAGGCCAGCTGCAAATAGCCCTTGATTTTTACCCTGACAAGCCGGCTGTCTATACGGGGATTGACAAAACAATACAGGAAATTCCGACCATCCCCACGCCTCTTCAGGAACTGACCAAGAAGCTCGAAAGCCTCCCTATCGAAGAGATCTTCAATAAGGTGAACTTGGCCATGGACGGGATTGCGAAGCTCGTTCAATCTCCTGAGCTCAAGGAAAGTGTCGCTAACCTCAATATCGCGTTGAAAGACGTGCAATCTTTGATACGCAATGTGGATGCCCAGGTCAAGCCGTTGAGTGCGGGACTGTCTGAAACTATCCGCGACACACAGAAACTCGTCAAGAACGCGGACGCTCAGGTGGCCTCCGTGGGAACGAAATTGAATGAAGCGATTGGGGATGGTCGAAAGCTCATCAAGAACGTGGATGGGAGTGTGAATGATGTGCGGGTAAGTCTGGTGGATACGATCAAAACGGCGACGGCCGCGATCAAGGGGGCGGAGAAGGTGTTGGAAGAACTAGAATCGTCCGCCAGATCGGACTCCGCCCTCATGTACCGCGTTACCGAAACCCTTAGCGAAGTGGAGAAAGCAGCCCAGTCCCTGAGGGTGCTGACCGATTACCTTGAAAGACATCCTGAAGCCCTTTTGGGCGGCAAAGGGGATCATGGAGGAAAGTGATATGAGAACACAAAAAGTTTCAATGTGCGTTGTGGTTGTGCTTCTGGCTTTGGCGGTCTGCCTTTCCGCATGTGCCGGGAAGAGCGCCTCTTCGAAGTTTTATGTTCTGAGTCCTTTGCCGCAAGCCAAGCTCAGCGGAGCTGACGGCAAAACCATAGGGGTCTTCCCCGTTGTAATGCCCGATTATCTGGACCGGCCGCAAATCGTGGCCAGGGTCAGCGAGAACGAAATCATGATCGATGAATTCAACCGATGGGCAGCACCTCTGAAGGAGAACCTCTATACAGTACTGGTTGATAACCTTTCCGCTCTTCTCAACTCCGAGAAGGTCCTGAAAACAACGCAGAAACTGGGCGTCCTGGCGTCTCTGCAGGTCGGGGTGGAGGTGGTGCGCTTTGACGGGACCCTGGGCGGCGATGTGGTGCTGAACGTGAGGTGGGGCCTCTTTGAGACGGAAGGCAAAAAACTCGTCCTGAGCAAAAGGTCTTTGTTCAAGGAGCCCACGAGCGCTGCAACCTACGAAGCCCTTGTTGCGGCCCAGAGCAGGGCTGTTGCAGCCCTGAGCCGTGAAATCGCGGAAGCGATCAGATCTCGAAAATAACATCTTCCGGATCCCCCATTCACCTTCACGGCTGCCCTCCTGAGTTCCACCGCAGGCCGGACAGGGAGTTGTGTAGAAGTGGAGGGCCAAAATCTGTCACAAGGGTGAAATAAGAATAAAGTTGAGGCCCGCAGGAACAGCAAGAAGGCGGAGAGCTCATGAAGCCGGCTACCAGAAAGAAGCTTGCCATAGCCCTGGGGGTTCTCCTCCTGTCAGCGTTAGTCGCCGGTCTCCTTATCCCAAAGCTGCTCGACCCTGACCGCTATCACAACCGAATTGTCGAAGAGATCGAGAAGGCACTGGGCGGAAAGGTGCGAATCGGCGACATCTCCTTGGGTATCCTGAAGGGCCTTTGGCTTGAAGTTGATGGAGTTGAAATCACCGGCGCCTCCGCCTTTCCTCTGGACTTCAAGCTCTCCCGCATTTATGCCGACGTGTCGCTTGCCGCCTTGATGAAGAAGAAGACCGTCCTAAATCATCTGCGCCTTGAAAGCCCAGATGTCCAGCTGCGGCTTCAGCCCGGTCCACAACAGCCAACCCCGGAAACGAAAGATCCGGCCTCAGGCGCGAAGTCCGGAGGGATCGCTCTGCCCATCGAAATCGGAGATCTGCTGGTCACCAAGGGCAGAGTCCGGATCGAAGACGGCCTGACGCTGCCGGGCAAGCCGATGATGCGTGATTTTGGTGACATAGAGATAAAAGCAAAAAACCTGGCTCCGGGTCGGGAAATGCTCTTCGACATCTCGATGAAAGGCGCAGCAGCGTCCGGCGTTGGGGAACTGAAAGTCCAGGCCTCGTTTGCCGGTTTGACGGATTCCCTCGCCCTTGAAAATCCGAAACTCACTGTCCACGCAGCACTCTCATCCATCCACACGGATGCACTCAAACCGTATCTCGGAAACGCCCCATGGGTCCAGCCGTTGAGCGGAAGCCTGTCCTTGGCAGTGAACTATGAAGGCGATCTGGGGAGCCGTCACCGCGCAGAGGGAAGCCTGGACCTCAGCCGAGTCGCTTATACCGATCCGTCTTTATGGGAAAAGGCCATCGCAGGAGCCGAAACAAAAATCACCTGTCAGGCCGACCTCAAGGCCGATGATCTCACGGTAGAGAAGCTGGAGGTGAAGGTCGGCGGCTTTTCTTTGCGAGCCCAGGGCAGCGTGCTAGGTTTCAAAAAGCGGCCGCTCATCAAGGATGCGTCCTTTTCTGCAACCGTGCCTTTGTTGGACTCGGTCCCCCTCTTTCCATGGACGATTCTGGGAGACAGCGCCGGCTTTGTCCGTTCGATGTTTGAGGGCGGAGGAAAAGTCGAGATCGAGCAAGCGCAGCTTCCGCCTATCGACCTTGCCGAACCTCCGGCGACTCTTGTAGTTCTGCTCAACGGTATCGAGTCAACGTCCCGCATATCGGGTGTGTCCCTTGAGTTATCGCCCGGCATCCCGAGGATGAAGAACATCGACGCAAGCGTTCGGCTCGGCGAGGGCGCGGCCCAGGTGCAAGTGCTCAACGCTCAGTTCAGCACAGTGGATTTGCCGGGCATCTCGGGGAAGGTCGCAAAGCTGTTCGAAGATCCGCAGATAGAGGCTACGGTGAAGGGACCTCTCCGAGTGAACAAAGACTCCGTTGAGGAACTGTCGATCTTTTTCCATCGCTGCGGTCTGAAAGAGATGAGCGGTTCTGCGGACCTTGATGCAGCGGTGGTGGTTGACACGTCTCAGCCGGCGAATTTTCAGGTCCGTGGGGTCATCGGACTCCGGGATGTTCATGCAAGGGCCTCCTTCAGCCCTTCACGGCTCGAAGGACTCCGTGCCGACCTGACCCTAACGCCGAAAGTTGCAGACATAACGAACCTCTCCACATCCGTGACAGTGCCGGCCGGACCGTCTACTCCTGCAGGCCGATTCGACCTCGGGCTGGAAGCGCGTGTCGATGAATGGTCCCGCCGTCCTGTGGTGACCCTCCAACGCATGAAGACGTCACCCGTGGCCCTGCCGGTCGTGGCCTCGCTGATCCCCTGGGAGAAACTGGGCGAGTCCGCTGAACCCGTCAAACAGACCCTTCTGAAGGGGGGCACGGTGACGATCGAGGAGGCGGTCCTGCCTCAAGTCGAACTCTTCAATCTGCCCAAGAGTCCGGTCGAAGTGCTCCCAAAGGCTAAAGCAGCCGCCGGTTTTGCTGGCCTCACATTAGAGCCCAATCCCGGCTTGCCCAAATTCGAGGATATCCGGGGCCGCATCAAACTCGAAAACGGTGTGCTGATGGGAACTGGGGTGAAGGGGAGAATGGGTCCTCTGTCGTTGCCGGACCTGGAGTTGCGCGCCAGCCGGTTGGAGGACCGCCCTAAAGTTGCTGTGAAGGCCAAGGGGCCGGTGCAGTTGGCGGCAACGAGTGACGAGAGGGTGGAAGACGTCCTGAAGAGGTATGGTCTAAAATCCCTTGTCGTGTCGGCCGATGTGGATGTCCGCGCGGACTTCGATGCGGCCTCACAAGAAGGCTGGGTCGCAGACGCGTCTCTGGCCCTTGGGAGGGTGCGGGCTGAGAC
>Ga0105107_10003120_pt1 | contig 10982 bp, 9 predicted proteins | sample PPLLaktember2015_6_FD_79335 | JGI IMG/M metagenome (GOLD analysis project Ga0105107, IMG submission 79335) | Freshwater sediment microbial communities from Prairie Pothole Lake near Jamestown, North Dakota, USA - PPLs Lake P8 Core (1) Depth... | ecosystem: Environmental > Aquatic > Freshwater >... | reverse complement strand
TTCGGCGTCATGATGTTTCTCGACACCGCACTGGTCGTCTGAGCGATACTGTCCGCTTGGCGACAGGCGTGCCAAAGGTCGTCGCCGCGCCCGGGCGCGAACGTGGGTGCGCACAGGGACGTGTTTCTGGAATTACACGGCAAGATCCGGAGTGCAGCCCGCCCCGGACTCCCGGATCATGCGGCGATTGCGTGAACCGCGCTGCTTCCATCAGGAGACTTCATGGCACATGCCGCCGTCGCGGACCCCACGGCCGCCGCACCATCGAGCCCCGCGCCATCCCAACGATATCCGAAGAGGCGCGATCCGATGACGACGCAGCCGCGCCGCCGAATCGTTCAAGACGACTATCCGGACGATGAGCGGCGCTGGCGTGCCGTCCTCGATCGAGACCCGAACGCCGACGGCATGTTCTGCTACGCCGTGCGCACGACCGGCGTCTACTGCCGCCCCACCTGCCGCTCGAAGCGGCCGCGGCGCGAGAACGTCGGCTTCTATCCGACGGCTGCTGCGGCCGCGGCAGCCGGTTTTCGGGCCTGCAAGCGCTGTCGCCCGGACCGCGCAGCGAGCGCCGAAGACCGCAATGCCGCCGTCGCCCGCGCCTGCCGCCTGATCGACGAGGCGGAGGTCGCGCCGAGCCTCGCGCACCTTGCCCGACTCGCCGGCATGAGCGCGTCGCATTTCCATCGCGTCTTCACGGCCGCGATCGGTATCACGCCCAGAGCCTATGCCCAAGCCCGCCGCACGCAGCGGGTGCGTGCCACCCTCGGCCGTCGCGTCAAGGTGACCGATGCGATCTACCAAGCGGGGTTCAATTCGAGCTCGCGATTCTATGCCGAGGCGGGCAAGATTCTCGGCATGACACCGAGCCGGTATCGCGTCGGTGGCGCTGGCGAAACGATTCGATTCGCGCACGGCACGTGCTCGCTCGGCTCGGTCCTCGTGGCGGCAACGGCGAGGGGCATATGCGCGATCTCCTTGGGCGATGCCCCGGCGGCTTTGCAGGCGGATCTGCGCATGCGTTTTCCCCGCGCCGAGCTCGCGCCAGCCGACACGAAATTCGCCCGGCTCGTTCGCCAGGTCGTGGCCCTGATCGAGACGCCCGAACGCAGCACCGCGCTTCCCCTCGACATTCGGGGAACCGCGTTCCAGCAACGCGTTTGGCAAGCACTGAACCGCATCCCTGTGGGAAGCCGCATGAGCTACGCCGAGCTCGCTCGGCGCATCGGCGCACCGAACGCCGTGCGCGCAGTCGGGCACGCGTGCGCGGCGAATACGATTGCAGTGGCGATTCCCTGCCACCGTGCCGTGCGCAGCGACGGCACGCTGGCGGGTTACCGCTGGGGCATCGAACGCAAGCAGGTGCTGCTCGAGCGTGAACGCAAGGCGGCGCACGGTGACGGCCGTCGCGCCGGACGGCGGGTCGGAAAATCGGAAACCGAAAGAGCACGCGTCGATCAGGGACGCCGAGCCCGAGCACAGTGTCCCACACCACCCCGCAACGTATGACAACCGCTATGTCACCGTCGCGGGATTGCGCCTGCACTACCTGGACTACGTCGTTCCTGTCCCAGGACTGACGCGATTGGATCGGCCCGATCAGGGCGCGTTCGGCTTGGGCGGGCGCTTGTGAAACTTCTTTCCCGACTTCTTGCCGTGCGAGCCCCCGCCGCCGGGCTTGTTGTGCCCGCCGGGAGCCACGTTCGGATTGCGACGCCCGGGTTGAGGCGCACCCTCGCGATTTCCGGGTGCGAACATGATCTCCAGTTCGATCAACTCATCCCATTGCGCGTCGGTGCGCTGTCGTTCAGGAATAGCCAGCAAAGCCTGCAGGCGCTGGCGCGGGGACATTGGCTGTTGTTCGCTCATGGCTCGATTGTCTCATCAATCCGCGACTTCGACACGGGTATGTTAACCCGGTCCGCCCCTCAGCGCGGACGTTGTTGCTTTCGCCAAGTCGTCCGGATCGCGCAAGGTTCCTGGATCCGTCCGCCGAATCCAGCGGGATTCCGGGACAGGCGCGGGGCCTTGGCGCGCAGCATTATGACAAAAAGATGCCACGGTCAGGATCGTCGTGCGCGGGTCGAACCTTCCCCGCACGGGGCGCTGATCCGGAACATCCTGCCAGCGTCGAAAACACGAAGGGCCGGATCGAGGCAACGCGCCGCGTTCTCCGGCCCCTTCGGAGCGGAAGTGTCGTGTACTACTTGAGGTGCTTGCCTACGAGCTTCGTCATATCGAACATCGAAACCTGCTTCTTGCCGCCGAACACCGGACTCAGCTTTTCGTCGGCGTTGATCATTCGCCGGTTCTTCGAGTCCTGCAGCTTGTTCTTCTTGATGTACTCCCACAGACGCTTGGTGACCTCGGTGCGGGGCATCGGCTTGTCGCCAATCACTGCGGCCAACGCGGGAGACGAGGTGAGTGGCTTCATGAATGCTGCGTTGGGTTTGCGCTTTGCCGTCTTCTTGGCGGCGGACTTCTTCGCGGCGGGCTTCTTGCTAGCTGACTTCTTGGCGCTCTTCTTGGCCATACGATTCATCTCCCAGGGGTGGAATATGTTTTGATTCTCTCGCCAAGCGGCAGAGACGGCGCCAGCATGCCTAATGTCGCGTTCGATTGTCAACGGATTTCTGTCGTTCTTCCCTATGAAAACACGGTTGCAGTGCGATGTGTTGCAGATCGCGTTAGCGGCGCGAAGCGACCGCGACACGCCTGCCTTAGACGGCGCCTTCCGCACGCAAGCGCTCGATGTCCGCCGCCGAGTATCCGAGCGCTCCGAGGATGGCAACCGTGTGCTGACCGACGGCCGGCACTGCTCCGATCGTCGGGTCGAAATCGGAATGCGTGGCTGGCGGCCGAAGTACGGGAAGCGTGCCTACCGGCGAGCCCATCTCGGTCCAGCGCCCGCGGGCCTTGAGCTGGGGGTGATCCCAGACTTCCTGCATCTCGTTCATCCGGGCATTCGCGATACCCGCGGCGTCGAGGCGCGCCACCAGCTGCTCCGCGCTCATCGAGCCAAACACCTCGCGCACGATCCGGAGCAACGGCTCCCGATTCTGCAGGCGGCGCGAGTTCGAATTGAAGCGGGAATCATTCGCCAACTCCGGACGCCCCAGTACCTTGTCGCAGAAGACGGCCCACTCGCGCTCGTTCTGTATTCCCATCATCACGTCCTTGCCATCGGCCGCCGTGAAGCGACCGTACGGCACGATGCTGGCATGGTCCGCTCCGGTCCGGGGGATCGGCTTGGCCGCGAAGTGGGCGTACAGCAGCGGCTGCAGCATCCACTCGCACAGGGCCTCGAACATCGAGACCTCCACCCGGCTGCCCTTGCCAGTGCGGGCACGCTGCAGGAGCGCCGCCAAGACGCCGGAATACGCGTACATCCCGGTGCAGATATCGGCGACCGAGGCGCCGACCTTGGACGGCTGCTCCGGGGTGCCGGTGATCGACACCAGGCCGGCTTCGCTTTGAATCAGCAGATCGTAGGCCTTCTTGTCGCGGTACGGGCCGCTGTCCCCATAGCCTGAGATGTCACATACCACCAGCCGCGGATACCTCGGGTGCAGGGCACGCGCGCTCAATCCGAGCCGATCCGCCGCGCCTGGCGCCAGGTTCTGGATGAAGACATCGGCATCGGCGAGCAGCCGATCGATGACCTCGCGTCCGGCCGGCTTCTTCAGATCGAGCGTCAGGCTTTCCTTGCCGCGATTGAGCCAGACGAAGTACGCAGACATGCCACGTACGTTCTCGTCGTAGGCGCGGGCGAAGTCGCCGGCTCCCGGGCGTTCGAGCTTGATGATGCGCGCACCCAGATCAGCGAACTGGCGGGTGGCGAAAGGCGCGGCGACGGCCTGCTCCAGCGCCACGACCGTGATTCCGTCCAATGGCCTCATGCTCGCATCCACCTCAGAAAGAGCGCGGCATCCCGAGCACATGCTCGCCGACGTAGGAGAGGATCAGATTGGTCGAGATCGGCGCCACCTGATACAGGCGTGTCTCGCGGAATTTCCGCTCCACGTCGTATTCGGCCGCGAAGCCGAAGCCGCCGAAGGTCTGCAGGCACGCGTTGGCCGCCTCCCACGAGGCTTCGGCCCCGAGATACTTGGCCATGTTGGCCTCGGCCCCGCAGGGCTCGCCGGCGTCGAAAAGCTCCGCGGCGTGGAAGCGCATGAGGTCCGCAGCGCGCAAGTTGATATATGCCTTTGCGAGCGGAAACTGAATGCCCTGATTCTGGCCGATCGGCCGGTCGAACACGCGTCGCTCCCTGGCGTAGGCGCTGCCTTTTTCGATGAACCATCGGCCGTCGCCGATGCACTCGGCGGCAATCAGTATCCGCTCGGCGTTCATCCCGTCCAGGATGTAGCGAAACCCCTTGCCCTCCTCGCCGATCAGGTTCTCGGCCGGAACTTCGAGATTGTCGAAGAAGAGCTCGTTGGTCTGGTGATTGACCATGTTGCGGATCGGCTTGACCGTGAGCCCCTTGCCGACCGCGGTTCGCAGGTCGACCAGGAACACCGACAGGCCGTCCGCCTTGCGTTTCACCGCATCGAGCGGTGTGGTCCGCGCGAGGAGCAGCATCAGATCGGAAAAGAGCACCCGCGAAATCCAGACCTTCTGGCCGTTCACGACGTAGCGGTCGCCCTTGCGCACCGCGGTCGTCTTCAGCTTGGTCGTATCCGTCCCGGTGGTTGGCTCGGTGACGCCGAACGATTGCAGGCGCAGCTCCCCCGTGGCGATCTTCGGCAGATAGGCGCGCTTCTGCTCCGGCGAACCGTGCCGCAGCAACGTGCCCATCGTGTACATCTGCGCATGGCACACGCCGGAATTGCCGCCGCTGTGATTGATCTCCTCGAGGATCACCGACGCCTCGGCCAGGCCGAGGCCCGAACCGCCGAACTCCTCGGGAATCAGGGCGGACAGCCACCCCGCCTCGGTGAGCGCCTTGACGAAGGCTTCGGGGTAGGCGCGGGCCTCGTCGATGCCGCGCCAATACTCGCCGCTGAACTGGTTGCACAACGCGCTCACTGCTTCGCGCAATTCGGAGTAAGGCTTGGGACTGGCTGTCTGCGACATGGGAATGATCGAAGATGAGAACGGTTCGAGCCTGGTCAGACGCCGGCGTCAGCCTTGACGCCGCCGGAAGCTCGCCACTAATCTTGCGGCGCCCCAATTCTACGGCCTTTTTTTGGACGAATCGACGATGAAGATCGCAGAGTTCCTGCTGCAAACGCTCGAGTGCTGCGGGGTGCGCGCCATCTTCGGCAATCCAGGCACGACCGAGATTCCGCTGGTACGGATGTGCGAGGGCCGCGAGCGATTGCGCTACGTCGTCGCCTTGAGCGAAGTTGCCGCCGTGCCGATGGCCGACGGTTACGCGCGAGCCGCGCGCTCGCTGGGCGCGGTGAATCTGCACGTCGCCCCCGGGCTGGGAAACGGGATGGGAGCCCTTTATACGGCGGGGATTGCGAAGACGCCCCTGCTGGTCCTGATCGGCGGGCAAGATCGACGCCTGCTGCATACCTCGCCGATCCTCTACGGCCCGCTCGAAGCCATGGCGGGCAGCGTGTGCAAGACGGTGATCCGCCTCGACAGCATGCACGACGCCGCGGCAAACGTGCGAAACGCAATTCGCGCCGCCCTGACGCCGCCCTTTCGCCCGGTCGCCCTGATCTGCCCGCCCGACCTGCTGGAGGAAGAAACCGACGCGACGCCCACTGCCGTCTCGCCCCCACGGCTTTGCGGCCTCGACGACGCTGCCGCAGTCCAAATCGCCGGACTGATCGCGCAGTCCCGCAACCCGGCGCTGATCGCCGCCGAGGACGTGCACTGGCACGGCGCCGAGACTGAATTGCGTGCGCTCGCCGAATCGCTCGATGCGCCCGTCTACGTTGCGCCGTACACCGGGGTGCTGCCCGTCGATGCCTCGTCGCGCGCGTATGGCGGTTATCTCTCGCCCGGGTTCGGCGGCATCAGCGACCGGCTGGCAGCGCACGACCTCTTGCTCTTCATCGGCGGGCGCACCCTGCGCACCACGCTTCACAGCGAGCTGCGGCTAGCGCAAGTAAAATGCTGGCTGGGCGACGACCCGTCCGTGTTGCCCCTGGCAGGCGAGTTCCACGCGGCGCACCTGGTCGATCTGCGCCAAGCCTTGGCGTCGGTTCGTCTGGCCCTGACCCGACAGCGCTCGCGAAGCCCTGCCGACCCTCGGCACTGGCGTCCTGCGATAGAACTTCCGCCGGCCGGCGCCGGGTTTCACCCGACGCTCGCAATCACTGCTTTGCTCGAAGCCTTCCCGGACGCAATCGTGGTCGACGAGGCGGGACTATCGACCTCCGATATTCGGCAGTGGATGCACTGCAACGCCGGCGAATACATCATCAATGGCTCCGGGGGGATCGGCTGGGGTCTGGCCGCCTCGGTGGGCGCGGCCATCGCGCTTCCCGAGCGCCAAGTCGTCTGCGTCGTGGGCGACGGGTCGTCGCTGTACGCCTCGGAGTCGCTCTGGACGGCCGCGAACCGCGAAACGCGCCTGCTCAGCGTCGTGCTGTCCAATCGCCGCTACGCGACGCTGAATCAGGCCGCCGCCAAGCTGACCGGCCATGACCTCGATCTCTTCTCCATCGAGCCGCCGGTGATCGACTTCTCCGGACTCGCCCGGCTCTACGGCTTGGAGTTCGTGCGCGCGCGCACCCAGGATGAGCTGGCCGCGGCGCTTCACGGGCTTCGAGGAGGGCTCCGTCGCAATACGCTGCTGGAGCTCGTATTCGGCAACGAACTGAGTCCGGTGACCGCCAGCCGCCACTTCTGAGCCTGCGCTTGCCGGCAAGGCTCAGACGGGCGCAGCAAAACCCGGCGGCAACGTGTCGACGAACGAAGGCCGCGCCGTGATGCCCGCGTGCCATCGTGCGAGGCGCTGACGCTTTTCGCGCCACGACTGGGGATCGCGGAAGTCGATGTACTGCAGCGCAACGCCCAGGGCAATATCGGCCAGCGAAAACGCCGGCCCGACCAGGTAGGCGCCACCCGTCATGCGGCTCTCGATCTGATCGAGCGCTCGTGTCACGCGCGCGTCCTCACGGGCCAGTCGCTCCGGCATCTGCTTCTCCGGCGGTCGGCGCTGCTCGAGCACCCGTGCGACCGTCGCATCGAGGATTCCGTTCGCCAGCGTGTGCCACTTCATGCAATCCCAGTAGCCTTTCTGTTCCGCCGGCACGATGCCGCACTGAAAACGAAAGTCCAGCCACGAAATGACGAGCGACGAGTCGTACATCGCCTCGCCGTCGTCGAGCAGCAGCGTCGGCACCTTGCCCAGCGGATTCATGGCGGGTATGCGCGAACCCTCCTGCCAGGGATCCTCGACGACGAACTCCACCGGCAAGGTCTTCTCCTTGAGCAGGATCCTGACCTTGCGCACGTACGGTGACGTAAGCGAACCGTATAGCTTCATCGCGCCTTCTCGCTCCTCGATTTCGATCACTCGACCTTGGCCCCGGTCAGGATGATCGGCTTCGCGTACCTCTCCCGGTCGGACAGCATGCGCTCGGCGAACGCCTCCGAAGAGTGGTCGGTGGTTCTCGGGCGCCAGCGCATCGACTGCAGGAAGCTACGCGCCCCGAGCTCAGGATCGCATTATACGTTGCGCCCGCTGCCCGCCCGAGGAGCCTGTGGGACTTGATTTCACGTGTGCGAAATCAAGTCCGACAGGCTCCTAGCGCACCACGACGCTATCGCATCGCCCCTGGACAGAGGCAGCCTCGGCTGATAATAGAATGCCGTGACCGACACACGGAGTTCGACATGGCTCTACCCCTCGCTGGCGCTAAGGTTCTCGACCTCACCAACGTGATGTCCGGCCCCTACTGCACGCTCATGCTTGCCGACATGGGTGCAGACGTCGTCAAAATAGAAAGCTTCCCGGACGGCGACATGTCCCGCCGCTTCGAGCCCAAGGTAAACGGCGAATCGTATTGCTTCGCGGTTCTGAACCGGAACAAGCGCTCCGTCGCGCTCAATCTGAAGCGTCCGGAAGGGCTCGACGTCTTCCGTCGCTTGGCCAAGGATGCGGACTTCGTCGTCGAAAACTTCCGCCCCGACGTGAAGCACAAGATGGGCATCGACTACGAGGCGGTCAAGACGATCAATCCCGGGGTGATCTATGGCTCGGTCTCGGGTTTCGGCCAGACCGGCCCGTATGCCAGCAAAGGCGGCTACGACATCGTCGCGCAGGGGGTAACCGGCATCATGCGAATGACCGGCGAGCCCGGCGGCCGGCCGGCCAAGGTCGGGATAGCGATGAACGACATCGCCGCGGGCACGACCTTGCTCTACGCGCTGCTCGGCGCGTACATCCACCGGCTCAAGACGGGCGAAGGCCAGTATGTCGAGACTTCCCTGGTCGACGCCGGGCTCGCCTGGACGTTCTGGGAATTCGGCGCCTACTTCGGCGGCGGTGAAGTGCCGACCGCCACCGGGACGCGCCATCGCCGCTCGGCGCCCTATCAGGCCTACCGGACCAAGGACGGCTACGTCACCGTCGGCGCCAACAGCACCAAGCTCTGGACCGACTTCTGCAAGCTGGTCGTCGAGAAACCCGAGTGGCTCGAGGACCCGCGCTTCGTCGACCTGCCCGCGCGGCTGAAGAATGTCGATGCGCTGCAGGAGGAGATCGAAGCGGTGTTCGTGGGCGAAACCACCGCTCACTGGTGGGAACGCCTCGACCGGGCGGGTGTGCCCGGCGGTCCCGTCTACACCTACGAGCAGTGCCTGGGCGATCCGCACATTGCAGCTCGACAGATGGTGCTCGACACGGAGCATCCGCGAATCGGCCCCATGAAGGCGATGGGTCATCCGGTCAAGTCTTCGGGCGAAATCGCCTCGATCCGCACGCCGGCGCCGCTGCTCGGCCAGCATACGGCCGGCGTGCTCGATCAACTCGGCTACAGCGCGGCGCAGATCGAGGCGATGTTCGTCAGCGGCGCCGTCTACGACAGCACGCGAGGCTGACGCGCTTACAGGCGGCGGCGACCGCCCGATGAAGCGGCTGCTCCTGCTCGGAGGCGGGCACGCCCACGTTCAGGTCGTGCGCGCATTCGCGGGCTCGCCACCGGCCGATGCCAACGTCGCATTGATGAGCACACGCTGGCTTACGCCTTACTCTGGCATGCTGCCGGGGTTCATTGCAGGTCACTATACGCACGCCCAGAGCCATATCGATCTGGCCGCCCTATGCGAGGCCGCCCGCGTTCGGTTCATCGAGGAAGAAGCCTGCGCTGTCGACCTCGCCCGGCGCGAGGTCGTCGGCGTGTCCGGCGGGCGCCATTGCTACGATCTGCTCTGCGTCGACACGGGCTCGACGCCGCCGCTCGATCGCGTGCCCGGCGCCGCCGCGCACGCGATCCCGATCAAGCCGGTCGATCGCTTCATCGATGCGATCGATGGATTGACCGTGCGCGCCCATCAACTTGCTGGGCGGACGATCGCCGTGGTCGGGGCTGGGGCCGCGGGCTTTGAAGTCGTCATGGCTTTGGACTACCGAATCCGCTCCCGAATCGGCCGCAAGCCGCAGCCCCGGCTTCTGCTTCTCACCGACGCGCGGCAGATTCTTCCCGAGTTTCCGCCGCGCGTGCGCCGACTTGCGGAACGCATCCTGGACAGGCAGGGTATCCGCGTCCACGTCCGAGCGCACGCAGCAGAGATCGATGCCAGCGGTATTCGACTGGCGAACGGCGCCCGGCTCGATGCCGAGCACGTGATCTTCGTCACGGGCGCCGCGGCCGCGCCGATGTACGCCCGCTCCGGGCTGCAGACCGACGCCCGCGGCTTCATCGCCGTCAACCCTGGACTGCAATCGTTGTCGCATCCTGAAGTATTCGCGTGCGGCGACATCGCGTCGATGCTCGATCACCCGCGCCCGAAGGCGGGTGTATTTGCCGTCCGCCAGGGGCCTGCCTTGATACGCAATCTACGGCGCGCTCTGGCGGGCGAGCCGCCCTTGCCGTTCCATCTGCAACGCCATTACCTCGTCTTGCTGAGCACGGGCGGCAAGCATGCCATCGCGACACGCAACGGCTGGACGGTTCACGGCAAGTGGGTGTGGCGGTGGAAGGACTGGATCGATCGGCGCTTCGTCGGCGGATTCCGGCCGAGCGCGGACGGATCGATTTGAGGCGAGCGCGCGCGTGGACTGCACGCGCTCCCTGGCGCGCGCTAAGCAGCGCCCGCCATTGCCCGGCGCCTGCGGCGCACGACGCCTGCAACGCAAGCAAGCCCCACGGCCATCAACGCCCACTCGGCGGGCTCCGGCACAGGCGCAAGGGTGATGCTGCTAAGCTCCACGAGCGCTGATGCAGACGACGTGTTGTCGCCGAAGAAGATGTAGTTTGGCGTCCCATACGGCACCACGTTAAACGGCCAGCTCGCGTATGGGGCGTACGAGGCCAGTGCCCCCGAAAGCGTTGGAACACCGTCGGTGACCAGCGTGTATTGGCCGCCCAGAACCGTGAGTCGGTAGTCGCGCTTGCTCGTGGTATCCACGGCGATCGAATCGCCACGCGGGAAGCCCGCCGCGGCGTTCTTGGCAAAAACCTGATCCGTCCAGAAACTCAGCTCGATTCCCTGTGCCGACTCGTCCGTGACGACGATGCTGAAGCCCGAGCGGGTCCCATCAATGCCACCCGAGTGAGTTTCAGCACCGATGCGCAGCGAGAAATCCATTCTGAAATCGGCATTTCCAACCAAGTTCGCGCCGAAGTCCCTGCCGTAGCCTGCGTACATCGAGTACAGGGTGGTGTCGAATACGAACGCCGACGCGGTCATGGTACGAGAAACGGTGCCCGTCCCGATTTCCCAATAGTCCCAGGACCACGGTGACGCCTGAGGAAGCGCCCCGAGCGTCGCGTCGTAGAGTTGCGTGGGGCTGCCGGCCCCAACGGCTGCAGTGTCGAAACTTATTACAGCCGCAGCGACCGCAATCCAGC
>Ga0105107_10003119_pt1 | contig 10986 bp, 11 predicted proteins | sample PPLLaktember2015_6_FD_79335 | JGI IMG/M metagenome (GOLD analysis project Ga0105107, IMG submission 79335) | Freshwater sediment microbial communities from Prairie Pothole Lake near Jamestown, North Dakota, USA - PPLs Lake P8 Core (1) Depth... | ecosystem: Environmental > Aquatic > Freshwater >... | reverse complement strand
TAGGGAGCGGAAAAAATGAACAAGACAAGAGTTTTGATTGTAGATGACCATGCTATGCTTAGGGAAGGCATTATCGCTTTTCTGAAACACCATGAAGATTTTGAAGTCGTTGGAGAGGCTTCAAACGGACTTGAGGCGATAGAAAAGGCGGAGAAGCTGAAGCCTGAAGTGATTATCATGGACATATCCATGCCGGAACTCGGCGGCATTGAGGCGACTGTTGAAATCAAGAAGAGACAGCCTGACATCAAGATACTCATATTGAGTCAGTATGATGACAAGGAATATGTGAGCAGGCTCCTGAAGGCCGGTGTTTCGGGATATATACTGAAGCAGGCGGTGGGCACAGACCTCATCACCGCTATCAGGGCAGTCGCGAAAGGGGAATCCTACCTCTATTCATCGATCGCTACGAAGGTCATCGACGGCTACCTCGGTAAGTCCGGAGAAGTGGCAGTTGAAGACCCGTACGAAAAACTCACCGACAGGGAAAAACAGGTATTGAAGCTGATAGCTGAAGGATACAGTCATAAAGAAGTTGCGAGCCGGCTTAATATAAGCGCGAAGACGGTTATCGCGCATCAGACCAACATGTCGGAAAAGCTTGACCTGCATACCCGTGCAGCACTGATTAAATTTGCGATCTCCAAAGGGATCATCAAACTGGATAGTTGATAATTTTTTTGCGCTTTGTCCGTTGCCCTCCCATGGCTCGTTGACGGGTACTGCTGACGATAGAATTCCTTATTTGATTTTATATTCCTTGATCTTTGATCTGAGCGTGTTGCGGTTGATCCCAAGCACCTTCGCGGTTTTCAGCTGATTGCCGTGAGTTTCTTTAAAGACAATCATGATAAGGGCCTTTTCTACTTCCGAAAGGACGGTAGAATAGAGATTGCAGTGCGTTGCGTTTGCCATATCCTTCAGGTAATGTTTCAGTTTTTCTTCGAGGAAGTCTTTGACGGAATAGGAGTTGTTCTCTTCGATCAGCAGGTCTTTGTTTTCTATTACTGTCCCGTTAGAAAGCACGCACGCCCTCTTTATAACATTCTCCAACTCACGTACATTGCCCGGCCAGTCATATTTCAGCATGAGGGCCTTCGCATCTTTGGACAATTCCTTTTCTCCTGTTTCCAGTTTTTCGGTAGCTTCCCTGAGGAAGCTTTTTGCAAGCAGCGGTATGTCTTCTTTTCTTTCCCTCAGCACTGGAAGCTTGATCTGAACGACGTTAAAACGGTAATAAAGGTCCTCCCTGAACTTCCCGTTCTGTACGGCGGTCGCAAGGTCCTTGTTTGAAGCTCCTATGATCCTGGCATCGGCTGTTATGGTTTCATTGCTTCCCAAGGGGGTGAATTCCTTTTCCTGCAAAAATCGGAGCAGTTTTGCCTGCAGTTCAGGTTCTAACTCAGAGATTTCATCAAGGAACAGAGTCCCCCTGTTGGCTGCCTCTATTTTCCCCTTCTTATCTTTCACCGCACCGGTGAAGGCCCCCTTTTTATAACCGAAGAGCTCTGACTCAAGCAGGTCCTTCGGGATGGAAGCAGAGTTTATCGCGATAAAAGGACCGAGAGAACGGCTGCTGTTATAGTGAATTGCTTTTGCTACGAGTTCCTTGCCTGTACCGCTTTCTCCGGTGATCAGCACAGTGATGTCTTTAGCTGCAACCTTCCCGATATCCTTGAAAACCTTGAGCATCTTAGGGCTTTTCCCGATCATCTGCGGATTTTCTGTCTCGAACGCAGCTTTTTTGAGCTTCTTCAATTCTTCTCTGAGAGACAGATCTCTGAATGCATTTTCAATAACTATTTTCAGTTCCTCGATGTCAAAGGGTTTTTCGATGTAATCATATGCGCCTTCCTTCATTGCGGTGATGGTGCTTTGCATTTTGGCGTTTGCGGTTATCATAATCACAATCGTATCCGGGTTGACCGAGCGTATCTCTCTCAGCCCTTCAAGGCCGTCACCGTCGGGAAGGATAAGGTCAAGCAGTACGATATGAGTTTTGTCCTGGACTGCCCGCAACCCCGCAGCAAGTCTTGTCCTTGAGGCTATTTTGTACCCCGAGGGTTCCAGAGCTTTCTTGATGACCCAGATGATGCTTTCATCATCATCGATGACTAATATGTTTTTATCCATTATGTCCAAACGGCATGTAAAGATAAAAGACCGTCCCCTTGTTTATCTGGCTTTTCACCTTTATGAACCCCCCGTGATCTTTAATTACTTTTTTTGAAAGTGCAAGCCCTATACCAGTCCCTGATTTCTTCTTCGTATAAAAGGGAAGAAATATTTTTTTAATATCTTTTTCAGGAATTCCCTTCCCGGAATCTTTTACGGAGATCAAAACCCATCGTTTAATCTTCCCGTGATCCAGGAAGGATTCTTTTGACGGACTGGTCGTGATCTCAAGCCTCCCGCCTTTTTCCATTGATTCGACCGCGTTTTTAATAATGTTAAGGAAAACCTGAAGAAGCTTTGCCTCGTCACCCTCGATCTGGGGAAGGCTCGGGTCATACATTCTCCTGATCGTGATTCCTGCCTTTACAATCTGAATGTTCATGATAGCCAGGGCCTTTTCCATTACTTCATGGATGTTTACCGGATGGAAAGACGGGTTTTTGCATATGGTGAGATAATCCTGAAGAATCGAATTCAGCCTGTCGGTTTCCCGGATGATAAGGTTGGTATATTCGGTTATGCCCGCACTCTGTGTATCATTACGCAATAATTGGGCAGCGCCCTTGATGCCGGCGAGAGGGTTTTTTATTTCGTGTGCGATCGTGCCGAGAAGGTAAACGGCAGAATCAAAATCGTAATCATAATCTTCTCTGTCTGATATATTTATGTTCTCCGATATGGACAATATGGCTCCGTCAATCCTGTCATTAATGAAAAAAGGTGAAAGGCTGAAGTCTATATTGATCGGATGCCCGATATTCAAGCTGACAGATCTGCCCCTGAGAGACCGGCCTTCGTTTATCGTTTTTTTTATCAAAGACGAAATGGTTTTTTCACCGTTCGAAATGGTTTTTTCACTGTTAACAATCTGCAAAAGTGTTTTCCCTGTAATATCTTTAGAGCTTTTGCGAAATAACTCTTCACCGCTTTTATTGATATAGGTTATCTTTGTTTTTTTATCAAAAAGAATGATAGTTTCTTTAAGACTGTTAATAATCGCATCAAATGATATCATTTTTTACAGGGATTGCAGAGATAATAGCTCAATACAGTACATCTGAAAAATGTCTGTCGAACGCACGGCTGTTTTTTTCCCTCAGCAGTATTATGAAGAGCGTCTGTTCAGAAAAATTGTAAGAGTCTATTGCCTGTTTATAATGAGTGAAATGTATCATAAAATAAACATATTTTTCAAATAGAATGTGTCAGGAACTGCTTTCAGGAATTCATTTGAGTCATTTTTCTTTTATAATCAAACGGTTTATGTAAAGATTGCATTGACACTTCTGTTGACAAACTGATAAAATTGTTTGCAATTTCTAAACAGAGGGGAGTGATGGATGGATGCCCTCAATAAGGGTGCGTGAAAGCGATTCGTTCGAAAATGCTCTTAAAAGGTTTAAAAAACAGTGCGAAAAAGAAGGAATTCTCTCTGAGGTAAAGAAAAGAGAGCATTATGAGAAGCCAAGCGTCAAGAAGAAGAAAAAAGCTATAGCTGCTCGTAAAAAAGCTGCTAAAAGAGTCAAGATGGGAATGAGATAATATGTCTCTTCTGAAAAAGCTTGATGAAGATCTGAAGACAGCGTTGAAGAATTCAGATAAATTGAAGCTTGCTGTCGTGAGAATGGTGAAGGCTGCGATAAAGAACCAGCAGATCGATAAGGGCCGTGAGCTTCAGGATGAGGAGATCCTCGCGATTTTTTCAACGCTGGCAAAACAGCGCAGGGAGTCTATTGAGCAGTTTTCGAAAGGCGGCAGAAATGATCTCGTCCTGCAGGAAACCGAGGAACTGGAAATACTACAGTCCTATATGCCGCGTCAGCTGTCAGCTGAAGAGATTGATGCCATGATCCGTCAGGCTGTTCAGGAATCTTCTGCAAAAAGTGAAGCTGACATCGGGAAGGTCATGAAGCTGCTTGCTCCGCGCGTAAAAGGAGTCGCAGACGGTAAATGGGTGAACAGCAGGGTGAGAGAGCTTCTGCACGGCTGACGCGCTGAACGAATGAAGATCAGGGAAATTTATCAGAAGGCAATTGACACGGGTATCAGCAGTGATCCGCGTGGCAGGGAAGCGGTAGCGCGGGATCTCGAGCGTACAGAAAGAGACTACTCCGAGCTCAAACCAAAAGATAAAGAATACTTTGACACTGAGTCCTTAAAAAATCCCTATGCGGATTCCCGCATATTAAGCGGAAGCGGAGAAGAAGAGGTAGGGACCATCCTTGTTGGTATTGATATGGAGGTAGGCGAAGTGCTGCTCTGCGAAAGCCTGAAAAACAGGGGCGAGGCCGTCGACCTGATTGTTTCACATCATCCCGAAGGCATGGCCTTTGCCAACCTCTATTCCGTGATGTATATGCAGTCCGATATCCTGAGCAGGTACGGGGTCCCGATTAATATAGCGGAAGACCTGATGGAACAGAGGGTGAGAGAGGTTGAGCGCAGGATAATGCCGTTGAACCATACCCGGGCGGTTGATTCCGCGCGCCTGCTCGGGATCCCTTTCATGTGTCTGCATACTCCGGCGGATAATATGGTAACAACGTTTCTCCAGAGTTCTTTCGAAGAAAAAAAGCCCTATCTGCTTTCTGATATAATCGGTTTCCTGAGATCACTGCCTGAATACCGCGAGGCTGCCAGAAACGGTTCAGGCCCCAAGATTCTCCTGGGCGCTGAAAACAGGAAGGCCGGCAGGATATTTGTTGACATGACGGGCGGAACCGAAGGGTCAAAGGATATTTTCCAAAGTCTCGCTGTGACAGGCGTCAATACGCTCGTTGTGATGCACCTGAGTGAAGAACACAGGAAGGAAGCCGAGAAAAATCACCTGAACGTGGTTGTGGCAGGGCATATAGCGAGTGATAACCTGGGCCTTAATCTGCTCCTTGACCAGGTGCTGAAGGGCTCGGAAATAAAGGTCCTTTCATGCTCCGGATTTCTGAGAGTCAGCAGGGAACATTAGCACCAACATCTTTAAATCCGGACAAATTCAAGATGTTTTCGTGGTAAGATAAATAATACTTTCTGTAACGGGGCCTATGAAAAACGAAAGACTTCTTGAGGAAATAAAGTCCAGGACAGATATTGTTGATTTTATCACGGACTATGTCCAGTTGAAAAAATCAGGTCAGAACTGGAAAGGACTCTGTCCGTTCCATCAGGAAAAAACCCCCTCCTTTATGGTGAGCCAGTCAAAACAGATATTCCACTGCTTCGGATGCGGCGCTGGCGGTGATGTCATTACTTTTCTGCTGAAACACGACAATCTTTCCTTTCATGAGGCGGTGACAATTCTTGCCAAAAAGGCGGGTATTTCACTGGAGGCGATAAGCAAAGACACAAAAAGCATCGAAAAAGATGAGCTTATCAGGAAGGCTTTGTCTGAAGCTGGCAGCTTTTTTGCTTTGAAATTGAGAGAGACAAAGGATGCTGAAGCTTATATTAAAGGGAGGGGAGTCAGTAGTGAATCGATCGAATTGTTTCAGATTGGCTATGCACCTCAGGGATGGAGCAACCTTCTAAGGCATATGAGAAAAAACGGTTACAGTGACACTGTCATAAAAGATGCGGGCCTTGCCGTGTCCGGCAATAAAGGGCTCTATGATATGTTCAGGGAACGGATAATGTTTCCGATCCGGACCACCAACGGAAGCGTGATCGCTTTCGGCGGCAGGGCGATGGACAGCTCACTGCCCAAGTATATCAACTCTCCTGAAACCCCTGTCTTCAAAAAATCGGAGACACTCTACGGACTGCATACAGCAAAAGATGCGATACGGAGCAAGGGATTTGTGATTATCGTCGAAGGATATATGGATGTTATTATCTGTTATCAGCATGGTTTTCAGAATGTTGTTGCGCCTCTCGGGACATCCCTGACTTTCGGACATCTTCAAAGATTGCGGAAGCTGACCACGAAAGCTGTTGTTGTCTTTGACGGGGATGCAGCGGGTACCAACGCTGCAAAAAGATCTCTGCCGCTCCTTTGCCAGAATAATTTTGAGACAAAACTGCTGATGCTTCCCGAAGGTGAAGACCCCGACAGTTACCTGAGGAAAAACGGCGGAGAGGCTTTCGGCATGCTGCTGGGGAAAGCGCAATCCATGATGGATTTTTTCTTCAGCGTTTCCTGCGGGGGGAGGGTGGATACGGTGAGAGAAGCGCTGACGCTGATAGCACAGAATGCCGATTCACTTGCAGCGGATGAGATGCTCACAGAACTGTCGGGGAGAACACGGATCAATGAGATAACGGTCAGGGAAGAGTTCAGGAAGATAAAGAACAGAACGATTGTGGGCGGCAGGAAGGCCCCGGGACCACACGTGTCAAAAGGGAAGAAGGAGGAATATCTTCTGCTGAGTGCAGTCATACATTTCCCGGAAAAACTGGATTACGTGCTCTCGCGACTGGATATGAAAGATATCAGTGACAAGACAGTGCTTTCATTGTTTGAAAAGATCTCTGCCGCAGCAGGCAGGAATGATCCCGGGGATATCCCTGGAGGCGCCGGTGAGGAGGAGAGGATTATGTTTACCAGGCTTTCGGTAGAGCCTGGTTTTGATCTCGAACATGCCGACAGGAACATTGAGGATTGTTTGAGGAGCATTGAGAAAAAGAAGTTTGATGAAAGATTCCGTCTTGCTGAATCATCGGGGGACATTCAGCTTTTTAACTCTTTGCTGATGGAAAAGAAAAAACTCTTGGAGGGGAAGAAGATTTGAGATAGTGCTGCGAATATTTTGATGATCACAATTTTTCAATGCGTTTTTGCAGAAAATAAAAAACGCATAAAGGGGGAGGATATGAAGGATTATTCCGATTATTTTGATGCGTACGATGAAGAAAACGATGAGTATGAGAACGAAGCGGAGGTGCGCGAAGAAGACGTTGAGGAGGATGAAGAGGAAAAGAAGAAGAACTACCTTATAGAAGGTGAGTATGATCCGATAAAAAGCTATTTAAAAGAGATGGGCGGAGTCCCTTTGCTGACGAAGGATGACGAAATAGCTCTCGCGATCAGGATAGAGCAGGGTGAAGAGAAGATGGCAAAAGTCATATTTTCGCTGCCTTTCTCTTTGAATAAACTTATCGCTCTCGGGAAGATGGTTGAAAGCGGTGATGCGCCGCTCAAGGACATCATACAAAATGGTGACGAAGAGCTGGAAGAAGATCTCACCTTTGAACGGGAAAAGTTTTACAAAATCAGTCTCAGGATAAAAGCGCTTTGTCAGAAGAGAAAGCTTCTGCTGAGGAAACTCAGGGAGGCAGACAAAAAAAACCGGGAAAAGGTCATCAGTGTCCTTGCCGGCAACAGGGAGGAGATACTCGGGGAGGTCCTGCAGTTGAGGTTAAAGGACGACGTGATAGTCGCCTTTTCTGATGAGCTTAAGAAGACGGCGATGCATCTTGACGACCTCTACGCGCAGATAATGGCCGTCGCGGAGAAGGCCAAATACCTTGATGTGGATATGGAGAGGATCAGGAAAGGCGTTCTTCCCAGAAAAATAAAAAATATAGCTGTCGCGGAGGAAGTAAGGCAGCTTATATCCGAGTATGCGCTCTGCAGGGACAAAGTAAAGGAGGTTGAGGATACATACGGGATAAGCTATGAGTCAATGAAAAAAGTACTGCGTATCCTGATCGAAGAGGAAAGAGAGATTAATGCGGCAAAAGGCAAATTGACAGAGGCAAATCTCAGGCTTGTAATCAGCATAGCGAAAAGATACATCGGGAAAGGACTCGGTTTCTCTGATCTGATTCAGGAAGGGAACATCGGTCTTATGAGGGCGGTCGACAAGTTCGAATATAAAAGGGGATACAAGTTCAGTACCTACGCGACATGGTGGATACGGCAGTCCATTACCAGGGCGCTCGCTGATCAGTCACGGACGATAAGGATCCCCGTGCATATGGTCGAGTCAATCAACCGGATGACAAAAACGATTCGGGAGCTGGTACAGGAAAAAGGAAAGGAGCCCACTCCTGATGAGACGGCTGAAAAACTGAAGATACCCGCAGAGAAGGTCAGGGCGATGCTGAAGATATCGAAGGAGCCCATTTCTCTTGAAACGCCGGTAGGAGAAGAGGATGACAGTCATCTCAGAGATTTTATTGAAGACAAGGCTACTCTGTCACCGCTTGACATCGCGATTCAGGAAGACATGAAGAAAAATATAGACAGGGTGCTTTCATCCCTCACTCCGAAAGAACAGAGTATTATCCGGAAAAGGTTCGGTATCGGAGATGAGCTGCCCCATACACTTGAAGATGTGGGGCTCGAATTTGATGTCACCCGCGAGAGGATAAGGCAGATAGAGGTAAAGGCGATACGAAAATTAAGGCACCCTTCGCGAAGCAAGTGGCTGCGCGCCTTCATTGAGAAGCCTTGACTCAGGAATACCAACAAGTTTATGATTATACGCTGTTAGTTCCTGGTTCCTGTGTCGCATGTCAAAATTCTGAAATCTAACAGGGCCCATAGCTCAGTTGGTAGAGCTACCGGCTCATAACCGGTTGGTCCCAGGTTCGAGTCCTGGTGGGCCCACCATGTCTCTGGAGGATTGGTGAAGGAACTTCTCAAACAACTTGTCGATTTGCAACGGAAAGATTCCCTTATTCTTGAAAAACGCCGGTTTATCGATAAAGTGCCGAAGCGTATCTTCGATGTGGATGAACCACTCAAGCAGGCAAAGCTCGAACTCGAAACGATAAAGAAGAAGCATGAGGCCGTCTCGAAAAAAAAACGGGAAAAAGAAACAGCGCTGTCAGAGGCGCAGGAGAAAATCCGGAAAATGAAGGCGCGGGTCTCAGACATAAAGACCAATAAGGAATATCAGGCCTATCAAAAAGAGATCGAGACTTCCGAAAAAGAGATCTATGCCGTAGAAGACCAGATCCTGCAGCTTATGGAAGAAATTGACGCGGTAGCCAAAGAGCAGAAAGAGAAAGAAACCGTTGTCAATGCAGAGGTCGAAAAGATACAGGCGTTCAAGAAAGAACTGGATGCTGAAGCGGCAAAACATGAAAAGGAACTTGCCGCGTTGAAAGAAGAAAGGGCCGGTCTTGTTTCCCTGATAGCGCCCGATGTCTATGCAACCTATAAGACTATTTTGCTTGATTCCAGTGACGGGGTAGCGGTTACAACCGCCAGAGACGAACTCTGCTCCGGCTGCGATATGCATATCCCCCCGCAACTGAATGTCGAGATCAGAAAAAATGAAGAGATTATACAGTGTCCTCAGTGCCATCGCATTCTCTACGCGGCTGAGGAATGAACCCAATTTCCCCCTCTCAGTAAAACAAATTTTCTTTTAATTATAAAAAAATTATTATATAATAATAAAAAATCATTATAGACTGCCGAAGCAGAACAGGTAGTCGCCCCGTTGTATTTGATACGAACGGGGAGGAAAGTCCGAGCTCCAAAGGGCAAGGTGCTCCGTAATGCGGAGTCCCGGTAACGGGAAGGAAAGTGCCACAGAAAGGGAAACCACCCCGAATGTATCGGGGAAAGGGTGAAAAGGTGTCTGCCTCAGGCAGATTCCCGGAACTGAGTATGCACCGGGGAAGGTAAGAGCTCACCAGTGTCACGGGCGACCGGACAGCTTGGTAAACCCCACCTGGAGCAAGGCCAAATAGGTTCCGCGTTGAGAGGGGCCCCTTCAAATCCCTGTCTCGGCAGGGAGGCGGAACGGGTAAGGCCGCATGATCCTGGCTGTAAGGTCAGGGCTTAGATGAATGACTACAGTCCGCCTCAGGCGGATTACAGAACTCGGCTTATGGACTGCTTCGGCATTTAACTGAAAAAATACTTTTTGCAGGGAACGAATGGAAGACCACAAATTAAAAGTATTCTGTACGGTGGCTGAAACAAAAAGTTTCTCAAAGACCTCGGAGATTATTCATCTCACGCAGCCTGCTGTAAGCCTCCAGATACAGGCGCTGGAAGAGGTGTATGAAACAAAGCTGTTCGACCGCTCCAGTAGCACGGTTACCCTGACCCCTGCGGGTGAGGTTTTATATAAGTACGCAAAAGAAATACTGAACCTCTACGCGTCCGCGGAAAAAGTGATTGGAGATATAACCGGGCTCGTGAAAGGCAGCATCAGTATAGGCGCAAGCTCGACGATAGGGAATTATCTGCTCCCGGCTGTGATTACGGACTTTAAAAAGGCACATTTGAAAATAAAAATTCATCTGCTTGTCGGTAATACGAAGAGAGTGATAGAGCTGCTGAATTCGGGCAATGTCGACCTTGGCCTTGTTGAGGGAGAAGTTACCAGGCAGAAGATGAATGTGGAAAAAATCATTCCTGATGAGCTTCTGCTCGTGGTTCCCGCGCACCATCCCTGGGCCAAGAAAAAGGAAGTATCGATCAGCGAGATCACAAAGGAGCCGTTTATTTTCAGGGAGGGAGGCTCCGGCACGAGACAGATGATAGAAAAATACCTTTCCGCGCATGGTGTGTCTGCACAGGAGTTGAAAATATCCATGGTGCTCGGCAGTACCGAGGCGATTAAGGCTGCAGTGGAAAATGGTCTTGGCATCTCGATACTCTCCCGATGGGCGGCGCGCAAGGAAGGCAAATATGGTACGCTTGGCCTGCTGAGGATCAAGGAACAGAGGATGATCAGGGAGTTTTCGCTGATCACCAATAAAGGGGCTGTATCTTCACATGCTGTTGACGAATTTTTGACCTATCTCAAGTCCTATCCGTTCTCAAAGCTGCTCAACTAATCAATTTCTCAACACTGTTGCGGGCGTACATCCTGAAGTCGATATCAGAGAAGATGTTGTTCTTGCGTTGTA
>Ga0105107_10003118_pt1 | contig 10987 bp, 10 predicted proteins | sample PPLLaktember2015_6_FD_79335 | JGI IMG/M metagenome (GOLD analysis project Ga0105107, IMG submission 79335) | Freshwater sediment microbial communities from Prairie Pothole Lake near Jamestown, North Dakota, USA - PPLs Lake P8 Core (1) Depth... | ecosystem: Environmental > Aquatic > Freshwater >... | reverse complement strand
GATGGCCGCTATGCGCTGGTGAGCCTTTGGGAGATGGACGGTGCGCTGATCGTGTACGACGCGCGGTCACTGGAGGAGGTCAAGCGCATACCCATGCGCCGGCCGGTGGGCAAGTACAACGTGCTCAACAAGATCACCCGCTCGAGCGGTACGAGCCACTAGCCCCTCAGGCCGTAGTAGTCCCGAAACACCCGGAGGCAGTGCGAGGTGGAGCGATAGCGGAAGTTGAAGTGCCTGCGCTTCGTATGGATGTCCGCCGCCCGCGCACCGAACAGTTCGACGATGTGCGGCTCGGTTCCGCAAAGCGCCGGGGACCTCAGCTTGGCGGCGGCGCGACGTAGGCGCCGATCACCTTGCTCGCCTGAAAGCCGGCGCGCCGTCCAACGTTGGACACTATCGCTTTCGATCATCCGCGGCTCGGGCCAGTACGGCTTTCGGACGCTTCCAACGACGATGCATCCACCACCACTGCTCCGGGTGCCGCAAAATCAGGCGCTCGAGCATCGCGTTGTAGGCTCGGGTGTTGCGTCGAATCTCCTCATCGTAGTCCGCACATGTAATGGCAGGGAGCGCCTCTTCGAAGCGCAGCACGTGGCGGCCATCGTGTTCGCGCCAAGTCGCCGCCGGCACTACCGGAGCACCCGTGGCGCGCGCGATGAGCGCGAGACTGCGAAAGGTGCCCGCTGGATGGCCGAAGAAGTCGACTTCGATGCCATCGCGACCCAGCGCGCACTGATCGAATGGAAACAGCACGATATCCCCGGCGGCCAGGCGCTCGATGAAAAGGTCGAGCGATCCCTGCTTGGGCAGGGAGCCGAATCCGAGCCGACGCGACCTCCCGTAGACGAACCGTTCCAGCCAGCGCGGCTTGATCGGCCGGCGGACGAAATAGAAGCGGCCGCGCGCCTCGGGGAATTGGGCGATACCCGCGGCCGTGGCGACCTCGAAATTGCCGAAGTGGCCGGTCAGCAGCAGCACGCCCTGTCCTTGCGCGTGCGCCTTGAGCAATGCCTCGAGGTTCTCTACCCTGACGAGGTTGGCGCGTTGCGACGTCGACAGCAGCGGGAACCAGAGGAATTCCAGGATAAGGCGCCAGATGTGTCCGTAGTGCGCCTGCGCGAGCCGCTTGATCTCATCTGCGTCTACGGTCGTACCGAATACGCGCCCGATATTCTCGCGGACCACTTTGCGACGATAAGGCAGCAGGTAGTAGACCAGTTTCCCGGATAAGGGAACCTTAGTTCGGATCGGCTTCGCGAGTGCGACGGCGGAGGCGCTCAAGCGATCGTGCGTGAGCGACAGCAGGATGCTTTCGACTCGATAGCGGGCCAGCACATCGGACGCGGTCGGGGAGCAAACAGCCTGCGGGGCGCCATAGTTATCCCGCGCTACGGAGAAATCGGCAGCCTCGATCGCCCCCAGTGCCGTCTCACGCGGAAACAGCTTGAGGCAGGCCTCCTTGGCAGCGAAGCGAGCGGCCAAACTGGCCGCACGGCGCGGTCCCTGCCCGCTGTCGTGCAACTCCTGCGCAGAAAAGATCTTGAGCAGATCCTCGGACGGAGTCTCGCGCAACAGGCGCTCGATGCGCGCAATCTCCAGCGTGTCGACGCCGCAATGCGATGCCACGTCCGGCCGCTTATTAGCGGTCGCAGCCGGCACGAATGAGAAGCGCGGCATTGGTCCCGCCAAATCCCCGCGATATCACAAGCGCCACGTCGCTGCGTGGCGTGCAGGCTGCAGCCGATACGGGCAGTCCCGCGACGGCAGGGTCCAGCTCACGAAGGCTTGCGATTCCCGGAACCCTCCGCTCGCGTAACGCCCACAGCGCCTGCACTGTCTCGAGGATGCCAGAAGCAGCGATCAGATGGCCGAAAGCCCACTTGAAGCCGGTTACCGGCGGCACGTTGGCGCCGAACACGCGCTGGATTGCTGCAGCCTCGGACGCGTCCGATTGCCGGGTGCCATTGGCATGCGCCACGATAACGCCGACCTCCGCGGGCCGAAGGCGCGCGTCGTCCAGCGCCAAGCGGATCGCGTCGGACAGCGCACTCCCATCTTCGGAGATGGCGAGGAGGCCCGCGGCATCCGAGGCGCAGCCGCTGCCGAGCACCTCGCCCAACGCGCTCACGTTGCGCTTCGCTGCGGACTCGGGCGTCTCCAGCACGAGCGACGCGGCGCCCTCGCCGAACAGGCTTCCATCGCGGTGAAGGTCGAAGGGGCGGATCATCTCCTGCGCGAGCAGGCCAAGCTGATGGAAGTAGAGGACCGTTTGCGGCTCGATCGGCGAGTCGTGGCCAACCGCCACCGCCCGGTCGGCCTCGCCCTGACGCAGCGCTTCCGTGGCCTCTACGATCGCCAGCATCCCGCTTACGCTGTGGTTGGTGATGCACGCGTTCGGACCCTTCAGACCGTGCCGGATCCCCACGTGGCAGAGCACGTTGTTGGGCAGCGTCCGCAGCAACCACATCGGGTTGACGGTGTCGCTCAGCGCACGCCCGAACGTCGGCAGCTCCCCCTCGGCGGCGGTGAGCAGCGGGAAGTAGTCGTACTGGCTCTGGTAGTTTCCCCCGCCGGACCCGACATATACGCCCGTGCGCTCGCTGTATTCCTCTGCAGCGTGCTCGTCCAACGTGTTGCGATATCCGGTCAAGCCTGATGCATCGATCGCCTGTCCTGCCGCGTACAGTCCGAACGCGTCAGACCGACGGATGAATTTTGGGAGCTTGCGATCCTTGAGCAAGGCGACAGCGTCGAAGTCGGTGATCTCGCCCGCGAACCGGCGCGGCCACCCGCTGGTATCCCATTGCCGGATGGGCGACAAGGCCGATCGGCCGGCACAGATCGATTCCCAGATCTCCGCAGGCTGCGTGCCGGCGGCGCACAGCGCGCCGGCGCCCGTTATGATGACATTACGCACTGGCGTCAGAATTCCCCCGGCCCGTGACCAGCGATCGGATCATCGCGCACGGATGCCTGCGAGCCGGTCAGCCTCCTCAGGATTGCGCAGAGCAAGGCAGTTATTGGAGCCACCGAAGCCCAGCGAGTTGGAGATTGCGACGTTTATCCGGCGCCGGCGTGGCTCGTCGCGCACGATATCGAGGTCGCACTCGGCGTCGAGCTCTTTCAAGTTCGCGTTGACGGGTAGCACATCGTGATGGATTGCCAGCGCGCAGATGGCCGCTTCCACCGCTCCAGCAGCCGCGATCAGGTGGCCCATCACGCTCTTGGTCGAGCTCACGGCGACGCGCTTCGCCTGGGCGGCGAAGACGGCGCGCACCGCAGCCGCTTCGCTGCGATCGTTCATCAGCGTGGAAGTGCCGTGCGCATTGACGTAACCCACGTCCGCAGGCGCAGCGCCCGCGTCCGCCAACGCCTGCCGCATCGACTGGATCGGCCCCTCTCCCGAGGGATGCGAGTCGGTAATGCGGTAACTGCTCAGTGAGTTGCCGTCGCCGGCGAGCTCCGCGTAGATGCGGGCGCCGCGCCGCCGCGCCGCGTTCCATTCTTCGAGCACCAGGAAGCCCGCTCCCTCGCCGAGCACGAAGCCGTTGCGGGTCGCGTCGAATGGGCGGCTCGCCTGTTCCGGTGTGTCGTTGTCCGGTGACAACGCATTGAGCAGGCAAAACCCGGCGAGGCCGATCGGCGTGATCATAGAGTCGAAGCCGCCAGCCAAGACCCAGTCCACCGTACCACGGCGAATCAACTTCATTGCGGTCCCGACGGCCTGTCCTCCCGAGGCGCATGCGGTGTGAACCGAGGTCGCGTAGCCGCCAATGCCGAACTTGCGCAATAGCAGCGCCAGGCCAGCCGGCGCTTGACTGCGACAGAATATCATTGGATCGAGTGCGACTTCATCGTCGAGCAGGCGGCGTGCATCGAGCTCGCCCGCAGCGGCGCTGTGGCGATGCAGACGGATCAGATCCGCGAACTCCATCCCCATCATGCCGGTCCCCACCGCGCAGCCCCACCGCCGGCGAGTCTGCTGGGACGGGCGAATTCCCGCATCGCGCATCGCTTCCTCAGCGGCGGCAAGCGCGAAAAGGTGCGATCGATTCGCGAACTTGAGCAGCTTGCGGTCGGCCACCGCCGCGGCCTCGTCAAAACCCCTGACCTCCGCCGCGATACGGACCGGGAACCCGCTCGCATCGAAGCGGCTGACGGTCGAAATCCGGCTGCGTCCTTCGAGCAGCGTAATCCAAGTTTCCGACGCGCTGTTGCCGGCCGGAGTGACCAGCCCCAGTCCTGTAATGGCTACCCGCCGCTTGTCCGTCACGCGTCGGCTCCTGCGGCTGCGATCTCGAGCTGACCCATCGCGACTTGTTTGCCGTCCACACGCGTGCCGGTCTTGATCAGCATGACGTTGCCCTCGCCGGGCGGCGAGAAATCCGCGAGCAACTCGACGGTATCGCCGGGGGAGATGAATGTGCGCAACTTCATGCTCGGAACGCGCGTCACCGCTACTCGGACGCCGGGCGACCAGTACCCCGACCGCGCTGCTGCGGCGAGCGATACTCGAATGTGCGCATCCAACAGCATTGTGCCCGGGAACACGGGACGCCGCGGGAAGTGGTCGGAGAAGAACGGCGCCTGCCGTGGCACCCGCAGCAGCGCGCGCACGCTCGAGCCGTGAACCTCCTGGACGATCTCGATGTCGGGGTCGCGCACACCGTTGAACTGCCCGCCCGGCGCACCGGCCCCGCACAGCAGCTCGAAGCGCTCCCGCATCGCGTCCGGTGCATCGAAGCCCTCCATCGGCAGCATCGGCCCGAGGCTGTGCTCCAGCTCGATCACCTTCAGCCCATCCGCGCACACGCATGCGCTGTAGCTCACCGCTTCCTCATCGCAGCTGTCGATGTCGATCGCCAGGTCCAGCGTCTGGCCGGGACGTACCTCGGCGCCGAAGCGCAAGTCGGCCGCCACGCCGGCGACCGGGCGCAGTCGGAAACCCAGGTCGGCCATCGCCGCCCACGCGGCTAGCTGCCCCGCCGCTTCGAGTGCGAGGCAAGGTGAGAAGCCGGAAAGGTGCGCGGGCACCCCAAAGCGCCCGGCTGCGCGCTTTCCCGCCTCGAGCTGCGTGATCCGATCGACGAACGAGAATGCGCCGAAGTGGCCGCTCATCTGGAGGAGTCGCGGCGGCGCCTCGCGCTGGACAGTTACGCGACGAGAGCGGCGGCGTGTCGCGCGCGCACCACCAGCTTGCAGAACGTCTCCGCCGTGAACAGACGCGGAATGTCTGCCACCTTCAGCGGTGCGGCCAAGCGGGCCGCTGGAACTTCGCTCAGGAAAAGTCGCAGGCGTTCCATTCCGACCTCGGTCACGACCCCCTTCTGCTCGAACTCCGTCTCGGTCAGGTCTCCTCTGGCGCTCTCGATGATCTTGCCGCGCGGGATCTTGACGCCGAAGGCGCGCTCCAAACGGAACACAAGATCGAGGAAGTCTATCGATTCGGCGTCGAGACCTTCGATCAGCGAGACGTCCAGTCGCACTTGATCGACGTCGCAACCCAGCGCATCGGCGATGGTCTTAGCCACCGTGGGGTAAACCGCGAGAATCTCCTCCTTGCTGATTTCCGCTTGATTCATGTTCGCTCACTCCATCTTGAAACCACCATCAACGTGAAGCACTTGCCCCGTAATGTAATCGGCCAGCTTCGAAGCCAGGAACCACACGGCGAATGCAACCTCCTGCGCCGACCCGAACCGCCGCAGCAGGATCCGCGATTGCACCTGCTCTCCTGCAACGTCACGGACCATCTGCGACATCTCCGTCTCGATCACTCCCGGGGCGACCGCATTCACCGTGATCTTGCGCGGGGCGAGCTCGACGGCCAAGGCGCGGGTGAGTGCGTTGATCGCTCCCTTGCTCGCCGCGTAGTTGGTTTGACCGCGCCCCCCTTTGTCCCCGGCCACCGAGCTGACATTGATGATTCGACCGGAGCGGCGGGCGATCATATGCGGCACCACCGCACGGGTAACGTTGAAGACCCCGGTTACGTTCGTGTCGAGCACTGTCTGCACATCCTCGGGCGTGAGCAGCCCCAAAAGGTTATCACGGATGACCCCCGCATTGTTGACCAGTATGTCGATGTGCCCGCAGCGCTCGATGATCCGTTCCACCACAGCGGCGCACGCATCGCCGTCGCGGACATCGGCCTGCTCGGCCGTGACCCCGTGGCCGGCATGGCGCGCGGCTTCCAGGACTTCGCGAGCGGCCTCGCCGTTACCGCGAAACACGAATGTGACGTCCGCGCCCTCCGCTGCGAACAGCTCAACGATCGCGCGGCCGATGCCGCGGCTGCCACCCGTTACCAGTACGCATTTGCCGCTAATCCCCGGATCCAGCACCGTTGCCCTCGCTAACCTGAGTAGTCGATGGACGAGTTGGCGTCGTGCAGCGACACGCTACCGCCTAAGGCCGTTTGTGGGAGCAGCGCCGCCGCCGGTCCCGCCTCCAGAGCAACACGCCCGCCAACCGCCAGGGGGCATGGCGCCTTCGCCCCAGCGCACGCCGCTATATTGCCATTCAAGGCGGTTTTCATCCCGTAACCGCGCTATCCCGAGATGCTAAAGCCGCCGTCCACCACCAGCGTATGCCCGGTGATCATCCTGGCCTCGGGAAGGCACAGCAAGTACACCGCACCTGCCACATCCTCGGGCGTGAGCGTCGCTCCAAGCGGCGTCCTGCGTGCGGCATTGCTCAGCAGCTCTTCCCGGTTTGGGAAGGCGCTGAGGGCGTCAGTCTCGACCACGCCCGCGCTGACCGTGTTCACCCGGATACCGAGCGGGCCCAGCTCCTGGGCCAGCGTGCGCACGAGCGACTCCAGCGCGGCCTTGGAGGCACCGATGAAACCATACCCGGGGATGGCGCGCGCGGCACCGAGACTGGACAAGGCAATGATGCGTCCACCGGCTGGCATCATCGGCACGGCGCGCTGCGCCAGCAGGTTGAGTGCGAGTGCATTGGTCTCCAGACACCAACGCCAGTGCTTGAGCGACATATCGAGGGCAGGCTTGAGCACGCCGCTCGCTGCGTTGCTCACCACGATGTCGAGGCGCTGGAAGTGCTTGCGAAGCTCCTCGAACAGCTCATCCACACTGTCAGGCATGGCGACGCTCGCCTTGATTGCGCAGGCGCGCGGCCCCAGGCTGCGAATTTCGGCGCACAATGCGGCGGCCTCCGCGTGGCTATTGTAGTAGTTCACGACCACGTCGCAGCCGGCGGCAGCGAGCTTAAGAGCAATGGCGCGGCCGATGCCGCGCGCGGCGCCGGTTACAAGGGCAACGCTTTGCGCGAGCGGTTCGGGCATAATTGCACAGGTCTCCTAGGCTCTATTTTGCATTGATGGACGTTGGCTGCGCGGCGATCCGCACGGCCGGCGACCGGCGCGCGCGTATCATAATAAGGGAGCGACCCCGGGGCCTGCCTTTTCATGGTGCGTCATGCCATCCTGCGCCCCTCCCGAGGCGCCGATCCGACCGCCACAGCGGCGGGGCTCGCGCCAACTGGAACCAGTGAGCCATGAAGGGACAGCTCGGGAGGCGCCAGCTGATTGGGAAGCGTGCCAAGCTGGGAGCAGTTTACATGCAGATGTTGGTCAAGCGGGCGAGTGGCCCGGCGAAGGCGTTTCTCAAGGCGGCGCCAAGCGACTATCGCTACAGGCCAAGACAGACCGTGCGCACCCATTGGATCAGGGGCCTGGCGCTCGCCCTTCTCGCACTGTGCTCTCTGGCAGCACTGGCTCACGAAACTGATCAGTACACGCTGCCCGTTGGCAGACAATTCGCTGATCTAGGGCCTCATTTCTCGCGCATCGTGCACGATGCCATCGTCGAGGCAGTAGCACAGACCAATGCGGCAATCAAGCAGGCGTTGCGGGGTTACCCCCCGGCACGGGATGCACATCTCACCGATGCAACGGCGGGCTTGCAGTCCGCGGATTTCGTTGCCGGCAAAGTATGGCTCCAGCTCTTCGCCGCATTCCCGACCGTCGAAATCCTGGACGGCCGCTTGGCGGCGGAACGCATGCGGGCCCGCTATCCTGGCCTGATCACCTGCTACCGGCCAGAGCAATCGATCTACGACGATCCATTGCTGCTGCTGGACGTCACGAAGGTCGTCAGGGCGTTCTTCCGCGCGTGCACCGTCAGCGCGGATGGCACGCTGTTCGGTACCGACAAGATCATCCATTTCATCCATGTGGGGCGTATCCACCATTCCAGCTACGTTGCCGCGAGACAGCGCGGTATAGGGGAGTGGGAGGCGGTCGCGCGAGGCATCCAGCTTTCCACCGGCAACAATGTGGTTGTCTCCGAAGGCTGGCTGCTGGGCATGGGCACCACTGGCGTGTGGTCCAATGCAGACCTCGCGGCCGACTATGCCGGGTTCAAGTTCTACCGCAATCTAACCGAGGAAGTGCGCATCGGTGACAGAGTGATGGCTCCCATGTTGACTCGGCAGGGACCCTATTGGCGGGTCAATGATCAGGTGCACGCGGACTCGGATTTTTTCACGGCGTTCATCACTCCGCACTGGAATGAGGCGCTCAATCCCAATGTCTATGCCGCTTTGTTCAACGCCAAGATGAGAGCTATTCTGCGCGATCGCTGCGCGGACGCGCTGGACTGGTACCGGGATGAGCGCGGCCGGCCACGAAGCTGGCGGCAGTTCGCGGACATCGAGGCGGAGCTGTCCACTTATTACGGAGAAGACTATGGATACCAAGGCGCGGGCAAGGATACCGTGAGCATCGCAGCCATCTGTTTCCAGCCGGAACAAGCCGCTGGCACGGGCACGCGTTCCGCAAGCGAGCTCGAGAAGGATCTGCACTTGCAGGACCGATCCGGCGTACTCAGCGGATCGGTTCAGCATGCCTTTGCGCAGGCTTCTTCGGCACTCCGACCACAACACACGGCCGTGGATCCGTTCGGGCGCACGCGACTGTGGTGGGCGGCGAAGCATGGGCGGCTCGAGGAAGTCGGCCTTCTCCTTGCGGGAGGAGAGAATCCTAATGCGGCGGATTTCGACGGAGAAGCGCCGCTGCATGCGGCGGCCCGTTCGGGACAGGTCGCCGTCGTTGAGCTCCTGCTTTCGCATGGAGCTGATCCCGGCGTCAAGTCGCTTTACGGGGTGACGCCCTTGCAGGTCTCGGTCATGCACACACAGGTGGGTGTCACTCGGGCGCTGTTGAGATATGGAGCGGACGCCAACGCCCGCGACCTGTTTGGCAAATCGTCACTGCATGACGCCGCGTTGCGTGGTAATCGAGAGCTGGTCGCCCTGTTGTTGGAGCATGGTGCCGATGCCGGGGCTGCCGACGACAGCGGGACAACCCCGCTGCACCTGGCGCTACGCGCCGGCAGCGAGGCGCTGGTCAAGGCGCTGTCGCCCTCCGTGCCGAACCCGAGGGCGGGGCGTCCGGTCGGCGCGACACCGTACAACGAAGTGAAGCCGCAGGGCCACGAGCTCATGCCGCCACGGCCGACTGGTGGGGCTTCCGGAGGTCTTTGTGAGCCAGCTTGCTAGACAGCTCGCTTTATTGGCGCTCAGCGTTCTGGCGGGTTGTGCCGCGCGCTCGCCGCACATGGGCGTCATGGCGCCCCGGCCTGCTCTTCCTGACGCCCGAGCGCAGCGGCTGATTGCAGTCTGGCAGGAGCAGCTCGGTCGCTACATCAGCGAGGAAGGGGCCGGAGATCCGGCGGTGTTGTCGAGAATGCCGCTTCTGCGATCCCAAGATCTCGTGCGGCCAGCGCGGATCACGTTCGACGTTCTGGATGTCGAGTCCTATGTCCCGGGACGGGACGGATGGGACATCCAAGGCGTGTTGATCGGCAAACAGACCAGCGGCGCTCACAACTGGTACGTTTTCCTGGTAGGGGTTGTGGTACGCAGCGGCTATCGTCCAACGTCGATTGCGGATATACGGCTGGTCGCGTTGTCAGTGCAGGGCGCAAGACTCGACTGGCGGACGAGCCCGGCAGACCCGCAGGCCGTGCAGCGCTATCTGGATACCTTCCGCACGTCGGTGCCGGTTCGATTTCCGGGAGACACGGATCGGTTCAGCCTGAAGGCCGCTGGAGACCACGTGTCGGTACAGGAACTGCGATCCCGGGCCGAGTGGTCACTCCGGCTCTTCGGCAAGGTGGCGCATGCTGCTCGAATCCACGACCGATTGGTCGCGTCCCCTGCGCCCAGGGCGGACCGGCCGCGCGACTGCGAGCTCGAGCAGTACTGTCGTCGGACAGCGGCTCTTGGCAGAGCGCACTGGAATCTCTAAATTTGTCTCGGCTGTCGCCCCGCGCTGCACGCTACTGCAGGAGGTCAAGCGCATCCCCATGCGCCGGCCGGTCGGCAAGGACAACGTGTTCGACAAGATCACCCGCTCCAGCGCTACGAGCCACTAACGGGCATAGATCCATCGGCGAGTTCCGGCGCCCTGCTGTTCGCACGGCCGCGTACAAGAGTATTCTCGTCGTTCCCATCTTCGCTGGGTTCGGGGCAAACACAGGTGACCAAGAAGCGCCGCTTGGCCTGGATCGGTGCCGGGGTTGTGGTGGCAGCGCTGCTCGGCGCCGTTGTCGCCTGGATTGGTGCGCATTACGACGCCCTGCTGCTGCTCGGCTACCTGACCGACCCCGGCGGCGGAAGCCGCCTCGAGCGAACCACGCCCGAGCCCTCGCGCACGCCGATCATTCTCACGACTGCGGGCCGGCACGCCGAGGCCGACCTTTATCTCCCCGCTACAGGTGCACCGCAGGCGGGGATCGTTCTCGTGCCCGGCGCCGTGCGCGAGGGCAGGCGCGACGTGCGCCTGGTGGCGCTGGCCAGGGGGCTGGCGCGCCTGCGGTTCGCCGTGATGGTGCCGGAGCTGCGCTTCTCCGAGGAACTGCGCATCGATGCGGGCCATGTCCGTGACGTGGCCGAGGCGTTCCGCTATCTGCTGCAACGCGAGGATCTGGCCCCCGCAGGACGAGCGGGCATCGCCGCCTTC
>Ga0105107_10003117_pt1 | contig 10988 bp, 4 predicted proteins | sample PPLLaktember2015_6_FD_79335 | JGI IMG/M metagenome (GOLD analysis project Ga0105107, IMG submission 79335) | Freshwater sediment microbial communities from Prairie Pothole Lake near Jamestown, North Dakota, USA - PPLs Lake P8 Core (1) Depth... | ecosystem: Environmental > Aquatic > Freshwater >... | reverse complement strand
CGAAGGCGGTTTCAAGGGAATTCACCATATCCGTCGCGCCGTCAGTGCTCCCCCGTTGTCCCAGTTCCTGGAGTTGCTGGGCAATGGATGCCATCCGTGTTGCACCGATATTCCAGCAGCTCCCCTTCAACGCATGCGCCGTTTGGCCGAGGGCCGCTGCATCACCCGTCTCCGCCGCGACGACCAGATTGACGAGTCTGGACGCAGTGTCATCTTCGAATCGCCGGAGTATGGACAATACCCATTCCGGATCTTCTTCGTCGCCGAGGTCTGCCAATTCATCCCACCGCGCCCGGTCGATGTCCGGCTCCTGCGTCTCCCCGTGTTTTTCCGGTAATGCAATTCCCTCTGGACCCCGTGGCATAATTTTCCCTCTCCATACATTGAGGAGCACTGCAAGGGCCTTCTGGGTCACAGGCTTGGACACGTAATCGTCCATACCCGCCGCGAGGCACTTGTCGCGATCCTGTTTCAGCGCATTTGCCGTCATCGCTATGATGACCGTATGTTTGTCGTTCGACTCATTCTCGCGGATCATCTTCGTCGCCATAAAGCCGTCGATCTCGGGCATGTTACAGTCCATGAACACCAGATCGTACGGGACAGCTCGGAGCGCGTCGACAGCTTCCTGACCATTCGTCACGACATCCGCGCGGCAGCCGAGCTTTGCCAGCATGCGGATCGCAACTTTCTGATTGACAACATTGTCTTCCGCGACCAGCACCCGCAGCAAACGGGCGGGGCCTGCATCGCTCGACGCCGGGATTTCCTGAACCGTCTCACCCGCACTGGAGTCCTGCTTTTTCCCATCCGTACCGCCGGTGGTCTGTCGCGAAAAACACGCCGTGAACCAGAACGTGCTGCCGCCGCCCGGGTCGCTCCGGACGTCGATGGTGCCACCCATGAGTTCCACCAGCTGCTTGGAAATCTTGAGACCGAGCCCCGTTCCTCCGTACTTGCGTGTGGTTGAACCGTCCGCCTGGAAGAACGCTTGAAAGAGGTGTGTCCGTGCATCCGCGGGGATTCCGATGCCGGTGTCGGCGACTTCAAATCGAAGCCGGACACTATCCTCTCGCTCCTCCTGGAGCGTGACGCGTACCGATACCTCACCCTTTTCGGTAAACTTGACGGCATTGCTGAGGAGATTCACAAGAATCTGGCGCAACCGGCCGGGATCGCCGGCCAATGCCGCAGGGACTCCATCGGCAACTGTACACGAGAGTCGCAGTCCCTTTTCATGCGCCCTCGGCGTGAGGAGGTCCACCGCCTCTTCGACGGTCATCCGCAGGTCAAAGGCAAGACACTCCAGCGACATCTTCCCCGCTTCGATCTTTGAGAAGTCCAGAATGCCATTAATGATCGAGAGGAGAGCATCACCGGAGGTCCGGATGGTCTCTGCAAACTCCCGCTGATCAGCCGATAAGGGTGTATCAAGAAGTATGCCCGTCATGCCGATGATCCCGTTCATCGGTGTGCGGATCTCATGGCTCATATTCGCGACAAATTCCGACTTGAGCTGTGAGGCCTGCAGGGCTTCCTCCTTCGCCTGGCGCAGTTCGACCGCCTGGATTTCCAGCATTCTCGCCTGTTCTTCGGCCATCGATTTTGCGACGAACAGGTCAGACGCATGACGTGCAAGCTCGCGCTCGGCGAGCTTGCGCTCGGTAATGTCGCGGACGATACTCAGGAGTATCAGCGGTTGCCCTTCGCTTTCAATGAACGCATTCGAGACGGCAAACCAGACCGAGCGGTCATTCCAGAGAAGGTTTTCTTTTTCGAAATACGCCTCCACTTCCCGCGTAGCGAACCGGGCCCGATACTCTTGCAGCGTGTGATCCCGCCAGGCGTTATGGTACAGTACCGCCATGGAATTGCCTTCAAGGTCCTCTCGCGAGAGGCCGACCAGCTCGCAGAACGCCTTGTTCACCATCAGGATACGCCCGTCCGCATCGGAAAGGCGCATCCCGTCACGTGAATTCTCCCAGAGAAGCCGGAACTGATTCTCGGACTTGCGCAGCTGTTCTTCCGCCCGTTTCCGCTCGGTGATATCCCGCGCGACTATCACGACTCCGAGCACCCGGCTCTCGTGCATGAGGATGGAGGTCGTCAGCGACATCCAGAAGTTACCACCCTGCCGGGAAGCACCCATGATATCTCCGCTCCATCCTCCCTTCAGGGTCCCACGCGTCGCGCCACGGATCATATCGGGCGGCATCGACGAGGACAATAACATCACGACCTGTTTGCCGATGAGCTCGTCCAGAGCGTAGCCGAAACGATCTGTGACCGCCCGGTTGGCATACGTGATCCTCCCCCGCGAATCAGTGATCACCACGAATTCGCGGATGGATCGCGTAACGTGCGCAAGCCGTATCAGCTCCTGTTCGATCTTCTTCCGTTCGGTGATGTCCTCCTTCACAGCCACGTAGTGTGTGGTGCGCCCGTCCGCATTCCTGATGGGCGAAATCGAAGCATACTCCCAATAAATGGCCCCGTCTTTCCGCCGGTTGGAGAACTCTCCCCGCCATTCCCTTCCCTGCAGCAGCGTGTTCCACATATCACGGTACACTTCCTTCGGTGTGTGGCCCGAATTCAGGATCCGCGGGTTGCGACCGATCACCTCCGCAGCGGAATAGCCGCTTGCCTGCTCGAACTTCGGGTTGACGTACTCAATGGTGCCTTCCAGATCTGTGACCACGATGGATGCAGGACTTTGCTCAACCGCGCGCGAGACCGTCCGCAAACGGTTGTTCAGCTCTTGCATCTCTTCTTCAGCCCGTTTCTTGTTGATGCTCAGCGCGACCTGCGGGGCGACCGCCTCAAGCAGCTGCAGCTCATGATGCGAGAACCGGATCCGTTCGTCGTAACTCTGCACAACCACCACACCGAATGTTTTTCCTCCCGCGATCAACGGAACGCCCAGCCAGTCCACCGATGGTGCACCGATCGATTCCACTTCACCGCTGGCAACCATCGCGGCAAAGGCGGCCGGAGTGGCGAGCAACGACTTCCCGGTGCGCAGCACATATGCGGTAAGCCCGCGCCCAGGTGCTACTGCCGGGCACTCCTTGTCGACCAAATCCACAAAGTAGGGGAAGTGGAGACGGTCGAGTGTTTCGTCGTAGAGCGCGATGTAAAAATTCTCCGCCGGCATGAGTTCCGCAATGATGCCGTGGACGGCGAGGAACAGGTCTTCAAGGCTGCGTGATTCCTGCGTGATCGCTGCAATCCGGTTGACCGTCGACTGGATGCGGCTGGCATGCTTGTGCTCGGTAATGTCGAGCGCCAGCTCAATACGCACATCTCTTCCGTCAGACCATTTAATGATTTTGTCCGTCATGAGATAGTCGCGGTTCAGACGGGGGTTGTGGAATTCCCACCGATAGGGTTGGCCGTGCAAACCGGATATCAGGTTGTTGGTGCAGAATCGGCAGGGCGTTTCAAAACCATGCAGGGCACGGTAGCACTTCTCGCCGATCAGGGATAACCCGAGAGTTTTCTGCAGGTGCGCGTTGGCGTACAGAAGCTCGTAGGAAGACGGATCGCTCACATAGATGGCTTCGGTGATGCTGTCGAACACCGAAAGCACCTGGTCACGCTCGCTCAAATCGCGGAATGCATACACGACGCCCACTTCGCCCCCATATGCGTCACGGATTGGTGTCACAATCCTTTGCATGTGGGTCCGCATACCCGTCCGCCCTACAACCACGACCGGAGCCTCCGGGGCATCAGTGGCCGATCGCGCCCCATCGTTCACCAACACGCACACTTCCTCAATTGCCCGCCCCACCGCTTCTTCCGAAGTCCAACCTGTCACGCGCTCCGCAACCGGGTTGAAAAGATGGATCCGTCCCTCAGTGTCCGTGGTGACAACGGCGTCGTCGATCGAACGAAGAGTAGTAGAAAGCCAGTGTTGATTCTCGCGAAGCTGTTTGTCCGTCGCGCTCTTGTAGAGCGCCATTTCAATCGTCTTCAGAAGCTCACGTTCGTCGAACGGCTTGAGGACATACCCGAATGGATCCGTGATTTTTGCACGCTGGAGCGTTGCCTCGTCGGAGTGAGCCGTGAGATAGACCACCGTGATCTCACTCTGCCGTCGGATTTCTTCCGCGGCCGCAACCCCATCCATGTCTCCCCGCAGCGTGATATCCATGAGGACCAGGTCCGGGCGGCTGGCAACCGCATAGGCAACAGCCTCGGCACCCGATGACAGCACATCGAGGACTTGATACCCTATTCTCTCCAGATGTCCCTGGAGATCCACGGCGATGATCCGCTCATCCTCAACAATAAGGATTCTTGCTTTCGGCATAGTATCCGCGTCACGTTTTCTTGGACTCAGGCTCCGGTACAGCGCATGCGCACCTCTCCCGCCATGCAACCTCTTCTCTAACGCCATGCCAAGGAACTGGAGCTGGTGCATCAAAAAAAAGCTTCAAATACACTCAAATAAATGCGGTTTGGTTTGCCTAGGAGAGTAGAAGAGAGAGATTCTGGAAATCGATCGCGAAATTGGTGGCTAAATATAGCCACCTGATTGAAATAGGTCGGCGGCAGGCTGTTCAAGCGGACGAATTCCCTGTGGCGGATCAGGCTTCATCTGTGACGAGATAACGATTTGTCTTCCGGGGCGTCGCCATTTCTTCATCGCGTTCGTCGTCAAGCGAAAAATATCTGCAGTCTGCAAAATGTGCCGGTCCAACGTCTTTCCAGACGTGTCCGCATTCAGGGCATCGTTCACGCTCTTCCGCCAACGGCTGCAGCCATTCACGTTGCCTGACCATATGCGCCTCCTTCCTCACAGAGAGTTTGGAGCTTTTCATCGAGAGTGTCCATGTCGTATGGTTTGTGCAACACCGCCTCAATCGAGGCCGCCTTGGCCTCATCAAACACCGATGGCGGCAGGTATCCTGACATAAGGACGAGACGGGGATGATTGATGTTCCTCGCGCGGATCGTCCGCGCCAATTCGACGCCATTCATTCCCGGGAGGAAGTAATCTATCAGGACCAGGTCCACCTTGGGCCATTCGGCATTTTCCAGAGCTTCTTCAGCAGTGGCGACCACTCTTGTGCGAAAGCCTCTTGACACAAGATATGTTGCCAGTGCACGCCGGAACAGCTGGTCATCTTCGACAATCAGAATCATCCCATCCTCTTCTGCCCTTTTCAGAGGTTTCGTCCCCTGCGAAGCTCACCTGCATCGCCTCAGTACATTCCAAAACTCATGCCAGCCGGGGATTGGGTTCAATAACTCTGGTTTGGAGGGTTTTCGCCACAAATGAAGAGGAGCGACCGACACGCCGCCGTATGCAATGCTGAATATCAGCCACCTGAAGGAAGAATCGGCGGCTGGTCGAGAACATCCCTCACCAGTTGGACAAACTGATCAGGGTTGAAGGGCTTTTGGATGGCTTGGAGATGCTCCTCATCCAGCAATGCCGAAATCACCGCATCGGGCATGTAGCCCGTACAGAAAAACGCTTTGACCCGCGGATTGATCTTCTTGAGTTCGACGAATGTCTGCCCGCCGTCCATGCCGGGCATCACGAGATCCAGGATGACGAGCTTGATGATTTGAGGTTGGCTACGGTAGACCTCGATAGCCTCCGGGCCGTTGCTGGCGATCAGCACCTTGTACCCATTTTCCTCCAGCAGCTCGCGTCCGAGATCCTGCATAGAGTCCTCGTCGTCAACGACAAGAATCGTTTCTTGATTCCCTCTGGCCGGCGCTGACCGGTTTTCCGCCGCCGGCACGGGGGCCGCCGCCGTGACGGCGGGGAAATAGACATGGAACGTCGTGCCTTCTCCTTCTTCGCTGTCGACGAGAATCGTTCCGTGATGATTCCGCACGATATTATAGACCACCGCCAGCCCCAGCCCGGTTCCGCGTCCGCGTTCTTTTGTCGTAAAGAACGGATCAAAGATCTTCTCTCGTATTGCCCCGGGGATGCCCATGCCGTCGTCGCTGACCCGCAGTTCCACGAATCGTTCCGCCTGCATCGCCAGCATCTGGGCACTGACCCCTTCGCCAACCTGACCGTTGTATGCTCCGATCGTTACGGTCCCCGGGAAGTCGTAACCGCGGGCCAGCACGGCATCCCGTGCGTTGACGCAGAGATTCATCAACACCTGGTAGAGTTCGCCATGATCACCCAGTATGGCACTGAGCTCGGGGTCGACGTGGCGGCTGACGGCGACCGAAGAGGGGAACGTTTCCGTACACACCGAGAGTACCTCATCCACAACCTGTGCGACGTCCACCGTCGTGCTCTCACGCTTCGCCTTTCGCGCGAAAGAGAGCAGTTGCGATGACAATTCGGCCCCTCGTGTGGCGGATTTCTCGATGGTGTGACTGTATTTCAGCACCTTTTCGGGATCGCTTGCGTGCTTCTTGATCTGCATGACGAACCCGATGACGTTGTTCAGGATGTTGTTGAAATCGTGTGCTATCCCGCTCGCGAGCGTGCCTATGCTCTCCATCTTGTGCGCCTGGCGAAGCTGTTCCTCGAGCCGTTTCCGCTCCGTTATATCGTACATGTATCCCTTGTACTCGATCAGTTGGTCGTTGGCATCGAACACGCCGATGGCGTTCTCGACGCAATGGATCAACTGGCCATCAGGACGCACCAGGTCCTTTTCGTGTTCAACGATGCGCCGCCGCGCGTGTAACAGGTTGAGGAATGCATCGCGGACATGTTCGCTGGGATAGAGCGCGTGCAGATTGCAGGTGAGTGCGGTGGCGACATCCGGAAAGCCAAGTATGCGCGCAAACGCCGGATTGCAGTCGCGCAGTGTGCCGTCCGCGCGGACGATGTAGTCCCCGGTCAGATCTTCCTCAAAGAACTGGCGGTACCGCTCCTCGCTCTTGCGTAGTGCTTCCTCCGCCTTCAGCCGTTCGGTGATATCACGCAGGATGATGGTGTACAGCCGCTCTCCCTGGGACTCGACCTGGGAGATCGACGCTTCGATTGGAAACTCTATGCCGCCGTGCCGCAAACCCGTCACAATGCCCGGCCTCCCCATCCGTCGCTTCATAGCACCCGATACGCCGAACTCGTCGATGTGCTCCTTGTGCGACGGGCGGTACCGCGAGGGAATGAATTCTTCCACATGTCTCCCCAGCGCCTCGTGGCTCGACCAGCCGAAAACCTGCTCCGCCGCCGCATTGAAGAGGATGATGCGCTGATTGCTGTCGATGGTAATAATGGCGTCCATAGCCGACGCCACGATTCCCGTCACTCGGGCCTCGCTCACCCGCAGCGCCTCCTCCGCATGACGTTGCTCCGTGACGTCCCTGAACACCACGACCATGCCGGTGATGACCCCCCGGTCATCTTTGATCGGGGCCGCGCTTTCCTCGATGGGGATACGCTTGCCCGATTTGCTAACCAGGACGGTAGCGGGGGGACCTGTACCGACATCGTCAAAGGCAGTATTGAACACCTCGGCCAGTTGGTGCTGCAGTGCTTCCGCGCTGAGCCATCCTGTAATTTGCTCTGCCACCGGGTTGAGAAACGTGATGTTCCCCGACGTGTCCGCCGCGATGATACCGTCGCCGATACTACGAAGGGTCGTGGCAAGCCACCGTTCGCTCTCGCGGAGCCGGGCCTCCATCCGGTGCTTGTAGAGCGCCATCTCGATGGTAATACAGAGCTCCCGTTCTTCGAACGGCTTGAGAATGTAGCCGAAGGCGTCCGTGACTTTGGCACGTTGCAGGGTGTGTTCGTCCGCATACGCGGTCAGATAGACCACGGGGGTGTCGTAGAGATCACGGATCTGATCTGCCGCCGTTATGCCGTCAACGTCCCCGCGCAGCATGATGTCCATGAGCACAAGGTCAGGATGCGTCCGGCCGGCCTGTTCAATGGCTTCCGTTGCCGTCGAGGCAATCCCGGCAACCACATAGCCCCGCTTGTGGAGTCGCGACGCGATGTCACGGGCGACAATGTGTTCGTCTTCGACTACGAGTATGGATGTCTGGCTCATCCTTGTGCACTCCCTTCACCTTCACCGCGCCCGCGCAGGACCCGGATCACTCCGGTCGCGGGGAATTCTCCGTTATGGGGCCCCTGCATTTAGGATCTCTGGAGATGCAGACAGCAGATGGAGGCCGCACCACCTTGTCCGTGGAGGACAAATCCTGACACCATAGCGTCAAGGGATCCACCGCCGGCATACCGCACCTGGAGAGGGTGCGGAGCAAGCGTGCCGGCGCTCTTGATCTGGGCAAGAATCTCAGAGACGTTCACCCCCGGGGTACACAGCTCATCCAGTTTCCTGCCGCACACGCGATCGGCCGGCTGTCCGAGGAGAAGTTCCAGGGCCGGCGTGAGGGCCAGCACAACGCCCTCGGGAGACGTCAGAACCCACGACCCGTGCAGCGGCAACGGTGGCGCACTTTTGGACATCTCGGCCTCCATGCCGGCGGCATCCACCGGTGCGTCCCCGGACGTTTTTTTCCGGCTTTCAAGAACACACTGGGTCATTTCAAACATCCCCCGCTGATCGACGGCGATGCTTCCCTTGAAGGTCGCCGTCATCACCGTCCCGTCGCGCGTGACACAGTCCAGTGCTATGCTATCAGTGACCGGGCTGTTGCGAAACTGGGTGGTCAGCGCGATGAACCGCTCGGTACAGCCGGGTGCAAGGAACTCCCCGAACCAGTGCCCGTGCACCTCCTCCTGCGAGTACCCGAATAACGCCTGCCACGCGTTGTTTACCCGCAACAGATGGCCGTCGGCATCCAGCGACTGGAAGGCGACCGGCGCATAATCATACAGCAGCCGGCAGCGTTCCTCGCTGTTGCGGATCCTTTTCTCGGATTGGTGCTTGTACAGTGCCATCTCAATCGTGGTGTACAGTCCGCGTTCGTCAAACGGTTTCAGAATATAGCCGAACGGTTCCGTGACTTTTGCTCGCGACAATGTCGCGTCGTCCGACGAGGCCGTAATGTAGACGACGGGAATATCGAACCTTCGCCTGATGATCTCGGCGGCCTGAATTCCATCCATGTCTCCCGGGAGCAGAATATCCATCAGGATCAGATCCGGACGCGTCTCCTCGCATCGCTGTACCGCTCCGCGTCCGGTGGCCGCACGCGCACCGACCGTGTAGCCGAGCGACGTCAGCCAGTGCGTCAGGTCTTCCGCGACAATCAGTTCGTCTTCAACCACCATCAATACACGTTTGCGCATCCCTGTGGTCACTTCCGAAACGTCAAAACGAATTCGACCCCTTCCGGGCGGCTTGGCATAGTCAGTTGTCCCTGCACCTGGTCCGCTAACATCCGGACAAGTGTGAGTCCCAGGCTGTCGGCCGCCTGCACCTCAACATTCTGGGGGAGCCCTACGCCGTCGTCCCGTACCGCCAGGCGTATTTGGCCCGGGGCGGCCGAGTGCAGTTCCACGTCGATCTTCCCTTTGCGCCCTCCGGGGAACGCATACTTCAACGCATTCGTCACCAATTCATTAATGATGATTCCGCAGGGGATTGCCCGGTCGACCCCCAGTGACACGGCATCGACGTTGATGGCCATCTGCACGCTCTCCTGGGCGATGCCATACGACCGGAACAGCTGCGAAACAAGCACGCGCACATAGTCGCCGAAGTCACTCTCGGCACGGTTGTGCGACTGGTAGAGTTTTTCGTTGACGAGGCAAATGGACTTGACGCTGCTCTGGCGCTTAAGCATGATCCGGAGCATGCCCTCGTCGGTCAGGTATTCGGCCTGGAGGCTTAACAAGCTGGAGATGACCTGGAGGTTGTTCTTCACCCGGTGATGGATTTCTTTCAGGAGCACTTCTTTCTCACGGAGTGACGCGCGGAGGCTCTCTTCCGTCCGTTTCCGCTCGGTAATATCGCGCGCAACACCCACCAGCGCGACCGGGTCGCCTTCATCGTTGTGCACCACGGACGTCCAGAGTTCGACCGGGAACACACTCCCGTCAGCCCGGCGGTTGAGGACTTCGCCGTTCCATTCTCCCCGCATCGTGGCCGTGCGAATTTCATCATCCAGTCCTGCCGCTGCGCCGGGGGCTCGCACCAGGTTGACATTCCGGTCGATCAGTTCGTCTTCCGAAAAGCCGTAGGTCCTGACGAACGCATCGTTCACGAAGAGGATCCGGTTGTCGACATCAGTGATGGATATGGCGTCGCGAGTGCTGGTGAGTGTATGTGCCAGGAGCCGCAGACGCCGATCGGCTTCCCGCGGCTCAGTGACGTCTCTGATTGTTCCCCATGTCCGTATGAGAAGCCCATCCTCGATGGTCCCGACGAAGCTGTACTGAAGGTGGCGGGTTTCACCGTGCGCATCGCGGCGTGACACTTCGAGGTCGTTCATACTGTATCCCGCAGCCACGAATCGCGTCATAATATCCTGCAGTTGTGTTGGCTCCAGCTGGAGGGCATCTGTCAGGCGTGCGTTGGCGAGTTCGGCGGCATTCGCAAGACCGTAGAAGTGCGCAAGGGTGTCGTTGCATTCGGCGAGATACGTTTGCGTGAGTATCAATCGCACCTGCTCGTCCGCAGGCGCGGTGACGGGTATCGGGGCCTCGGTTTCAAACCGACAGATGCCTTCAGAGCTGTTCTCGATAAACGCGCGGTACCGTTCTTCGCTCCGGCGGAGGTGTTCTTCGCTGCGGCAGAGGGCCTCATACGTCGTCGATCCGTTCGAATCCCGGTCGGGTGCCATCAGAACGCCGCACCCTCCGCCGACGGGAAACACCGTACAGTCGAGGAGCAGCGAACGGCCGGGCCAGGGCATGCGAGACAGCGACCGGGGCTTGCCGGTGGATCGCACAGCGGTGAGGGTGTTTTCCATATCAGTCAGGCGGACAAACGACGAGAGGGGTTCGCCGATAACCTGATTCTGCTTGCGGCCGGTAAACCGTGCCACGGCGGGGTTCCAGTGCACGATCCGCCCGGTCTCGTCGACCGCGAAATACATATCCTGTGTGTGTTCTGCCAAACCACGGATAGATTCTG
>Ga0105107_10003116_pt1 | contig 10989 bp, 7 predicted proteins | sample PPLLaktember2015_6_FD_79335 | JGI IMG/M metagenome (GOLD analysis project Ga0105107, IMG submission 79335) | Freshwater sediment microbial communities from Prairie Pothole Lake near Jamestown, North Dakota, USA - PPLs Lake P8 Core (1) Depth... | ecosystem: Environmental > Aquatic > Freshwater >... | reverse complement strand
TAGTTTTGGAAAATACTCCATCACCAGATTATCAGTGGTTTTACGATCCAACCTGGAGTTATACTACTCAACAAATTACAGCATACCAAGAGAATATATTTGATCATATGTATAAGAATATCCAGCGAGGTGTAATATTTAATCAAATGTGGCATGACTACTCTATTACTTCTCAACCACAGTATGGCAAAGAACGAGTTGTTAATGAAAGTAATATTGCAATGTATGATGCGATAAAAACTAAATTTACGAACAGTAATATTTATTGTCCCGAACCTGAAGATCTAAGGTACAAGCTCTGCATAATGGCACAATCAAATTATAGTTGGTCAGTAAACAGTAATGAAATAAATATAAATTTAGATATCAGTGATGTTGGTTTGGATTCAGCATTTTTATTTACAGGTGGAATGGGAATTCGCATTAATAATACATCTAAAAAGATTAGAAAGGTTTTTATAGATGGAGATAAACACTATGCTTTTAATGAAGATGTAGTAATCCTTCCTAATCTTGCAGGAACAACTGCGGATATTAAAATAATATTAGGTGATATTAATCCGGATGAGCCACATCTTATTTATGTTTCGAAAAGAATGCCAGAAATAGAAAAAAACCAGCATGACATATCTTTAAATTTGTTAACAAGAAGCAAAGCAAAATTTATCTTTTACGTTCCAAATGGTTTCTTATTGACTGATGCTGATGGATTTGAATGGAATTACAGAGGTGATAATGAACTGCATGGTTATGTAACTACAAACCGCACAGTTAATCTGAGAAAGCTAAAATCAAATCAATTATCATTCTCGCGTTCGACTATGAGAATTACTAATATTTCGGAAAACGAAAATGTTATTGTTCTAAGGTTAAGCAGTGTAAATGATAGTATTCTCAATCAATTACAATTCTCTTCAACTAAGAAAATAAATTCGATCACATTTGACGAAAAAGAAATGATTGCTCAACAAGAAGGAAATAGTTATTTGATTACGATTGATCCTTTCGATGGGGAGGAAGAGCTTACTATAAAATTAAAATGATGGAATGAATAAAATGATAAAGACAAAACTATTAAGTCCGTTATGCATTGGTCTCACATCAATTTTAATTTATAACAGCATATTTGCACAGCAGGAATGGAAGCCGAACTATGATTGGGGACATTGGATTTTAGGGCACAAATCGGATTTGGGATTTCTCGGAAAAAATAATATGACCGTTACTTTTGGTAGTGGTGCACCAAACTTTGATGAGGTTACACGAGAAGAGTTTGATATAAAGATGATTGAAGCAAAAAAGTTTAATAAGTCCTATCACGATAATGGCTACATTGTACTACGTTATTTATCTACCTCCCTCAACGGTAATTCAAATTCGAATAAAGATATCCCTACAAAAGATCAGCTCAACTATCTGAAATTTTATAACGAGAGTTGGCAAGACTTTGAAGACTATATTGGACCAAAACCACCAGAAGATCCAACAACGTGGATGATGGTCAGACCCGATGGAACTTTTCCTTATTATAGATATGCACCTTATGGAAAAGAAACGGATTCAGGATTTGAAGCCTGGGGTGTTCCTGTGAATCCATTTTACGTTCGATTGATGGAAGGGAAGATTCGTGCACAGGCAGAAACAGGTATAGATGGTTCATATATTGACTGGACACACATAGCTGAAGAAACTTCATATGATAAATACTCTCGTATTGGATTTATTGATTATCTCAAAAATAATCTTCCTATAAACGTGAGTAACAAAAAATATGGAATATCAGATTTCACAGAAATTAAGCTACCTGAAAAACGCGGCGATAAATTTTGGATGGAGTGGATTACATATCGTGGTTATCAGGTTGCGGAATTTCATAAACATATGAGAGATGTTGCGAGGCAATATAATCCGAATTTTATGATATCCGGAAATGTATTTGGCGGTTTTGGTTATGGCCCTGTAGCATATCATAGTGCAGGTAACATGGAAATGCTTGCCAGAGATGGTTATGATGATTTTATTTATTCTGAAATGCAGGAGTATCTGGACCTGGCACCCCGTAATAAGGATGGAGTAAAAATTACAAATAGTCCGGCATTAAAATTTCTTTCGGCTGCTGCACATGGTAAACCTGTTATTGTATACGCTACAGAAATTACTCCGCCGATATTCTCAAATCCTACTGAAAAATGTTTAAGTGCGATGGCCCAAATTAATATTACAGAGGCTGTGGCAAATCATTGCATATTCCGTGAGAAAAGGGAGACACCTCAAGGCGCTACTGATATTTACAAATTTTTAGCAGATAATCGAGAATATTTAATCGGTGCAAAGCTTTATAGTAATGTCGGTATTTTAGCCTCATTAAATCAGTATCTGGCAGATGAACAAAGTTTTGCTTTTAGCACCTCACGAGTTCTTACTGATAATGGAATTAGTCATACTTTTTTAGTTGACGACGATCTTGCAACTCCAAATCTAAACCAATTTGATTTGATCATAATTCCTTATTTACCGTTGATGAGTCAGGGCAATCAAAATAATCTAATTAAATTCGTTAAGGATGGAGGCAAATTAATTGTACTTGGGGCAACTGGTGTAAAGGATCAGTACAATCTTGAAAACGAGCAGATACCATTTCTTACTGAATCAGGTTTATTAGAATATCCAAAAGAGAAAACATTAAAATCATTAGGCGATGGAAAAATTCTTTTCATTCCATTTGAAATTCCTGAACATAAATTTCTGACTAAATCAGAGATAAGAGGGGATGCAACAACTTTTGGTTCAACAATGACAGATATCTTTGCAGATGTACCCGAAGCCTATACAAGAGCAAATATGCATCCTGATCTTAAAAATATACTTAATAATCTTGCCACTGAAGTGATAACTCTGTCTGGTCAATTAACAAAATTAAAAACAGGACTGCCATTTATAGAATTGACCACAATGCTCAAAAATAGTGATCATATGCTTATACATCTCGTCAATTATAATGTAACTGTGGATGGGGACATAACTTCAGCAAAGGATATTAGAGCACAGATTAAAATACCTAAAGGATTAAAGATTAAGAGTATGTCATATTGCAGTGATCTTGGAGAGATGAAAGGATTAAAATATGAAAATTCTGAGAACTATGAATTGGTAAATGTTGTTTTCCCTAATCTAAATATTTACGGATTAGCAAGAATAGAATTTGAGTAACTATTAAGCTTTCAGATCGTGTTTGTATTAACCTTATTAAGGAATTATAAAATAATTGGAAATAACCAACACTGTGAAAAAATGATAGTGATAACGTTCAAATTTAGAAGTGCTTTATTATGTTACGTTTGATAATTATTTTTCTGTGTTTTTATATCTCATCAACAGCTCAGGTAGCTGAAGATGAATATTATTTTGAGAGCATTATTAATGATGGTGAAGGATGGTGGGGCGGTGTTGTTGTCGACGGTTCATTAATGCCTTTTGGAGAGTATAAATACAAGCATGACCTCTACGGTGACGTTAAAGAAAATCAGGGCTCACCGGTTTTAATTTCAAATTCAGGTCGTTATGTCTGGTGCGATGAACCTTTCAGATTTGAATTTAATAATGACAGCTTAAAAGTATTCTCGAATTTAAGTCAGATACAAGCAGGCAAGGCTGGTAATTCTTTAAGAGATGCCTACATGTTTGTCTCTCAGAACTTTTTCCCTCCGCAGGGCGAAATACCGGAGGCTTTATTATTTACAGCACCCCAATACAACACCTGGATTGAACTAACTTACAATCAAAATGAAAAAGATATATTGAATTATGCACAAGCCATTATTGATAACGAATTTCCCCCTGGCGTTATTATGATTGATGATAACTGGCAGGAAGACTATGGAACATGGAATTTTAAAGCAGCAAAATTTAATGATCCTCAAAAAATGGTTAATAAACTGCATGAACTTGGATTTAAAGTAATGTTGTGGGTATGTCCATTTGTAAGTGCTGATTCTCCAAATTACAGACTTCTTGAAAAAGAGGGAGTTTTTTTGATAGAGGATAACGAGAAGAAAAGACCCGCTATAATCAGGTGGTGGAACGGTGCAAGCGCCTTGCTTGATTTTACAAATCTTTTTGCTGAAAAATGGTTTATAGATCAGTTAAAATCGCTTATGGAAACATTTGATATTGATGGGTTTAAATTTGATGCAGGAGATCCAAATTTTTATACCGGGGAAATAATCTCAAACAAAAACATTACTCCGAACAAACATTCCGAACTTTTTGCAAAAATTGGTCTTGAATTTCCGTTAAACGAATATAGAGCCTGCTGGAAAATGGGCGGTCAACCTTTGGCACAACGCCTTAGGGATAAAAGACATGATTGGCAGGATCTCAAACTTCTGATTCCGGGAATTATTGCACAAGGACTAATGGGTTATCAGTTTACGTGCCCTGATATGATTGGAGGTGGTGAATATGGTTCCTTCTTAAATCTTAAAACTATAGACGAAGAATTGATTGTGCGATCAGCGCAATGCACTGCGTTAATGCCAATGATGCAGTTTTCAGTTGCACCCTGGCGTATTTTAAGTAAAGAAAATATTGAAATATGCAGAGAGATGGCTGATTTGCATAAAAAAATGGGCGGTGAAATTCTCAAACTTGCAAAGGAAAGTGCTATTTCCGGTGAGCCTATAGTCAGGAATATGGAATACGTCTTTCCCCATGAGGGGTATTCGGAAATAAAAGACCAGTTTATGCTGGGTAATGATATTCTGGTTGCACCAGTTCTTGAAAAAAATACTTATAGCAGAGAAATTGTTTTCCCTTTGGGAAAATGGTTGGGCGACGATGAAAGTATTATATCAGGTCCATGTAAAATAAAAGTGGAAGTTCCGATTAACAGGCTTCCCCGGTATAGAAGAATAAATTGAGAACAGGAGTTTCAAGTACCAATAAAGGCAGTTGTAAAATAGTAATGATACACAATAAAATTCCTTAATTGGGCAGTAAAGAAATAATAAAACTGTGGAGACCTAATGAAAACTAGTCTTTCCCGAAGAAATTTCATCAAATTTTCAGCCCTAAGCAGTGCCTTTCTTGGATTTACTGGTTTCCGACCTGGAATAAAGAAAGAAAATATATCGGAGACCATTGAAAGCATTGCATCTTCTCCAATTCGAAAAGGGAAATCTGTTATTGGATTAACTGTTCCTCCAATCAAACAAGTTAAAGTTGCTTTTATCGGTTTAGGGAATAGAGGCTCGGATCATTTAAAACTTGTTGATGCTCTTTGTCCGGATAAAGCAACAATAACAGCAATATGCGATGTTCAACAAATAAAAATTGATACTGCACTAAATGAATTAAAAAATTCCGGTCATGGACAAAAACCGGCAGTCTATGGAGGTAGTTTAGAAATCTGGAAAGAGATGATTAAACGCGATGATATAGATTTGGTTATTATTTCAACCCCATGGGAAGATCATACTCCAATGAGCATTCTTTCTATGCAGCATAAAAAACATGTTGCTGTTGAGGTTCCAGTATCATATACTTTAGAAGATACCTGGAAACTTGTTGATACTGCTGAAGAAACTCAACGTCATTGTATGATGATGGAAAATGTTTGTTATGGTGATGAAGAGCTTTGGTTATTAAATATGGCACAGCAGGGAGTATTGGGCACACTTACTTATGCTGAATGCGGGTACATACATAATTTGCGTGAACTTCTTTTCAGTAAAGATTATTATTACAATATGTGGCGTATCCGGCATCATGAAGATCGTGATGGGAACCATTATCCAACTCATGGACTTGGACCAGTTGCTCAATATATGGATATAAACAGAGGTGATTCTTTCGCATCGATTGTTTCAATGAGTTCGCTTCAGGCTTCTTTGGATGAATATTCTAGACAATTAGAAAGCGATAATGAATTCTATAATAAAACAGGCTATAAACATGGAGATATAAATAATTCATTGATCAAGACCTCTAAGGGTAAAACAATCTTGGTTCAGCACGATGTAGTAACACCTAGGCCTTATAACAGAATTAATGCATTAGCAGGTACAAAGGGTTATCACGAAGGATATCCAAGCAGACTTTCAATTGTCGATTATGAAGGTGGACATGAATGGTTGAATGAAAATGACTTCAATCTCTACAAAGAAAAATATCAGCATCCTTTATGGGAAAAACTTAAAACTGGTATTGAAAAATATGGGGGTCATGGAGGAATGGACTTTGTAATGATATATCGGTTAATTGATTCACTTAACAAAGGGTGGTTCCTTGATCAGGATGTTTATGATGCCGCATCTTGGTCTGTTGTTACTCCTCTTTCATCACTATCTATTGAACTTGGTAATGTACCGCTAAAGTTTCCGGATTTTACAAGAGGAAGATGGAAAGAGAATCGGGAATTAGGAATTTTAATAAATTATTAATCTTAGCTGTTATTTTTTTATCGATGAAAAAATTAAGAAGGTTAAAATGTATATTGATTGGGTAACATGGAGTATTTGGTTAATTGGTTTTGTTAGAATGTTGATATGGATTTTTATTCCTGTAAGGGAGTTTAAAAAATTGGTTCAACAGAAAAGATCTGAACAGAAATCAAAAAAAATATAGTCTGAAATTTTAGCGGAGAAAGATTTTGATTACCATTGATTATATAATCGTCTTTATTTTTCTTGCTACAATGTTCTATGTGGGATCTGTATTCTATAAATGGGTCGGCAGCTCAGATGATTTTTATCTTGCAGGAAGACGACTCACTCCTTTCATACTAGCTGCAGTATTGGCAGCAACAAATGTTAACCTTTATAGTTTTGTTGGTCAGGCTGGGATTGCTTATAAAGAAGGTATATCAATTATTTGGCAAACGTGGACAGGGAACATGGCAATGGTAATCGCTGGATTATTTGTAATACCTATATTCAGAAGACTTAGAATACGTACGATTCCGGAATTTCTTGAAAAACGATACAGTAAAGGTGTAAGAACTTTCGTTGCATTCCTTTGGATACTGCGTCTTACTTTTTGGTTGGGTGTAGTATTATATACAGCTGTCATCGCAGCACAAACAATTTCCGGATTAAACTCTTTTACCGCCTGGGTTCTTATATTCTCAGTGGTTGTAATCCTGTACACCATTCTTGGAGGTATGTGGTCGGTAGCTTTCACAGACGTGATCCAATTTGTTTTAATGCTGGGAAGTGCACTAATCCTTTTACCTTTGGTTATGAGTGCTGTTGGGTGGTGGCCTGGTTTATCTGAAAAATTACCTGAGGGTGCATTGACTCTTGTTAAAAATTCTGGCACGTATGATTGGAAATTTATTATCGCTATTTTTTTATTAGGTATTGAGTGGGCATGTGTCGATCAGGGGTTATTACAAAGAGCCTTTGGAGCCGAGAGCACTAGAAGCGTTGCTAAAGGTTTAGTAATGGCAGGAATAATAACCACACCTTTTGCTTTACTTTGGATTTTACCCGGATTAGCAGCAAGAATTCTTTTTCCCGATTTAATAAATGCTGACTCTGCGGTTCCACTTTTAATTACTAATCTTATTCCAAATTTAGTTCTTGGTTTAGTGGTTGTGGGTTTATTATCATCACAGCTATCGACTATTTCAGGTAATTTAAATGGTGTTGCAACAATATTTGCAAGTGATGTTTATGAAAATGTTATTAATAAAAAAGCGACAGATGAGGATGTACTTAAGATTGCACGAATAATAACGCTAGTTACAGGGATAGGTATGATTCTCTTTGCATATTTAGTTCCAATTCTTGGAGGTGCAGTCAATGCATATCTTACGATAATCGCCATTATGGATATGCCTCTATTTGTTATTGCAGTTGTATATGGATTGCTTTGGAAAAGAATTAATTGGCAGGGTGCTTTAGGTGGATATCTTGCCGGAGCAGTATCAGGAATAATAGGGCAGTTTTTTTATAATCTGAACTTTAATGTCACAACTTTTATAACTGCTGGTACTGCGTTATTCATCACGCCGATAATCAGTTTAGTAACAAAAGAAGAATCAAATGTTCACATTGATGCTATTTGGAGAGCACGAACTACAAGTGATGAGGAAATCGCAAATGAGAATGTCTATAATATTTTACCGAAGACCGCGAAAGGAAAGTTAAGTCTATCAATCTTAGTTCTTGGATTTGTGATTTTTCTTGTCGGCGTTTTAATAGGTAGCTCTGGAGGTTCAGCTGCATCAGTTATAGCTGTGTCTGGTATGATAATTTACTTTTTGGGCGGTTTATTAAGAGCTTACACCAATTAATAATTATCCATGAAAAATCTATTAAATGAATTAAAGATTTCAACGCCCGGCAGAATATGCCTTTTTGGTGAACATCAGGATTATCTTCATTTACCTGTAATTGCTTGTGCCATTTCTTTAAGAATTTCTATAAAGGGTGTAAGAAGAAAAGATATGCTGGTAAAAATTAATCTCCCTGATATTTCAGATCAAGAATCATTTTCAATCGCTCACCCAATAATTTACAATAAAGAAAGAGATTATTTTAAAAGCTCAGTTAATATTCTTATTAAAAACTCATTCACTTTTTCAAGTGGTTTTAATTGTACTGTGAAAGGGGAGATTCCAATTAATGCCGGCACATCAAGTTCATCTGCAATGATTGTTACATGGATTAATTTTCTTACAAGGATGAGTGATCAGGCAACTATACTTTTACCGGATGAATTAGCAAGATTTGCATACGAAGCTGAAGTTCTGGAGTTTTCAGAACCAGGCGGAATGATGGATCAGTATTCAACATCAATCGGTGGGATTGTTTACATAGATTTTTTCCCAAGCACCAAAGTTACCAGATTGAATACAAATTTAAAGACCTTCGTTTTGGGAAATTCAGGTGAACCAAAAAATACAAAGTATATTCTGAGACATGTCAAAGATCAAATACTTCTCATCGATACTATTCTTAGAAAAACATATAATGGTTTTTCACTTCAAGATGTAGTTATTAAAGATATTTCAAAATTTCAAGATTGCCTCTCTGAGCCCCAATATAAAATACTCCAGGGAACAATAAGCAACCGGGATATTACAAGAATTGCTAAAGAGGAGTTAAATAAAAAAAACCCAGATCATCAAATGATTGGGAAATTATTGAATGAACATCAAACAATTTTAAAAGAAGTACTTGGGATAACCACTCCCAAGATTGATAAAATGATTCAGGCAGCACTTGATGCAGGTGCATATGGTGCAAAGATTAATGGCTCGGGCGGGGGTGGTTGTATGTTTGCTTATGCGCCTGAAGATCCTGAAAGAGTTAAAACGGCTATAGAACAAGCTGGAGGTGAAGCTTTTATAATAAATCCTGATTCAGGTTCTCGTGATGAAACTATTGAGGCAATTCAATGAAAGATGGCAAATTAGTTATACTTGCTGGCGGTATTTCTTCGAGAATGAAAAAACCAGCTAATGATATTATCAATGTTGATAAGAAACTTATTCAAGATGCAGATGAAAAATCTAAATCAATGATTGGGGTCGGAAAAGACTATAGACCTTTTTTGGATTATCTTTTATATAACGCCCGTGAATCCGGATATTCAGATGTAGTTCTTGTGGTTGGTCAAAATGATAGTTCAATAAAAGAATATTATGGAGAACAGGACAGTGATAATGACTTCAATGGTTTGACTATTTCTTATGCAATCCAGTTAATACCAGAAGGAAGGACAAAACCATTAGGCACTGCAGATGCACTTTTGTACGGTTTAAAATCTAAACCTGAGTGGAGTGGAAGTAAATTTACCGTATGTAACAGTGATAATCTTTATTCGCAAAAAGCATTAACTATTTTGTTAAACACACCTTTTCCGGGAGCATTAATTGATTATGATAGATCATCATTAGAGTTTGAATTATCAAGAATAGAAAGATTTGCTGTAACCATAAAAAATCAACAGGGTTTTCTTGAGGATATTATTGAAAAACCATCAAAAGATATTATTCTTAAAGTTAAGGATAAAAATGGATTTGTTGGTGTGAGTATGAATATTTTTTCCCTGCACTATGATTTAATCTTACCAAGACTAGAAAATGTTCCCCTGCATCCTTTAAGACAAGAAATGGAATTGCCGGAAGCTGTAAAGATGTTAGCCAACGAATTAAATAATTCTGTATACGCATATCCGCTTGCTGAGCATGTACCTGATCTTACAAGTAAAAGTGATTTACTACAGATAAAAACATATTTAGAAAAATATTATTCTAATCTTTCTTTCTAAGTGTTATATAAGCAATTGAAAGCTGCTTTATTAAAGAAAGTCTTACCTGTACATTAGTTCTATTAAGACAGTTCTACAATCATCTACATGTTAGCCACTATCTTTATTTCAATATACATTAATCAGATTACGATGGAAAAAGCATTCACGAAGTGAAAAAATCAGATAAGTAGGTAGTTAACAAACACCATTCTTTCCACTTCAATTTTTATTAAATATCTGCAATTTGTAAACCTTTTTGAGTCCGAGAGATTCTCTATTTTTTATAATAGTTTATTGAGACTGTCTTCCTAACTACAACAAGAATAGCATAATAAGGGGAGAGAAAATAATTACTTCATTCATATAACCATAGACTTTACCTGTCCCATCTGACTGAGAATAATTGATTAAATATGAGAAGCTCTTATGTTCCAAATATCTGTGAATTTTCTGATCCACAGAACTCCATAAATTATGAAAATTCTGTAAAACAATAATATTGTTTAAAACAGAAAATCCTGACTGCTTTTTACAATCAGGATTTCTTCTGTAGTTATTGTAGCGGGGGCAGGACTTGAACCTACAACCTTCGGGTTATGAGCCCGACGAGCTACCAATTGCTCCACCCCGCGATTTATGATGTAAATATAACCAATGTCGCACGGGATGTCAAATTGAGATCAGCTATCTTCTTTGAGACGCTAATCTTTTAAAAACTAATTTTTATTG
>Ga0105107_10003115_pt1 | contig 10989 bp, 11 predicted proteins | sample PPLLaktember2015_6_FD_79335 | JGI IMG/M metagenome (GOLD analysis project Ga0105107, IMG submission 79335) | Freshwater sediment microbial communities from Prairie Pothole Lake near Jamestown, North Dakota, USA - PPLs Lake P8 Core (1) Depth... | ecosystem: Environmental > Aquatic > Freshwater >... | reverse complement strand
TGAATTTCTTATTGAAATCATTTTTCTGTAAAGGTCATATATATCTTTATTAGAGAAAACGGAATCGGGTTTTGTTTTATAATTCTGATCTGGCAAATGAGCTTCATCCCGGTATTTAATATCATCCCACACCATCGGCTTTCTGCTGCAGGGATCATTCGCTCCCCACATACCTGCTTCGTCTCCATAATAGACATAAGGAGCTCCAATATAAGTCATCTGAAAAATTATTGTATACATTAAAACCTTATATTCTTCATAGGTAGGTTTACGTGTGTCATAATCAGGATTGCTTCCTTTCCACATCTCAAAAGTTTCACCCCAATTCCTGATCTTTGCAAGATCATTATTAACAAGATGTGAACCCATTCTCTGTGTATCGTGGCTTCCATGTAAATTCTGCTGAACGTAAGCTACAGATGGAGGAAAGGCTTCTCTTAATTCTTTCAGCCTTTTATCAAACTCCGATGTTGTAATTCTTGTTTTCTCATCAAAAAAATATTCAGAACAGAAAAACAGATAATTATAATTCATAACAGCGTCAAACTCATCACCAAGCAAATATGGCTTTACGGTTTCAGGGGGATCAACTATTTCAGCAGTTAAATATGCTTCGGGATTAATTGATTTAACATGTTTTCTCCAGTCCTTCCAGAATTGGTGTTTAACACAAAAAGCAACATCCAATCTCCAGCCATCAATTCCATCGGAAGGATCACCATCACTATCAGGATCCATCCATCTATTTGTAATTTGAAAAATATATCTCTTGGGACCTTCAACAATCCCATTCTCATCTTCCCTGAACTCAGGAAGCTCTTTTACACCGAACCAGCCTTCATAATTAAACTTAGTTCCTTTAACAGAGTCATCCCATGAAGTAATTGCAAACCAATCACCGAACCTAGATTTTTTTTGATTCCTGATTATATCCTGAAATATCCAGTTATTTATTCCCATATGATTAAACACACCATCAATAATAATTTTCATATCTCTTTTATGAACTTCATTAATCAACTTTAAAAAAAGTTTATCGGCTGAAGTCCAAACCCATTTTGAGGAATCCTCAGGAATTTCCTGAGCAATAAGCTTTTTATCTCCTTCAGGATCAGGGCCAAAATGAGGATCAATATGATGAAAAGTTATTGCATCGTATTTGTGAAGAGATGGTGCCCAAAAAACAGGATTAAGATACAGCGCACCAATACCGAGTTCCTTCAGGTAATCAAGTTTATCAATAATTCCCTGCAAATCACCACCGTATCTTCTCCTCTGAATATTAAACCAAATATCTTTTCCGTTCGCCTTTTCATAAGTCTGAAGTTCATACCAATCGGAGTTCCAAGGATGAACTTCCCAGAGAGAAGTATTATCATGTGGCCATGAACCTTCAAGAGATTGAACATCGGGATCGTTGCTTGGATCACCATTCCTGAATCTTTCAGGAAAGATCTGGTACCAAACAACTTGTTTTGCCCATCCGGGTACAAAATCTTTTTCATCCATTTGGTCTCCTTCAGTGGTTTGGGTAAAACTTTTTACAGATAATAGAAACAGAATGATTATTAAATTACGATACATCATTAAAATTCCTTATTTATCTTTTAAAATTTATCTTTAAAAAAGATTAATGTTAATTTAATATTGCTAAAATTAAATAAAATTTGTTTTTGTAACTATCATCTTAAAAGCAAAGAAATATGAAACTGTTAGTAATTTTCCAGCTGGTCCTGTTTCTAAATTTTTCAAGTGATTATGAAACGTACCTTAAAAAAGGAGATGAGTTCCATAAAAAATTCGATAATATTAATGCAACCATAAATTATGAAAAAGCTTATGAACTGTCACCAGGGAATTATGAAGTCTTATTGAAATTAACATCTTCATATAACGATGCCGGCGAAGAATATGTCGAACTTCGAAAAAGAGATGAAGCACAAAAATATATTGAAAAGGCTGTTCATTATGCTGAGATCTTTCATAAAAAATATCCGGACAGTGCAGATGTTTACTGCTACCTTGCAATGTCGTATGGTAATCTTGCAATGTACAGAGGAAGTAAAGAAAAGATTAAGCTTGCAAAAGTAGTTGAAGAGAATGCAAAAAAATCTTTGAAATTGAATCCCGATCTTTATGTATCTTTAATAGTACTTGGAATATACAACAGGGAAGTTGCTAATCTCGGTTTTTTTGAAAGATTTTTTGCAAATACTTTTTTTGGTGATGTTCCGGATGGTTCATTTGAAGAATCTATTGCTATGTTTAATAAAGCCTTGAAGATAATACCAAATTCAATAGTGCCTTCTTACCAGCTTGCAAAAACATACAGGTATATGGGGGAAGAAGAAAAGGAAATAGAATTACTAAAAAGGCTACTTAATTATAAGATAAAGGATTTCAGGGATAAATTTGCAATCAGCAAGACAAAAAGAAGACTGGAAAATTTATAAGCAGATTTATTTCTTATGATACTCCATCATACCACCTGAAACACTTTTAGCGTTAAAACCTTTTTCTCTTAAGAAGTCAGCAGCAACTGAAGAACGGTTTTGTGTCCGGCAGACTACAGCAATTTCTTTATCCTTATATTTTTCAAGTTCAGTATAACGTTTTTCTAATTCCTGGACAGAGATATGAATTGCATTATCAATTTTTGGGAGACCGCCTGTTAATTCAGATTCTGTTCTTACATCCAGGATGATCATTGTGCTGTCATTTTCAATAATCTTATCTTTCAGTTCTCTAACCGAAAGTGTTTTTGAAGGATCGTTTTGGGCACACCCTTGTAATGAAAAAAAAAGCAAAAATCCCGGTAAAAGATTCTTCAAAATTTTCACAATCATTTTAGTTCATACCGCAATACCCGGAACTACAGCCGCAGCTTCCGGTTTCGCAACTATCAGATGATGAATGATCACCTGAGCTTTTTGTAAATCCTGCTGCACTAAATGTGGAAAGGAGTTTATTAATTTCTGTTGAGTGACATTCCGGGCATTCAACCTTTTCAATATTGTTTACAGATTTATGCAATACTTCAAATCTTTTATTGCAGTCTGAACATTTATACTCAAATAAAGGCATACATCTTCCTTTTATTCTGATATTACAATTTCCGGTAAAAGAACAATTTTTGATTTCATCGAGTTTGAAATCAAACATGCTTTCTCGGATTTTTCAATTATTCTCAATGCTCTTTCTCTATCTTTTTCATCTCTCAAAATAACTTTAGGCTTAAGCTCTATTTCAGTAATCATAAACATACCGTCAGCTTTTTCAAGTTTGCCAGTTGCACTGGAATCAAATGAAATAAAATCAAGTTTTGAATTCTCAGCTATAGCCAGAAAGGTTGTCATAAGGCAGCTGTTTGCTGCAGCCACATAAAGATGTTCCGGTGACCAGATATTTGGTTCTCCTTTAGGAAACTCCGGCGGAGTTGCAACAGTAATTGGATTTGTTAAATCTGGTGAAGTTAAAGTTCCTCTTCTCCCTTGTTCCCATCTTAAGTCTATATTATAAAAATGCAAGTTATCCATTTTCCGTTTCTGCCTTATTAATAAAATATTTACTAAAAGTATGATGTTATAATTGAAAGGAGGATTCAGATATTCCCTAAAAATTTTTTATTCATCACTGAGTTTTAAAAAATTCATCAGCTTTGTATGAACATTCGCAGGCAATTCAACATTATAATTTTTGTAACAATCGATAGTTAATTCAACCGATTTGAAATATTCTCTGCAATTCTCACAGCTTTCAAGATGTTCTTTTAGTCCAAGACACCTTTTGGAGCTTGTATCCTGTGCAAGGCATTCGCACACATATCTCATGACTTCTTTACAGGAAATTTCTTCTTTCATCATTCAAATGCTTTTGTTACTTCATTTCTTAAAAATGCTCTTGCTCTGTGAAGTCTTGATTTAACCGCAGAAATTGAAAGTTCTGCAGCTTCTGCGGTTTCTTCGGTTGATAATCCTTCAACATCTCTTAATAAAAAAACCATCCTATAATCAGGCGATAATTTTGAAATTGCATTATCAAGAATCTTTTTCAATTCCTCATTTTCTGTATACTTAGTCGGAAGCTTGCTGTAATCAGCTGTGTAACTATTTGCATACAGTGATTCATCATCGTCTATAGAAACAAATTGCCTTTGTTTTTCTTTTCTTACTTCCATCAAACAATGATTAGCAACAATTCTGTATAACCAGGTTGAAAGCTTTGATTTGCTGTCAAACTGGTTTATATGCTTTATCATGCTGTAAAATGTTTCCTGCATAATATTTTCGGCTTTATTGCGGTCGCGGCATATCTTAAAAGCAAAATTATAAACTGTCATTTCATATTTCTTAACGAGTTGAGTAAGAGCTTGCTTGTTGCTTTCTTTTGCCAGCTCAATCAACTTTGTTTCGTCCGACGTTACATATGATGCAATTGAATCTTTTTCGGTTCCGGTTTTCCCTGTAGAAGAATTTTTATTAATCAAAATTTTACCGTTATGTGCTCAAATTATTTGCATACAAACATAATAAAATATAATAACTCATCTCCATTCTTACAGGTATTTTTGTATCTCAGAGGGATTCCTATTGAAATATTAATCTAAAAAGATTTGAAAATCAATCATATCCGCATTATTTTTTTGGTAAGACCTTTGATGTATCAAATTCAGATTTAATGATTAGGTAAGCACATCTTTTATAGAAAACAGGTCTTGGGTTTTGTTAAACATAAAAGGACGAAATTAGTATTTGATCAAAAAACTTTGAATGTCAAATCAACAACAAACAAAAATGTTTCAAAATAAAAACTTATCGATCCTGACATCAAATCTTCTTTTCAAGGGCATTGATGATTCTGTTGTCAGTCCACTATTTAATTCAAAAAATTTCCAAGCTGAAAAAGAAGGTGAATTAATTTTTCAGGCAGGTGATGAAAGTCAGTGGCTTTACCTGATTCTCCAAGGTGAAGTTAAATTAAAATATTTTGGAACTAAGGGCAGCAATGCTTCATTCAGAAGATCCAAAAATCAATTTTTTGGTGAGAGAGAAATTATCGATCGGACAACAAGAATCTCTTCCGCTGTAGCAGACACTGATTGTATATTTTATTTAATAAATAAAGAGGAGATATATCAACTGGCTGGTAAACACAAAATAATCCTGAAGAATCTTTCATTTGATTATGCAGAAGAAGAACAAATTGCCGATGATATAGTAGTTGGGCAACAGAGCTTTACTGTTAACCCGGATGAATCATCTTCTGAAAAGGTTGAGGATAAAATCCAGGAAGAAATTATTATTGATGAGGAGATAGCTGACATTGCTTTTAATGTCCCCGCAAATGAAGAGTTATATGATTTTCACGATGAAAGTCATCTTACATTTACAGATGAAGAAGACGAGAATGAAAACTTAGATTTTAATAATAGTTTTTACAATGAAGAATTTAATACAGAAGTTCCAGTTGAAAATAATATCGGAAATAACGGTTCAACAGATCAGTTTACAAGTTTAATTGAAAACAATTTAGGGAATAATAGTCCAATTAATCAGCACACAGGTTTAGAGGAAAATAATTTAGGAAATAACGGTTCAATCAATCAGCTTACAGGTTTATCGGAAGAGTACCTTGAAGAACAAAATAGTCTGTCTGAAAACGACAACCTGATTCCATCAATTAATGATTTCGAAAATATCCCGGCTGAACCGGAGAAATTTGCTTTCTCAAATTCTTTTGATAACCAGCAAAGCACCAATGGTGTGGAATACCAAACAGAAACCATTACACTTATTGAAAGCGCTCAGAAGTTTTTAAGTAATAATATCCGTTTCCCTTTAAATGAAATTAAAAAATTTGCAGAGTACTTAAAGAAAACTCCTAATTCCGATGAGGTTCCATATATAAATGATCTCATATCAAAACAAGCTGATTCAGTTAATACAATAGTTGAATCCACATTAGAATTTTTATCCGGCAAAAGTAATGTAAACCTGAATCTTCTAAATGCCGACAATGTTATCAATGATGTTCTTTCCTTGCTTTCAGATTATATTGAATCAAGAAACTCGGTACTTTATAAAAAGATTGAAACCCGAGCAAACATAAAAGTTGATAAAGATAAACTTTACTTTGCACTCTTCCAGGTAGCAAAGAATGCGTGCGATGCAATGCCTGAAGGTGGAAATATTTTTGTAACTGCAACAAAAGAAGAGGGGCAGGTTAAGATTGTAATTATTGATGAAGGACTTGGTATTCCTTCAAGCCTGACTTTTGAAGTTTTTGAACCTTTAATAAGCCATGGCAAAACCGATGCTTCAGGTATCGGATTAAGTATAGCCAAAAAAATAATTCAGGATCACAATGGAGATATTTCTGTTGATGGTGAGCTTGGTGAAGGTACAAAAATTTTAATATCCTTACCTGAAATTATTTAGTTCTATCTCTTCTATTTTTTCTCGGCAATTTTACCGCGTGATTATTATCTTTCGTTTAAAGATAATTATCTATAATGAATTACAACCTTATTACAATACTTGGCCCAACTGCAACAGGTAAAACAAAACTTTCAGCTAAACTCGCACTCAGATTTAATGGAGAAATCATCTCTGCAGATTCAAGGCAGGTTTACAAAGGAATGGATATAGGGACAGGTAAAGATTTATCTGATTATTTTGTTGACAACCACAAAATTCCTTATCACCTGATTGATATTATTGATCCCCCTGCAGAATTTAACTTGTTTCTTTTCACATCATATTTTAAAGAAGCATTTATTCAGATAATCTCCAAAAATAAAATTCCTTTCCTTACTGGTGGAACAGGATTATATATTAGTTCCATTATTCAGAATTACAAATTAAAACAAGCTGATTTTAGTGTAGACGAAATAAAAAAATTTTCCAACTTACCTGATGATGAATTACGATCTTATCTTTTAAAGATAAAACCAAAACACCACAATAAAACCGATCTGGATAAAAGAGACAGACTTATAAAAGCAATCCTGGTTGCAGAATCTGAAGAAGATTCTTTAATGGATCATCTCAAAATAAATCCTCTTGTAATAGGAGTTAATTTTGAAAGAAGCGAAATAAGAAAACGTATTACTGAAAGACTGATTAAGCGGTTAAAGGAAGGAATGATTGAAGAAGTAAAAAATCTTATTGATTCAGGCGTAACCTACGAAAGGTTATTGCAATTCGGTCTTGAGTATAAATTTATTTCTCTCTTCCTTAAAGATGAACTTAAATACGATGATATGTTCCAAAAGCTTAATAGTGCAATACATAGTTTTGCTAAGAGACAAATGACCTGGTTTAGGAAGATGGAAAGAGAAGGTGTTAAGATAAACTGGATTGAAAATGCAGATTATGAACAAGCTGTTGAGTTAATATTAAGACATACTTTTATAAATGATATTAAATTATGAGTGCTTCACTTCCTGATAATGTTAAAAAATATTTAACTAAGTATGGAGCCAAAACGTGGAAGATATCCATAAAAGAAAATATAAATTTTGATTATATAATAGTTGTTCCCACAATAGCAGAGTATGAAAACATTATCAGGCTACTTAATTCTCTAAGTGAAAATAATTTTAAAAATAATTACAGAGTTGCTTTAGTATTTGTTGTAAACAATTCTATTTCTTCACCTGAAGAGGTTAAAGCAGATAATGAAAAAACAATTGAGCTTTTAAAAGCAATCCTTAATAATAATTCATCTTTTCATCCGGTTATAGAGAAATTCAGTTCATCAGGGATAATACCTGCTTTTGTAGATGCTTCTTCAGATGGATTAGAACTTCCTGAAAAGACTGCCGGAGTAGGTCTTGCAAGAAAAACAGGAATGGACCTTTCTCTTGAATTATTTGATTATTCAAATACCGGTAAAAAAATAATTATCTGTCTTGATGCTGATTGTACTGTTAAAAAAAATTATTTGAATGAAATAATAAATTTCTTCAACAAGAATAGTTTTAATATTGCAATAATTGATTATGAACACCCCTTACCTGAAGATGAAGAAAGCAAAAGAGCAATAATCTGTTATGAAATATTTCTAAGATATTATGAGCTTGGATTGAAATATGCAGGTTCAAAGTATGCATTCCAGGCAGTTGGCTCAACAATGGTTTGCGATTATGAAGCTTACATAAAAGTTGAAGGAATGAATAAGCGGAAAGCTGGAGAAGATTTTTATTTTCTTGAAAAGCTTGCAAAGAATTATAAGATTGAAAAAATAAATTCAACTAAAGTATATCCTTCAGCAAGGCCTTCGTGGAGAGTCCCATTTGGAACCGGGCAAAGAATAAACCGGTTCTTATCAAAAACTCAGAATGAATATCTTCTTTATAACCCGGAATGTTTTAATATTCTTAAACGCTGGCTGGAAGTATTTCAATCCGATAATGTTTTTTCCGGAAAAGATTATTTACTTAAATCAAAAGAAATTCATCCCGAATTTTTTTGTTTCTTGGAAAAACAGAATTTTGAAGATGATTGGGATAAAATCCTTTTAAACTCAAAAGACGATTATCAGATTACTTTACAAAAACACCGGTGGTTTGATGGGTTCAGGACTTTCAAGCTCATTCATCATCTTAGAGATACAGCATTTCCTTTAATTGATATGTTTGATGCTTTAGATAATATTTTTAATCAATGTAATTTGCCTTCAATTAATAATAGGGGAAAAGATATTCCTGATATCTCTATGCAATTTGAGTATCTTCAAGTTTTAAGGAAATATTCATAATGATTATTAAAACTTCATCAGATGAAATACAAAACTATCTTATAGATGCATCAAACTTTAAAGGTTTTTGCGATGCTGTTTATTTACCTTCTAATGAAAAGGAGATTATTGAAATTCTGAAAGAAGCTAACAGCAAAAGACAAAAAGTAACAATATCAGGGAATGGAACAGGTTTGTCTGGTGGAAGAGTTCCTCAAGGTGGAATTGTCATATCAACAGAAAAGATAAATAAAATTCAGGAGATCAATTCAGAAAATAAAACAGCACTTGTTGAACCAGCTGTCATATTAAAAGAATTTCTAAATAGTGTGAAAGAATTAAATTTACTTTATCCTCCTGATCCTACTGAAAAAAATTGTTTTATTGGGGGAACAATATCTACAAATGCATCTGGTGGAAAAACTTTTAAATACGGCTCAACAAGAATTTATGTTGAGCAGATTGAAATTGTTTTGGCAGATGGAGATTTATTAAAACTAAGCAGAGGAAAATTTGTTGCGGAAGAATATAGGTTAAATTTCAAAACTGAAAGTGGAAAAGAATATTTGCTTGACATTCCTTTAATTAATACACCATTAACAAAAAATGCTGCGGGATTTTTTTGTAAAAAGGATATGGATGCAATAGATCTTTTTGTTGGCTCCGAAGGAACACTTGGAATAATAACTAAAGCCAGGCTTAAACTTGTGCCTCACCCGGAACAAATTATTTCTTGCATTATCTTTTTTAATGATGAAAAAGATGCTTTGCAGTTTATTAAAAATGCGCGAAATAAATCTTATCAAACAAGAATTGAAAAACTAAGAAACAGTATTGATGCACTTTCTTTAGAATTTTTAGATGGCAATTCTCTCAACTTTATAAAAGAAGATTACAAACAAATTCCGCAGAGAGCTAATGCAGCAGTATGGTTTGAGCAGGAAGTAAATTTCGAGAATGAAGAATCTTTGTTAAATGAATGGATGCAGTTAATAAATGATAATAATGGTGATGAAGAAAATGTGTGGTTCGCGACTAATGAAAAAGAAAAGCAAGAGATTCATGAAATGAGACATAAAGTTTCTCTTAAGGTTGCTGATTATCTTTCACAGCACAATGTAAAAAAACTTGGAACTGACGCCGCTGTTCCTGATGAGAAGTTTACGGAGTTTTATTATTTCTGCACAGAAGAAATGAAAAAGAATAAATTTAATTACATAGCTTATGGTCATTTTGGTAATTCACATTTGCATATGAATATGCTGCCGAAGAATGAATTGGAATATGAAAAAGGGAAAATCATTTACAGGAATATTTATAAGAAGGCTGTTGAACTTGGCGGCACAGTTTCCGCTGAACACGGTATTGGCAAATTAAAAACTGATTATCTTTTAGATATGTTTGGCGATAAAATCATGCATGAAATGGCGGCAATTAAAAAGAAACTCGACCCTAATTTGATTTTAGGGATTGGAAATATTTTTGATGAAAAATTATTTCTATAAGGTCTTATAACTTTATACTTTGCATAATTCTTTTTTCAAAATTTTATAGTCCGGGCAAAATCCTTCAACGAGCTTCCAGAATCTTTGTGAATGATTCATTTCTTTAAGATGACAAAGTTCATGAATTATAACATAATCAATAATTTGTTTTCTGAATCGCATCAACTTAAAATTAAAAGAAAGGCTTCCACTTGTGGTACAACTTCCCCATCTTGTTTTCTGAGAGCGGATTGTAATCTTTTTATAGTTGAACCCGGTTCTTTCCGATAATTCTTTTACTCTTCTAGGAACATAGTCTTTTGCTTTATGCTTAAGCCAGATATTGTAAATATCCTCCTGGGTGAAAGAATTATAATTGGCGGGAATGCTTGCTATTATTTTTTTTACCAGATAAACAATTCGCGGCTTTTTTAGAAAGAGGTCATAATTCATTATGATGTTAACGGCTTCACCTAAAAAAAGGGATTCTTGTTTTTTCTTTTCCTTAAGGTGTTTAAGTATCCATTTTTTCTTCTGAATAATGAAATCTTCTATTTTCTCATGCTTATATCTTCTTGGCAGTACAACTTCAAGCTCATTACTATTATTGATTTGCAAACGAAGATACTTTGCTCTGTTGCTATATCTGAGAGTATAATTGATTTCTCTTTGGTGAAGATTTATTTGTCTTAAAAGTTTAACGGAATTATTTTTCAATAAATCTTACTCTTTAGTGCGGATTATTTTATACTTAGTTTTGTCTTTC
>Ga0105107_10003114_pt1 | contig 10990 bp, 12 predicted proteins | sample PPLLaktember2015_6_FD_79335 | JGI IMG/M metagenome (GOLD analysis project Ga0105107, IMG submission 79335) | Freshwater sediment microbial communities from Prairie Pothole Lake near Jamestown, North Dakota, USA - PPLs Lake P8 Core (1) Depth... | ecosystem: Environmental > Aquatic > Freshwater >... | reverse complement strand
GATCCCCCTGGCGGATCAAATGGTACTGCTTTCGGATGGTGAAGTGATGCTGTTTGATGAGACGCAAGCATTCTTTCAACAGACCAGCCTGCTGGTTGAAAAAGGCATCCATCCACCAGGAGCGGCGCGCTTTTTCCATGAGCTGCAGCAGAAAGGCTACTACGCGGGCGATATCCCACTGACTGTGGAAAAAGCAGCCCGGAAACTAGGCCAGATGCTGCCAGAATTTCCGAGCCGGGAGGAGGCCAGCCGCACATGAATGACAACCAACCCTATATAGAGGTACGCGACCTGATTTACGAATATCCGGATGGGACACGGGCGCTGAACCAAATCAATTTGCAGGTGTACAAAGGTGAATTCATCGCGCTGATCGGCCAGAATGGCTCGGGAAAGACCACCTTATCTAAATGTTTGAACGGACTGTTCAAACCTACTTCCGGCGATGTGCTGGTCGAAGGCTTGAACTCAAAAAACACCCCTATCGTGCAGATGGTGCGGCGAGTGGGATACGTCTTTCAGAATCCGGACCACCAGCTTTTTAACAACAATTGCTGGGATGAGATCGCCTATGGACCGCGCAATATCCAGTTAGAAGAAGCTGATGTGCGGGAGCGGGTGGAAGAGGCGGCCAAAGTGGTGGGCTTGCCGGAGAAATATTATACCGAGCACCCCTTCTTCCTGACCAAAGGCCAGCGCCAGCGGGTGGCGATCGCTTCGATCCTGGCCCTACGCCCGACGGTGATCATCGTGGACGAGCCGACGACGGGACAGGATGCGCGCCAGTCCTTTGAGATCATGGATTTCTTGAAGGATCTGAATGAAACGCACGGGCATACGGTGATCATCATCACGCACGATATGCCGATCGTGGCGCAGTATACCCGGCGGGTGGTGGCGATGGGGTTGGCGCAGATCCTGGCCGATGGCCCCACCGCACAGGTATTCACCCAGACCGAAGTGTTAGCCAGGACTTTCATTGAACCGCCGCAAATCACCCAATTGGCCCAAAAGTCCACCTCATTAGGTTTTTCACCAGGGATCCTGGTGGTTGGTGAGATGTTAGCGCGCTATGAAGAATTGGCAGGCGCAGCAAGAAAGTAATCCTGTTTCTAAGGAAATAAGCTGCCGACACCGGGTTTCCAGTCTTGAAACTCAGTGTCTTTTTTCTACAGTGACTTACAGGTGTGTTCCCAGCGACTTGAAAACTGAAGCGTATAGCGCCGCTAATTCTCATTCAGCCCAGGGCGGCTTCGGCTTCATCCAGATGCTGGTCCCGGGGCAGGACGCGCACCACCCAGCCACCACCCGGTAGACATGCCAACCCGGCCTGCGTATAATATGCCTCTTTCCATCGAGTTTACCGGTTTCCCTTCTGGAGGTTTTCCAATGCCAAAAAGCGAACGCATCACCGTAGAGAATGTCAACGTACCCGGCTATACGCACGCCGTGGACGCCAGGATGTATCACGCCATGCTGCAGGCTTTGATGCAGGTTTTGCCTACACACTCTCCCGGGCTTACCCAGGCAGAGATGCTGGCGGCGCTAATTCCCCACCTGCCCGAGGAGCTGTTTCCCAGCGGGGCCAAGGCTGGCTGGTGGATGAAGACCGTGCAGCTGGACCAGGAAGCCAAGGGGACGGTCGTACGCGAGAAGATCAAGCCCAAGGGCACACCCACCCGCTGGCGGCGAGCATGAAGCGCCACACCCGCTACCAGGGCGCTATCGTGCAGGATAACAGGCTGCTGCTGATCAAAGCTGTTGAGCTGGCGACTAATGAGTTGTACTACTTGATTCCTGGGGGCGGGCGCGAGGATGGGGAGAGCGAGGCAGCGTGCGTGCAGCGCGAGATGCGGGAGGAGACGCACCTGGAGGTGATCGTGGAGCGCCTGCTGCTGGCGATGGAGGCTTTCCCTGGCGACCAGACCTACCAGAAATACAAAACTTATCTATGCCGGGTGGGAGGTGGCGAGGCCAGTCCTGGCTGGGAGCCGGAGGATGCCGCCGCGCCGCTCTCGACCATGCTGGAGATTGGTTGGTTCGATCTGGATGACCCCCAGAGCTGGGACCCGCTGCTGCTGAGCACGCCATACACGTACCCGCAGGTGCTGATGATCCGCGAAGCGCTGGTTGGCAGGGATAGTTACCAGGCCATAAACAGCGCCTGAAATAGAAAACCGGATAAGTGAGGCTACTTATCCGGTTTCTGGAGGAAAGGTGGAAATTGATGATGGCGTAAGGTTTGACCGTTATTGCTTCATCTGAATTTCCACAGAGCAACCAGCCTATTCAGTGTTAGCCCAGGATTTCCAGGCACGCGAGGGCATAGATGCGGGTTGCTTGAACCATTTTATCAATATCAACATACTCATTCGGTTGGTGCGCCATACCCGCTTCACCTGGCCCGCAGATGATCATCGGGAGATTAAAAGCTGGCGAAAGGGCAGCCGCATCGGTGTAATATCGAACACCCTTTGGAGTGGTTTCTTGACCCAGAACCTGGCCCAACGCCCGGTTGAAAGCCTTCACCATGGGGTTATCCGGGTCGGTGGTGATCGGTATGCGGTCGTTTATGATTTTGATCGAGGCTTTGAAATCTGGGTCTGCCTGAGCCAGCTTCTCGATCAGGCCGTTAAATTGAGCATAGATCGCCTGGTGATCCTGGCTGGGGACTGTGCGCATATCGATGGTGATTTCGCAGTAATCCGGTACGACATTGGTCTTTACGCCACCATTGATGGTATTAATGCTCATACTGAAGTCGCCCAGCATGGGATGAACCTCGAATGGGATTTTCATCAATTGTAGCTCATTCAGTAAAGTAACCATCATCAAGACAGCATTTTTCCCAAGATGAGGCATAGAGCCATGGGCCGTTTTTCCATGTGTGGTAATCTCCAGCCAGAGAGCTCCTTTTTCAGCGACGTAGATATCATTCGAGCTCGGCTCAGCAACGACCAGCGCTTGCAAAGGACCTAAATCGGTGCGCCTGGCAATAGTTACCGCTCCCAGGCTATCGGCTTCCTCACCAGCCGTCAGGGCCAATACGACATCCCCTTTCAGCTGCACACCAGATGCTGCCAATGCCTTAAGCGCTACCATGATCGCAGCGTCACCACCCTTCATATCACAAGTTCCACGACCCCACACCCGACCCTCTGACACCTCCCCTGCAAAGGGGTCATAAAGCCATTTTTCTGCCCCAACCGGCACAGTGTCGAGATGCCCGGTAAACATAATTCCTGGCAACTCGCCACTGCCTTTCAGACGAGCCAATACGCTGGCACGTTCAGGCGTATGGGTGATCAGCTCAACCTCTAATCCAGCCTCAGCCAGGTAATCAGCGCTATAACGGGCTGCATCATGCTCATTACCAGGTGGGTTGACGCTCTTAAGGCGGATCAGCTGGCTGCACAAATCGACAATCGATTTTTCATCAATATGAGAAAGTAATTGTTCACTCATAACAGGATTTATCATGGATGACCTTCTCCTTCCTCAACCTGGGTTGTTCCCTTACGGTACATTAAACGACCGATGAGGATCGTCCCAAATACTGCCAGGGGGATAACCACATAAGCCTTCCAGGCAAGCAGCAAGGGCAGGGTAGCCAAAATCAGCGCTACAATTGCATACTTAAAACCGCGCAGGGCAAATTGACCAAAAACAGCTCCAAATACTGCTGGTAGGAGGTAAGTCTTGAATGCATCCTGGATCCAGGGCGGGAAGACCTGCACAATCCACCCGGTTGCGACCGCGCCAATGAACACGGCAATGATGCTCAACCAGATCGATACGGCAATCCCAATGGTTGCAACCAATTCGCCCTTTTTACTGCCCTCTTCCACACCAGCTACCTCTTGAGCGACCGCAGCGCAAGGTAAACGCATGTTCGAGATATTGCCAGCAAAGAATGACATGTACGTACCTGCATCACCCAATGTTGGATAGTATGAAATTGGCTCAATGATATAGAAAGGAACTGCATAGGTCAGGGCAAGGCCCATTCCAACCAGAATAGCTTCAGTTGGAGGAAAAACACCATATTGTAGATACAGCCAGAGCGACGGAAGAAACATCAACGCCGCGCCAAACAGGTTTGTGTATCGACCCACAATATGAATTGGCCTGGTGAACTGTTGTTCATAAGTGACTTCATCAATATCCGTAGCCTGTAAATGTGTGCTGGTAGCCATGTTCTCCTCCTAAGCCAGAAGCAAATCGGCTGCTAGTTTGCCAATGATCATTCCCCCAAACATTGCTAACCCCAGCGCCCATTCTTTAAGCCGTGGGGATTTGATCCAATCGGATAGCCTGAAAAAGAATATTGCCAAAATTGCTCCAGCAATCGTGGCAATACCAACAGGGACTCCTGCGGTTGTTTTCATTTTGACCAGGTTCGTTGCCGCATAGTAACCAAAAACGCCCAACGTGGCACAAATGGTCAGCACCGAGAGCCACATATGATCCCCACCACCGATTTTTTCGCGCGCCTTTGCTAAATACGGCGTGAACAACCCGGTAACAAGTAACCAGCCAATGCAGGCTACGTTCATTACAAAAACCACATTGCTAAACCCGAGCATGTCGAAGTTTTCAGCGCCAAATTCTTGTCCTGCTCCGACAGCCGCATTAGATGCCTGCACCAACTCAGTGAACACTGAACCAACCGCAGCCCCCTCTCGTTGCCAGGCAAATCCTGGGCTAAGGGCAACTACCAGAGCCACCATGACGAATATCTCAGCGAAGATTGGTCCAACCGATGTAATCGTAGCACCACGCACAATCCCAATGATTTGCTTCTGGTCCAGTCCATTTTGTTTCATGATATTCAGGGCTTTCATCATAAAAAAAGTGGCCTGATACAACGCAACGGCAGCGATGATGAAACCGGATATCCATATCCAAGGTTCATTCGCAATTTGTTTCCAGTCCATAGCAAACTCCTTTGTAGTAAGACAGTAGAGGTTATCGGTGATTCTGGATATGCATAACCCAATTGCCTAGGCATAGATCTTTATCATGCACAGCAATCATTGATGCCCGGATCAGTCATGACAATCCCTGATCGGTGATTTGGTTCAGCTTCGAATTTGGGGACACAATATATTTGATATGCGGAATAGTCACCCTCCTTTCGCCAGAACACAATCAGATACGCATCTGACCACTCGTGAAAACCCGCAATATTAGTATAGGCTTAAATATTGATCAAAAATAATCAATATAATTATCATATAATATAAAAAAAATACGATTCCATTGAGTGATGGTCTGGCAATCTTCATCACCGAGGATTAATTTCACAGCTACCGTGGCATTGTCCTTCGAAGAGCTGTTGGTGATCACCCATCGTTTTCACAACAAGCCCTTGCTGCCATTCTTCACCAATGACGGGCTTTTTTACATCCGGGCGCTCAGCCAGAACGAAGTCCGCCTGCTGGAAGGCACCTGCCACAGCATTGACGAGATAAAAGCGGACAGCATCCCGGCAATCTGTGCCAGACTTTGCGCAACAGCAATTTGAGAAGCAATTGCAGGTGCGCGGCGGACCCGTGAAGGGCAGTGAACAGGCCGGGCTGGGACCCGGAGTGACCGCAGGATGAGGAGACCCTTCAGGTTTTTAAGTCTCCTGAGACTGCAAAGAGCTAGCCCTTGCGAATAGATTGGTCGGGGGAGTATTTACAGATACCTGTAGGGCGCATTACCGTTCTGGTTTGTAAAAACTGATCAGGGTCTCCCCCTCCATACGAGCACAGCGCAGCAATTTCCTGGAGTGGCCTAATAACTTGATCTGTTCGCGTGCTTTCCACGGGCATCCATTGCCCGAATCCGTTGCATACCAACCTGCCTATTAGACAATAGTATAATTACCCACATCAGCCAGGACCTCATGGGACATCTAACCAGTTACCTCCGCCAGTTCAGCCGCGAGACTTTCTCGTCTCTCCATATTCGTAATTACCGCCTGTATTACATCGGGCAGATCATCTCTACCTCCGGCACCTTCATGCAGTCGGTAGCCCAGGCCTGGCTGGTACTCAAGCTGACCAATTCCGGCCCTGCCCTGGGCATAACCACTGCCTTGCAGTATCTACCTATCCTATTTCTGGGTCCATACGGCGGTGTCATCGCCGACCGCTTTTCCAAACGCAAAATTCTGTACATAACGCAATCCGTATCCGGCGTCCTGGCTTTGATCCTGGGCGTGCTCGTGGCGACCGGTCTGGTAAAAGTCTGGATGGTCTATATCCTGGCCTTTTGCCTGGGCATGGTTACCGTCTTTGACAACCCGACGCGCCAGACCTTTGTTATGGAGCTGGTCGGCGCCGATCACATCCGTAACGCGGTCACTCTGTATTCGATGCTGATCAATCTGGCGCGCATCATCGGTCCGGCGATTGCCGCAGCGTTGATTGCCGCCTTTGGGCTGGCACCCTGCTTCTTTATTAATGGATTTTCTTATATTGCTGTGGTGATCATGCTGGGCATGATGCACCCCGAGGAGCTGATCACCTCCCCACCTGCGCCGCGCGCCAAAGGCCAGCTCCTGGAGGGCATCCGCTACGTGATCTCCACTCCCATCCTCGGCACGACCCTGTTGATGATGGCAATCATCGGCACGCTAACTTTTGAATTTCAGGTCAGCCTGCCTTTATTGGTCCAATTTACATTTAAAGGGGATGCCAGCAGTTACGCTTTCTTGACTTCTGCGATGGGATTCGGGGCCGCGATCGGCGGGATCTTCTTCGCCAGCCGTAAAGGCCTCACACCTTCCAAACTGATCAGCGCCGCCATGTTGTTCGGGTTGGCGGTTCTGGCAGCCGCCTGGATGCCCAGCCTGCTGCTCACCGGTTTGGCAATGGTGGTGGTGGGGGTTTGCATGATCAACTTTACCTCGCTCGGCAACAGCATTTTGCAGCTCACCAGCTCGTCTCAAATGCGCGGCCGGGTTATGTCATTCTGGTCGGTGGCGTTTCTGGGCTCGACGACCATCGGTGGGCCGCTTGTGGGCTGGTTCGCCGAAGCAGCCGGGGCGCGCTGGGGGCTTGCGCTGGGCGGTCTGGCTGCCCTGATGGCTGCCGCATATGGATTGTTCAACTTGCGCAAGATGCAAGTCTCTGAACCAGTCATTGCCGAGGTTTGCAAAACGCCGGTATGACCCGGGCAAAGCATCCTTAAAAGACAGCGCCATGAAATCCTATGAATTCGCCTGCCTCCCAGACCCTACAGGTTTTAGCCCCTGGCAGGTCGTCCCGAAACCAGAGCTGTGATATGATTTCAACAGGTGGCGAGGTTTAACATATCCGAAAGTGGGGTTTGTTGCATGAGCATAGACGAGATCCTGCAGGTGCTTTCTGGGCTGCCCGATTTTGCCACCATGGGTCCCGAGCTGCTGCGGTTGATCGCCAAAGCAGCCCTCCACAGGACCTACCAGCCTGGCGAGTATGTATTCCTGGAGGATGAGCCGTGCATGGGGCTGTATATCGCCCAACAGGGCTGGCTGCGGGCGGTGAAGACCAACCCCAGCGGGCGCGAGCTGGTGGTGCGCTACGTCGGCCCGGGGGAGACCTTCAATGAGATCGGGGTGCTGTGCGAGGGGGTCAACTGGATCTCCGTGGAAGCGCTCGAGCCAGCCCGGGTGATCATCATCCCCCGCCAGGCTGTGCTGGATATGATCGACAAGCACCCGGCCCTGGCCAGAGCCATTATCCAGAGCCTGGCCGGGCGCATCCTGCACGCCATGAATATGATCGTGGACCTGTCATTGCACACCGTGGAGCATCGCCTGGCGCGCTTTCTGCTCGACCAGGCAGTCGGAGATTCTGTGAACCGCAAGAAATGGGCCACCCAGGCGGCAATCGCCTCACACCTGGGGACGGTGCCGGTGGTGCTCAACCGCGCCCTGCGCGCCTTCGTCGAGGAGGGTCTCATCGACCTGGAGCGCGAGCGCATCCACATCCGTAAGCGCGCCGAATTGGAAAAAATCGCCGCCGCCCTGGTTTGATCAACCGCTCAGGGGGAGAAGGAGATCTGCTTTGCGGCGCGCATCTGCGCCAGGACTCTCAATGGCTCAGCGTTATCCGGTTCTTTTATAAAGGAAGTCCCGTAACTCGCGTAGCGGATCACCGCGTTCGTATCGATTAGAAACACCGTCGGCGTCATGGTGGTAAGCAGCATGGTCTGTTTGGGGTGGATGGCATACTGCTCCGCCACCTGCGCGCCTTTGTCGCTGAGGATAGGGTAAGGCGGGGCGTGCCGGCTGACGTGCCTGGCGATCAATTTCGGCCCATTGGGCAGGACCACCAGCACTTCCGTATTGGCGGCTTTGAATTCTGGATAGTCACGGCGCAACTGCGCCATATGCCTGGTGCAGTGCCTTCAGACAAAACCCAGGTTGAAGACCAGCAGCACATTCTGCGAGCGGACAATCTCAGACAGCCTGAAAAGCTTACCGCGATGATCGGGAAGTGAGAAATCCGGCGCGGGGTTGCCCACGCATAAACGGTCCATGCCTGCCTCCATCTAACTACAAAGCAATCTAATTGAGGAGTGATGCAATTCAGGGCCAATCGCCTGATGCCTGTGCCGAAATCCAGGCTGCCTGGCAGTATCCTGAACAATTGAAAGTGTAACATATTATTGTGCCTTGATGCATCATCATCGACAATTTATGGTTACCACAGGGGGCTACACACTTCAGCTGAATTTGGCTCCGGAAAAACCACTAAACAAAAGTTGAATACAGCAGCCTGCAAATTCTGTACACTGGATGAAACAGGGTCGGGATTAACCCTGCCCGAAAAATTCATTATGATCATCCAAGGAGTGTGCAAATGAAAACTAAAGCTCTACAACCCAACCCCACGTTGGCCATCGTGGCCGCGCTAGCGGGCCTGCTGTGCATCACGGTCGTGCCGATGATCACCGCCGACGCCATGAACCTGATCCTGAAAGGCATCCCCGCCAAGGTGGCTGCCAGCGGGAATCCACTGCTGGCCTCGGCGCCCAGGATCGTGATCGGGTTCTTCCCGCTCTGGAACGGGCTGAGCGTGGCAGCCGGTATGGTGCTGTTTCTGGTGGCCTGGGCGCTGTACAAGGGCGAAAGCTGGGCCAAACCGGCAGCGGTGGGCTTGCTGGCGATCCCCGCCATCACCGGGGCATATTATTCGGGGCCGATCATGTCCTTCGCCAAAAGCAAGATGTACTATTTCATCATCGTGGCGCTGATTGGCCTGGTGCCCTATTTCATCATCTTGCTATCCGGCAAAGGCTCCACGAGCGAGAAAGTGGGACGTTTCTTCCTGTTCTTGATGCTGGGCGTGACCGCAGCCTGGACCTTTTCCAACGGCGGCTCGTCGCTGCGCATGTTCTGGGCGCGGCCTGAACCGATTTTTATCCCCGACCACGGTAATTTAGCCTGGTTGATCGGATATCCTGTGGCCTGGATCGGGGTGGCGGTGACCGTGATGGCGATTCCATTCCTGGCGGCAAAGAAGTATGCCGGCTTCCTGCTGGCGACTGCCGGGATGTTGATCGCCCTGATGGGCAATATGATGTTGTATGTCTTCCACACCGAGACCCAGGAGTATATCATCGGCGTGATCATGGCGCTGGTAACGCTGGGGCTGTTGTGGCTGCCCAAGGCGGGCGCCAGGGCGATCGCGACCGAGGCGGTGCCTGCTTAGCAGGCTGCTCCACATTCAAGCATCGACCTCCCAGGTGTAAGGGTACCTGGGAGGTTTTCCGTTTATATAGAGCGGGTGAACCCGCCAAAAGTAAGGCGGGTTTTCAACCCGCTTTTTGAGGCAAGCGGGCGAGAAAAAACTCGCCTTAAGCTTGAACTAGACGGCGCGATCTGTAGGGTATCTTGTCGAGGTCGTCCGGGGGAAAGCTTACCTACCAGCAAGAGGCCTCAATTGAGGTTCGTCACAGGCGTCCGGCTGCGCCGGGGTCAAGCTAAAGCTTAACCTACATTGTACTGGCTGCGTCGGAGTCGAATTCAACCATAACGTAACAGTAATTTGAAAACTCGTTTTTTCGTAACGTTATTGGTAACGATTAGCGGACGCTATGGGGGTATGATATAGACAATATCCATGTTATTTATCCAATATAGCGATCTGGAGCTGCGATGACCCCATCCAATTCGATCCAAACCCGACCCGTTTCAGCCAGCGATACCCTGATCAGCGGTTTAATCAACGGTATAGTCGCCGGGGTGGGTATGCTGCTGTGGTTGCTGCTGGCCGGCCTGCTGGAAGGAACTCCCCCGGCAGCGGTGCTGGAGCGCTTTCTCATCCCAAGCCAATCCCCCAACCCAGTCTCAAGCATCTTTTTGCACCTGGGCGTTTCGGCGGTGTATGGCGGAATTTTCGGGATCCTGCTGCGCTGGCTGCCGCCCTCCATCAAACGTTCCCCGCTAAAGCTGCTGGCTGGCCTGGCTTACGGCCTGCTGCTGTACCTGCTGGCGAGTACAGTACTCCTGCCGGGTACGAATTCCCCGCTGGCGGAAATTCATGCCCTGACCTTTGCCTCTGCCCACCTGGTGTACGGCGCCCTGCTGGGAGCGCTGACCCGTGCATGAATTGAAAGCGCAGTATTCTGGAGAACCTGCTGTGCGCACTAAAGCTGGCGTCTTCTCAGATGGCCTGCTTAAAATGACCCGCGGATTGGTAGCCCTGCTGGCGCTTTCGATTCTGGTTGCCAGCCTGGTGAGCCTGTTCAGCTTTCAAGATTTTGCGCTGCACAACCTGGATAACAAGGCGATTAACACCCCCAATGATGCCTGGACTGCTGAGCAATCTCAGGCTGCGCTCAAAGAGCTGGGCTGGCCCGCTACCACGGTTGCCTGGTGGGGGTATGTCCGGGACCTGGTTGGGATGCTGCTGGTCTACCCGGTGCTTTTTCTGCTGCTATGGCGTGGGGCGGGGGGATGGTTTGGCGTTTATATTGCGTTCACATTTGCCCTGATGGGGGCCGTGGGGGG
>Ga0105107_10003112_pt1 | contig 10992 bp, 12 predicted proteins | sample PPLLaktember2015_6_FD_79335 | JGI IMG/M metagenome (GOLD analysis project Ga0105107, IMG submission 79335) | Freshwater sediment microbial communities from Prairie Pothole Lake near Jamestown, North Dakota, USA - PPLs Lake P8 Core (1) Depth... | ecosystem: Environmental > Aquatic > Freshwater >... | reverse complement strand
GCACGCTGGCGAAGCCGGCACCGACACGTTCGGACAGCGACATCCGCACATCCTCGGCAGTAGCCTTTACACGAGGCATGTCGCGCACCCAGTCTTCGAGGCATGCTTCCATCTTCAATCGTCCGATGATCCAGCCTCAGTCAATTCGCAATTTCCCCGTTACGGAAACGGAGACTCCCTTACAAGGATGCAGGGGTGAAGTGGGCAGCGGCTTGATCTGAATCAATCGATGGTTGCATCGCTCAACCTTCGGGCAGGTTTCCACGGCCAAAATACAAGTAGCCCCCATCTCGGTCTGTACGGTGGATAACACAGCGTCGTCCGGATGGGTCCGGGTGATGCGCGGTCCGCGATGCTGCGGCAGGGTCACGTCTTTCTCCTGGGCGCGGGCCTGCATTTGCGCGCGCGTGGCCTCGGCGATCTTCTGGCGTTCGGGACGCGTGACAACCAAGCTCACAAAGATGTTATCTGGCGGTGAGCTTCGCGTGAGCGCGCGCTCCTTATCATGAACTCACGATCGAAAGATCGGATGGCCGCAGGAAGCGGTTCATGACCTCACTCAAGGAGACTCAAATGTCACGCAAAATCTCTCTCGCGCTCGCAGCGGGCGCAGTCGTCATCGCCTTGTCCGGAACAGCGGCCGCGCAAGGGGCGTTCCCGTCGTCAGCGAACGAGTACGGCCCGGAAGCCGGCGAAGCGCCCACGACGATGTGCGAACAGGCAGGCGTGCCCGTGGCGGCCGGTGCGGCCGAAGCGTCCTATCCCGCCGCAGCAAACGAATGCGGTCCGGCGCTCGGTGAAGCGCCTACCACCGTTATCGGTGAACCACGCGCGATCGGCGCGACCGGAAGCGGCGTAGGCGGACTCCTGTTCGGCCCGCGCGAAGCGCAGGCCGCCGATCTCGATGAGGGCTGGCTCCTCGACGATTGAAGACACAGCGGACGCAGAATCGTGCCAGCCCCTGCGTCCGCCTTTGATGCAAATCAATCCCGCCGTGTCCCGCTCCGCTACGATGGGCGCACACTCCTTACCTGCGGTAGATGGCGATCTGGCCTGCTGCCTACCGGACGTCATGCGCGCGCTCATCGTTGAAGACGATCCCAACACGGCGGACTACCTTCAGAAAGGCCTCGGCGAGCACGGGTTCGTGACCGACGTGGCAACGAATGGGGTCGATGGGCTGCACCTCGCCCTCACCGGCGATTACGACCTGGTAGTGCTGGACGTCATGCTCCCGGGCATCGATGGTCGGCAGGTGATCCGCGAACTGCGGCGCCAGAAGAACACGCCGGTCATATTCCTCTCCGCCCGCAGCAAGGTCGAGGACCGCGTCACCGGGCTGGAGCTCGGCGCCGACGACTACCTCGTGAAACCTTTCGCTTTCTCCGAACTGCTCGCGCGCATACGCACGCTCTTGCGCCGGACGCCGGAACGCGAGCCCGACGTGATTCGCGTCGCCGATCTCGAAGTCGACGTGCGCACGCGCAGCGTCACCCGTGCGGGCAAGCCGGTGCGCGTCACGCCCAAGGAATTCGCGCTTCTGCACCTGCTCCTGAAGCGTCGCGGCGAGGTACTGTCGCACACGCTGATCGCAGAGCAGGTGTGGGACATCAACTTCGACAGCGATACGCACGTGGTCGAAGTCGCGATCCGGCGGTTGCGCAGCAAGATCGACGATCCGCATGCCCGAAAACTGATTCATACCGTGCGCGGCGTCGGCTACGTACTCGAAGAGCGCGAGTAACCCGTGACTTTTCGCGACATTACGCAATCGATCGCGGTGCGGCTCTCTGCGCTGTTCGCGCTCGCCTCGGCCGTAATACTCGCGGCGTTCGGGTTCTACCTCAACAGCTCGCTCGAAAATGCGATCGCCATGCGCCAGCAGGCGCCGCTCTCTGCAATGGCCGGCATCGTGCGTAACATGATGGACGACATTCCCTCGCTCGAACGCTTGCGTGAGCGCCCGGATATCGTCGGCCACCTTCTGGCCGGCAACCCTCGCATGAGATTGTGGATATACACGGAGGACGGCGACATCCTCTTCGCCTCATCGGCGATGCGCGTCCCGAGGCCGCAGTGGGAACGAATCGCTCCGACGCAGATCAACGACATCGCAACGGCGTTGTGGACTTCGGGTCAAAGCCGTGACTATCGGCTCGGCGTCACACGCTACAGCTCGGCGCGGGCGGACATCGGCCGGGGCGTCATCGTTCTCGCCCTCGACGTGACGGAGCCGCGACAGATACTCGCCGCTTTCAAAGCGAGCATGCTGGTGGCGGTGCCCGCGGCAATGATCTCCGTGGCGCTCATCGGGATCTTCGTCGTCCGGCGCGGATTGCGCCCGATCGCACGCGTTGCGAAGTCCACTCGCCGCGTCACGCTGAGCCGATTGAACGAGCGGCTCGACCTCCCGGACATGCCGCCCGAATTGCGGCCGCTCGCGGAATCGTTCAACGCCATGCTGGCAAGGCTCGAAGATTCGTTCGGAAGGCTTTCCGACTTTTCCGCCGACCTCGCGCACGAGCTGCGCACGCCGCTTGCGAGCCTGCTCGGCAGAACGCAGGTGATGCTCTCGCAGAAACGCAGCGCGGACGAATATCGCCAGGCCATGGAATTGAGCGTCGAAGAAATCCAGCGCCTGTCGTCCATCATCTCGGACATGCTTTTCCTGGCGCAGGCCGACCACGCCCCGGCCGCCCTCACGCGCGAAGAACTGGACCTGCGGAGCGAGGTCGACCGATTGATCGAGTTCCTGGGCATGACAGCCGAAGAACGCGGCATCGTGCTCGAGGCGACGGGCAATGCGACCGTTTACGCGGACCGCGCGATGCTCGGCCGGGCAATCTCCAACCTCATTTCGAACGCCATTCGCCACAGCCCGGATGGCGAGCGGATCGATGTGGCCATCGAGCGCAACGAAAGCGGCGTCGTGGTCTCGGTGACCGATCGGGGACCCGGCATCCCACCCGAGCACCTCGGGCGCATTTTCGCCCGGTTCTATCGTGCCGATCCGAGCCGGGCGCGCACCTCGGGCGGCACCGGTCTGGGGCTTGCGATCGTGCGCTCGATCATGACCATGCACGGCGGTGACGTGTCTGTGGAAAGCGAGCCCGGCAGATCGACGGTTTTCTCGCTCAACGTACCCGACCCCGTGCGGGAGCGCGGCACGGCTCGCACGCCGGAGGGCGCCGGCGGCGAGCGCGTACCGTCGCATGTCGTGGCCCACGAGGCATCGGGGAGCGCTTCATGAAACACAGAGCAGCACTGCTTCTCGCAGGCTGGCTCGCGTCGGCGCCGCTCGCGCCCATGGCTCTCGCCGGCGGCGACGCCGCGGACCCATTCGGCATGTCCATGCAGGGGAGAGCAAGCCGTACGATCGCGATCGATGCATCCACGCCGATGGTGCGTGTGGAGCATCAGGAGATCGTAAGCGTGAGGAACAAGCGTGGGCAGAGCTTTACGTGGCAGTTCGACACGGCCTATGTACCCACTGCGTTTCCGCTGACGAACATCGCGCCGCCCGATTTCGCCTGCGGCGATACCTGGGTTTACGTGGGTCCGCGACCGGATGTGCCGGCGGACTGAGCTTATCGGATCTCGCGGATATCCGCGGACGGGTGCTGCAGCCTCTCATGCTCCGCGACGCTACCCTGGTACAGCCCCCACGGTGCAGCGCCGCGAGCAGGCGCTCGAGGTGGACAATGCGCTGGTCAATAACCGGAAGATCAAGCGCACGGTGACCCGGCTGCCGGACGGCATCAGGACCGTCACCGAATCGGAGGATCCGCAGGTTGCGCAGGCGATCAAGGCCCACGTGGCGAGCATGTCGCAACGGCTGGACGAAAAGCGCGAGTTCAACATCTTCAGCACGACGCTGCCGGTATTGTTCGAGAACAAGGACAAGATCCGCTCGACGGTCACCGTGACCGATCGCGGCTCGATCGTGACGAGAACATCCACTGACCCCAAAGTCGTGGCCGCGCTGCAAGGTCATGCCGCGGAAGTGACCGAGCTCGTGGACGAAGGCATGGTTGCGATGAGGCGCGGCATGATGACGCGGATGGCGATGCAGCCGCGCGGCGCCCCGTCTCGGCCTAACCAATGAATAGCCAGGGTATCGGCCCTCGATCCGGTGAAACCGCTGGCGCCATTGATCTGGATCAATCCGGGTCTTCCGAGCTGTGTAATCATCGATCCGGGTCGGAGGGGTCGGGAAGCACACGATGACATTCAAGTGGAGGTGTTATGGCGAAGCACCATGAGGGGCACCAGGCGAACGCCAAATGTGCGCACGGGGCCTGTGCATGCCTGGTTCTTCCAAGCCAAAGCTATTGCAGCGACTACTGCGCGGCGGCAAGCACCGCCAGCACCGCGGCGAACCTGCCGGGAGAGCGGCATCCGGGCGAGCCTTGCGGGTGCGGTCATCCCGAATGCAGGCACGGAACAGGACATCAGGTGAACGCCAAGTGCGGACATGCGCCGTGCGTGTGCCTCGTTCAGCCGGGTGAAAGCTATTGCAGTCCGTATTGCGAGACAGCAGGTGCGAACACCTCAGCCAATGTAGAGCGCTGCGGATGCGGTCATCCGGAATGCGAACGTCAGAACCGTGGGCGGACGGGGAATCGCTAGCACCGGGCTGCGCCACAGCGAACGCCGGGCTATTATCGGTGTCGAATTTTATGGGCATTTTTGAGAACATCGAGGTCATCGAGGGGGAGTAAACCCATGGGTATCGGGAAGAGGTTCTGGTGTCTGCTGCTGGCGGCCCTCGGAGGGTCGCCGTTGCCGGCTGTCGCCCAGCCCACGATCGTCGGCTGGCTGGAAGCCGTGAAGCTGGGCAGTGACGGGCTGCTGATCCCGGCCAAGCTCGATACCGGTGCCGATATCTCCTCACTCGGTGTATCCGACCTCACCTGGATACGCCGCGCCGATGGCGACTGGGTGGCTTTCGACGTCGCCGGTAAGGACGAACGCAAGGTGCGTCTCGAGCGCAAGGTGGAACGCGTCGCGCGAGTCAAGAAGGCCTCCGGAGGCGTGCAGGAGAGGCCCACGGTCATGCTCGGCGTCTGCCTCGGCGGTACCTACCGCATGACGGAGGTCAATCTGACCGATCGCACCGGCTTCAAGCTGCCGTTTCTCATCGGACGCAACTTCCTCGGCGACCGCTTTGCAGTCGATTCATCGCGTACGGACACGCTCGAGCCCGCGTGTACGACTACCGTGGCGTCGGCGGAGACCTCCCGCTAACACATAGCGGCGCGCCATCCGCCCCCGCGCCGGTTCGGCTATGCTCGGCCGGTGTACATCGCACGCGTATGCCCTAGGGCAGGATCAGGAGCATGAGGCGGGCTCATCTTTTCGTGCTGTCGGGGTTGCTCGCGGCCATCGGTTGCGGGTTTTTCCTGTACAAGCTTTTCGCCCTCGGCTTTCCCCTGCAGCCGGAGCAGCGCACCGACGTCTGGCGCGTCGAGGTCAGGCTCCAGTTCGAAGCGGCGGGAGGGCCCGTCAAAGCCAGCCTCTTTCTGCCGCACGGCACGCATGACGTCGTCGTCGTCGATCAAAGCTTCGTCTCTCCCGGCTACGGCATCGTTACCGAACCGCAGCCGGGCCGCGGAATACGCGCCGTTTATTCGATTCGCGAGGCGCAGGGGATGCAGGCGGTGTACTACCGTGCCGTCGTACAGCCGGCGCGACTCAAGGATGCGGTAAGCCGCGACCCAGCGCCCGCAGTGCAGCCGTCTCCGCTCGAGGGCGCCGAGCGCGTCGCGGCGGAAAGCGTGGTCGCCGCAGCCCGCCAACGCTCGTCCGATGCGGCGACTTTTGCATCGCTCATCGTGGAGCAGCTCAGGGAGCCTCCCAAAGGCCGGGAGGCCGCGTTTCTGCTCGGGCCGCAGCCGACGAGCCGGCGCATCGCGGTGACCGCGGTGCAGCTCATACGGTTCGGCGGGGTGCCGGCTCGAATGGCGAACGGCATCGTGCTCGCCCCCGAACGCCGCGATGCGCAATTCGCGCACTGGGTCGAGTTCCATGCGGACGGCCGCTGGCGGCCGCTGTACATCAATGACGCCGATCGCGCGGCGCCGCATCAATTGCTGCCGTGGTGGCGCGGCAACATGCCCTTTGCCGAGCTCACCGGCGGAGCACTGTTGAAGCATGACATTTCCACCAGCCGGTCATACGAGCTTGCGACCCAGGCGGCCCTCAACCAGCAGCGCGCCCTGGAAAGGAAGCTGGTCGAGTTCTCGCTGTTCGGGCTGCCGCTGCAGACGCAGGCCCTCTTCCGCACGCTGCTCGTGATACCGGTCGGCATCCTGCTGCTGGCGATCTTGCGCAACGTCGTGGGTTTCAAGACATTCGGCACCTTCATGCCGGTGCTCATCGCACTCGCCTTCCGCCAGACCGGCCTCGCATGGGGGGTGCTGTTTTTCTGCATCGTCGTCGCACTGGGACTCGCGGTGCGCTTTTACCTCGAGCGCCTGAAGCTGCTGCTGGTGCCGCGGCTTGCCGCCGTCGTCATCGTCGTGATCCTCATCATCGCGATGCTCAGTGTGCTGTCGTTCAAGCTCGGACTGGACCGCGGACTGTCGCTCGGTCTCTTTCCCATCGTGATCATGACGATGACCATCGAGCGCATGACCCTCGTATGGGAGGAGCGCGGGGCGCGCGAGGCCCTCGAGCAGGCCGCGGGCTCGATCGCCGTGGGCGCGTTGTGTTATCTCGTCATGAACCTTCGCATGGTCGAGCACCTGTTCTTCGTGTTCCCGGAGTTGCTGCTCACCGTGCTGGCGGTGACGCTGCTCCTCGGGCGTTACAGCGGGTATCGGCTGACCGAGCTCTTCCGCTTCCGCGTGCTCGCGCGATGATGAGCTGGTTGCGCACCCGCACGCTGCTCAAGCGCAACGGGGTGCTCGGGATCAACCGCCGCAATGCGCAGTACATGCTGCCGTATAACCCGCGCAGCGCGTATCCACTGGTCGACGACAAGACGCTCACCAAACAGCTTGCGCTGAAAGCGGGGGTTGCGGTGCCGGCGCTCTACGGGGTGATCGATATCCAGCAACAGGTGCGCACTTTGCCGCGACTGCTCGCGCAATACACGGACTTCGTGGTGAAGCCTGCGCGCGGCAGCCAGGGCGACGGCATCATCGTGGTCACAGGACGCGCGCACGATCGGTATGTCTGCGCCGACGGCAGCCATCTCGACGGGCACGACATGGGCTTTCACGTCTCCAACATCCTCTCGGGGATCTACAGCCTTGGCGGACAGGCCGACAAGGCGCTGATCGAATATCGCGTGCACTTCGACCCCGTCTTCGAAGCCGTGACCTATCGCGGCGTGCCGGACGTGCGCATCATCGTGTTCCGCGGCGTTCCTGTGATGGCGATGGTGAGGCTGCCCACGCGGGTGTCTGGCGGCAAGGCCAACCTGCACCAGGGCGCCGTCGGCACCGGGGTGGACATGGCCACCGGCAGGACGCTGACGGCGGTGTGCCGCGGCGCCATCGTCACCGAGCATCCCGACACCGGCAATCCGGTCTCGGGCATCCAGATCCCTCACTGGGACACGCTGATCGATCTCGCGGCGCGCAGCTACGAGCTGACCGGTCTCGGTTACCAGGGCATCGACATCGTGCTCGATCGGGATCAGGGCCCGCTCATGCTCGAGCTGAATGCGCGGCCGGGACTGGCGATCCAGATCGCGAACCAGGCCGGCCTGCGGACACGTCTCGAGAAGGTCGAGCGCGCACTCCCGGGGCTGCGAACCGTCGCCGAGCGCATCGCCTTCGCGCGCGAGCAATTTGCGCACGTCGGACCGATCGAGGGCGCCACATCTGCCCGCGCACGCGGCTCTGCCGGCAATGAGGATTCCGACAGGCCATGAGGATGGCGTTCTCGCGCATTCTGTCAGTGACCCGTTCGCTGGCGAGCGGGCAAAGCGGCGTGGCACTGGGTTGTGTTCTGGCGATCAGCTTGCTATGCACCGCTCGGGCTGACGCGGCCACTCCGGCGCGGGACCTGCCCATCGCAGGGTGGCTGGAACACGCACGGCTCTCACCAGGGAACGCCGTCTTCGAGGCGAAGCTCGACACGGGTGCACGCACTTCTTCGCTCGATGCCCGGAACCTCCAGCAGTTCGAGCGCGAGGGAAAAGCGTGGGTCGCTTTCGATGTGGCCGGCAACAACGGACAAACGGTGCGCATCGAGCGGCCGCTGGTCCGCATTGCGAGCGTCAAGAGCGCGTTGGGCGCCGATGAGACGCGCCCCACCGTGGCGCTCGGCGTCTGCGTCGGCAACATCTATCGCGTCACCGAGGTGACCCTCGTCGACCGCGGCGTCCTCGATAAGCCCCTGCTGATCGGCCGTCGCTTCCTCAGGGGCCGGCTGCTGGTGGACTCGAGCCGCCGTCACCTGCTCGAGCCGCGCTGCCCGCTCAAAACGCTACGCTGATTCGAGCGGCCATCGCCCCGCCTGGCCAGGCCTTTTGCCATCTGGCCGTTATGCCGGGCGGCCCTCCTCGTACCACTGCCGCGTGCCGTTCACGACCCGCACCACCAACAGCATGAGCGGAACTTCGACGAGCACACCGACCACCGTCGCCAGCGCGGCGCCGGAGTTGAAGCCGAATATGCTGATCGCCGCGGCGACGGCGAGCTCGAAGAAGTTGGACGCCCCGATCAGCGCGGAAGGGCACGCAACGCTGTGCTTCTCGCCGGCTTTTCTGTTGAGCCAGTACGCGAGCGCGGAGTTGAAGAAGACCTGGATGGTGATGGGGACTGCGAGCATCGCAATCACCCACGGCTGGTCGATGATCGCCTCGCCCTGAAAAGCGAAGAGGAGAACGAGGGTCGCCAGAAGCGCCGCAGTCGACCACAGACCGATCGAGCCCATCACCGCGTCGAACGCTGCGCGGCCGCGCGCGAGCAATGCCTTGCGCAGGATCTGCGCAATGATCACCGGGATGACGATGTACAGCACGACCGAGGTGAGCAGCGTGTCCCACGGCACCGTGATCGCGGAGAGCCCGAGGAGCAGCGCGACGATGGGCGCGAACGCGAAAATCATGATGACGTCGTTCAGCGCGACCTGGGACAGCGTGAAATACGGATCGCCGTCGGTGAGCTTGCTCCAGACGAAAACCATTGCAGTGCACGGGGCTGCCGCGAGGATGATGAGGCCGGCGATGTAGCTGTCGAGCTCGGCCGCGGGCAAGTACGGCGCGAAGACGTGCCGTATGAAGATCCAGCCCAGCAACGCCATCGAGAAAGGCTTCACCGCCCAGTTCACGAACAGCGTTACGCCGATGCCCTTCCAGTGAGACTTCACCTGGTGCAGCGCAGAGAAGTCGATCTTGACGAGCATGGGGATGATCATCACCCAGATGAGAAGCCCCACCGGGATATTGACGTGTGCGACTTCGACCCGCCCCACCGCCTGGAAGAACGCCGGAAAGACCTGCCCCAGCGCGATGCCCACTACGATGCACAGGAACACCCACACCGTCAGGTAGCGCTCGAAGGTGCCGAGCGCGGAAGCGCCCGCCGGCAGCAGCGCGGCGTCGTGCGCGCTCACCGCTCTTTGCCGATCTTCGCGAGACGCTGCTCCTGCGCGAGCCTGTCGAGCGATTCCAGGCGCAGCGCCGTGAGCAGGCTGATGCGCTTCTGGAGCACACCGAAAGCGTTGAGGAAAGCGGCACGCCTGGCCTCGTCGCTGCCCGTCACCGCCGCAGGGTCTTCCACACCCCAATGCGCGCTCACCGGCTGGCCGGGCCATACCGGGCACATCTCCCCCGCCGCCTGGTCGCACACCGTGATGATGATGTCCATCTGCGGCGCGCCCGGCTTCGCGAACTCGTCCCAGGCCTTGCTGCGCAGCCCTTCGGTGGACATGCGGTTACGCTGCAGCAGCTCTTCCGCGAACGGGTTCACCTTGCCCGATGGATGACTGCCGGCGCTGTAGGCGCGAAAGCGGCCGCGACCGATTGCATTCAGATAGGCTTCCGCGAGGATGCTGCGCGCGGAATTGCCGGTGCAGAGAAAAAGGACGTTGTAGACGCGCTCGCTCACGGCCGCACCTTCAGCAGCATTTCGCGGCAGCGGGCTTGCTCGCCGTAATCTCGATCGTCGCGGGCCTGGGCCTGGGCGCGCAGCACGCGCCGCCTTCGTCCGCTTTCGCGGTGTCGGCGCCGAAGATTTCGGCCTCGCCGAGCGTGCGATACGTCTCCCACGCGATACCCTGCGGATCGGTCGTCCAGTATTTGTCGGAGCGCGCGTAGCAGCACTGCGCGTCGGGTTGGTCGAACGCTGCGATCTCCGCGGCGCCGACCTGCTCGCGCAACGCTTTCAGCTCTTCGTCGGAATCGACCTGGAAGCCGAGATGGTCGACGCCCGCCTTCGCTCCGCGCTTCGAAATCGCGAAGTTGATGCGCGGGTCTTCCACCATCCACTTGGCGTAATCGGGCTTGTGCACCGTGGGGGCGGCTCCGAAGACGCTCGAATAGAAGCGGATATTGGCGTCGAGGTCGTCGACGGCGACGTGGACGTGAAAGCGTTTCATGATTTGCTCCTTGGAGTCCGGGGTTTGGCTGGTCGAGGTGCGCAGCATCGGCCCAGCGCCGTCTCGACGACGGTGAGGCACTCCTGCGGCATCCCTTTACAGCAGTTACGGGTGAGAAACGTCATGAGCGCGGCCATATGGGGAAAATCCGCCGCGTAGTAGATGTAGCGCCCTTCCTGCCGCGCGCTCACCAGGCCCGCGCGACTGAGCTCCTTCAGGTGAAACGACAGCGTCGCGGCCGGTACCTCAAGCGCTTCGCCGATGCGTCCCGCGGCGAGCCCTTCCGGACCGGCCTCGACGAGCACCCTGAATATGGAAAGCCGCGTCTCCTGTGCCAGGGCGGCCAGCGCGGTCACGGCGGTTTTTATTTCCATGTTTCGATTATCATGGAAATGTCGCAGCGGCGCAAGCAAGCCAGGCATGAAGACGACGCAGCCT
>Ga0105107_10003111_pt1 | contig 10997 bp, 5 predicted proteins | sample PPLLaktember2015_6_FD_79335 | JGI IMG/M metagenome (GOLD analysis project Ga0105107, IMG submission 79335) | Freshwater sediment microbial communities from Prairie Pothole Lake near Jamestown, North Dakota, USA - PPLs Lake P8 Core (1) Depth... | ecosystem: Environmental > Aquatic > Freshwater >... | reverse complement strand
CGAAGACGCGATTGCTTTTGCGCTTGTGGGTTGAGCTGCATTTTGCTGAGGCCTGGCAAATTCTATAAATCAGATGCGAAATTAACATCCGCATGTAATTGCTCTCTGCAACTATTGCAATTGACTGCTGGCCAGGCGCCACCTTCCTCTCCGCAGCGCCTGGCGTCCGCCCGTCGCCGTCCCCGGTTGCAGGCGCTTCCCCAAACCCTGTTGCGATTTCACCAAATTTCATGTTTGATCTATCCAAATATACCGGCTCACCCGACTTCTCGCTGATCTACCCGGTGACCTGTGACACGGTCCAACGCATGGCTCTCGCAATGGATTTATATACTCGCCGCCAGCCTGTACTTTGTGGCGGTACTGCTGCGTACCTGGCTGTTTTTCAATCACAGCCCCGTATTGGGCCGCGCCCTGGCGCTGCTGCTGGCCTGGCTGCTGCTCATCGTCAGCGAGCCGCGCATCTCCCAACGCTGGCGTAATTATTTCCCGCTCTACCTGCTGCTCCAGACCCTGCTGGTGTTCGTCATGCTCTCCCTCCCCGACGACCTGGATTTTATGGCAGCCTTGCTGGGCGTGCTCAGCATGCAGACCATGTACCGCATGCCCACCCGTCTGGATGTTGCCTGGATCGTCGTGTGCGCGGCGCTCCTGGGCGTGGTATTGTGGTTCGGCTATGCCTACCAGGCGCTGGCAGGCGAGCTCGAGCAAGCCAACCAGCGCCTGCAGGATACCTCCACCCGCCTCGAGCGCCTCTCCCCTGGGCGCGAGCACAACCGCCAGGCGCGCGAGCTGCACGATTCGGTCACCCAGACGGTTTTCAGCATGAACATGACCACCCAGTCTGACGCCCTGTTATTGGAACGCGATCCTTCCCGCGTGGGTAAACAATTGGAGCGCCTGTATACCCTGGCGCACAACGCCCTGGGGGAGATGCAGGTGCTGATCCATGAGCTCAAGCCGGACCCGCAGGAAAGCCTGCCTGCTGCGCTGCGCCGTCTGCTGGCAGACAGTCACTTCAGCGATACGCTCTCCGTGCGCCTCACCGTCCAGGGAGACCAGCCGGTCGCGCCAGTCGAGCAAGCCGCTCTGGTTCGGATAGCCCAGGAAGCCTTGAACAACATCCTGAAACATGCCAGCACGGACCAGGCTTCCTTCCATGTGCACCTGGAGCAGCCGCCGTGGCTGGAAATCTCCGACCGCGGGCAGGGTTTTTACGTCAACCAGGCGCAGGTGCCCGGTTAACTGGCCCTGGCGAGCATGCGCTTCACACTTCTTCGAAGTGGCTGGCATACTCCACCTGGCTGACCCGGACGCACAGCACCTGGGGGTTGGCGATCGCCTGCTCTAGTGGATTCAAGAATAGTCCTTGGGCTTGTTCGGCCAGCGCGTTGCCCAATATTCCCCCGGTTGCCCGACCATCCCAGAACCTTCCCCCGAACTATCCGCCATCTACCTCATCAAAGTGGAACAAGGGGCTGTCGCCGGCATATACCGCAACCGGTGGCTAGCGATTCTCAAAGCGATTGGACAGCGCCCCCTGGTACACCGCCTCGCCTACACTGATCAATTCAACCGGCCTGGTGAAGCCCACTTCCGCTGCATGGCAGGTGGCGCAGGATTGATTGCCACTTATTATTGGGGGAGGGATCCACCCTCCCCCAATTCTGACAGAATCGATTACGGTGTGGTGATCGAGAAGTTCACCCAAGCCGAGTACCCGTACAGGTTCTGCGCCGCAATCCGGAAGTAGTAGGTTGTCCCACGTGCCAGGTTATTCTGTGTGAATGTAGTCGAGTTCGCTGCTCTGTTGTTGGTAACCAGTCCCACCGTGAAATCTGGGTCAGTAGCGCGCTGGATCACGAAGCGAGCCTCGTTATTGGCGTTATCCGTCCAGCTGAGGTTGACCCTGACTCGAGTCTGCCCATTCGTGAGAGTGGCTGTCCCGGTAAAGTTGGAGGGCGCTGCCGGGGCAGGCGGGATTGCCGCCAGGACTGTTAGCGTTGGCGCCGATGCTGTCGCCGCATTGATGGTGACGACATAGTAGGAGTAGGTATTGCCGCCTACGATGGCGTAGTCAAAGTAGGTCACACTGCCAGCACCAGCCCTTGGTCCAAGGGTTGCGAGTAAGAAGAACGGACCACCATTATCGCTTCGGAACACCTGGAAGCCGGTCTCAGGGTTACCGCCATTCTGGTTATCCCGGAAGGTAACCCGGATGCGAGGCCCAGGAGGATTCAGCGCGCCCTGGACTATCAGCACCAGGTTTGTCGGAGCCAGCGGTGCGGCGGGTATGACCACCGTAGCCTGGTTTGAAGCTGCCGAAGCGCCGGCAAGGTTCTCTGCGTAAACCTGGTAGGTGTAGCTTGTGCTTAGTTGTACGGTCGCGTCCAAAAAGCTAACGCTATCTGCACCCAAGTTGGCGATGATTTCGAAGGCGCCAGCGCCGGTCCGGCGTTGGACTACATAGCCAGTCTCGTTGATGGCATTATCGGTCCAGCTCAGGTTGACCTGAGGTCCGAAATCCAGTGCTGCGGCAAGGTCGCTCGGTGTCGCCGGTGGATCGGGAGGGATCGGGGTATCGATGGTCACGGGATCCGAGACCGACTGCACGGTCAAGGCCATGTACGCCCCACCGTAGCCAATCGTGTTCAGCGCCACCACCTGGTACTGGTAAGACATACCCGGTAGGACCGCCAGATCATCGAACGACCGGATTCCGGTGCCATTGAACTGGTCGAGTGGCGACGGGTCTGTCCAGACATCTTCCCAGACTCCGCTTCCAACTACCATCCGCTGCACCAGATACGATGTTTCGGCGATTGAGTTATCATTCCAACTTAGATTGATACTCAATGTAGCGCCAGATCCATTAACGGTGGCAATTAGGCCATCCGCTTTCACAGGTGGCATCGCTACCGATACCGGCCGCATCATATCCATCTCTTCATGGCTCAGGATATGGCAGTGGTACACGTACTCCCAACCGAAGTTGACCAGATCGTTAATGATCGGGGCGGTTGGGATACCCTGGGCGTCGACGTTGTTGAACATTGCCGTAGACCCGGTTGGCATCATTGGGCTGAGGTTGCGGATCGAGTTCGGCAGCTCCCAGGGTAATTTCGGGATGATCGGGCGCAGGGCGACGATGGTGTCCTCCAGGGGCGCCATGCGCACTGTGTCCTTCCAGCCAAGCTCGGTCTTATCCGGAGGAATGATGATATTATCCCAGGTCACCCGGTTCACTAGCTGCACATCGTACAGGTGGAAGTGGATCGGGTGAGTATCGACGCCATTGTGCGTAACCCGCCAGATCTGGGTTCCATCATCAGCCGAGGCAATTGGCGTTACCACCACATCCGCTACCGGCAGGCCCGAAGCATCAATCAGCTCGGTCGATGGATTAACAAACGGGTACAGGGTGACATTTTGCAATCCTGGCGTGGGGGGCTGCGCTTCAATCCCGAGGTTCGCCGACATCCGGCCAAACTCGTCGAAGGTCGACGCATTCATCTCGTCGTGGATCGCCTTCGGTTGTAGCGGGATCGTCATCTTGGCATTCGGCGCCAGGAGCGTATTGAACCCAAACTCGAGCGTGTCGCTCACCCGTACAAACCCATCACAGCGGGTCACACTGCTGCCGGGGGCGTTGCAGTTACTGCTGGCGGCAAAGCCAGTGCCATAAGCCGAGTTGTAGGCTGCCTGCCCAACGATAATAGGGTGCTGGCCCGACTCGAACACGCCAGTGCCATTGGCATTGTGCCGGAAAGCCGATTGCAGTCTGCCCAGGCCGTCATTGCTTGTGCCAGGCAGATCGAAAGCTGTCGCCGGTGGGTTGGCTGCCACGACGACCTGCATCACGGTGCGGGTGTTCGGCCCGTAGCCAGGCAGGATGGTCGGAGCGCCGGCCGGGCTCAAGTCTGGAGCGCCGGTGTAGTAATCGTATTGCGGCACCCGGGCAGGGAACGCAGCCGGTGCATCGTTATACAGGATCAGCGTCTGGCCAGCGAATTGCGAGAAGTCCACGATTGCGTCGGCCCGTTCTGCCGGGGCGAGCAGCAAGGAATGCAGGTCTACATTCCCCACGTCAAAGCGGGTGGGGTCTGTGATCCAGGTAGTCACCTGCTGTCCATCGACGACCACAGGAGCCGGCAAGAAGCCGCCCTCCGTGCCGATCTGGACCCAGTCCGGTCCGGGCAGGCTGATAGTCGTATCGGGGGTGGGGAAGACCACCGGATCGAGCTGCGCCGCCGCAACTTCAGCAGCTTTCAACGCCACCTCACTCAGCGTGCCGGTTGTCGGATCAGCGATGTACCACTGCAGGTTGAAGAAGCGGTCATTGGCCGCGTTCAGGACCCGCAGCCGGTAAGCCTTGGGCTCCACGGTGAGGGTCGGGTAGGCGATCCCATTCACCACTGGTGTGTCGTTGAACTGCTCCATACCGACCGAGATGTTCGGCGTCCCAGGGATCTGCTCCGGCTCGCAGAACGGATCGGTGTCGTACTGCCAGGTGGCAGGATCATCGATGTTGCAGGGTACTGCCAGCGGCGTGGTGAAGCCGGTGGCCGGATCCATGTTGTAATAGGGGTTGGGAATTGGCCCGAACACGGTGTCGGCTGCCGGCGGCCAGAACCAGGGTCCGTACATCCAGCGTCCATAGCCGCTCATCCCGCCTGGGTCGCCAGGGTTCTGCGCAGGCATGTATACGTGGTGCGCCCACATATTGCCCTCGCCCCCCCACCGGGCTTTATCCCAGGTTGGGTCTTGCGCAGCCAACTGAGCGTCGCCAGGCACGAAGGTCTTGTCCTGAACGATCAGGGGCAGTTGGTCGGCCGGAATGATGCCGTTGTTGATCAACGCCTGCTCGGTGGGGTCGGTAATAAGGTATCCCGCAGCTTCACCGGCGTAAACGTTCAGCCGGGTGATGCCCCAGGCATGGTCGTGGTAGAACATTAACCGTGCGCTTTGCTGGTTGGTGTAGTAGAACGTCTGGCAACCATCGTCAGACGCCTCACAAACGTCCATGTCTGGCACGTTCTCCACGCTGACACCCTCAGGCCAGGGGGTCATTTCGCCCGCCGGGGTGATCCATTGGTGCGGCGTGCCGTCGCTGATCCACGGTGTAATACCGCCGTGCAGGTGTAGAGTCGCCCGGTTGTCCTTGAAGCACATATCCGACTTCGGATATTCGCTGCACAGGGGGTTGCGTACCCCATCCATGACGGAGTTTTCGTTCATCGGATCCATCATATCCATCGGTCCCATGCCCGACCCCATCAGGGTGGAGTCAGTGGGCAGGAACAGGTCCCCATCCGCGCCGGTCGGCAGCAGGTTGCGGAAGATGATCCGCACCGGTTTATCCTTGGTGGCGCCGATGATCGGTCCCAGGTACTGAGGCGAAGTGACCCCAAAATACCCGGTAGGAACGAGCGTACCGTCGAGCAGCTCGTTTTGGAGTGGGAAATGTTCACTATAGCCCACGTTATCAGCGGTTTCGAGCTGCACATACCCGCGCACCAGGGTTGGTGGCAGGTCGGACGAGAAGGACGTCCGGTACTGGATCAGACCAATCTCGTATTCATCTGCCTCGACGCCATTGTAAAGCTTGAGCTCGGGGATCGCCAGCGGCAAGAACTTGGCGGCTGGGTCACCTTCTGGGCACCCACCGGGATCCCCAGGAAGGATGTTCGGGTAGCAAGGCAACGGCAGGCTATCGATGAACTTGCGGATACCCACTTGCAGGTAGCCCGAGCCGGGAGCGGTTACTTCGATGGCAGAAATGGTGCCCGCGTTTACTTGCGCTTCCACGATGGCGCCATTACCGGTGGGATCATTGACTGCCACCAGCGGTGCCGAGATGTAGCCAGAGCCGGGGTTATCGACAACGATCGATGAGATCAGCAGCGTGGCTGAAGCTACCGCGCCAGAACCCGCGTTATTGCGGATGGGGTCGAACAGCGTGCCATCCCGGATGACCACATTGGGCGGCGCGGAGTACCCGGACCCCGGGTTATCGACCACAATAGCCGTGATCTCGCCTGTTTCCGGGTTGAACTCAGCATGAGCTGTTGGCTGCACCCCGTCTGGGCCGTCCGGCATATCAAAATCTACGGTCGGGAAGGTATAGCCAAGACCCCCACTTATCAAAGAGACCTGGTCCACCCCGCCATAAACCGTTGCGCTCGCCGGCACAAGCGGAGAAACCCCGGAGCTATCGAGCACATTGGCCGCAAACGAGTAGGTGCGCGCCTGGGCATAGCTCGGAAATTCCGGACTACCCAGGGTGAGCGTGCCACCCTGCACAGGCGCTGTAGGAACGGGGTAGTGGGTGAGATCGGGGCCACCAGAGATATCAACGGGGATGCCCTGCCCGTAGAATGCCAGCACGTCCCCCGCTAATACAGGGACGCTCGCAGGGTAGGCGGCGATCTCGCTCACATTCAGGTCGGCCAAGGCCGGAACCGTGATCAGCCCGCTATCGAAAACGACCTGGTATTCGTTGGCTGCGCCAGTAGGCCGCAGCACGTAGGCATTGAACGTGTAACCCGCCGATGGCTGGGTGCCTCCCCCTGGCAGCGCTTGATTGAGACTCAAGAAGCTCTCCAGCTGCCCGGTGGGCAGTGGCTGCGGCACAACCACGAATACGCTGGTTGCAGTGTCGCTGGAATACTCCCGGTCTAGGAGCGGGTTCCCTACCTGTACCAGGGTTCCCGATCCCCCGCCACCGCTAAAGCTGACCGTGGGGCTGGTATAGCCGTTCCCACCCGCCAGGATGGCGACCTGGGTCACTGCGCCCGTCGCGGCGACTGTAGCCGAAGCCTGCGCTCCAGTGCCCAGGCCGGTGATGTCCACGGTTGCAGCCGTATAGCCGCTACCCGGGTTGGTGATGGCGATGCTCGAGACAGAGCCATCTGGCGCTACCACGGCGCTGGCAGTAGCGCCCGCGCCATCGCCCACAATTGCAACGTTGATATCCGGAAGTGTCAATGGACTGTTGGCCCAGTTCGGGTACGGCCCAAAGTAGTGCGGCACCTTCGACTCATCAACCGGAGATGATGGAGCCGCCGTAACGTTTTGTAGTTGGCCTATGCTCCCCAACAAAAAGGAAAGCAGCACAAGCAATGCAAAGCTGATAGACAGTAACCTACGCCCTTTCATGATAATCCTCCTCGATCTTCAAGAATTAATCTCCGTCTCCCTTTAGAAGTGAGTTGATTTCATCCGGTAAATGATTTGATTTTTCACCTCCTGGTATCATCAAGCGACTGTTTTTTTCCTGGTTTCGTGTGGAGCAACTTTCTACAGTAGAAAAGATGTGGGTGCCCAATATTCGATTACTTTTAACAAATCAGCAGGCTGGTTGAACAATATTTTCTGGATACTGTAAACATCCATCAAGTTGTCCTCCAGGCTGATCTGGATCACCTTGCAGGTGGGATATTCCTGAAATAACTTCAGCGCCAAATGATCGTCATGACACCCCTCTAGAATGAAGACCAGCTCCTGATGCGAGTATTCTGCATTCTCACTCTCCCAGTCCAATTCAGCCAGACTCGTGAGGCTCACCACTTTCCAATCAGGTTTGGCTGCCAAAATATCTTCAATTGATTTGCGTAATATATTCTTGCCACCGATTACAACAATCATTCTTGACTGTTCCATCGATTCAATCTCCACCCGGGCGTTTTACCAAGCCAACTGCTTCAACCAGTCTCGAAGCGCTGGGAACATTCTCTATAAAACAATATACTTTTTCGATTCTCCATACCATCACCCACCCTCCATCAACAGGGATTAAAAAAGACCATCCTGAGGATGGTCTTTTGGATAAATCTCTTAACCCTTGATTAATCCTTTTAGGTCTTACACAGTTGATGGATGGATGGGGGTGTTTGGGCGGGCTACACCCGCCCAAACACCCCCAATTTCATCTGAAGTGCGTAACTCCTACCTTTTCAGGAAAGAAGTTCTACCAGGTTCTGCTTATTTTTTGATCCCCCACTGCCACGCTGCTGCGCCAATTGGCCAATTCACTTGATGCCGTGTTCCCTAGCGAACTGGGCTGCTTCTTTCCGATTGCTTAGATTCAATTTTTCCAGGATAGAATGGACATGATACTTGACTGTATTCTCCGCAATATAGAGTTGATTGGCAATTTCTAAATTTGTTTTTCCGTCCGCCAACTCAGTCAATATCTCTTTCTCGCGCTCGGTTAATTTGCCCAATGTTGGATCCCCAGCCAATTCAGGGTCCTTCGTCCGGGAAAATTCCTTCATTAATTTTAGAGTCATCGATCTCGAAAGCGCGCTCTCACCATGCTGAACGGATCTCAATGCAGCCACCAGCTTCGAAGGACTCATATTCTTCAAGAGGTAACCAACCGCGCCGCTGCGAATTGAGGCTAACAGATCTTCATCTCGCTCAGACATAGTCATGAAAACCACTTTACAATCCGGATTCTCCTGAAGGATCTTCCGGGTGGCGTCTGCTCCGGTGCCGTCTGGCAAACTGAAATCCATCAGAACAATTTCGGGTTTCAGTGTGCGCACCACTTCTACAGCTTCGTGGACGGTCCCCACCAGCCCGACCACTTCGATATCCGCCTCCTGCTGGATGATGGTGGCTAAACCTTCTCGGAAGAGATTATGGTCATCGACAATGACAATTCGCATGTTCACTCATCCTGTTTGAGATAGGATGGCTGGCTCGACTTCGTTGGGGACCACCACCGTGATGGTGGTCCCCTCGCCCGGCTTAGAGCGGATGGCAAAGGAACCTTTCAACAGATCAGCTCTCGTACGCATGAAATTTAAACCATAATGGTCTGGAGCTTGCGCCGTGTTCGTGGCGAACCCGCGCCCGTTATCGGAGATTTCGAAGGTCAGAGCATGATTATCCCAGATTAACTCACACACCACCTGATCAGCACCGGCATACTTTTCGATATTACTTAACGCTTCCCGAAAAATATAGAAGATCTGCCGGACTTGATCCGGAAATAACTGGGTTGGCTTTCCTCGACTGTCGATCTCAAATTTAAAGGAGGCTCTTTCAGCAACCTGCATACCATAACGGGAAAACAGGTCGAGGGGTTCTGTTGAAAATCCCAGCTGGAGCATGGCCAACATGGTGCGGATCAGATCATAGGCCTCATTGGCTGCTTTAGTCATATTTTTTAACTGAGCCTGGATGCTGTCCGGATTACTCCACCGCATCTCTTGCAAGTGCTCCAGATTCATACGCAAAAAACCGATATTTTGGCCCAGTGTATCGTGCAAATCGCGGGCAATATCGAGCTGGATGGTTTGCAGCGCCTGGGTCAGTTTTTTTTCCCTCTGGTTTTGTTCGGCGATTTTCGATTCAGCCTGTTTTCGCTGAGTAATTTCGCGATTGCTAATCCGCCGCCCAAGATGCTGCCCATCAGGACCATACAGAGGCCGGCAGACATGCTCGAGCCAATGTTCACTACCGTCGCGGGCGAGGATGCGAAACTCCAGCTGAATTGTCGTATCGGTCTGTGTATCATGAGCTTTATTCAGGTGCTCTTCATAGAGCAGCCTGTCATCGGGATGGATCAGTCGATATATCTGGTCAGGATCAGCGCTCATCTCCTCGGAAGAATAGCCGGTGATGCGCTCGCAGGATGGTGATGTGTAAATGATTTTGCCCTGCGGGGCTAACCACATCTCCCAGTCATACGTCCAATCTGCAAGTGTGCGGAACTTTAGCTCGTTCTGGCGGAGTGAATTTTCGGCTCGCTTGTTTTCCACAATATCCCAGGCAAAATCGCCCAGGGTGGACAACAGCTGCATGTCCGTGTGCGTATAATCTTGCTCTTTATTTCCCACCACCAGGATCGCTACCACCAGATTATCCCGTAGAATAGGAACAACCAGCTCGCGCGTTACAGGTGCTTGGCCATGGGGCAAACCTTGGCGATCCGGCAAAATGGCATAATCGTTGTGGATAATGGGTTGGTGTTGGCGGACCGCATCTGCCCAAACCTCGACCTGCTCCACGTCATGAGGGCTGTCTTTGCCATCTGCGTTGCACATATTCTGCAATGTGTTGGTCGACCAGGCTTGCAGCCATAGAGTCTTCTGGTCCGCTTCGAGAAAATGGAAGAACCCGATCCTGCTTCCGGTCAGGGCTTCCGATTCATCCAGGGCATACTGGAGAAGATCTTCCATTGAATGCGTGTTGGCATATTGCATCATACGCAGGCGAGACTGGAGGATGCTTTCGGATTGATTGTGTTGTTGTATGTGTCGAACAAGGGGTCTGAAGGATAAGAAATACAGTATTGGGAAGATGATGATGGTCATTATGGTGGCATCTAATACAACTTGCCAACCATAAGGCCAATCTCTGGCGTAATAAACAAATGCCATAGCAATGGTTTCGGCTAATACGATTCCCCCAATTATGATTACCAGAATGCGTCCTGGTGAAACCTGTCGCTGAATCTGCGGCAAACTATTCGTGGCTTCTGGGATATTCGCTAAGCCGCGAATTGCCTTCTTAGTTGTTCGCGTTCCCCTTTGGGTATTCTCGCTCACAAAGCCTATACCATTATTCTTATGCTAATTGTATCACTTGACTGAATCATAACACTTAACAATAGTATTGTTACTTAATCTTAATGTTTTGTCAATATACAATCCCATGATGTCAATCAAACTTGAAAAGTGAACTGTTCAACGTTCAAAAGTGAACCGATATCAGTTGAAAAGTGAACCGGCGGCGAGCCTGAGCCAGGTTTCGAAAGCCGTTTTGCAAGCACAGCCCTATGACTGCATTGTTTAAGATAGCCATGGTGTGATCGGCATTGCCGAGGGTCAAACGAGTGGCATCTTCTTTCAAGGTAACATCCTGGCGATAATGCAATCCAGTTTCGATCTCCCAATACTGGCGGACGAGAGCTAACAACTTCTTGGGGGAAGCTTGTTCGGGTGTGAGGCTGGTCAGTCCATACACGATATGACGGGTGTAGCCGT
>Ga0105107_10003109_pt1 | contig 11003 bp, 7 predicted proteins | sample PPLLaktember2015_6_FD_79335 | JGI IMG/M metagenome (GOLD analysis project Ga0105107, IMG submission 79335) | Freshwater sediment microbial communities from Prairie Pothole Lake near Jamestown, North Dakota, USA - PPLs Lake P8 Core (1) Depth... | ecosystem: Environmental > Aquatic > Freshwater >... | reverse complement strand
TGGACTTTTTACGAAGCCATCAGTCTTTCAGAAGCTCTCGCGCGATCACCATCCGCTGGACTTCGGAAGTGCCCTCAAAGATCCGGAAGAGGCGCATGTCGCGATAGATCCGCTCAATGGGGCATTCCTTCATGTAACCCATTCCGCCGTGGATCTGGAGGGCCGAATCCGCAACCCGGTTCACCATCTCCGTACAATACACTTTGACCATGGCGGCCTGCCGCGTCACTTTCTGCTTCTGGTCCCGGCACCAGGCGGTGTGGTAGAGCATTTGCCTCCCGGCGTAAATCGAAATGGCCATGTCGGCCAGCATCCACTGGATGGCCTGATTGGCGGAAATCGGCTTTCCAAATTGCACTCTCTGCTTGGCATGGGCGATGCTGAGGTCGGTGGCATACTGAGCCGTGCCCACGCAAACCGCGGCAATGGTGATCCTGCCCTTCTCCAGCACCTTCATGGCCGTCGCAAACCCCTTCCCTTCTTCTCCCCCGATGATGTTCTTTGCCGGAACCTGGCAGTCTTCGAAGACGATCTCCGAAGTGTTGTTGCCGTGAATCCCCATTTTCTTATCGATCTTGCCCACGGCATAGCCGGGGAAGGTCTTTTCCACAATGAAGGCCGTGACCCCCCTGGGTCCTTTGGTTTTGTCGGTTACCGCCATGACCGTAACCACGTCGGCAATGTCGCCGTTGGTGATGAAATGCTTCAACCCGTTCAGAAGATAGACATCCCCCCTTTTTTCCGCCTTCGTCTGGATGTTGGCGGCGTCGGATCCGGCATTCGGCTCGGTCAAGGCAAAGGCCGCCGTCCAGTCCCCGCCGGCGATCCGGGGAAGGTATTTTGTCTTCTGCTCGGCAGTGCCGTCGATCAGGATCCCCTGGCAGCCGATCCCGTTGTTCGTGCCGAACCGGGAGCGAAAAGCCACATTCACCCGCCCGAGCTCTTCGTTGAGGACGCATTCGCCAAGCGTATTAAGCCCCATCCCGTCGTATTCTTCAGGAATCGCCAGACCGAAAAGCCCGAGATCGCGCATCTTCTGAACGACAGGCTCGGGGATCTTCCCCTCCTCTTCAACCTGCTGGGAGATGGGCTCAAGATCGTTCTTCACGAAGCGGCGCACCGTATCCCGCATCAGGCGGATATTTTCAGGAATTTCAAAATCCATATGTTTTCTCCCATAACGGATTTGATCGAGCTGCGGAAGCCGGGAGAATCATAACACAACAGGAAATGCGGTTCAAGAAAATCGTTTCACGCCTTGTGTTCTCATTTTGGATCGAATAAAATGAAATTATCACCGAGGGCGGTAAATAGTTTCCATCTAAATATCAAACTCCCCCTCGCCCTTCCCTCTCCCCCTGGAGAGAGGGAAGGGCGAGGGGCCGAAACGCCACTGGCAAAAAGGGTAAAGATTTTGTTGCCCGGGGTAATAATCCTCGAAGGGGAGAAAACCCGGAGGAGGGAAAGCGAAAAATGGCGCTGGTTTGCTTTCAAAAGGATGGCCACATTCTCAGGGTCTCGTTGAACCGTACCCAGGCTCTCAATGCGATCAACAGCGCGGTCCTGCAGGATCTCGAGGCCGGTCTGAAAGGACACGAAACGGACCCGGAAATAAAATCCCTTCTTCTTTTCGGACAGGGCGGCTGCTTTGCATCCGGGGCCGATATCCGCGAGCTTTCCGGATTAAACGAAGAAGGGGTCCGAAAATTTCACCAGCTCCGGGAGAGGGCCTTTGCCCTTCTGGAAAATTTCCCCTGCCCCGCCGTCGCCCTCATCCAGCGATATGCCCTCGGCACCGGGCTGGAGCTGGCGCTATGCTGCGATTTCAGGGTCGCCGCCGCCGATGCGCGGCTGGGAGTGCCTTCTGCCAGATTGGGTTTAGTGGAAAGCTACGAGTATTTCACCCGGTTGGCGCGGGCGGTAGGGCCTGCCTGGGCCAAAAAAATGGTTTTTACGGGAGACCCGGTGGATGCCGAAACGGCCTTCCGGATCGGTTTGGTCGAAGAAGTAAGCCCGCCTGAACAGATTATGGAACGGACGGAAAACCTGTTGTCCAAGATTCTGAAAAACTCCTTCTCCTCCATCCGCCAAACAAAGAGGGTCATTGCCGATTGCGCGCGGGACCCCAATCTCCAGACGATTTCCGATCCCGCTTTGTCCCTCGTGGAGTCGACCCAAACTCCCGATTTCAAAGAGGCGACGCGCGCCTTCTTGGAGAAGCGGGAAAAGAGATGAACGGTTCATCTTCCAGTTCGGCGGCCCATTTCTCCGGGAAGAAGCTGGCTCTTTGCCTCCTCCTGTTTCTTGCCGCCTGCGCCCCCCGTAAGGAAATATCCTTCGAACCCCTGGGAGACGGAAAATCTTTCCGGTACAAAGAAATCGGGATCGCGTCCTGGTACGGGAAGGAATACCACGGCCGGAACACCTCGAACGGCGAGGTTTACAACATGTATGCCCTGACCGCCGCCCACCCTACCCTTCCCTTTCATACTCTCGTCCGGGTGACGAATCTGGAAAACGGGAAAGGGGTGGAGGTGCGCATCAACGACCGCGGCCCCTTCGTCGAGGGACGAGTCATCGATCTTTCCTACACGGGAGCCCAGACGATTGAAATGCTCGGGAAAGGGACGGCAAGGGTGGCCGTGGAGGCGACACTGCCCGCAGATGGGAAGGGTTCTCCCCTCGAGGGGACTTTCGCCATCCAGGTCGGGGCATTTGCCGAAAAGGAAAACGCGGAGCGTTTTCAAAGGGAGCTGGAAAGGAGATTTTTTCGGGTTCGCACGGTTCTCTGGGAAAGCAATCAGAGGCGCATCCACCGCGTGCGCCTTGGCGCCTTCCGATCCGAGGTAGAAGCACGCAGTTACTTGGAGATATTGAAAAGGGATAATATCTCCGGCAGGGTCGTGCGCGAGGACTGACATCTTCGTGGGAATCCGTTGTTGCATACGTTGCGTGAATTTGCACAGTCTCCACATAGCCGAGGCAAGCGATGAAAAAATGAACCAAATCGGGGCGCAGATGGAAACAGAAGAAAACGAGGCTTCAAAATCTCTCGATGAACTTGCCCCTGGCAAACAGAGATCTTCCTCCACCATCCATACTATTCTTGTTTCCAGAAAAACATGCCACGGGCATCCTTTTCCGCAAAACTACAATTGTAAAGGACGTCCCCATTTTTTCAAACAAACCCAAGATCTTCTGCTGACATTCCCTTGACACAAAATTCCCTTTTTTGTATATTCAACCCACCCCAATGTGAGTTATTATCATTTGGAGAATTTGGCGGATTGTTGGGGGCAGCCCTTCAGGAGGGAGAGTCATGGTTCGAGTCGCCTTAGTAAAAGGGAATGACCGAAAGTCGAATATTCGCAGAGCTCTGGAATCGATCGGTGAGGACATCAATCTCAACGGGCGACGTCCGGTAATCAAGGTCAACTTTGTGTCCACCTACAAACCTCTGAGCGCCACTCACCCGGACGCAGTGAGGCCGATCGTGGAATTTCTCATGAATCGCGGAGAAAAGAACATTGCCATAGCCGAGGGGGCAGCCTTCGGAAACACGGCCAGAGGATTTCGGGATTATGGTTATGAAGCGATGGCCAAAGAGTACAACCTCGAGCTGATCGACTTGAATAATCCGGATTCGTGGAAAGTTGTTTTTGTCATTCACCCGGACCTGAAACCCCACCCTGTTAAATTGGCTCCAACCATGGTGGATCCGAATCATTACATCATCTCGGTCACAAGGCCAAAAAGCCATCTCCAGGTTGGCGTTACCTTAACGGCAAAAAATGTGATCATGGGCTCCATTATGATCATGGACAAGGCCCGGATGCACCCCAGTGAGGCAGGCAACCGAGTGCTTGATTATAATCTTTTTACGGTCATGCAGCATTTGCACATCGACCTCGGAGTCATCGACGGCTTTGAAGGAATGGAGGGCAACGGTCCCGTACTCGGCGAGCCCGTGGATCATCGGGTGGCGGCCGCGGGGACGGATTATTTGGCCGTCGACCGGGTGGGCACGGAAATCATGGGGGCGGATTTCGATAACATCCGCTACCTCAATTATCTTTGGGACTTGGGTTTTGGAGAGGGTGATTTGGATAAGATCCGGATAATGGGCGATACCCTCGAGAGTTGTCGCAAGGAATATAAGATGGCTCCCCGTTTCCTCAAAATGCGGCGGCAGGAAAAAAAGGAACTATACCAAAACCTGGCGATGGATATATAGGCGAGAATGAGGTGGTGTATGACCAACAGGTCTCAACAATCAACAAGGAGAAGAGGAGCACCAATTATCCTTGTCAGATGTGTAGACCTGCCCCTTCTGTCCCTCTCCTCTTCTTGGACGCCTCCCTCGGAGCCATCCGCTGGCGAATCACATCAGTAGAAGGGGGACGCCCTTAAATAATTCAGTAACGTGGAGCCTGAGAATCCAAACTTTTTGCTGTGTCTGAACCTCGGAAATGTGAAGGAATCATTGAAGCCTAAAACGCGGGACCGGCCCTGCTTTTTAACGGCTCGCGAATTCTGAAAAGGCCAAATCGGTTTTCTCGGCTGCTTGAAAGATTAAATGATAGGTGGCCTTGGCTCCGGCAGGGTCCAGTCCTGCCCAGTCCGTGGCGACGCCTCGGAGGGCCGAGACTTTTCCCTCCAACCCTTCGATTGCCAAAGCTTCCTGACTCGCCTTTTCAAGGAGTGATGCGGCGAGATCCGGCTGAGTTCCAACCTTCTGCCTTGCCATCTGGCGCAGGGCTTTCACTCGGGCCTCCTTCGAATCGATCTGTCCCAAGATCTCTTGGGCCTTTCCCGCATCCACGTAGGACCAAGCAAGGGCGATTTCGGCCAGGAGCCTGGAACTCTTGCTCTCCTGGGCGAGCTGAAGATATTTTTCCAGTAATTTCAAGTCTTTTTCGATTGATTCTTTATAAATCAGTTTACCCAAATCCAAAAGGGATTTTGCCCGCTGGTAAGGAGAGCCCGGGGCGTCCGCCGCTTTTCGGAGGACCTCTTTCCCTTTTGCTTTGTTGACGAGCTGCCACTCCCGGGCAATTTGAACCATCCTTTGTCCCCTCAGGGAGGGATCCGGGATTTTTTCCGCGGCCTTCAAGGTTTTTTCAAAGGCCCCCTCCGCCTCTTTGCGGTTCCACTTCCGGAGTTGGATGCCTGTCTGCAGGAGGCCGTATGAAAGCGCTTCGGCCATTTCGGGCGGAATCGTTTCCGCGGCCTTCAGCGCCTTGCTTTCCTCCACCTGCGCCCAGTCGCCGATCAACGCCGATAGAAGAAAAACTCGGTCCCGGCTGTCCGCGATTTTCCCGATCTCCCGGTATGCTCCTTCGAAGAAAGGAACAGCCTCGGTCTCTTCCCGCTTTGCCGCTTCCCTGCCCCTTCCCCATTGGGAAAGCGCCGCCTGGATGGCCTGATCCGTTCCGTTCCCTTTGATCGGCCCCTTGACGACCCTTTCGGCCGCCTTTTGATAGATTGCTGTCCGCGCGGAGCTTTCGGAGATTTCTTTCGCTATTCTCAACACCCCGCTCAAGGAGGCGGCGGATTCTTCTTTGAAAAGGGCGCTTCCCGCCTCCCGCAGAAGCAGGTCTTTGCTTTCGCGGTCGGAAACCGCCTCGGCCATGGCAAGGGTTTTGTCCACATTCAGGAGCGACGTCCCCGTCAGGATCTGGATCAGGATTTTTTCCCTTGAGCCCCCTTCAGGAAGGGCTACCGCAAGCCCCCAGGCCTTTTCCAGAGCTTCAAGTCCCTGGTTGGGCCGTTCTTTTTTCACGGCGACCCCAAGCTCTTTATAAGCCTGCACCTTCTCGATCGAGAAGCTTGCGGGAATGGATTCGGCCGTTTCTCTTGCTTTTCCGAAGTCGCTCTTCGCCCACAGCTTCACCTCTTCAACCGCCTGGCGGGCGCGCCGAACCGCCGGATCTATGTTTTCAAGGACGGCTTGAGCCTTTCCCTTGTCTGAACTCTTCCAAGCCGCAGCCAAGGCTTCGATCGCTTCCGCCTTCAGGGAGGGAGAGAAAATTTCCTTGGAAGCCATCAGGGCTTCATCATAGATTGCCGCTTCCCGGTTTTTATCGATTCTTCCCCAACTCCGGCCTAAATCGGCGAGAAACAAAACTCGGGTGTAGGGATCAGGGAGGTTCGCTCCGGCCTTCATGGCATCCTGAAAAAGGGAGGCGGTTTGGGCTAAATCCCGGGGCAATTTTTCATTGAGAACCTTCAAAACAGCGCGCGATCGAAGAAACTCGCTGGGGATATGAGCGGCGGCTCTTAGGGCCTCATCCAAACCCCCGGTCGCCATGGTATCAACCAGGCGGGCCTCCACCTCGGAGCGCAAAATAGGGTCTTGGATTCGAGGTAGGTATCGTTTCGCCTGCTCGGGGGTCTGACCCGCCATCTTCAAAAGAGTCTGCATCATCGCCTTCTGCGCCTGAAAGGCGTCTTGGATCCGGTCCGCCTCTCCTATCGCCCTTTGCAAGGCGGCTGCCGCCTTTTCCGGAGGTATGTTCCCAACCCCCCCAATCCGGATCAGCGCAAAAGCCCGAACTTCAGCCTGGTCCGCAGGAATTTCCTGGGCGAAGCGCTCGGCCTGTTCCCAGTCGCGCGGAGCCCAGGCGAAAACCAGCTCCTGAAGCGCGAACCCATGCAGCAAAGGATCTTTCCATTCCTTCATTTTGGTCCGAACTTTATCCGCCCACTCCCCTTTTTCCTGGGGGAAACAGCCGGCGGCAGCCGCGGAAATTCGCGCGAAGGCCTGGATCTTCAAGGGGGCGGGAGATATTGTTTCCATGAGCTTCCACGCCTCCCGCAGCAGGCCTCCCGCTTTTTCCTTTTCCTTGAGCCCCGAGGCGAGCCCGGCAAGGAAAACGGATTTCAAAAACGGGTCCTGAATGGCGCGGCCCGTTTCCAGGGCCTTGGTTTCGTCGATTATCGCCCAGGCCTCGGCGATGGCTTTCAGCTCAATGTCCCGGACATCCTCGTTCGGTATTCCGTAGGCCTCCCGGGTGGCCGTTTCCAGGGCCTCTCTGCCCTTCTTTGGGTTGGCCTGCCACCATTCCTCCGCGATGGCGCGGAGCGCCCAGGTCCTTCCTTCGATAGCCCTGAGATCGTCCCGAAGATCCAGGACCGCATCAAAATTCACTTTTTGTCTGGCCGCCTCAACCGGATTCGGCCACTGCTCCACAACTTTCTTGAGCGGGCCGATCTGCCGCCCTTCTTCCCTAGCTTTCAGCGCCATTCGCCAGGCGAGCTGAAAAGCCTTTTCTCCGCCGGGACCGTCGATCCGGGCCCAATCTCCAGCGACTTGCGCCAGAAGAATGGATTCAGAAAACCGGTCCTCGACTTTCGCCGTCAGTTTTGCCGCCACCGTCCGGGCTTGATCCAAACGTTCCTGGGGGGCCGATTTGGGCGTTGTCTCCTTCGCATCCTGCGAGCAGGCGCTCAGGGAAAAACTTCCGCAAAGCAAAGCCGCAAAAAGGATCTTTATACCGATTCGACTCAGTTTCCGATATCCGATGCCCACGAAAACCAGGACGAGCACCAGCAGGATCCCGGAAACGCCGATGAGCCATCTCCGTTCCGATTCGGCCCGGGCCTCGAAAGCTTGGCCATAAACCTTCTGAAGGCCGCTGCGCAGAACCGTCGCCCCCTTGGCAAACTGGGATACCGAACCGCCCGCTTCCGGCTTCAGCCGGGAAAAGGACTCTCCGGTTTCGGCCGCCTTCCGCCGCCAGGAGGCGGGCGCGCCTCCCTCCGGATCCGCCTCCGCAGCCATGCGGTTCAACTGCGTCAGACGGCTTTCCGTATAGAAAGTTTCCTCGGTCAGGGTTTTCACGCCGGGACAGGGGTTCAATCGGGCCTGGTACACGTGCCGGTCTTCGATGCCGGCGGCCCCATAAAAATCAGAAGAGCCGTTGAAGGAAAACCTCTGCGAATGGCACTCGAGGCAAAGCCCCGCAGTCTTGGCCACGGCAGAAGGGGCGGTCACACCGCAAACCAGGAAAAGAATGCCCAGCAACAGGGTTACGGGCCAAAATTTCATGCGCTTTTGCCTCTGCGAAAGGGATTCAGGTTTTTGAAACCCTCCCAGAACATCTGCCGCTTCAGGTGATGGATCCCCCGGGTGGGGCTGATGTGTTTGGGACAGACGTCGGTGCAGTTGAACTCCATGTGACACCGGTAAATGCCGTTTTCCCCGGCGATTCTGCTCAGACGATCTCCGTCCGCATCCCGGGAGTCGGCGATCAGACAGAAGGCGCGGTTCAAATTCATCGGGCCGAGGTAATCGGGATCCCAGTGCATCATCGTGCAGGAGGAAATGCAGGACCCGCAGGCGATGCACTCGGTGTTCAGGGCGATGGTCCGTCGTTCCTTGGAGTCCGGGCGGATGACCGCCGGTTCGGGGTTATCCGATTTGGGAACGAAGTACGGCTCCATTTTCCGCAATTTCCGGATCAACCCTTTCAGGTCGACCGTCAGGTCTTTCACGACGGGAATATGCCGCAGGGGCGCCACGGTAATCGTTCCGGGGGGCATCTCTCGGAGCATGGTCTTGCAGGCCAGGCCTTCTTTGCCGTTGACAACCACGGCGCAGGAGCCGCACATGGCCAGACGGCAGGAATAGCGGAACGAAAGGGTTTTATCCTGGGTCTGCTGGATTTGAAAAAGGCCGTCCATGACCGTGACCTTATCCGAATCCCCCAGATCCACCTGAAACTCCTGCCAGGATGGCTCTTTGTCCTTCTTGGGATCGAACCGAAAAACTTTGAACGAATAAACCATGAAAACCCCTCTTAATGATTGTCAGTGTTTAGTGTCAGTAACCTTATTGTTTTTTCCCTGACACTGACACTTTACACCATTCTTTGCTCATCCCCCGAACGGCAAATAGCTCCACACAAAAAACAATCCGAAGATCGCCAGAAGAAGCGCAACGATAAAGAGGGTCTTTTGAGTCGCAACATTAGCCCCTAAATCGATGAGGAACACCCGGATCCCCAGACAAGCGTGAAAGGCGACCACCGCCAGTAAGAGGAACTGGATCGGCCGGCGGTAGGGGAGAAAGAAATGCAAAGTCAGAAAAACCAGGATGAGGATGGCCGAAACCCTTTGCAGCAGCCAGGCCCACATGCCCGGAAGGGTGTTTTTCCATACTTTCCCATCCCTGATGTCCCGCTTCAGCGTATATTCCGTCCCGTTCGGCATGATCGGTCTCCTAATTTTTCACCACAGAGGGCACAGAGTTCACAGAGATAAATTTATCGAAATAAGAATTTGAAATTCTAATTTGATGACTTGGCAAAAAACCTTAAAATTCTCTTTGCCGTCCTTCCGGCGGAAGCCGGAATCCAGCCCCGTTCGGAGCGGGATTTAAAGGCTCATCAATACTCTGGACTCCGGTTTCCACCGGAGTGACGACTTTTTACGAACCCATCAGAATTGCGGCTTAGCGCAATATTTTTTGATTCTGGCCATTTGAATTTCTCTGTGTTCTCTGTGCCCTCTGTGGTGAAAATTGTCATTCGAATTTAATATCTTCCGGCTTCAACCGGCTGAATTCCACGGGCCGCTCGTAGATCTTGTTTTCCCCGTTGACCCGTTTGATGAAGATGTTCCTTAAGAATTCTTTGTTGTTCTTCTTGGGAAAGTCGCTGCGATAGTGCGCCCCCCGGGATTCCCGGCGCTGCAGGGCGGACAAACCGACGATCTCCGATACGTCCAGAAGGTTCCGCATGTTTAGCCAGTCGTTCCAGGGGATGTTGTAGGCCCGCGGCTCGGCCGGGATCCCTGCGGTCTTCAGCAGCTTGTCCTTCAACTCCCCAAGGAACCTTAGGCCTTCCTGCAGCCCTTTTTCATCGCGGATGATGCCGATCTTTTCCCAGTTGCTGAGCCGCATGGCCGTGCGCAGGGGGTAAAGGTCCTCCCCGTCCCTTCCGAGGGGGGTTTCCACTTCGCGGATGATCTCTTCCACCTGCTTTTCATCGTAAGGGGCCAATTCCCGGCCGATGACATCGTTCGCCATGGAATCTCCGGCAATCCCTCCGTAGACGGTCGAGTCCGCGATCCCGTTTCCGCCCAGACGGTTGGCGCCATGGATGCCTCCGGCATCCTCTCCGGCCGCATACAGGCCGTCGATATCCGTGCGGCCGAGGGGGTCGATCTGGGCCCCGCCCATGAAAAAATGGCCGGTGGGGGAAACTTCGACCCGGCTTCCGGCAAGGTCATATCCCCAGTCCTTGCAGCGCTCCACCATACCGGGGAAGCTCTTCCGCACGAAATCCGGCCCCATGACCGAAGCATCGATGTATACGCCCCCGTTGGGCGTGCCGCGCCCGGCAATGATCTCCATGAAGCTGCTACGCGAGACCACATCGCGGGTAGCCCGTTCCTTCACCTCCGGCGCGTACCGCTCCATGAAACGCTCTCCCAGGACATTTAAGAGATGGGCCCCGGCCCCGCGCAGCCCCTCTTCGAGAAGGGTGCCGGAAGCGCTGGATCCCGGAACGATCAAACCGGTGGGATGGAACTGGACCATTTCCATATCCACCATTTCCGCCCCCGCCCGGTACAGGAGCGAGATCCCATCCGCCGCCTTGTCCAAGGAAGGCGCAAAGAGCTTGTACATGGTCGGGCCTCCTCCCGTGCAGACCACGGTCGTGCGGGCATGGGCGATCACATAGTCGCCCGTTCCCATGTCGAGAAGGAGGGCGCCCACGATCCGGGTTCGGGATTTGTCCCAGAGAAGCTCTAAGGCCCGGTGCTCTTCTACGTATTCGATGTCCCGCCGAAATACCTGCTCCGCTAAGCGGGAGATGATTTCGATCCCGGTCAGATCCCCTTTGTGAACGGTGCGGTCGAAGCTCTGCCCGGCAAAGGGCTTCTGGTGGATGGTTCCGTCCGGGTTGCGGTCAAAGAAGCAGCCGTATTTCGTTTCCATCTCCTTGATCCGCTCCGTGGCCACGGTCACAAGTTTCCACGCCAGCTCCTGGTTGTTG
>Ga0105107_10003107_pt1 | contig 11005 bp, 9 predicted proteins | sample PPLLaktember2015_6_FD_79335 | JGI IMG/M metagenome (GOLD analysis project Ga0105107, IMG submission 79335) | Freshwater sediment microbial communities from Prairie Pothole Lake near Jamestown, North Dakota, USA - PPLs Lake P8 Core (1) Depth... | ecosystem: Environmental > Aquatic > Freshwater >... | reverse complement strand
GAGCGTAGAACCCGTCGGAGCTTGACACCGTGGACGAGCCCTGGTCACGCACGAAGTGGGTGATCTCGACGCCCTCGACTCGGGGCATGAGGTCGATCCCGTCCTCGCTGGCGCTGGCGAGCGGTGCGGCGGCGGCAAAACCGATGGCGGTCAGCAGAATGGCAAATTTCTTCATGGTCGTACTCCTTTTCCCAGGTTGGTGGATCTCAGCAGTCCTTCTGTCCGGAACCATTTCCAGCGAAGTGCTGATGGAGCACATCGTCGCGCTTTCCGTGGCGAGAATCCGTGAACGGAGACGGTCGGAATCTGTGAACCATGCACGCGGGCTGCCGAACGGACCGGGGCGGCTCCGCCAGACGGCCTAGTCTCCGGATCAAGCGCGGCCGCGCGTCTGCGCGCACGCGATCAACCGCAATGTGGAGTCTCTGAGGCTCCGCCTTCGCGCGGGCCTGCACACCGGCGAGGTCGAAATGGCGGGCGAGAAGTCGGGGGGGAATCGCCGGGCACGCCCGGGGCGCGTGGCGCTCAGGCCCCCGCCGCGAGGCCGTTCGCTGCCGGTCGCGCGGGCGCCGCGCTAGTGGCGTGCCGTGACTGCGTAATCGCCGGGCGCAAGCGCGCCTGCGCGACACAGCCGGTTGAGCAGTTGATGGGCGGCGATGAACTTCGCGGCGCCCCCGAGCCAGGCGTCGAATCCGCGGTCGAGGAACGGGTCGGGGCCGCCGTGGACGAAGGTCACGACCGAGCGGCCAGCCTGCAGGCCGAGCTCGGTCGCGGCAGAGAAGATACGCCTCGCGGGGAACGTTTCCCGCACCAGGCGCTCAAGCTCGCGTGTCTCGATGATCCTCATGGCGCACCTCCTTCGTCGCCGCACCGCGACGTGGTACGGCCCGGGGCCGTAGGGACAGACTAGGCGAGCGCGCCGGGTCGTTTCTGCGAACTAAGGCGGACGCGCGAAGTGAGAAATTCACACCCACCAATGGAGAACGCCGGGCGGCTGCACGCAGCCTTCCGGCAACCCGCGGCGCGCCGCGCCGCGGGGCCTTGCCTAGTCCTAGTAGTTGTAGCCGTCGACCTGCTTGTACTTGTCGAACTGCGCGTTCACCGTGTTGCCGCTCGTCTGGATCGACGTCGCGCTGCCACTGCGAGCCGGATCCTTCCAGTATGAGTCGTCGAACGCCCAGTTGTTGTCGGCGAGGACGGCGCCCGATTGCGCGGCGATGACGGCGGCGGCGATGATGAGAGTGCGCTTCAGCATTTTCAGTCTCCTTTACGCTCAAGAGGTTTCGGTCGGGGTGTTCGAAGGACGCTCGGTGCATCCAACGCGTCCATCTGTCGGACAGATACGGCGGACCTTACGATCCGGTTGCACGCCCGGCGGTCGATTCGTTGAATTCGTCACGTGCGGGCGGCATGCCCGCGGCGATGAGAAGGTACGCTCAGCGCGCGGCGTCGCCTAGGTAGGCGCAGCCGCGGTAGACGCCCGGCTGAGCGTCGGCGCGCCAGGCGAAGGTGACCTCGGTCCGGTAGGGGAGGAGTGCGTTCGCGAGCGGATCTTCGCAGCGCGCCTTGATCAGAACGACATGGATGCGCGCGGCTTCGGTCTCGCTCTTGAATTCGAAGCCGTCGCCGCGCTTCTGCAGGCCGAGGGGCGGAAACGATGCCGGCGCGCGGTCGCCGACGCGCTGGAACGCGAGGCGCGTATCGTCGAACACCATGGACCATGACGGATTGTGTCCGCCGGCCTTCGCGACGACGCGGCGCAGATCCTCGGAGCAGCCGAGCCCGCCGGTCTGGACGCGCAACACGGCGTCCAGCTGGAAGGCGTCGCCTTCGCGCCGGCCCGCGACCTCGACGAACATACTGCGCACGCGCCCGGCGGCGAGCGCGGCGAAGTGCTTGCGCAGCTCGCGCGCCGCGTCCGAGTCCATCAGCTCCAGCTTCTTGCCCGAGCCGCACGGCACGATCCAGCTGAGCCCGCTCCGGCCCTCGGCGTAGATGCCGCGCACCGGCGGGTCCGCGGCCGCGGCCGCGGTCGACACGAGCGCGGCGAGCGCCGCCCCGATGAGGCGCGCGCTCATCGCTGCGCGCGGTCCTGCTCGTTGCGTGCCTTGATCATGTCCCGGGCCCGCTCCCAGTCCGCGTCCGACCAGTCGCGCAGGTCGAAGAATCCGCCGCTGCCGGCCAGGTAGGCCGCGCCGTCGAGCGCGATCGTCTGACCGGTGAGCCAGTCGCAGCCGTCCGCGACCAGGAACGTCGCCAGGTTGCGGATCTCTTCCATACGGCCGATGCGGCCCATCGGATTCTTCGCCGCGCCGCGCTGCTCGACGGTCTGGCCTGGATTGAGGCGCGCGCCCATGCCTTCGGTAGGGAAGGGGCCGGGCGCGATGGCGTTCAAGCGGATCCCGTGTTTCGCCCATTCGACGGCGAGCGACTGGGTCATCACGTGCAGGCCGGCTTTGGACATCGCGGAGGGCACGACGTACGGCGAGCCGGTCCAGACCCAGGTCACGAGGATCGAAACGACGCTGCCGCGCCGCCCGCCCGCGATCCAGCGCTTGCCCACGGCCTGGGTCACGTAGAAGGTCCCGTGCAGCACGATGTTCGCGATCGCGTCGAAGCCGCGTGGCGACAGATCCTCGGTGCGGCTGATGAAGTTGCCGGCGGCGTTATTGACGAGCGCGTCGAGCGGGCCGCCGTCGTCCCAGATCGCCTGGGCCATCGCGTCGACCGCGGCCGCATCGCGGATGTCCACCGCGTGAGTCCGCACGGTGCCGCCGTGCCGTGCCATGAGATCCGCCGCAGTCTCGTCGAGCACGGGTTTCCGCCGCCCGCAGATGTAGACCACTGCGCCCAGGCTCAGGTACTGCGCTGTCATTTCACGCCCGAGCCCGGTGCCGCCGCCGGTCACGAGGATGCGCTTGCCTTTCAGCAGGTCTGGCCGGAACATCTGCGGGTTCTCCAACGCGCGTTCCCGGCCATTCTAAGGTCATCCATGCCCCTGCCTGCGCCCGCCGTGCCCGGCCAACCGCTCGCGGACGTCGACACGCCCGCGCTCCTGCTCGACCTCGAGGCGTTCGAGCGCAACTTGCAGACCATGACCGACGCGGTGCGCCCGTTCGGGGTGCGCCTGCGCCCGCATGCGAAGTCGCACAAGTGCGCCGAGATCGCTAGACGCCAGATCGCGGCTGGCGCGGTCGGCGTGTGCGTGCAGAAAACGTCCGAGGCCGAGGCGCTCGTCGCCGGCGGCGTGCAGGACGTGCTGATCGCGAACGAGGTGGTCGGCCGCGGCAAGCTCGCGCGGCTCGCGCAGCTCGGCAAGTTCGCGCAGATCGGCGTGTGCGTGGACGACGCGGGCGTCGTCGCCGACCTCGACGCGGCGGCGCGCGCGGCGGGATCCCGGCTCGACGTCTATGTCGAAGTGAACGTGGGCGCCAACCGCTGCGGCGTCGAGCCCGGCGCGCCGGCGTTGCGGCTCGCGCAGATCGTGAGCGGTTCCGCCAACCTGCGGCTCGCCGGGCTCCAGGCCTATCACGGTGCCGCGCAGCACCTGCGCACCATCGGGGAGCGGAGGGATGCGATCGCACAGGCGGTGGAGAAGGCAGGGGGCACGCGCCGGCTGATCGAGGACGAGGGTCTCGCGTGCGACATCGTCACCGGGGCCGGCACCGGCACCTTCATCTACGAAGGGACGAGCGGCGTCTACGACGAGCTGCAGCCGGGCTCGTACGTCTTCATGGACGCCGATTACAACCGCAACAGCTGGGACGGGTTTCCGCGCTTCGAGCAGAGTCTCTTCATCTGGTCGACCGCAATGAGCGCGCCGACGCCCGAGCGCGTCGTGCTCGATGCCGGGCTCAAGGCGCACAGCTTCGACTCCGGGATGCCGCAGGTGGTCGGTTGGCCCGGCGTCGAGTACGCGCGTCCGTCCGATGAGCATGGTGTTCTCAAGGTGGCGACGGGTGCGCGCGCCCCACGCCTCGGCGAGAAGCTCCGGCTCGTGCCGGGCCACTGCGACCCGACGGTCAACCTCTACGATTGGCTGGTCTGCTATCGCGGCGAGCGGGTGGAAGCCGTGTGGCCAGTGACCGCGCGCGGCGCGTTCTACTGAACGCGACGCGCCAGCGCGCCCCTTTTTCGCAGTCCCCGAAGGTCCGTTGTCGATCCGGGCCTCCCCCGAACGACCAGTTGGCGTGAGCAACCGAACCGGAATGCGCCGCCATGCCCCTGCTTGTGACCCTGACTTGCTCGGCCGTCGATCGGCCGCGCCGATCCGATCCGCGGTGCGCCCGATTGTTCACCGGCGCGAATGGGTCAGTTAATGAAGTCTTAGTCTTTCCGGGCGGATCAATCGGCTAAAGTGGGCCGGTCCGCAAATCCGTCAGTCATTTGCAGACGCCGGCCGTCGAAAATCACCGGCAACCCGAAAAGGATCCCGTCGATGAGTGCCTTCGCCTTCGGTCAGGAGTTGCGTGCCGCCGCGCTGGCGCTCGCCGCGGCCGCCGCGCTCGCCGGCTGCGGCGACGGGCGCGGCGACGCCAAGGCGCAGGCCGGCCCGCCGCCCGCGCCGCCGGTAAGCGTCGCCGCGGCCATCGAGAAGGACGTGATCGAGTCCGACGAGTTCGCGGGTCGGGTGGAGGCGGTCGAGCAGGTCGAGGTGCGCGCGCGCATCAACGGCTACCTCCAGTCGGTGCACTTCAAGCCCGGTGTCGACGTCAAGAAGGGCGACCTGCTGTTCACGATCGATCCGCGCCCCTTTGAAGCGCAGGTCGCGGCCGCCGAGAGCCAGGTCGTGGGCGCGCGCTCGCAGCTCGACCTCGCGCGCATCGAGCTCAAGCGGAACGAGGAGATGTGGGCCGACCGCGCGACCTCGAAGCGCGAGTTCGACGACGCGGTCACCCGCGTGCGCACGCTCGAGTCGCAGCTCAAGGCGCACGAGTCGGCGCTCGTCACCGCGCGGCTCAACCTCTCGTACACGCGCATCACCGCGCCCATCTCCGGCCGCGTGAGCAAGGCCGAGATCACCGCCGGCAACCTGGTGCAGGGCGAGATGCCGCCGTCGCCGCTGCTGACCACCGTCGTCTCGATCAACCCGGTCTACGTCTCGTTCCAGGCCGACGAGAGCGCGTACCTGAAGTACATCGCCGGAGCGAAGTCGGCCGCGCTGGCGATTGCGGTCGGCCTTGCCGACGAGGAGGGCTTCCCGCACGCGGGCAAGCTCGAGTTCGTCGACAACCGCATCGACCCGACGAGCGGCACGGTGCGGATGCGCGCGACGGTGGACAACAAGGGCGGGCGGTTCACGCCGGGCCTCTTCGCGCGCGTGAAGCTCGGCGACTCCGCGCGGCCGCGCAAGGCGGTGGTGGTCGCCGACCGGGCGATCGGCACCGACCAGAGCAAGCGCTACGTGCTGGTGATTGACGCCGAGAACAAGGCCGTCTATCGCGAGGTGAAGATCGGCCGGCTCGTGGACGGGCTGCGCGTGATCGACTCGGGCCTCAAGCCCGGCGAGGTGATCGTGGTGAACGGGCTCCAGCGCGTGCGCCCGGGCGCGCCCGTCGCGCCGCAGACCGTGCCGATGGAAGCGGCGGCGCCGAACGGGCGCAACGGCGCCGCGAGCAAGAAGAGCTGACGCAATGAACCTCTCGCGCTTCTTCATCGACCGCCCGATCTTCGCGGGCGTGCTGTCGATCATGCTGTTCCTCGCCGGGCTGATCTCGATCTGGGTGCTGCCGGTTTCGGAGTACCCGGACGTCGTGCCGCCGTCGGTCGTCGTCCGCGCCGTCTACCCCGGCGCGAACCCGAAGGTCATCGCCGAGACGGTCGCGGCGCCCCTCGAGGAGCAGATCAACGGCGTCGAGAACCTGCTCTACATGGAGTCGCAGGCCACCACCGACGGCGTATTGCAGCTCACGGTGACCTTCAAGATCGGCACCGACGTCGACCTCGCCGAGACGCAGGTGCAGAACCGCGTGCAGCGCGCGCTGCCGCGGCTGCCGGAGGAGGTGCGCCAGATCGGCGTGGTCACGCAGAAGAGCTCACCCGACTTCGCGCTGGTCGTGCACATCCTGTCGCCCGACGAGCGCTACGACGAGCTGTATCTGCGCAACTACGCGGTCCTCAATGTCAAGGACAACCTGCAGCGCATCCCCGGCATGGGCCAGGTGCTGGTGTTCGGCGCCGGCGACTACGCGATGCGCGTGTGGATCGACCCGCAGAAGCTCGCGAGCCGCAACCTGACGGCGGCCGACGTCGTGGGCGCGCTGCGCGAGCAGAACAAGCAGGTCGCCGCCGGCGTCGTCGGCGCGCCCCCCGCGACCCGGCACACCGACTTCCAGCTCTCGGTCAACGCGCAGGGGCGCCTGGCGACCGAGGAGGAGTTCCGCAACGTCATCGTCGCCACCTCGGCCGACGGCGGCGTGCTGCGCCTGAAGGACGTCGCGCGGGTCGAGCTCGGCGCGGGCGAGTACGCGCTGCGCTCGCTCCTCAACAACAAGCCCGCGGTAGCGATCGCGATCTTCCAGGCGCCGAAGTCGAACGCGATCGCGCTGTCGAACGAGGTGCGGCGCGCGATGGAGGAGATGAAGAAGGACTTCCCCGCGGGCGTCGACTACGCCATCGTCTACGACCCGACCCGCTTCGTGCTGCAGTCGATCAATGCGGTGATCCGGACGCTCCTCGAGGCGACGCTGCTCGTGGTGCTGGTGGTGATCGTGTTTCTGCAGACCTGGCGCGCCTCGATCATCCCGCTGGTGGCCGTGCCGGTGTCGATCGTGGGCACGTTTGCCTTCATGCTGCTCCTGGGCTTCTCGATCAACACCCTGACGCTCTTCGGGCTCGTGCTCGCGATCGGCATCGTGGTCGACGATGCGATCGTGGTGGTAGAGAACGTCGAGCGTAACCTCGAGCTGGGGTTCGACTCCAAGGAGGCGACCTACCGCGCGATGCGCGAGGTGAGCGGGCCAATCATCGCCATCGCGCTCACGCTGTGCGCGGTGTTCATTCCGATCGCGTTCGTGAGCGGCCTCACGGGCCAGTTCTATCAGCAGTTCTCGCTCACCATCGCGATCTCGACGGTGATCTCGGCGTTCAACTCGCTCACGCTGTCCCCGGCGCTCGCCGCGCTGCTGCTGCGCTCGCACGACGCGCCAAAGGACCGGCTCACGCGCTGGATGGACCGCTCGTTCGGCTGGTTCTTCACGCGCTTCAACCGGTTCTTCAACCGCTCGGCGGCGAAGTACCAGAGCACGGTGGCGCGCGTGCTGAACCGCAAGGCGCTCGCCTTCGGCGTCTACCTCGTGCTGCTCGGCGTGACGTACGTCGGCTTCCAGATCGTGCCGTCCGGCTTCGTCCCCGGCCAGGACAAGCAGTACCTCGTCGGGTTCGCGCAGCTTCCCGACGGCGCCTCGCTCGACCGCACCGAGGAGGTGCTCCGGCACATGTCCGACATCGCGATGAAGACGCCCGGGATCAAGGACGCGGTCGCGTTCCCCGGACTGTCGATCGCCGGCTTCACGAACGCGCCCAACTCCGGCATCGTGTTCTTCGGCCTCGACGCGTTCGAGAAGCGGCGCTCGCCGGAGCTCTCGGGCGGCGCGATCGCCGGCGCGATCAACCAGCAGCTCGGCGCCATCCAGGACGCGTTCATCGCCGTGTTTCCGCCGCCGCCCGTGAACGGCATCGGCACGATCGGCGGCTTCAAGCTGCAGATCGAGGACCGCGCCGGCCTGGGCGACCAGGCGCTCTACGACGCGATGAAGGCGATGCAGATGCGCACGTTCCAGACGCCGGAGCTCGCGCCGAGCTTCTCGAGCTTCCAGATCAACGTGCCGCAGCTCTACGCCGACGTCGACCGCGCGAAGGCGAAGCGGATGGGCGTCGCGCTCACCGACGTGTTCGACACGATGCAGATCAACCTCGGGTCGCTCTACGTCAACGACTTCAACCGCTTCGGGCGCACCTACCGCGTGGTCGTCCAGGCCGACGCGCCCTACCGCTCGCGCGCCGAGGACATCGCGCTGCTCAAGACCCGGAACAGCAAGGGCGAGCTGGTGCCGCTCGGCTCGCTGCTGCGCGTCGAGTCGAGCTTCGGGCCCGACCGCGCGATCCGCTACAACGCGTTCCCTTCGGCCGACCTCAACGGCGCCGCCGCGCCGGGCTACAGCTCGGGGCAGGCGCAGGCCGCGATCGAGCGCATCGCGAAGGAGACCCTGCCGCGCGGGATCACGTTCGAGTGGACCGACCTCACCTACCAGGAGATTCTGGCCGGAAACACGGCGATGCTGGTGTTCCCGCTGTGCGTGCTGCTCGTGTTCCTGGTGCTCGCGGCGCAGTACGAGAGCTTCAAGCTGCCGCTCGCGATCATCCTGATCGTGCCGATGTGCCTGCTGTTCGCGATCGCCGGTGTCTACTTCACCGGCGGCGACAACAACATCTTCACGCAGATCGCCCTCTTCGTCCTGATGGGGCTCGCGTGCAAGAACGCGATCCTGATCGTGGAGTTCGCGCGCGAGCTCGAGATGAAGGAGCCGGCCCATGACCCGGTGCGCGCTGCGCTCGAGGCGTGCCGCATGCGGCTGCGGCCGATCCTGATGACCTCGTTCGCATTCATCATGGGCGTGGTGCCGCTCGTGTTCTCGATCGGCGCCGGAGCCGAGATGCGGCACGCGATCGGGATCGCGGTGTTCTGGGGCATGCTCGGCGTGACCTTCTTCGGGCTGTTCCTGACGCCGGTGTTTTACGTGCTGCTGCATCGGAAGTTCGGCAAGCCGGCGGTGAAGCCCGCGCCGGCGGCGGCGTGAGGAGCGGGCGATGAAGCGAATCGTTCTACTCGCCCTAGCGCTGCTTGCCGGCTGCTCGCTCGCGCCCAAGCTCGAGCAGCCCGAGGTCGACGTGCCTGCGCGATACAAGGCGCTCGGCCCCGACGAGCCGCGCGGCGACTGGAAGCCGGCCGAGCCCGCGGACGCATTCCCGCGCGGCGAGTGGTGGAAGGTCTTTAGGGATCCGCAGCTCGACGAGCTGGAGGCGGAGGCCGTTCGCGCCAATCAGACGCTGAAGATCGCGGCGGCGCGGCTCGCGCAGTCGCGCGCGGTGGTCGGGGTCGTGAATGCCGAGCGCTACCCGCGAGTGGATGCCGGATTCGGGCCCTCGCGGATCAAGCAGACCGGCGTGTCGCTCGGGCTGCCGCAGGGCACCGACATCCCGGCGTATACCGTCTGGCGCGGGCAGTTGACGGCGAGCTGGGAGGCCGACCTGTTCGGGCGCATCTCCGACAGCGTCGCCGCCGCGCGCAGCGACGCGGACGCCGCCGCGGCGCTGTACGGCGCGACGATGCTCGCGGTGCAGGCGGACGTCGCGCAGGCGTACTTCGGGCTGCGCCAGACCGACGACGAGCTGCGCGTGTTGCGCGAGACGGTCACCTCGCGCCAGGAGACCCTGCGGCTCGTGCAGCGGCGGTTCGACTCGGGCGACATCAGCGAGCTCGACCTCGCGCAGGCGAAGACCGAGGTCGGACTCGCGCAGACCCAGGTGTTCGGGCTCGAGCGGCAGCGTGCGCAGCTCGAGAATGGGCTCGCGGTGCTGCTCGGCAAGGCGCCGGCGTCGTTCAGCCTGGCGAGCGCGCCGCTGCCGACCGCGCTGCCGTCGATCCCGCCCGGGCTGCCGTCCACGCTCCTCGAGCGCCGTCCCGACGTCGCGGCCGCGAGCCGCACGCTGGCGGCGTCGAACGCGCGCATCGGCGTCGCAAAGGCCGCGTTCTTCCCGGTGCTCCGGATCACCGGGTTCGCCGGCTACGAATCCAACGATCTCTCCGAGCTCTTCCAGTGGTCGAGCCGCACGTGGGCGCTCGGTCCGCTGTTCGGCACCATCCTCTCGATGCCGATCTTCGACGGCGGACGCAACCAGGCGAACCTCGACCGCTCGTACGCGGTGCTCGAGGAGTCGGTCGGCACCTACCGGCAGACGGTGCTCGGCGCCTTCGCGGAGGTCGAGGACAACCTGGTCGCCCTGCGCACGCTTGCGGGCCAGGCGGAGGCGACCCGCGAATCGGTCCAGTCCGCGACGCGCGCGCTCCAGGTTGCCGAATCGCGCTATCGCGCCGGCGCCACGAGCTATCTGCAGGTCGTGGACGGGCAGCGCACGCTGCTCGTCGTGCAGCGGCTCGACGTGCAGATCCGCGGCGCGCGCGCCGCGTCCACGGTCGCGCTCATCCGCGCGCTCGGCGGCGGGTGGGATCCCGCCGGGGACGTGTCCGGGAAGTAGGCGCGCGATGACCCTGCACGAGCTCCTTCACCAGTACGGCTATGCGTTCGTGCTCGCCGCGGTGCTGGTCGAGCAGGTCGGTGTGCCGATCCCCGCCTTCGCGGTACTGGTCGTGGCGGGGGCGTTTGCGGCGAACGGCGCGATCTCCGCGCCGCTCGTCTTCGTGCTCGCGGTGCTTGGCGCGGTCGCGGGCGACCTCCTGTGGTTCCAGCTCGGGCGGCGTTTCGGCGCGCGGGTCCTGCTGGCGCTGTGCGGCCTCAGGTCGTCGCCGGAGCGGTGCGCCGAAGACCGCGACACGCTGTTTGAGCGCTTCGGGCTGAAGTCGTTGCTCGTGACCCGCTTCGTCCCCGGGCTCGCGGCCCTCGCGCCCTCGCTCGCCGGCGTGGCCGGCTACCGGCGGCGCCACTTCGCGGCTTTCGATGCGCTGGGGGCGGTGCTCTGGGCGGGCACCGCGCTCGCGCTCGGCGTGGTCTTCCACCGCGAGATCGATCGCATGCTCGTCCTGATGCAGGCGGCCGGCGCCCAAGCGGCGGCGGTGGTCGGTGCCCTCGCGCTCGCCGTGCTGGCGGTGATCGTCTGGCGTGTGCGCGACCGGCTGGGCCGGCTCGGCCGGTCGCTGCTCGGCGCGCTGCGGGGGCGGTCCTGCGGCTGCGGGTGCTAGCGGACGCCGACCGGCACCGGCTTCGCGACCCGCTCGCCCGGGAAGGCAAGCGCCGAAATGAGGATGAGAGCGGCCAGCCCCGCGAGG
>Ga0105107_10003106_pt1 | contig 11006 bp, 9 predicted proteins | sample PPLLaktember2015_6_FD_79335 | JGI IMG/M metagenome (GOLD analysis project Ga0105107, IMG submission 79335) | Freshwater sediment microbial communities from Prairie Pothole Lake near Jamestown, North Dakota, USA - PPLs Lake P8 Core (1) Depth... | ecosystem: Environmental > Aquatic > Freshwater >... | reverse complement strand
TCGATCAGCTCGACCTTGGTCTCGTCGGGCCCCATCACGAACGCGATCACGTTGCCGCCCGGACGCTGGCCGAGATCGTCCGTCACGGTATACGTCTCGGGCAGCTCCTGCCGCGTGACCATGCGGTAGCCACCGGCGCGTAGACGCGCCACGGCGGCGCGTATGTCGCGCGTCTCGAAGCCGACATGGTTCACCACCGTGCCTTTGGTGCCGCCCGTCGGCGCGCGGCTCGTCAGGAAGACGAGCACGTTCGGGAACGACACGACCTCGGCCGTCGAGCTGCCGATCCTGACGGAAGCGCCGCCGAGCGCGTCGATCCAGAAGCGTTTGTGGGCATCCACGTCCGACGCGTTGATGTGGTGGTGCCCGTAGGCCACCGCGGCGCCGCGCGCGGCGAGGAGCTGGGCGCCCACCGGCGACGCCGCCGAGGCGAGGAGCAGGAATTGCAGGAGTCCGAGTCTCATCGTTCGGTCTTCGGGAGGAGCAGCGGATGCGGGGAATGCCAAATCGGCGGCCGAAGCTTACTCTCCTGAGCATGGATCGGCACTCCGCCCACCGTCTGATGCTCGCCCTGATCGCCGCGACCGCGATGGTCGCGGACGCCGCGCCGGTCGACGCCCAGCGCTTCGGTTACGGTCGGTCGAACACGAGGGTGCGGCCCGGTGACGGGCTTCCGGACGTCGCGTCGGGCTCGTTCACGTATTGCCGTCTCGCATACTACTCGGTGCGACGGGACGGCTCGGGCAACGGGTGGACGACCGACTTCCCGGACGCGGACCGGAATCTGATGGTCCGCCTCCCGCAGCTGACCACGATGAAGGTGTCGCGATGGTCGCACGGGGAAGAGGGGTTCGCCGTCCTGCAGATGGGCGAGCCCGAGATCTACGAGTGTCCGATGCTCATGGCGACCGACGTCGGCGAGCTGGGCTTCAACGCCGACGACGCGGCGATCCTCAGGGATTACCTGCTCAAGGGCGGCTTCTTCTGGGCCGACGACTTCTGGGGGAGCGCCGGCTGGAGCCACTTCTCGACCGAGATCCAGCGCGTGCTTCCCGAGTACCCATTGGTCGAGCTCAACCCCGAGCACCCGCTCTTCAACCAGCTCTACGTCCTCCCCGAGGTCCCGCAGATCCCCTCGGCGAACTCGTGGCGCGGCAGCGGAGGGTCGACGTCGGAGCTCGGACGCGACAGCGAGCACGCCTCCATGTGGGCGATGATGGACGAGTCGGGACGCATCCTCGTGTTGATCACGCACAACACGGACATCTCGGACGGATGGGAGCGCGAGAACTACTCGAGCGACTACTTCTATACGTTCTCGCCCTCGGCCTACGCGGTCGTGGTCAACGTCCTGCTCTGGGTGATGAGCCACTGAGCCATCGGTGACTCGGGCGGCCGTGACCCGTTGTGTCGTCCGTTTCGCGTGGCCTCTGCTGCTCGCCGCATGCGCCTACCCGCGCGAGCCTCGCGAGCGCCCTACGACCGTCGTCGTGTACCCGAGCGGAGCGGACGTGCCGTGCGAGTTCGAGGTGATGAGGCGTATCCAGGCGCGGGCCACCGTACCCTTCCCGCCCCCGTCCAGGGTGGATCAGGAGCGCGAGCGCGACCGGGTCCTCGCGCGCGCGGGCGAGCGCGTCGGCGCTGACGCGGTGGTCGCGGTTCCGGGACGCCAGCTCGGATCCGGAACCATCGGCATCCAGGTCGACACGATGCCCACCACGATGACGATGGAGTTCGAGGGCGAGGCGATCCGCCTCCTCCCCGGGACCTGCCGCAGCGACTAGCGCAGCGCGTTCAGGACTTCCCGTCCGCCGAGGACGAGGAAGAGCGCGAGGATCACGACGAGCAGCGCGTTGGTAACCCAGCGGTTGTGGGGCACCTTCCTCGTCCACGCGACCCGGTTGTTCAGGTACAGCAGCGTAGCCGCCAGGAACGGCACGAAGAGGCTACCGACGATCGTGTAGGTGACGATCACCGCGATCGGCCTTCCCGTGAACGCGAACGGGATCGGCACGAGCGACACCCAGAGGAGCGCGAGGCGGTAGGGCTTGCTCGTCACCTCGACGACCTTCCGGCGCTCTTCGGGAGGCAGCTTCCTCACGATGCCATAGAAGTCGGCGTACAGGTACGGCACGCTCTGCCAGACGCCGAGCAGCGAGGCGAACACCGCGGCCCAGAATCCGATGGAGTAGGCCCACGCGCCGAGCGGACCGAGGATGTCGCCCAGCGTCCGCGCCATCAACGGAACCGCCTGCGCATCGGTGATCTCGACGCCCGGCACGAAGAACGCCTGGTTGGCGATCAGCACGATCGCCATGCCGAACATGGCCGTGAACACATAGGCGATGCCGATGTCGCCGCGCACGTACCGTAGGTAGCGCTCGCCCGAGATGCCTTCCTCGCGCATCCAATAGTTGTAGGAGAGCATCGTGATCGATCCGCCGATGCCGCCGATCAGCGAGAGCACGTACATGCCCCCGCCCTCGGGAACCGCGGGCACGAGCGAGCCGCGCACGACGCCGACCGGATCGCTGAACGTGAGCGCCGCGCAGGCGAGGATGGCGAACGCCATCACGCCCACCAGCGTCTTCACGAGGATCTCGAACTTCTGGTAGCCGCCGAGGAAGACCAGCGCGCAGCCGACGAGGCTGTGGAGAACGGCTCCCCATGCCTGCGGGATGGCGCCTCCGGTCAGGTTGGCCATGCCGAGCCCCGTGGCGTTGGTGAGCGCCGCCGTGACCGCGGCGGTCCACACCAGCAGGAACAGCGCGAAGTACACCGTGACCCACTTCGGCAGATAGGCTGCCCACCCTTCGAGCGCGGTGAGCCCCGTGGCGAGCTGCCAGCGCGCGATCCCCTCGGTGAGCACGAACTTGAAGAACGCGCCGATCAGGAGCGCCCAGAGGAGCACGACGCCGTAGTTGGCGCCGGCGACCGAGGCGGCGACCACGTCGCCCGAGCCGATCCCCGCCGCGGCCACCACGAGCCCCGGCCCCGCGAGCTTGAGCAGGCTCGGCATCGGCTTCGCGCGGACGTCGCCGGCCGTCGTCACGACGCCCTCGGCCGCTTCGGTCACGCGAACGACTCGAGCTGAGCGAGCACGTCGTCGATGTCGCCTTCCGTGTGGTCCGCGTTGACCTGCGCGCGGATCTCCTCGTCGCCCCTCGGCACGACGGGATACGTGAGCCCCGTCACCAGCACGCCGCGCTCGAACAGGTGCCGCACGAGCGCGCGGGTGCGGCGCGTGTCTCGGATCATGAGCGGGACGACCGGGTGCTCGCCGCGGATCGTCTCGATGCCGATCCGCTGCAGGCCCACTTCGAACCGCCGCGTCAGGGCGCGCAGGCGGTCGAGGAGCTTCCTGCCCTCCGGGCCCGCGACGATGCGGACGGCCGTGAGCGCGGCGGCCGCCTCGCCCACGGTGATCGGGTTCGAGTAGATGTACATCTGAGACGACTCGCGCAGGAAGCGGACGATGTCGGCGCTCGCCGCAACGTAGCCGCCGTTCACACCGAACGCCTTTCCCAGCGTGCCGACGAGGACGTCGACCGGCCGGCTGCCCGTGTACTCCTCGGTGCCCCTACCCGTCGCTCCGAACGCGCCGACCCCGTGCGAGTCGTCCATGATACAGACGACGTTCTCCTCGTAGTCGGCGTCATGCCGCGCGCAGATCTCCATGATCTCCTTCATGGGTGCGTGATCGCCGCGCATCGAAAAGATCCCGTCGGTAACCACGAGCGCGCGCTTGGCCTTGCCCTTCCATTCGGAGAGCGCCGCGTCGAGTCGGGATGCGTCGTTGTGGGCATAGACGGACTTGCCCACCGGCCGCGCGAGCCGCATCGCGTTGATGATGCAGTTGTGGTTGAGCTCGTCCGAGACCAGCACGGTCTCCGGCGTCACGAGCGGCGTGATCGTCGAGATCACGGCGCCGTACGCGGAGGAGAACGCCATCGCGGCCTCGCGCCCGTGGAAGCGAGCGAGCTCCGCCTCCAAGTCGAGGTGCGCGCGGTAGGTGCCGGAGATGAACCGCACGGCGCCCGGCCCCGCGCCGAACGCGCGCGTCGCTTCTTCTTCCGCGGCGATCACCTCGGGGCGCAGGCCCATCCCCAGGTACGAGTTCGAGTTCATGCGGATGAACTCGCGGCCTCCCTGCCCTTCGAGCAGGAAGCGCGGGCCGCGTCCGCCGCCCGCCGGCTTCACGCCGACGACCACCTTCTCCGTGCCTTTCGCCGTGCCGGCCTCCTCGAGGCCGCGCACGTGCTCGGCGAGCATCGGTCCGATCCGATCGGTGGGCATGGCGTCAGTCCTTCAGTCCTTCCGCAGGTTCGCGAGCATGTCGGTCGTCATGGCGGCCGCGTCGTAGGCGGGCTTCCAGCCCCACTCCTCCCGCGCGGCGCTGTCGTCCACCCGACGGGGCCAGCTGTCGGCGATCGCCTGGCGCACGGGATCGACCTCGTAGGAGATCACGAAGCCGCGGATATGTCGCTCGATCTCCCCGGCCAGTGACGCCGGCGTGAGCTGCATCCCCGTGACGTTGAACGCGTTCCGGTGCTTCAACCTCGCGGGATCGGCCTCCATCACGCCGATCGCGGCGTCCACCGCGTCCGGCATGTAGAGGAAATCGAGCTGCGTGTCGGCGCGTAGGAAACACGTATAACGCCCGTGGCGGACCGCCTTGTGGTAGATGTCCACCGCCCAGTCTGTCGTGCCGCCGCCGGGCGGAGCTCCGTACGACACGATACCCGGGAAGCGAATGCCGCGCGTGTCCACGCCGAAGCGCCTGAAGTAATAGTCGCAGAGCAGCTCGCCCGAGAGCTTCGTGATCCCGTACATCGTCTCCGGCCGCATGACCGTGTCCTGCGGCGTGGGATCCTTCGGCGTGCTGGACCCGAACGCGCCGATCGAGCTCGGCACGAAGAGCGCACAGCCCTGCTCGCGGGCGACCTCGAGCGCGGCCTCGAGGCTCGACATGTTCACGTGCCACGCCACCCGCGGATCGCGCTCGCCCACCGCGGAGAGAATCGCGGCGAGGTGGAAGATCGTGTCGGCGCCGTGCCGCATCGCCGCGTGGCCCACCGCCTTCGCGTTCGTGGCGTCCACCAGCTGGAAGGGGCCCGCCTCGGCGAGCTCGGCCTTGGGATGGCGGAGGTCGGTGGCGAGCACCTTGGAAGCCCCGTAGAGCTCGCGCAGGCGCGGGACGAGCCAGGAGCCGATCTGTCCGCCGGCTCCGGTGACCAGGATGCGCTTCAAGGAGTCATGCCCTACTTGCCCGTTCGAGCGTGGTCGGCTGACAGCCCGGTCAGTCGAAAGGGGGGCAATCTAGTGGGCGGGCCGGGCGAGCGGCGACGGGGGGACGCCCTGGCCTCGATTCGCAGCTTCCGAGCGCGGCGAGCGCCTGACCCGGGACGACGTGCACGAGCCCCGTCGGGTTCGTTGACGCGAGGGGCGCGTTCCGCCAGGACTCAGCGAATGTATCGCGCGTAGAGAGCCTGGATCTCCCTTCGCCGCACGTCGTCGTCGATGTGCTCCAACAACGCACCGACGCGGCTGGGATCGCCGCGCAGGATGTTGCCGCGGACGACGCCGATGACCGCTTCCTCGCGCAGCCGACCGTCGCGAAGCGCCAGAGCCTCCACCTCCGCTTCACGCCCCGCCTGGGGGCTCGATCGGGCCCAGTCGGTCACGACGCGCTCGAAGCAGCTCCGGGTCGGGAGCTCGAACGCGAAGCGGCTCCGCACGGCGAACATCCAGGTGAAGGCCTCGCGTGGACGGACTTTCGCCCACGAGCGCACGACGTCGGTCGTCCACGCCTCGAGATCGTACGGCGCGAACTGGGCGGCCCGTCCGGGCTGATTCTGCCAGGCGCTCGCGAGCTCGGCGTCGCTGAGCGTGATGCCGAGACGCCGGAGGCGGGCGTACTCCTGCTCGGGCCCGGCATCCCAGGCTGCTTGGAGCGCGGCGACGAGCGCTTCGCGGTCGGCCACGCCGGAAGCCAGGAGGACTTCCAGGACGTGTGCGATGTCGGCCTCGAGCGCAGGTGTCTGGGCCGCTGCCGACGACGCCACGAGCGCGCCGAGCAGCATGACCCCGGCGTTCGCGGTCCGTCTCACCGTGCCGCTCATTGACTGTTCAGGACCGTGACGGGGTCCACGCTGGTCGCGCGGCGCGCGGGCGCGTAGCTCGCCAGAACCGCGACGAACAGCAGCATGATACCCGCAACGAAGAGCAGCATCGGATCGTAGGGGCTGACACCATACAGGAGGCCCGAGAGGGCTCTACCCGAAGCGAGCGCGCCGGCGACACCGAGGAGGAGCCCCACGAGCGCGACACCGAGCCCTTGGCCGAGCACCATTCTTTGCACGTCGCCCCGGTCCGCGCCGAGGGCCATGCGCAGGCCCAGCTCGCGCTGACGCCGCCCCACCCAGTGCGACAGCGAGCTGTACAGGCCAGCCGCCGCGAGCAGGACCGCGACGAGCGCGAACGCGGAAATGAGCGCGGACTGAAAGCGGGGAGTTGCGCGGGCGGCGCCCATGCGGTCGTCCATCGCCATGACGTCGCGTACGGGCTCGATGGGATTGAAGCGCGCCACGGCGCGGCGAAGGTCCGGGGCGATGACGTCCAGCGGAAGGGATGTCCGCAGAATCGCCTGCAAGGCTCCTGTGAACTGCGTGTAAGGAACATAGATCGCGGGCCGAGGACCGTCCTCGATTCTAGCCTGTACCACGTCGTCGACGACACCGACGATCCGGACGGGCGTTTCTCCGAATGCATCCGAACGCCGCATGACGAGGTCGAGGGGCTCGCGACCTCCCAGCTGCGTCCGCACGAAGGTCCGGTTCACGATCGCGACGCCTTCCGTGTCGCCTCGATCGGATCGATCGAACCACCGTCCCGAGAGCCGAGGGATGCCGAGTGTGCTGAAGTACTCCGGCGTGACGGCATAACCCGCTATCCCTTCCCGCCACGTTCCCGGAGCGTCGCCGTCGAGGAGCAGTCGGGGCGCCCAGGACGGTGCCTGAAACGGCAGTGAAGTCGCACCGGATACGGCTTCCACACCGGCCACCGCGCCGATCCCCTCGAGCGCGAGGTCCCACGCCTGCGACACGTCCGTGATGGTGCCGGGTGCGCTGCTCCGCATGGCGCCCTCGAGCCCCACGCCGAGCGTGATGACGCCGTCGGTTTCGAAGCCCGGGTCGGCCGAACGGAGCCGGGTGAACGAGGTGAACAGCAGGGAGGCACCGGCGAGCAGCGTAACCGCCACGGCCACCTGGCCGCCGACCAGGACCGGGCCCAGCCGGGCCATCGCTTCCGAGGTCGAACGGTGTGCCGACCCGAGCGATCCGCCTCGTGACGCACGCACCAGTCGGAACGCCGGCAGGAGGCCTGACAGCAAACCCGCGCCCAGCGAGAGAAACGCCGAGACCGCCAGTACGCGGGCGTCGACGGTCACCGATGCCAGGTTCGGGAGTGACGAGGGGGCGTACCTGAGAAAGAGGGCGACCCCGCCGTACGCGAACCCCACGCCGAGCGCGCCGGCGAGAATCGCCACAGCGCACGCCTCGCTCACGAGCAGCCGGGCGATCTGGCTTCCTCCGGCGCCGAGCGCCGAGCGGACGCGAAGCTCCGGGCCGCGGTCCAAGAGGCGCGCGAGGAAGAGCGTCGCGGCGTTCAGGGACGCGAGCAGGAGGAGGAGCACGGCCGAGCCGAGGAAGACCGCGAGGGCACCTCCCGTGCTGCCGACCGTCTGATCGTGCAGGGTGTTGATGCCGATGCTCGCCGCGGAGCCGTCGGGGAGCGCGGTCGCCTCCGGGAAGGAAGCGGAGAGCTCGTTGGCGACGCCAGCGGCCTCGTCCCGCGCCGCATCCAACGATGTGCCACCCCGGAGCTTGCCGATGACCCAGACCGTGGGACGCGGGTTGCGGTAGCGATTGTGCTCGGGCTGGAGGGGCAGCCAGAACTCCGGTGACTCCTCCGCCGCAAAGAACGCCTCGGGAGGCCGGAAATCCCGCGGGAGCACGCCCACGATGACCGTGGGCTGATAGAAGCGCGGCGCTGGACGGCCCACCACGTCGGGGTCGCCGCCGTACCGCCGCTGCCAGGCGCCATACGTGATCAGGACCGCGCCTTCGGCGTCGGCTCGGTGTTCTTCGGGGAGGAACGTACGCCCGAGCGCCGGCGAAACGCCGAGGACCTCGAAGAGCTCCGACGACACGCGCGCTGATCGGACCTCGTCGGGCCCGTCGCCCGCGTCCGCGAGGAACACGCTCGTCGGCTCGAGGGCTGCCAGTCCATCGAAGGAGCGCGTGCGTTCGTCGACGGCAGCGTAACCCTGCACCGACAGACGCTCGAGCTCGACCGGGCCGTCGCCTTCGCCGGTCGCTCGCGACTCGTGCGTGGCCCCCACGGCGACCAGCCGTGAAGCGGCGTCGTAGGGCAGCGGCCGGAGCATCACGCCGTCCACCACGCTCAGGATCGTCGTCGTCGCTCCGATCCCGATCCCGAGCGTGAGGGTCACGGCGAGCGAGAACCCAGGCCGCCTCATCAATCCCTCGAATCCCCCGCGCATGTCCCTCATCCACCCGGCCATACCCTCCCTCCCGTTTTCCCGTAGGCAAGCCCACCACGCGCCAGGCACCGACAGCAGTGTATCCGCCAATGCTCGGAGCCACAGCGCTCCCACATCGGCCTTACCGCGGCGTCGCGCGTCCGCGTACTCGTCCGCGAACACCTGGCAGAGCTCCTCGGCGGCTTCCCTCCGGTAGCACTCGGGCAGAACCGCGAGCAGCCGACGGTATCGACCGACCGCTTCGCTCGTCTCGTCCGGCCCGTTCGTCATCGTGCACCGCCGCCTCGTAGCAGACGGCCGCGCCTCGCCAGCTCTACCCAATCCGCCATCCTAGCCGCCTCGGCGCGAGCCGCTTCCCTGCCCTCGGCGGTGATCGCGTAATAACGCCGTCGAGAGTCGGCGTCCTTGGGGGACGACGCATACTCGATGAAGCCTTCGTCCCGGAGCTCCTTCAGCGTGCGGTAGAGCGTGCCCGGTCCGAGCAACGCCCGTCGGCCCAGCTGCTCGTTGACGACCTTCATGATGCCGTAGCCGTGCTTGCTCTCCTCGTTGAGGGCGATGAGGATCGCGAAGACGAGCGGGCGGAGAGGCTCTTTCGATTCAGCCATCACCTTCTCCAGTAGATATATCCACTACCGAAGATATCGGCGGCCGGCTGGCACGCAAGGGAAAGCGATGGGCTCCGGAGAGCCCCGCGTTACCTTTTCCGCGCTCCTGACGTCTTCATCCAGAAGTCCGATCGACTCGGGCACCTGGCCGCGCCTGGCCTAGGTCCCGGCCAACGGAGACGACGACGATGATGAGGACCCACCGGCATCCGATCGCGGTGCTTCTAGGACTCGTGGCCCTCGCGGCCTGCCAGGAAACGGGCGTGGAGACGCTCGATCAGCAGCTCACGGTCGAGGAAGCGGCGGAGCTCGCCCTCTTCGAGGACGCGGGATCACGTGAGGCTGCTCTGGAGCTGACGGAAGCCACGACTGCATCCGCAGATTTCGGCGCGAACACGGAAGCGCGCAGGCTGGCCGTCCAAGCCGGCATGCGACTCTCGACGGCCAACGAGGCGCTACGCACGGGTGATCGCCGCCGGGCGCTGGAGGAAGCGCGCGAGGCGCGCCGACTCATGGCGCGCGCGATCGTCGCGAACGGCGGAGCCGAAGCCGTCGAGGCCCTGATCGAGCGCATCGAGGATCTCGCCGCGCAGATCGACGACGAGGACGACGACGTCTTCGACGACCCGGCCGCCGTACGCGCGCGGCTCGAGGCGCTCGCTGCCGATACGCGCGCGTTTCTCGAGGAAGGCGACCTGGTCCGCGCCGCCGAGCGCGCGCTGCTCGCCGAGCAGATCGTCCGACACCATCGCGGCCGACGGCACTTCCGCGGGGACGTCAGCCCCGAGCGCGCGGAGCTCGCCGTGTCGCTCGCGGCCACGGCCGTGCAGTTGGCCGAGCGCCTGCTGAACGACGAGGCTACGCCCGTCCGCTCGCTGGCCACCGCCGACGTGAGGGATCATCAGAACCGTTGGTTCGTGTACGCGCAGGCGATGCTCGCGAGAGCCCGACTGGCGCTCGAGAACGGTCACTACGCCCGCGCGGTCCACTTCGCGTGGCACGCGCAGTGGGCGGCCCTGAAGGCGGTCATCCTCCCCGGCGGCGTCACCGAAGAGGAGATCCGGGCGATGGTCGAGCTGGCGCATCACCTCTACGGTGAAGCCGAGATCGCGATCGGCGACGAGCCCACGGAGCTGGAGGCGCGGCTCTTCGCGCGAGCCGGCCGACTCATCGAGCTGGGCGAGCAGATGCTGGAGGAAGGATACGAGCGCGGCGTCGCGCCGATCTGGCGAGCCGCGGTGATCTCGCGGTGGTTGATGGACTGAGCTCACTCGGCGGGCGGCCCTTCGAACGGAGGGCCGTTTCGCCGGGTATGCTGCCGACATGGCCCCTGTGGAGCGGACCGATGCTCAAGTGGTGCGCGACGTTCTCGCTGGAGACCGGGATGCGTATCGCCTGCTCGTGCGCCGGTACGGCGACGCGCTCCACGGTCACGCGCTTCGCATGTCGAGAAATGCCGACGAAGCCGCGGATTTGGTGCAGCGAGCGTTCGTGCAGGGATTCAAGCGGCTGCACACGTGCAAGGACCCGGATCGCGTCGGCGCGTGGCTATTCCGCATCGCCGCGAACCTCTGCAAGGACCATGTGCGCAGCCGTCAACGCCGCCGCGACGTGCCGCTCGCGCCGCTCGCCGATGTGGTGCGCGGGGCCGCAGATCCGGAGGCGGACGCCCAGGCCGCCGAGACCCGCACGCGGGTCTGGGGCGCGCTGCAGGCCCTCACGCCGGAGCAGCGGGAGGCCTTCGTGTTGAAGCACGTCGAGGGCAGGTCGTACGAGGAGATCGCGGCGGTGATGGATCTCTCCGTCGCCTCGCTGAAGATGAGAGTGCACCG
>Ga0105107_10003104_pt1 | contig 11010 bp, 8 predicted proteins | sample PPLLaktember2015_6_FD_79335 | JGI IMG/M metagenome (GOLD analysis project Ga0105107, IMG submission 79335) | Freshwater sediment microbial communities from Prairie Pothole Lake near Jamestown, North Dakota, USA - PPLs Lake P8 Core (1) Depth... | ecosystem: Environmental > Aquatic > Freshwater >... | reverse complement strand
CACGAAGTTCCGCAGGCAACGATATAAATCTTTTTTATCTCCCTCATGTAATCTGCGGTCAGGCCGAACTCGTCCAGGTTCACCCGGCAGTCCTCGATAGAAAACCTGCCCCTCAGCGTATCGCTGACAGCACGGGGCTGTTCAAATATCTCCTTGAGCATGAAATGCCGGTAGCCGCCTTTTTCCGCCATTGACGGGCTCCAGGTTATGGATTTCACCTCTTTTTGTACCGGTGTCCCTTCAAGGTCCGTAACAAGCACGCCATCACTGCTCATCACCACCATCTCACCGTCATCGAGAAACATCACATCTCTTGAATACTGCAAAAATGCGGGCACATCGGACGCCAGGAAATATTCGCCGTCTCCAAGCCCGACAACAAGCGGACTGTCTTTCCGGACGCCGACAATCTTGTAGGGCTCTTTTTCGTTGACAACCGCGATCGCATAGGCCCCCTTCACCTCTTTCAGCGCGGCCCTGACCGCATCTTCCAGCGGAAGCGTTTCGGCAAAGTCCCTGATCAGATGACACAGCACCTCTGTATCCGTGTCTGATACAAACGTATAACCTTTATCTGTCAACTTCTTCTTCAGCGGCAGATAATTTTCGATAATACCGTTGTGCACAATAACGATTCCGCCTGAGCGGTGAGGATGTGCATTCTCTTCCGAGGGCTTTCCATGGGTCGCCCATCTCGTATGTCCTATTCCTCCGCAGCTCACCAGGCCTCTTGCCTCTACCACAGATGACAGGTCCCTTATCTTTCCCTTGCAGCGTATGACTTCGATGCCCTTTTCAGAAAAACAGGCGATGCCGGCAGAGTCATATCCCCTGTATTCCAGCCGTTTGAGCCCTTCAAGGATAACAGAGACTGCGTTCTTGCTTCCTATGTATCCGATTATTCCGCACATATCAGAGTTGGCAAAAGATCAGAAGGCATGAAAACCGCCATTTCCCTATCTTTTAGCCTTGTTTTCCTTTCTCTTAGCCTTCGCTTCTCTTTCATTCTGCGCCCGCCTTTTTTTTGCCCAGTCTTTTATGTTCCGCTGCTCGACTCTGCTGACAGCGAGGGCATGAGGGGGTACATCCTTCGTAATTGTGGACCCGGCACCGATATACGCGCCCCTGCCGATTCTGACAGGCGCGACGAGCTGTGAATCGCTTCCGACAAAAACGCCTTCTTCGACCACTGTCAAGGATTTCTTTCTCCCGTCATAGTTGCAGGTAATGGTCCCCGCGCCGATATTAACCCCTTTGCCGATCCTGGCATCACCGAGGTAGCTTAAATGCGAAGCCTTTGCCCCAGTCCCTATCACCGCTTTCTTGAGTTCCACAAAATTGCCTATTTTGGCATCAGCTCCGACTTCAGAGCCGGGCCGCAGATGCGCGAATGGGCCTACCGTGGCCCCTGCCTTTACAACCGATTCTTCAATCACCGTCGAATCTTTGATAACAGCCCTGTCTGAAATCCTGCTTTGGCTGATCCTCACGTTCGGGTATATGGTGACCCCTCTGCCTATTCTGGTAGCCCCATCGATATAGACATTGGGATACAGTGTCGTCTCAGGACCGATTACGGCATGAGGATGGATAAAGACCGAACCGGCATCAAGTATGTTCACCCCTTTTTCTATCCATTTCTCTATAATGGATTTTTCCATTATCCGGGATGCACGGTAAAGTTCCTGTTTTGTGTTTACCCCCATAAACTCCCGCTCGATGCCGACACACAGCGCAGTTGTCTTAATTCCTTTCCGGGCAGACAGTGCAATAATATCCGTAAGATAATATTCGCCCTTTTTCCTGTTAATCTGTATATCGTCCAGCAGGTGCAGGAGGTCCTGATTTATTGCGTAGACCCCGCTGTTCACCTCACGTATCCCTCTCTGTGATGCGTCAGCATCTTTCTGTTCCACAATCGCGAGCACCTGTCCGGAAGCATCACGTACAATCCTTCCGTAATCGTCGGGATTTTCCGCGATGAACGAAAGCACTGAAACCCCACTCTTGTTTCCTGCATGCTGCTTCAGAAATTTCTTGATCGTTTCAGCGTTCACAAGAGGGGTATCACCGTTGAGGACCAGAAGAACACCATGAAGGCCGTGAAGAGCCTCTCTCGCGCAGAGAAGAGCGTGGCCCGTGCCTTTCGGCTCCTTCTGAAGAACATAGGTAACATCAGGGGTCGCCAGCGTCTTCTCTATAAGATCGCCATGCCTGCCGGTAACCACAACAATCTTTCCGCATTTCAGTTTCCTCGCGGTATCGATGACGCTCTGCAGCATCGGTATGCCGCATGTCTTGTGCAATACCTTCGGCAGGCTTGAGTTCATCCTCTTTCCAAGACCGGCCGCAAGAATTACACAGGTGGTATTCATTCCTTCGCTTCCCCTATTCTGAGCGGAGCTGCGATACCGCCCGAAAGAATTATTTTGATCCCTTCGTCAATAGGAAGGTCAGTGTAAAAAACATCTCCTTCCCTTACCAGCGCGATTTCGCCGAGATAGAGGTTATTTGTCGGCACATAGACAGCCCTGAGGCAAGACTCCTTGCCGTTGTTTTCCGCCTTGATAGTGCATTCCTTGGTAAGAAACCCGAATGCAAAGGCTCCTGCCCTCGGGTATTCGATAATCACGAATTTCTTGAAGGAAGCAGACTTGTTGTCCGGCGAGAAAGCATCTACAAGCTGTTTTATCGCAGTATAAAATCCTTTAAAGACCGGAATATTCAGGATAATTCTTTCAAAAAACTGTATGATTTTTCTGCCGAACACGTTTGTGGATATAATGCCGACACAAAAAATCAGTACAACAGCCGAGACAAAACCGAGCCCGGGAGTATGATAGCCGAGGACTGTAAAATAAACGGGCTCAAGGATACCATCAACAAATCTGAAAAACCAGCTGATGACAAGGAAGGTTACAATAGCAGGGACAGAAACGAACAAGCCCGCGATGAATCTTCTCTTGAAGGTGGCGTGTATGGAAATACTCATGTAGTCTTTATTTTATAGCCACTGCCATAATTATTTCAATACAGCTACCGGCCGATTTTCTCGGCGACTTCGTCAGGGATGTCAAAGTTGGCGTAGACATTCTGAATGTCGTCATGATCTTCCAACGCATCCATCAGCCGTATCATCTGTTCTGCCGCTTTCTCATCCAGAACAACATAATTCTGGGGAAGCATCGTAACCTCCGCGGACTCCACAGGGATGGCCGCCTGCTCAAGGGCGGTCTTGACGTTCGTCATCTCTTCAGGAGCGGTTATGATCTCATAATTATCTTCCTCTGGATCGTTTTTCATATCTTCAGCCCCTGCCTCAAGCGCAGCGGACATGACGGAGTCCTCGGAAGCTTTCGCCTTATTGACCAGGATATATCCCTTCTTGTCGAACATCCATGAAACGCATCCTGTCTCGCCGAGACTGCCGCCGCATTTTGACATTACATGGCGGATTTCAGGCACTGTCCTGTTCTTGTTGTCGGTCATGACCTCAATCATAATCGCCACTCCGGCAGGTCCGTACCCCTCATAGACAAACTCCTCATAGGAAACACCCGGAAGTTCTCCGGTCCCCTTCATGACAGCCTTCTTGATATTGTCATGAGGCATGTTTACTTCCTTGGCCTTTTCGATTGCCGTGCGCAATCTCGGATTACCCATCGGATCGCCTCCGCCGAGACGGGCCGCGATCGAAATCTCTTTAACAATCTTTGTAAATACCTTCCCTCTTTTTGAATCGGTATTAGCCTTCTTGTGTTTTATCGACGCCCATTTGGAATGCCCTGACACAAATTCCTCCAGAATTGATTTTATTTAGATATTTTGTCCTGAATCTCTTCGAGTCTCTTTTGGGAAATCGAACCGTCTCCTGAATCAGGAAACTGGAAATCCCGATAACTTCCCGTATTTGGACCTTTTTATAATAATTGCAAGCAGTTTATACTGTCAAGGCAGTCACCTAAGCACATGGCAATCGCCTGACCCTAAAACTGCAACTGACCCGATCAAAAGACAGACATATGCGCAGAAAAAACTTTCATCGCATCTGCGGATCAGGATTCAATCTTGTAATCCTTGATCTTGGTCAGGAGGGTTTTGTAACTCACCTGCAAAAGCTCGGATGCCCTGCTCTTGTTCCCTTTTGTTTCCTTTAATGCCTTGCTTATCCGCTGTGTCTCGGCAATACGCACCGCCTCCCTGACGGAATCCTCCAGTGGGCCATCCATCGGCAGGTTTCTCAGAGAGCTTTCAAGCAGCATCTGCCTGTTCAGCACGATATTGTCGCTGGTAAGCGTGTCTCCGTCACAGAGGATTATCGCCCTTTCAATGCAGTTTTCGAGTTCCCTGACATTCCCCTTCCACGGATAGTTAAACAGAAGTTCAAGTGCGTCGCTTGTGATGGTCTTCTTCCCTGATTTCAACTCAGAACAATATTTGTCGATAAAATAGTCAACAAGCAACGGGATATCATCTTTCCTCTCCCTCAAAGGAGGGATTACAATAGGAAATACGTTCAGCCGGTAAAACAAGTCTGCTCTGAACAGTTTCTCTTCAGCCGCCTTCTCTATATCCCTGTTGCTCGCGGCAATTATCCTTACATCGATCTTTACGGGCTTTATGGCTCCAACGCGTTCAATCTCTCCCTCCTGTATCACCCGCAACAGTTTCGCCTGGAGTGAAAGGTCCATCTCCGCAATTTCATCGAGAAAGATCGTACCTTTATCCGCAAGCTCAAATTTCCCCAGTTTCTTCGCGTCTGCACCGGTAAAAGAACCTTTTTCATGCCCGAAGAGTTCCGACTCCAGAAGCTCTTTGGGGATTGCAGCACAGTTTATGGGGACAAAAGGAAATTCCCTTCTCTCGCTCAGATTGTGGATCGCCCTGGCAAACAACTCTTTTCCTGTCCCGCTTTCTCCCAGCAGAAGGACCGTTGTCTTCGCAGGCGCCACCTTCTGAACTTTTTGGGCAACTTTCTGGATACAGGAACTCTTTCCGATAATTTTCGGGATGCCGACCTTAGAGGACAGTTCATCCTTTAACAGAATATTTTCAGTAAGCACCCGCTGAGCCTCGAGCGCTCGATCCATCAGCAGAAGCAGATGGTCAGTGTCAAAGGGCTTGGTGATAAAATCAAAAGCACCCTCTTTCATTGCGGTCACGGCTGTCTCAATGGTCCCGAAAGCCGTCATTACTATCACCGGGACAAGAGGATTTTCAGTTTTCGAGGTACTAAGGACCTCCATGCCGTCCTTTTTCGGAAGCTTCAAATCAGTAAGAACAAGGTCGAACCGGTTTTCCTTTATTTGCCGTATTCCCTCCTGTCCGTCCCTTGCGATAACGGTACCGTACCCTTCAGCCTCAAGGGTTTCCCTGAGCATCTGGGCCATGGATTCTTTATCTTCAACGATCAGAATCATCTGCACTGTTTCATTTTACACAAAAAAGTGCAAAGAATAACATTGCAAATCATTGTATCTCTTTCACATTTTTGCATCTTTTAAAGCCTGACCGCAAAAACAGACTGAGGTGGAAAAATCCATTACAAAAAAAGCCTTGAGCAGTTCCTTAATTTTTTCAGTTGACGCCTTCATGAATTCGACGACTTCTGTTGCTGTAAGCTTTTGCCCTGATATGCCGGCGGCAAAGTTTGTCACGACTGATATGCCGGCAAAACACAACTCCAGTTCTCTGGCAAGAACCGCCTCGGGCATTGCGGTCATGCCGACCATATCAGCTCCCAGGATCGAGAATGCCCTGATCTCAGCTCCTGTTTCCAGCCTCGGACCGTTCACGCATATATAGGTGCCCTTCCTGATAATCCTTATTCCCGCTTTTTCCGACGCGGCAAAGATACGCTCCCTCAGATCAGTACAAAAGGGTTCAGTGAAATCTATATGCACCACCTCATCATCTTCATAAAAGGTCGAATGCCTTCCTGATGTCATGTCAATAATCTGATCCGGGACAGCGACAGTGCCCGGCTCCATAGAACCGCTGATTCCGCCCGAAGCTCCAACAGACAGGATTTTTTTGACCCCGAGTTCCCTGAATCCCCATATATTCGCCCTGTAATTAATCTTATGAGGCTGGATATGGTGCATTGTACCGTGTCTTGGTAAAAAAGCCACCTCGGCGCCTGCTAATTTCCCTATCCGGTATACATCGGATGGATCTCCGTAAGGCGTGGTAATTCTTTCAGAGTCCGTAATCTCCAGGCCGGGAATATCATATAAGCCGCTGCCGCCTATCACTCCTAATACAGGCATAAAACCTCCTCTTTGCTCATTACCTTTTCTTTTGAATATATATAGTGTTTGTTTATGAACTGCTCAATCACCCTTACCCCTGCCTACCGGACAGGCAGGCTCTCCCCTCAAGGGGAGAGGGTTACTAAATGTGCCCCTCCCTTGAGGGGAGGGTGTCTTTTAAGCATTTATAAACATAGGGATACGTGCCTGCAGAAGATATCCCTTATATTATCTATAGTGCTATAATAGCGCAGATTATATTTTTTTGAAGATAATTTAAAAGCGCAATCCTTTATATTATACATGGGTCATAGATGATAGATAATGAACTATATCTTGCATTAATAAACAGAACTCTTTCAAAAGGCGGTGAATATGCAGATATTTTTGCAGAACACCGTAAACATACTTCTCTTGTCCTGGAAGACAGAAAGCTCGAAAAAATCATAAACGGCACAGAGTGCGGAACAGGCATACGACTTATCGCGCGGGGTAAAACTTCATACGCCTTCAGCAATGACTTAACAAAAGATGCTCTGCTGCAGGCCGCCGCAGAAGTGAGCAGGGCGGTTGAGGACAAGAGCCTGCCGCCGGTTATGAACCTGATGTCAGCCAGACCATCGGCAGATTTTCCGATAAAATTTTCTCCTGAAGATGTCTCCATCGAACGTAAAATATCCCTCGTAAGGAATGCCGAAACCGCGGCAAGAAGCCTTGATAAGAGGATAAAACAGGTAACTGTTATATACCGGGACTTATTACAAAAAGTCCATATAGCAACCTCAGACGGGTCCATGTCGGAAGATGACCGGGTCTACACTACTTTTATCATTCAGGTTGTGGCAGCACAGGAAGACATTATTCAGACAGCATATGAGTCTTTCGGAGGGTCGAGCGGATTCGAACTTTTCGAAGATAATGACCTGGAAGCGCTGAGCCTTAAAGCGGCACAAAGGGCAGTAATGATGTTGACGGCCAGAAAAGCACCCGGAGGCAGAATGCCTGCCGTGATATCGTCGCATGCAGGCGGCACCATGATACATGAGGCGATCGGCCATGGTCTCGAGGCCGATCTTTCGCAACAGGGGCTCTCGGTTTTTTCGAATAAATTAGGCTCCCGGGTCGCATCTGACCTTATTTCCGTAGTAGACGACTCTACACTCCCCGGCAAAAGAGGCTCCTTCCGTTTCGATGATGAGGGAACTCCTTCACAAAGGACAGTGCTGGTTGAAAAGGGGATACTGAAAAACTATATGTACGACAAACTTTCTGCAATGAAAGACAGGGCTTGTTCAACAGGAAATGGAAGACGGGAGTCGTATCGGCACAGGCCAATTCCCCGGATGACGAACACTTTTATCACAAAAGGAACTACTCCTGCAGAACAGATACTTCGCGTTACTGAAAAGGGTCTCCTTGTTGAAAAAATGGGGGGAGGCCAGGTCAATACAGTCACGGGGGATTTTGTTTTTGATGTTCAGGAAGGCTACCTCATAGAAAATGGCCGGAAGGGTGAGCCGGTCAGAGGAGCTACACTCACTGGAAACGGTCCCCAGATATTGCAGATAATTGATATGGTTGGAGATGACCTCGGGTTTTCTATAGGTACGTGCGGTAAAGACGCTCAGGGGGTCCCTGTTACCGATGCAATGCCGACACTCAGAATTCCTGAAATTATCGTTGGCGGTGCCTGCAAATAGATTACCGCTCACTGGCCGATTTTTTTGTGAATAAACCGGACATAAGTAAGATAAACTGTTGCGAACATTATACATCTGAGTAGATTTATCAACACTGCAGTCAGAGGCACTCCTTGATATTTAATAATATTTTTCTGGCATCATATTTGCTTACTGAATAAATGCTATGCGTGCACAGCGGACAATAAAAAATGAAATATCTTTTGAGGGTATAGGCCTTCATACTGGCAAACTTGCCAGTGTGACATTAAAACCCGCATCAAGGGATACGGGAGTAATATTCGTCAGAACTGATAAGCCTGTGGTCATAAAGGCTTATGTGGGTTCGGTCATCGATACCGCATTCGCAACAACAATCGGGCATAATGGCATAAAGATCCGGACGATTGAACACCTTATGGCCGCCCTTGCCGGACTGGGTATCGACAATATTTACATAGAAGTGAGCGGGCCTGAAATTCCGATCCTTGACGGAAGTTCAACTGAACTTATCAGTATAATACTCAGGGCAGGCATCGCAAAACAGGGTAAGAAGAGGCCCTACCTGAGGATCAAGAGGCCTTTTGTTTTTGAAGATGGTCACTCAAAGATAGTTGCGTTCCCCTATAACGGAAGCAGAATAACATACAGAATCAGCTTTAACCATCACGGCATCGGCGAACAAAAGATCAGCCTTGATATCAATGAAGAATCATTTGCCAGGGAGATTGCACCCGCGAGGACATTCGGTTTTCTGAAGGATATAGAATACCTGCGCACAAACGGCCTCGCAAAAGGCGGTTCTTTGGAAAACGCCATAATTCTCGGAGAAAACGGGATCCTGAACTCAACAGGGTTACGTTTCCAGGACGAATTTGTCCGTCACAAAGTCCTTGATTCCATTGGTGATTTTGCACTTCTCGGCTTCCCGATTTACGGCCATATCATAGCCAGCAGATCAGGGCATTCCAGTAATGTGAAATTTCTGAAGAAATTGCTTGCAAGTCCTGACTCCTGGGATATTACATTAGAGGCTGAGGAAAAGATTTCCAGAATCCCTGCCCTGCAAATAAACCTTTAATATCAATTAGTTAAGCATATCCATTTTTTTTGCCGCAAATATACTCCAATTATGCTAACATAAACAAAAAAAAAGGCTGGAGAACGGCTATTCTCCAGCCATAGAAGAAAGAACAGGGAAAGTTATTTTTTCTTCTTCGGAGCTGCTTTCTTTGCTGCCGGTTTCTTCGCTGCTGCCTTCTTTGCAGGTGCTGCCTTCTTTGCAGGTGCTGCTGCTTTCTTAACTGCCATGTTCTTCACCACCTTTCCATCCCCGAAATACGGGGAAAAGTAAGTTAAAGCTTCCCCATCAGCATAATTTTATTGCCTGACAGGAGCTTTTCGAGTTCGGCCTCTCCGCTCTCTTTTCTGCCCTTAAACTCATTTTCATCAATCACGGTAATATGCACCTTTTTCCCGAACTTCTCCTCAATCTCCCTGATACTTTCCATTGGCAACGTATTGACACCCGCGATAAGGAGATTTACCGTATCAGCATCCTCACTTTCTGCGTAAGGACCATAGATAAAAGCAGTTTTCACATTAGAGGTTTTCAGCAAAGCCTTAAGCGCACCGTGAATCCCCAAAGACTTCGCAATGAGGTTTTTCAATTCTGCAAACAGCGGAGATTTCTTCTCAGCCTGAAAATATTTCAGGTTAGCAACCTTCTTGCTGGTCAGAATCCCCATTTTTTCGAGGTTATCCAGCTCCCTCTTAACTCCTGAAGGATTTTTCCTTACCAGTGTTGCTATCTCTCGCATATAAAATTTTTCTTCCGGGTTGTTTAAAAGGAGGGCAAGCACCTCAGCCCTAATCGCCGAGGAAAATAAACTTGTCAATGTATTTCGTGGCTGTTTTGACATTACTGTTTATATTTATATAACAATCTTTTCATGTTTGTCAACAAAAAAATTACAAACAAAAACAATTCTTAACCTTTGGAGAACAATCGTATTTTATTTAGATGGTAGCGTTTAATAAATGAGATACATTATATTCGGATAATGAAACAATAAGGCAGCTATTTGCACAGATCGGTCACACTTTAAATACAACTGTTTCAATTGACAAACAATGCTTCACAATACAAACAGTTCTGTTTCAGATAAGTAAACATGTAGAAAATTCAGTCATTTATGCTCAGTTGTTAAGTTGCTGGATTTTGAAATTGTCCCGAAGCAATAGGGGCAGCCCTGTGTGTCTATCCTTTAATACATTAAACATCTGCCACGAAGGGATTTGATGAAAGTGGATCTACCCGGCTATTAGTTTTCTGACTGTCTCCAGATTTTTTAGATCGTCGTCAGAAGATTTTTTAGGAGTTTCAAGGATCAGGGGGATGTTCGCAAAAACATTGTGATTAAGGAAACGTTTGAACCCGCTGATACCTATCGTCCCCTTCCCGATATGTTCATGCCTGTCAAGACCTCCGCCGAGAGTGCCTTTTGCGTCATTCAGATGCACAAGCCTTATCTTCTCTTTACCGATATACTTCATAATCTCATCGAGCAATAATTGAATGCCTTCATCATGTCTGATATCATAGCCGGCAGAAAAAGCGTGACAGGTATCGATGCAGATACCCGAAATGAGTTCCCCGGGGACCTTTTCCACTATTTCCGCAATGTCTTCAATCCTTGACGTAATATCCCCTCGCTCACCGGCCGTATTCTCAAGCAGAAGCCCTGCCTTCCATTCCCCTGTCTCCGCGACTGAGGTCAGACGTGCTATCGCCCTCTTCCGTGCATTCCCCGCATCTTCCCCGGAAGCACTGCCTGTATGCAATACAACGTATTCAGCTCCTATTGAATCAGCGATATCCATCTCCTGCAGGACCATATCCATAGATTTCTGAACAAGAGCAGGATTTGCCGAAGCCAGATTAATCAGATATGAGGTATGGATATATATAGGAGAAATAGCGTATTTTTCCCTGGCTTTGACATATGCGCTTATCTCATCAGTCCCTTTTCTCTTCATCGCCCAGCCCCGTGGATTATGGGAAAAAATCTGCATCGTAT
>Ga0105107_10003103_pt1 | contig 11010 bp, 7 predicted proteins | sample PPLLaktember2015_6_FD_79335 | JGI IMG/M metagenome (GOLD analysis project Ga0105107, IMG submission 79335) | Freshwater sediment microbial communities from Prairie Pothole Lake near Jamestown, North Dakota, USA - PPLs Lake P8 Core (1) Depth... | ecosystem: Environmental > Aquatic > Freshwater >... | reverse complement strand
TGCCGATAGGGACGACGATCAATCTCTGCACCGCGAAATCGCCGTTGCTCGCGGCGCTCGTCGAAGGCGGAACCGACTTCGGCGACGCGGAGCTGCTCGCAGCGAACCGGAGGGACGGATGCTTCCCGACCAGCGCGGACCTGCAGGCAACGCTCGATGCCGGAGCCTGGCAGGCGCTCGACGGTGTCGTGTCGGAAAACAGCGACTGGTTCCGCGCCGTGACGGCCGTGCGTATTGGCACCTCGGAATTCACGCTGTACAGTCTGATCGAGCGCAACGGGCCTACCGCCATCCGGACCGTACTGCGCTCGACCGGTACCGAGTAGGCCCCATGAACCAGTTCCTCGTCCTCAGGCTTTCCAACCCGATCAGCTGGGTGATCGTCGACAACGATGGCGGCCGCCTCGGGCCGGTGGCGACCGGCGACTTCGCCGATGCGGCGCCCGTCGCCCGGGAACGCGCGGTCGTCGTCGTCGCACCCGGCGCGAGCGTCACGCTCGCGCGGCCGGAACTGCCCGTGAAGGCCGGCGCAAAGATCGCGCAGGTCGTACCCTACGCGATGGAGGAATCGCTGGCCGGCGAGGTCGAGCAGTTTCATTTCGCCATCGGCGCTACCGACGCTGCAGGCAGTACCCAGGTCGCGGCGGTCCGGCGCGAAGAACTGCGCGGCTGGCTCGACGCCCTCGCTGCGGCCGGCATCGAGCCTGCAACGGTCGTGCCCGACACGCTCTGCATGCCGGAGAATCCGGGCAAGACCGTCGCCGTCCTCGACTCGGGGCAGCTGCTCGTGCGTGCGCCCGGCGGCCTCCCGTTCGCACTTGATGCCGAGCCGCTGACCGAGGCGTTCGCGCTCGCCGGACTCGAGGGTGAGGACCGCCACGTGCAGCTATACGTGGCGCAACAGGACTGGCAGTACTCGCGCGAGATGATCGAGGCGCTGCGCGAAGTCACGGGCAGCCTCGACCTGCAGATATTGCCGGACGGCGCACTGCCGCTGATCGCCTCCGGCGCCGTTCGCCCGGGCACGCTCTCGCTGCTGCAGGGCGAGTTTGCACGCCGCACCGGCTGGCGCGCCGAGTGGCAGCGCTGGCGCGTCGCGGCGCTGCTCGCGATCGCCGCCCTGGTCCTGTTCGTTGGCGTGCGCGGTTACGACCTCGTCCGGCTGCATGCCGAACAGCGCCGGCTCGACGCGGCCATAGAGCAGGCCGCGCGCGTCGCCATGCCGGACGTGGAGCGAATCGAAGACGCACGCACCCAGGTCGAACAACGGCTCTCGGGTGCGGCCGCCAATGACCCGCAAGGCCTGCTCGCCCAGCTCGCGGCCGTGGGCGGTGCGCTGGCCGGCGCGCCGGGACCCCGGCTCGAGTCGCTCGGCTGGCGCGACCGGGCACTGGAGCTCGGTCTCGTCGCGCCCGATACCGACTCCATCGCGCGTTTCGCACAGGGCATCAACGAACGCGGCCTCGCGGCCGACGTCACCTCGACCACCAACAGCGAGCAGGGAATCCAGGCGCAGGTGCGAATCGGCACGGGAGCCCCGCAATGAAGCTCCGCGACTGGTATTTCGCTCTTCCGGAGCGCGAGCAGCGCACGGTGCTCTGGGGTGGTGCGGCCGCGGCGGTGCTGCTCTTCGCAGCGCTCATCTGGCAGCTCGGGGCCTCGGTCACTGCGACCGAGGATCGCGTCGAGCGCCGGCGCCAGGATCTCGCGTTCATCGAGGCGGCGACCCCCATCCTGCAGACCATGCCTGCTTCCCGCCCCGGCGAGTCTCTCACCATCGCCGTCGACCGGATGGCGCGCGAGGGCGGCCTTTCAGAACAGCTCGCGGGCACCGAGCCCGCCGCCAACGGCGCGCTGCGCGCGCGTTTCACGGCGGCTTCCTTCGATTCCCTCATGCTGCTCCTCGCACGCCTGCAGAAAGAACGCGGCGCGCACGCGGAAACGGCAAGCGTCTCGGCCACCGACGCGCCGGGCCTCGTCGACGCGACGATCGTCATCCGCGGTCCCTGAAGCGATGACGATGCGCGGTGCCTACGTCGCGGCAGGCATTGCCGCCTTCCTGGTCTTCTTGATCGCCATGGTGCCGGCGACCCAGATCGCCCGACGCTTGCCTTCGGGCGTCGCCCTCGATGGCGTGTCCGGGACGATCTGGTCCGGCCGCGCACGCACCCTCGCGCTGGAAGGACGCCCGCTCGGGGCGCTGCAGTGGTCCTGTCGCCCGTGGCGCCTGGTCCTGCTCGAGTGGTCCTGCCGCATCGGCCTGCAGCCGGCCGGCGGGAACATGGCCGGCGACTTCTCCGGCGATTTCGCCGGCAACCTCGTCGGCCGCGGCATCCGCGGCACGGCGCCGATCAGCAGCTTCGAGGGCATCGCGACACCCCGCGGCTGGACCGGGAACCTGGAACTGGACCTCGAAACGCTCGCAGTCGAGTCACTCCGTCCGCAGACGGCGACCGGCCGCCTGTATCTTCGCGGGCTGCGCGCCCCTGGCGCGAACGGCGAAAAGCTGGGCGACTTCGAGCTGGTCGTGGGCGAGGGTTCGGTCGGCGGCGCGACGCTCAACGGTCGCCTGCGCGATCTCGGCGGACCGCTGCACGTTCGCGGGGCGATCGAGCTGTTCGAGGACGGGCGCTACCTGCTACGCGGCGATGCGGCGCCGGGACCGGGCGCCGGGCCCGCGATCTTCGACACGCTCGACTTCCTCGGCCCGCCGGACAGCCAGGGCCGGCGTCCCTTCACCATCGAGGGCACGCTCTAGATACCGCGCCAGGCGTCCAGCAGCGGGAAAAAGAGACCCGCTTTCAGCGGCCGATCCGGCTCAAGGGTTCGCATCGCCTGCGCATAGCGCTCGAGCTGGCCGCGGTAGCGGTCGAGCTCGCGATCCAGGAACGCCTCGCGGTCGCCGCCTTCGTGCCGGCTGGTCTTCCAGTCGACGATCCAGCGCACGCCCTCTGCGTCCACAAAGGTTCGATCGATGCGCAGGCTCTGCACCACGCCGCCGATCCTCGCGGTGACGGCGAGCTCACTGGAGGCGTCGCGTGTGCCGGGGTCGAGCAGCCGGCCGGCAAGCTCGCTGCGCAGCAGTCCGTCGATGGCGTCCTGCGTGCGCGCCAGCGCCTCGGGCAGGTGCGCCTCGTCCACGCCCGCCTCGCGCAGCAGTCGGCTCCAGGCGGTCGAGCGCGCGGTGAGCGCCTCGCGCGGCTGCCCCGTGCGCGCGAGCCGGTGCAGCTCGAAATGCACCACCTCGCCGACCGCCGTGGCGATTGCACCCGCCCAGTCGAAATCAGGTCGCACCGAACTTTCCGCTTCCCCGAGGATGCGCAGGACCGGGGCGCGCGGCAGTAGCTCCGGCACCGGTGACTTCCAGGCGAGCGGCAGCCGCATGAGCGGGGGCGCGGTGAGCCGCGGTCGGCCGGCCGCGCGCGCGGCTTCCTCCGCGGGCGCGCGCGCAGACAGTGCACGCTCGAAGTCCGCAGCGACGACCGGCCAGAAGAAGCGCAGCAGGCTCCCGCCCCGTGGCGGACGAAGTTCCCACACCTCCGCCTTGCGACGGGTCCTGGCGCTGCCGACCAGGTGCAGTACGCGCCGGGCGCGGGTGACGGCGACGTACGCGACGCGGCCGAGCTCGTACGTTCCGCGCTCGGCTTCGAGCATGCGCATCCAGTCTTCGAGTGGATCCGCCACCCCGGCCTCCTCACCCGACTCGCTGCGGCTGCCGAGAACGACACTGCGGCGTCCAGGCCCGGTTGCGATCGTGGTCCAGTAGAGCAGGCGGCGATCGCCGGCGGGCGCCGCGCGCTGCAGGTCGGGCACGATCACGATGTCGAACTCGAGCCCCTTCGCCTTGTGGATCGTCATGATCTGGACGGGCGCATCGTCGCGGCCGACGGGCGATGCCCGGATGCCCGCCACGGAGGCCTCGATGTCGGAGATCTCGGGCCAGGCACCGGACTCGGACTCGAGCCGGTCGAGTGCGGCGAACAAAAGCTCCGCATTCACCAGGTCGGAGGGATCCTCGACTGTCGCGGGCCCGCCGAGCCCGAGCCAGGCGGCCTTGAGCCAGCCGCCGAGCGAGCGCCGGCCGCGGCGTGCCATGGCCGGCAACAGTGCCGCCTGCAGGCCGGCCAGTCGCGCGGCACCGTCCGGCGACAGGCGAGCGTGCCGCGCCGGGTCCGCGAGCTGGGACGGGACTGTCGCGTCCGCCTCGTCACCGGCCAGTGCATGCAGGTCCTCGAGGGTCAATCCGCACCAGGGAGCGCGCAGGACCGCGAGCCAGGCCGTGCGATCGCCCGCATGGAGCAGGCTGCGGACCAGCGACACGAGATCGCGGATTGCGGCGCGGTCGGCGAGCGACTCCAGTTCGATGCCGCGATAGTCGATGCCGGCGTGCCTGAGCCCGGCGACCAGGGCCGGAAGCGAGGTGCGACCGCGCACGAGGATGGCGATGCTCGGACGCGGACCGTCTGCGGCCGCCTCGAGCGCGTCGGCGGCGATGCGCGCGACCTCCTCGCCCATCGCGCGCTCGTCCGCGTCCAGGAGTGCGTGCACGAACACGCCGTCGGCCGGTTGTGCCTCGTGCACGGGCTGGGCGGGAGAGTAACGGACCGCACCACGCTCGAAGTCATCGGCAACCGGCAGCAGCGATGCGAAGCTGGTGTTGACCCAGTCCACTATCGCGCGGCTCGAGCGGAAATTGCGCCGCAGCCGCAGCGGGACGAGCGGCACGCCGCCAATGCCCTCCTCGGCCGCCTGCAGGAACAGCGTGACGTCGGCCTCCCGGAAGGCATAGATGGATTGCATCGGGTCGCCGACGCAGAAAAGCGACCGGCCGTCGCCGCGCTGCCAGCCGGCGAGCAGCAATGCGAGCAGCTGCTCCTGCGCGGGCGAAGTGTCCTGGTATTCGTCCACGAGCAGGTGCTGGATGCGGTAGTCGAGCGCGAGCGCGAGTTCCGTCGGCGCGGCGTCGTCCCGCAGCGCGTCGCGCGCGGCTGCGGCGACCGACGGGTGGTCAAGGCTTCCGCGTTCGGCGAACAGCGCGATCAGTTCCGCAACCGCGTGCGGCAGCACGGCGACCAGCGCCTCGATACGTTCCCACTGCCCTTCCGTCAACCTGGCAGGCGGCAACCGGCGGATCCGCTGCAGCATCGGCACGACCCCGTCGATGCCCGCGAGCGATTCGAGTTCGTCCTTCATGTGCTGCTTGAGTGCCGGCCATGGCGGACCCTCGGACGCCGCGAGGAAGCCCTGCTTGCGGTCCACGGTCTTGCGGATTGCGGGATCACTTGCGGTGAGCAGGACGTCGGCGAGCGCCGACCACTGGGGCACGGCTTCCGCCCGTGCCGCGGGCAGCGATTCGAGCCGGGCGAGAGGCGCAAGCGGACTCGCGGCACCGCCTGCGGCCGCGGCCGTACGCAACACGGCGAACAGGTCCGGCGAGAGGGCGGCTGCGAGCCCGTCATGCACGCGCGACAGTTCGGCTTCGAGCGCCGCCTGCAGAAGGCCGTCGATCCCCGCGCGCAGACGCCTGCTGTCCGGCTCCGCGAACAGCTTGGGGAGCCAGACCTCCCGCGTGCCGAGCATGTCGGCCAGCAGGCTCGCAAGGCGGCGCGGCTCGTGATCGAGGGCGCGGGCAAGCCGCTCGAGCGGCGGGGTTCGCTCGTCGCCGGCTTCGAGGGCTTCCACGAGCCGCCGCGCGGCCTCGCGATAGAGCGGCCTTGCATCGTCGACGAGCGTGGCTGACAGCCCTATCCGGGCAGCGAGCGGGAGCCTTTGCGCGAGCCAGTGGTTGAGTCCGTCGATGGTCTGCACGTGCAGCCGCGCCGGGTTTCGGTCGAGGTCCCAGCCGCGTGTGCGGCTTTGCGCCAGCGCGGCCGCGGCCAGGGCGTGCAGCTCCTGCGTGTGGGCTGGCGCACCCGCCGCGAGCGGCAGGCTTGCATCGGCGAGCGCGCGCACGATTCGGTGGCGCATCTCGGATGCTGCCTTGCGCGTGAACGTGATGGCGACGATTTCCTCCGGGCAGTTCACGGTGGCGAGCAACCGCAGGTAGCGGAAAGTCAGCAGGCTGGTCTTGCCGGAACCCGCGGGGGCCTGGACGATGAAGGAGCGCTGCGGATCGATGGCCTCACGCCGCGCGTCGGCGTCGTGATCACCCTCGGCTTTCATCGCTTGCCTCCTCCGGCACGTCGTCGCGGGCACGTGCCGTATCCACGCGGCACAACCCGCCCAGGTGGCAGCGCCTGCAGGTGGCCGCCGCCAGCTTCGGGTCCACCACGGCGCGCCCCGCCGCGAAATCGCGTGCCAGGGCATCGAGCCAGGCCCACCAGTGCTGCGTGATCACGTGCCAGTCGAAGCCCTTCTCCCTGTCCTCAGTCAGCACGAACTTGCGCGCCGGCGTGATGCCTTCGAGCGTGATCGACTCCTCGCCGACACCCACGAACCGCGCGCCCGCACCATTTGCCTGCGCGATTGCGATTGCGCCGGGGCGATCCGGATGGAGCACGGCGTACAGCGGCAGTTGCGGTGCATCCATGCGTGCGCCGCGCCAGGCGGTGTTCCCGGTCATGCCCGTCTTGTAGTCGATCACGACACGCGAGCCTTCCACCGCATCGACGCGGTCGACACGCAGGCGGAACTCCAGTCCCCCGATCTGCCCAGTCAGTTCGCGTTCCGTCTCGACGACGGTAAAAGGCGCGCGGCTGCGCTCGATTGCCAGCAAACCGCCGATGGCGCGGGACTGCCATTCGCGCTCGAGACCACGGGATCTCGCGCCGACCGCAGCCGGCAACGCATCGGTCAGTGCGCGCTCGACCGATGCAGCCACGCGCCGGTCGCAGTCATCGCCATCGAGCGCCAGCAAGGCCGCCTGGGATCCCAGCCCGGACCAGAACTGCTCGAGCGCGCGATGCAGGATGATGCCGCGCACACGCCGGTCGATGCCCGCCTGGGGCTCCTCGAGCGGCGCCGCGCCGAGCCGCAACTCGCCGAAGGCGCGAAACGGGCAGGCCGACTGGAACTCGAGGACGCGGACACCTCCGGCCGCTCGCCCGGACGCGAGCGCGGGTGCCGGATCGTCACCGGCGAGTTCAAGTGTCGCCGATGCGAGCTGCAGCGCCGCTCGCGATGTTCGCCTGCCCGGCGCTGCGAGCCCGGCAAGGCTCGCAGGGATGAGCGGTGAGCCCTCGACATCCGTGTCATCCACGCGCGCCGGCCAGGACAGGACGAGCGCCGAGGCCTGGGACTGCCAGGCGGCGACGACGGCCTCCGCCTCGCGAATGCAGCCTTGTGCGCTCGCAAACGGCATGCCGAGACGCCGCTGCACGTCGATCGGCAGGAAGGGATCGACGCGTACCGGACGCGGCCAGGCGGCGGAAGTCAGGCCTGAAACCCACAGGCTGTCGAAGCTCAGCCCCGGGTCGTCCCAGCGATCCAGGACGAAGACAGCGGGTTCGCCGCCTTCCGGCTGGAACGGCGCAGCGGCCAGGTCGCGCAGTTGCGATAGCGCCTGACCGTTCGTGAGCGGGCTGGCCAGTCCCGAGAGATTCGCAAGCTCGCGCAGCAGCTCGCCGAAACGCCTGGCGGCCTGCCAGTCGAAGGACTCGAGCACCTCCGGCCGGCCAGGCCAACCCCAGGCGGCGAGACAGCGACCGAACGCCTCGGCCCAGGCCGCCGCATCGCGCCGGGCGGGTCCGGCGCAGGCCGCCGCCGCGGACTCGAGCGTGGATGCCAGCACGGGGGCACCGCGCTGGCGGGCCTCGTGCGCCAGCGCGACAGGTTCGGCGGGATGCATGCGCCCGTCGCGCCGCAGGCGCAGGTCGAGGCGCACGCGTGCTTCCCGCTCCTCGGCGCTGCCGGCGACGTACGCGCTCCTCAGCAAGCGGGTCGCTGCCGTCCAGTCGGCGCCGCCCTGCGCATAGCGAATCGCATCGAATGCGATCTCGATGACCGCCCGGGCGAGCAGCGGAGGTCCGCCCGCCAGGTCGAACACGCGCTCGCGGGGCGCACCCGGCAACTCGAGTTCCGGTTGCAGCGCGGCTTCGAGTGCGCGCTCGAGCCCACCGCGCTGCTGCGCGAGGTCGGTGACGATGATTCCGTGTACGCCCTCGGGCCGCTCGGAGAGCCGGTCCTGCAGCCAGGCGATCATCGTCGCCTGCTCGGCATCCGGGTCTGCAGCCGCGTGACGCGTGCCGCTGCCGCCGCGGCCCGGATGTGACGCCCGCTCCACCCTCCAGCCGTCGCGCTCGAGCGCGTCGAACAGCGCAGCCTCGGCCGGCGCAGGATTCCGGAAACCGACGAGCAGCATCGGTGCGGTGGGCGATGGCAGTGCGTTTTCGGTGACGATGCGCCGCGCGAGGTCGGCCGCATCGCAGGTGCCGCGCACTGCCAGTTCATTTTCGACGGCGCGTGCCCAGCCGAAGAATGCCTGCTGGTCGCGCGTCAGCGGCCAGCGCGCAAGATCGGCCACCTCGCCGCCGTACGCCCGCAGCAGCAGCCAGCTCGCCCGCGCCCGCGTGCCGATTTCGGCGGGATCGATGAGGTCCGGTGCATCCGCCGCGACCCGCTGGCGCCAGAGCCAGTTCACCGCGATCGCCGGCAATGCGGTGGGCATGGAGGGCCGCTCAGCGCCGGCCGACCGCCAGGCATTGTCGAGCCAGGCCGAGAGCGGGAGCACCTGGGCCGTCGGCCAGGCTTCGCGACCCGCGGCAATCTGCGCCTGGTCGTGCAGGCGTCTCAGGATCCTCGCCTGGCGCAGGTCCGCCGTGAGGATCAGGCCCCCGGCATCCAGGTGTGCCAGGCAGCGACGGTTAAATGCCATGCCGCGACTCCCTTTCTCGGCTGGGAGCTTAGCCGGTGAACAGGCTCAGGGCGTGAGCCGGCCTTCAGGCTGGAGCTGCGGGCGGCAATCCTGCCGGCCATTCCGCGGCACGATGGCAGGCGACCGCTCCACCGCCCTCGAGATTGCGCAGGGCGGGCAGTTCCGAATGGCAGCGCGGTAAAACGTACGGACAGCGCGCCGCAAAGGGACAGCCGTGGACCGGCGATCCGGCCGCCTCGTCGATCGCGGGCACGGCGCGTGCGACCAGCCGCCTCGCCGATGCCGGATCGACTGCCGGAACCGAGTCGAGCAACAGGCGCGTGTAGGGATGCCGGGGCGACCCCAGGATCGCCGCGCGCGCCCCTGACTCCACGATGCGTCCGCGGTACATCACGAACACACGCTCGGCGAGCCGTGTGACGACGGCCAGGTTGTGGCTGATGAAGAGGCAGGCGAGCCCGCGCTCACGCCGGATCCGGGAGAGCAGGTTGACGATCTGCCCTTGCACGGATACGTCGAGCGCGCTTACGGGCTCATCGCAGACGATGAACCGCGGGTCCACGATGAGTGCGCGCGCGATCGCGGCACGCTGGAGCTGGCCGCCGCTCAGCTGGTGCGGGTACCGGCCTGCGAGCTCGGTGGCAAGTCCCACCTCTCCGAGAATGGCCGCAACACGCGTGGCGCGCGACGCGACCGATTCTTCCGGCGCGAGCACGCGCAAAGGCTCGGCGACACTCTCGGCTATCGTCATCCTCGGGTCCAGGCTGGCCTGGGGGTCCTGGAACACGAGTTGCAGTTCGCGGCGCAGGCGGCGGAACGCGCTGCGCGGCAAGGCGTCGATGCGCGCACCTCGCCAGTGGATCTCCCCCGCCGCCAGCGGTACGAGGCCGAGGATCGCGCGACCGAGCGAGGACTTCCCGCTGCCGGATTCTCCGACCAGTCCGACGATCTCGCCGGCCTTCAGGGCAAGATCGACGCCCTCGAACGCGGTGAAGCGGCCGCCTTTCTCGCCGAAGCGGGGGTATGAGACGCTGGCTTCGCGGACTTCGAGCAGCGCGCTCACGGCAGGTCGCCCGGAGCGCGCGGAAAATGGCAGGCGACGCCCGGCATGGGCTGCCCTGCAAGCGCAGGATCCTCGGTGCGGCAGCGGTCCGTTCTTCGGGAGCAGCGCGGCTCGAATCGGCAGCCCTGGATGATCTCTCCCGGCCTCGGCGGCGTACCCGGAATCGTGGCGAGCTCGCCGCGGTCACCGAGTCGCGGTACCGCCGCGAGCAGGCCGGCGGTGTACGGGTGACGGGGATTGGAAAGCAAAGCCTCCGACTCTCCCGCTTCCACGAACCGCCCCGCGTACATGACGGCAATCCGGTCTGCGAGCGCAGCTACGACGCCGAGGTCGTGCGTCACGATCAGGAGCGCCATGCCGAACTCGCGGCACAGGGAATCGAGCAACGTCATGACCTCCGACTGCACGGTCACGTCGAGAGCGGTGGTCGGCTCGTCCGCGAACAGGATGCGCGGCTTCGCCATCAGGGCGAGTGCGATTGCCACCCGCTGCCGCATCCCGCCCGAAAGCTCGTGCGGATACCGCGTCAGCAGCCGGCCCGCCTCCGGAAGCCGGACACGCCCCAGCATCGCCGCGGCCTCGTCGAGCGCCGCCCGTTTCGGGACTCCGCTGGCCGCCATCGTCACCTCGGCAAGCTGGTCGCCGACTGGCCGGTGCGGCGTCAGGCTTCCTGACGCATCCTGGAACACGAACCCGATGCCGGGGCCGCGCGCCATCCCGGTAGCGCGCGGGTCGCCCAGCAGTTCGCGGCCGTCGAAACGCACGGATCCGCCGGAGCGGCCGTTGGCCGCGAGCAGGCCCGTGCAGGCGAGCAGCAACTGGCTCTTGCCCGAGCCGGATTCGCCCACGATCGCGAGCCGCTCGTGCGGCGCGACAGAAAAGTCGACGCCGTCGACCGCACGGACCGAGCGTTCTCCCGTGAAGTCGACGGTCAGTCCGCGCACCTCGAGCAACGCGCTCACCGGTCCCTCGGATCGAGGGCGTCGCGCAGGCTGTCGCCCAGGAAGTTGAAGCAGAAGACCACGAGCATCAGGCAGGCCGCCGGCACGGCTAGCATCCAGGGCGCAGTCTCCATCTCGGCAGCCCCGTCGGCGATCAGGTTGCCGAGGCTCGCGAGCGGTTCCTGGATGCCGAT
>Ga0105107_10003102_pt1 | contig 11010 bp, 7 predicted proteins | sample PPLLaktember2015_6_FD_79335 | JGI IMG/M metagenome (GOLD analysis project Ga0105107, IMG submission 79335) | Freshwater sediment microbial communities from Prairie Pothole Lake near Jamestown, North Dakota, USA - PPLs Lake P8 Core (1) Depth... | ecosystem: Environmental > Aquatic > Freshwater >... | reverse complement strand
CGAGGATGACACATGAGGGAATGCTCCAAAGGTTCCAGGCCCGGCCGAACCGCGCAGCGCACACGCGATAGGCGCGGTCACCCGCCCCGGGCATAGGGGCCTCACTCACTTGCACCCGGGCATCCGCGTGCCCACAGCCATCGATGTCGACACTGTCCAAGCTCTACGACGATGTGGTGATGGACCACATCAAGAACGCGCGCAACTACCAGGCGCTGCCGGCGGCGGATCTCTCGGCCGAAGGCCTCAACGTGCTGTGCGGCGACGGCATGACGGTGTATGTGAAGCTCGCCGGCGAGGCGATCGGCGCCACGGGTTTTCAGTGCGAATGCTGCGGCATCTCCATGGCCTCGGCGTCGATCATGACCGAAGCGGTGAGCGGACGTCCGCTCACGGAGGTGCAGGCGCTGCACCAGGCTGTCGTCGCCGCGCTGGACGGCGGTGACGACCGGCTCGCCGAATGGCGGGAGGCCCGCGCCATCGTCGAGGCTGTGCGTGCGTATCCGTCGCGCCGCCGGTGCGCGCTGCTGCCTTGGGTGACGCTCGCGGCGGCGCTCGCCGGCGAACGGCAGACGCAGATCTGAGCCGCCCTGCCACTCAGTTCCGGTTCATCTCCAACTCGACCACGATCGGATAGTGATCCGATCCAAGCGGCAGCCCGCGCCGCTTCGACACCACGCGCAGCTCCTTCGACACCAGCACGTGGTCGATCGGGACCACCGGAAACGACAGGAACGCTGGCCAGCTCGCCAGCGCCCGGTCGCCGTCGTGCAGGCCGGTTGCCAACAGATCACGGTAGCCCGGCGCCCAGGGTGTGGTGTTGAAGTCGCCCGCGAGCACGCGCGGGCCTGCGAGCACGGCCAGCCGCCGGCTTATTCCCCCCAGGTATCTATCCCGCTCACGCGTCCACTCACCGTTGAAAGGCGGTACCGCGTGGACCCCGGCGATCCAGAGATGATCGCGGCCCAGCGCGAGGCGGCCGAGCAACGCTGGCGGGAGCCCCGGTTCCTCGATCTCATCACAGGGCGCGCAGGGATGGGCGCTCAACAGCGCAATGCCGAAGGGATCGTCGCGCGTATGGACCAGCTGATGGGGATAGACCGACCGCAGCGATGCCAGCGGCTCGCGCCACTGCGGACCGACCTCCAGAAGAACCGCTGCGTCGGCGCGCAGCTGCGCGAGGAAGCGCGCCATCTCGTCGGTGCGGTCGTTGCGCATGCTCAGGTTGAACACCACCACGCGCTACTGCGCCGCAGCCGTGTCGCGCTCCAGCAAACCTCGCCACGCCGGCGCGACCATCATCAGGTTCAGCAGTGCGCAGGCCAGCATCGCACCTGCCGAGACCCGCCGGCCGAGCCATAGCGCGCAAGCTGCGCTGGGCAGCAACAGCACGACGTACCAGGGCCGGAAGTGCACGAACAGCTCCAGCACCCACCAGAGCGCTCCGCCGAACGCGAGCAGCGTCGCGGCCACGCCCAGCCAGCCCAACAGCACGCAACGGGCAGCTAGTGCGCGGCCGAGCCTGGTCACGGTCCGCTGGCTCTGCGAAAGGAAACTACTGGTCAACGCCAACGTGCGAAGTCAGTACGCAAACGCCACCGTCAACCAGAACTTGCGCGTGTCGGGAAAGCCATACTGCGGCCCGCCGGCGCGATAGTCGCCGTACACCACACCGGCGGAGAGCTGCGAGGTGATGGCGTAGTCGAGCGCGAGGTCCCACTCGTGCCCGAGGTCCCAGTCGTTGTGATCGGAGTGGAAGCGGTGATAATCCAGCCGCATCGCCACCCTCCAGATCTGGGCGCCGATGCTGCCGCGCAGATCCTCCAGGCCCTGCGGCGGCGTCGTGGCGAAGATGTCCACCCGGCCGGTGAACATTTGCGTGCTGCCGAGCGGCGTCTGGAAGCCGTACTGCCCGCTGTTGCTGCCCAGCTTCTCCCAATCGACACGCACGAAGCCCTGCTTGATAGCGAACCCGCCGCCCAGCCGGTAGTAGTTCGCTCGGATGCGCGGATCACCGCCGGCGAAGTCGCGCTGCTCTGCGGCCTCGGCCACATACAGCAGATCGACAGCTGCGGAAAGGCCGAGCATGCCCCAGGCCCGCGCGCCGAGAATGCGGTTGGAGTTGTCCTCGAACCCGGTGACCGAGCCGGTGCGCGGCTGGTTCTGAAAGAAGCCGTAGCCTCCCACCTTGAGCTTGCCGGGCACGAGGTCGAACTGCGCAGTCGCGGCATTGGTGCTGGTCTTTCGCTGTACCGCATACGCATTGCGCACCTGCCAGAAGTACCCGTAGCTGACCTGCGTGCGCGGCAACGCGTGACTGGTCACGCTCACTCCGTCGAGCAGCTGGGGCATTTGCGCGAAATCGTAATCGCCCAAAAACCGCTGATTGTCGATGCGCACGACCTGGCGGCCCGCGCGGACTGTTGTGGCCGGCAGGCCGACGTAGTCCAGATGCAGCCGGTTGATGTCGGTCTCCTGCGGATCGGCCACCAGCGGGTAGTAGCCGGGACCGTAGTTGCCGTACAGGTTAACGCTGCTGGTTCCGTTGGACCAGGCAGGTGAGTTGCGGTGGTCGATCGTGTTCTGCGAGCCGAAGCGGCGCGTGTCGATCATCTCGGCGGTCAGCTTGAAGCCGCGGTACTCGAGCGTCTCCCAGCCGAGCTGCGTGCGCAGGCTGCCCCAGTAGGTTTTCTTCGGCTGGCCACTTTGGTCGGCCCACGTGTAGCGCGGCCGCAGCGCCAGGATCGGTTTGCCATCGCGCAGCGCTTCTGCCGGGCTCAGCGCCACCAGCGGACTGTCCAGCTCTTGCGCCCACGCCGGCCACGCAACCGCGCACGCCAAAGCGGCGGCGATGAGCTTCTTCTGTCGCATGCCTGCCCCCTGCCGATTTCCGGCCCGCACTATAGCGCAGGCGGTCTGGGGACGTTTTCTCCTGCCTGACGCCTTCCGGCTTTAGTCAGCCCGGAGGTCAATGCCGCGGGATCGCGCGCGCGGACTTCCCCCCGGCGCTGCGGCGCTTGCCCACTGGTGCCAGGCTGCCCGCCTCGACCGCGGCGATCGCCTTGGCCTGGTTCATGTCATCCGTGTAGCCGGACGCATACAGGCAGCAGGCGAGCTGATTGACCAGCGGATGAGGAATGGGGGCCTCGCCGGACAACGCCTGCTGGATCCACTCGGCAGTGGGTTGCGCCTCGATGCTGGGCGGGAGCCCTGCGACGGGCTTGACCGCGTGGACCTCTTCGTCGAACAGGACCCGATGGCTGCCCTGGTCGACGAGCTCCATGCGCGGCCGGCGGCGCGGGTTGGCGAAGGGCTCGCCCTCGGTGCTGGCGAGCAGCAGCGCAGGCGTGCCGGTGGCGGCGAAGAAGGCGGCGAACTTGCCCAGCGTGGACGCGCTGCTGGCGCTGGCCAGTATCACGCCTTCGCCGGCAAACGGATCCATCAGCTTCGCGACCAGGTGCGCGCTGTTGCGCACGCCCAGACGGTTGCGCAGGGCGAGCAGGTTGGCAAGCCCGGGGCACAGCGCGGCCATGGGCAGGAACGCGATGTTGTCCTCCTCCAGCGCGGCGTGCGCCTGCACCAGAGTCGCGCTGGGCATGACACCCAGCTCGCGCAGGATGTAGACGCTGGCCACGCGCCCGCTGCCCTCGAGGGTGCCGTGGAACAGCACGGGTACGCCCAGGCGCCGCAGCAGCAGACCCAGCAGAGGCAGGAGGTTGTGCTCGGAGCGGGCGCCCCCATAGGCGGGAACCACCAGCGGACGCAACTGCATGTCCGGTGCGCGCAAACGATAGAACCGCTCCCCGGCCGCGCGATGAAAACCGAGCAGCTCGGGGACCGACTCGCCTTTGAGGTGCAGCCCGACCAGCAGCGTGGCAAGTTCCAGATCCGGCACACCGCCGTCGAGCATCGCGCAGAACAGGTCGTGCGCATCTTCCTCGGACAGGTCCTGAGCGGTCCCCGCGTGCACGACCTGTTTGATGTAATGGGCGAAGTTCATTGGTCCCTCGGGTTGGAATGGCTCCGATCCGCGCGCGATAGAAGGCAGATCGCGAGCGTGCTCCCCCCTCGCGCAGCACCTGTTTGCAACCGGCATGCCAAACGTAAACTCCCGCAAACACCGGGGCTTGCGGGTGGGAGGGGGGAGATCGCGCCATCCGATGGTGCGCCGATCCCGAAGGCCGCCTGCTTTTGGTGCATGACCGGCGGCCTCTATCCGTTCCGAGACGGACTGCACCGGCAGGGTTCCGGTAGACTTCCAACGCTGTGTGTTGGGCGAGGCGACAGGATTGCCCCGTCGCCGCAAACGTCCTCGCACCGAGCTCACCGCACGGAGACCCAAGTGACAACAATAATCCGGGCTCGCATCCCCGGGCTGCACCTGCGCCCGCGGTTTGCTGCCGCCATTCTTTCCGCCACCGCACTGCTGTCCGCATGCGGCCAGTCCGCGCCACCGGGCCCCGCGCAGATGCCTCCGCCCGAGGTCAACGCGGTGACGGTCCAGCCGCGCGACATTCCTATTCATCTGGAGTACGTAGGACAGACCGAGGGCATGCGCGAAGCGGAGGTCCGCCCACGCGTGAGCGGCATCCTCCAGCGCTGGAACTACAACGAGGGGAGCAACGTACGGACCGGCCAGAGCCTGTTCACGATCGATCCCGCGCCGTTCCAGGTGCTGGTCGCACGCGCCGACGCGGAGCTCGCCACGGCGCAGGCGCGCCTGACTCAAGCCAAGCGCGACATCGAGCGCCTCAAGCCGCTGCTCGACCAGGGCATGGTGAGCCAGAAGGCATACGACGACGCGCTAGCTGCCGAGGAGGTGGCAGCCGCCCAGCTGAAGGGCGCGCAGGCGGCGCTGGCGGAGGCCAAGCTCAACCTGGGATATACGCGCGTGCAGGCGCCCATCTCCGGGGTGGCGGGCCGCGCGCTGGTGTCCGAGGGCAGCCTGGTGGAGGCGCAGCGCACTCTGTTGACGACCATCTCGCAGATCGACCCGATCCGCGTGATCTACAGCATGGCCGAGACCGAGCGCCTGAAATTCGGCGCGGAGGCCACCGCGGGCCGGCTGCGCCTGCCCAAGGACAACCGCTTCGTGGTGACGCTGCGCCTACCCGACGGCAGCACCTCGGAGCGGCCCGGCGTGGTGGAGTTCAGCGACGTGCGGGTCAACCCCGACACCGGCACCACGGAGTTCCGCGCTGTGCTGCCCAACCCGGAACAGCGCCTGCGCCCGGGACAGTTCGTGCGCGTGCGGCTGCAGGGCGCGCAGTACGTGAACGCGCTGGCGGTGCCGCAGCGCGCGGTGCTGGAAGGCCCGCAGGGCAAGCTGGTTTTCCTCGTCGACGACAAGGGCCTGGCTCAGCCGCGGCCGGTGCAGGTCGGCGACTGGGCCGGCGAGGAATGGGTCATCACGAGCGGGCTGAGCCCCGGCGACCGCGTGATCGTGGACGGCGTGATGAAGGTCCGGCCCGGCGCGCCCGTGACCATCGCGCAGGCGCAGCCTTCCCCACCCGCCGCGCAGCCACCGGCCGCGGCGAAGCCGTAGGCGTGTCTTCCGCCTCTCGCCCCTCGCCTCACGCCTCACGCTTATGACTCTGTCCCGCTTCTTCATCGACCGTCCGATCTTCGCGGCGGTGCTGTCCAGCTTCATCGTCCTGGGCGGTCTGGCGGCGATGCGCTCGCTGCCGATCGCCCAGTACCCGGAGATCGCGCCGCCGGTGGTGAGCGTGCGAGCGTTCTACCCGGGGGCCTCGGCCGAGGTGGTCGAGCAGACCGTCGCCGCACCTCTGGAGAACCAGATCAACGGCGTCGAGGACATGATCTTCATGAGCTCGAACTCGGGCTCCAACGGCGCGGTCGAGATCCAGGTCACCTTCGAGATCGGCGCGGATGCCGACCGGGCGGCGCTCAACGTCAACAACCGGGTGAAGCAGGCCGAGGCGCGCCTGCCGGAAGAGGTGCGCAGACAGGGCGTGACCGTGGAGAAGGGCTCCTCGGCATTCCTGCTGGTGTACGCCTTCTACTCGCCCGATGGGCGCTTCGACGATCTGTACACCAGCAACTACGCCACGCTCAACGTGCTGGACAACCTGAAGCGCGTGCCCGGCACCACCAACGTGCAGATCTTCGGCGCCAAGGACTACGCCATGCGCATCTGGCTCCAGCCCGATCGCCTGACGCAGCTCAAGCTCACCACCGACGACGTGGCGCGGGCGATCGCCGAGCAGAACGCTCAGTTCGCCGCCGGGAAAATCGGCCAGTCGCCCACCGGCGGCCCGCAGGAGCTGGTCTACACCATCACCACGCGCGGGCGCATGTCGGACGTCACGGAGTTCGAGAACATCATCGTGCGCGCCGTGCCGGGGGGCGCGACAGTGCGCCTGCGCGACGTCGCGCGCGTCGAGCTGGGGTCCAAGGACTACGACTTCATCGGCCGGGTGAACGGCAAGCAGGCCACTCTGATGGGCATCTTTCTGCAGCCCGGCGCCAACGCGCTGGAGGTCGCGGACGAGTGCAACCGCGTGATGGAGTCGCTGGCCGAGAAGTTCCCCGAAGGCCTGGCCTACTCGGTCCCCTACGACACCACGCGCTTCGTCAAGGTCTCGATCCGCGAAGTGCTGAAGACCCTGGCGGAGGCGATGGCGTTGGTGTTCGTGGTGGTGTTCGTGTTCCTGCAGAACTGGCGCGCCACGCTCATCCCCTTCGCCGCCGTCCCGGTATCGCTGATCGGCACCTTTGCCGGCCTGTACCTGATGGGCTACTCCATCAACACCCTCACGCTGTTCGGCATGGTGCTGTCCATCGGCATCGTGGTGGACGACGCCATCGTGGTGCTGGAGAACATCGAGCGCATCATGCACGAGGAGCACAAGCAGCCGCGCGAGGCCGCCATCCAGGCCATGAAGGAGGTCACCGGCCCGGTGATCGCCATCGTGCTGACGCTGTGCGCGGTGTTCGTGCCGATCGCATTCCTCGGCGGCCTCACCGGCGAGCTGTACCGCCAGTTCGCCGTGACCATCTCCATCGCGGTGATCATCTCGGGCATCATCGCGCTGACCCTCACACCTTCGCTGTGCGTGCTCATCCTCAAGCGCCGGCATCGTCCGCCGGGGGCCTTTTTTCGCTGGTTCAACGACTGGTTCCACCGCGTCACCACACGCTATGCCAGCGGCGTAGGCTGGATGCTCCGGCGCGGGGCTATCGGTTTGTTCCTGTTTGCGGGCATGGTGGCAATCACGGCTGGGCTGTGGCGCTACACCCCCGGCAGCCTGGTGCCAGACGAGGACCAGGGCTACTACATCGGCGCGGTGTTCCTGCCCGACGGGGCCACGCTGGAGCGCACCGACGAAGTGGTGGGGCGCGTGAACGAAGCCATCCTGTCCAACCCTGCCAATGAGTACTCGGTGGCCTTCACCGGCCTCGACTTCCTCGGCGGGGGCTTCCGCAACAGCGCGGCCACCATCTTCGTCACCCAGAAGCATTGGGACGACCGGCCGGGCGTCTACACCCAGCAGCTCGTCGGCGAGTTCTTCATGAAGACCGCCCCGATCAAGGAGGCGCTGATCATCGCGTTCGCCCCGCCGCCCATCTTCGGGCTGGGCAATGCGGGCGGCTTCGAGTTCTACATCCAGAACCGGGGCGAAGGCGGCCCGCAGCGCCTGGCCGAAGTGATGGGGCAGTTTCTCGGCGCCGCCAACCAGGATCCGATGCTGGCCGGGGTGCAGACGCTGTGGCGCGCCAACGTGCCGCAGCTGCGCGTGGACCTGGACCGCGAGAAGGCGAAATCGCTGGGCGTGCCCATCGACCAGCTGTACAACGCGCTGGCGGCCACGCTGGGCACCTACTACGTGAACGACTTCAACAAGTACGGCCGCACCTGGCAGGTGCTGATGTCGGCCGAGCCGAGCTACCGCGCGCGCCCGGACTCGATCGGCGAGATCTATGTGCGCTCGGAACGCGGCGAGATGATCCCGCTGAAGTCGCTCGCCACGGTCAGCTACTCGTCGGGGCCCGACTCGCTGGACCGCTTCAACAACCTGCCTGCGGTCAAGCTGCTCGGCCAGGGCGCGCCCGGCGTGAGCTCGGGCCAGGCGATCGACGTGGTGGAGCGCGTCGCCGAGCGGGTGCTGCCCTCGGAGTTCGGCTACGACTGGGGCGGCGCGTCGTTCCAGGAGAAGCGCGCATCGGGAACCTCGGCGCTGGCGCTGGGCATGGCGGTGGTGATGGTATTCCTGATCCTGGCCGCGCAGTACGAGCGCTGGTCACTGCCGCTGTCGGTGCTGCTCGCCTTGCCCTTCGGCACGTTCGGCGCGCTCGCGGCCGTGTGGCTGCGCGGGTTGACCAACGACGTGTACTTCCAGATCGGGCTGGTGACGCTGCTCGGGCTGGCCGCGAAGAACGCGATCCTGATCGTCGAGTACGCGCTGCTCAAACACCAGGAGGGGCTGTCGCCCCCGGCCGCTGCGCTGGAGGCCGCGCGGCTCCGCTTCCGGCCGATCCTGATGACTTCGCTCGCTTTCATCCTCGGGGTGCTGCCGCTGGCCATCTCGACTGGCGCAGGTGCCGGTGCCCGCCACTCGGTCGGCATGGGGGTCATGGGCGGAATGCTCGCGGCGACATTCCTGGCGATCTTCTTCATTCCGTTATTCTTCAAGTGGATGACCGACGGGCGCCTATCGGAGAGGCGCTCGACCGCGGAGCTGCGCGCCGAGATCGAGCATCACCGCCAGCTCGCCGAGCAGGCCACCGAGGTGCCGCATCACTCGCCGCCGCCAGGGCATTGACCGAACCTGTCCTTCAAGGCAAAGGCGCCAAAGCCGAACCGTGGATGCCTGGCCGTTGTTCTCGGCCGCGGCCTGCGGCACAATAGGCGGGAGACCCGAGACGGATAGTGTGGACAGCTACGGGAAAACCATGACCACATCCGAGCTTCCGCCCTGGCAGGCCCACGCCGACGACGAGATCGCCTTCGGCATCGACCGGTTCGGCAATACCACGGTGATGAGTGCAGGGTGGGCTCATCTCACGGGCTGGGCCGCGCAGGAGGCTGTGGGGAGGCCGTTCGCCGACTTCATTCACCCGGCGGACCGGCCGCCGGTGCTGGAAGCACTGCAGTCGCTGATCCGCGGCGAGATTTACTCCTGCCGCGTGCCGGCGCGCTGCGCCCGCCGCGACGGCTTGCACGCCTGGGTGGAGATCTACGCTCACCCCACGCTCGACGAGCACGGCGGTATCGACGGCGTGCGCGCCAGCCTGAGCGACATCACCAACCGCCGCAAAGGCATGCAGGCGCTGCGCGAGAGCGAGGCGCGCTTCCGCGCCATCACCGAGGCCTCCCCTCTGGGCGTATACGTCACCGACCCGACCGGGGAGTGCATCTTCGCCAACGCTAACTTCCAGCAGATCTGCGGGCTGCGCGCCGACCGGCTGCGCGCCAACGGCTATCTGGCCGCAGTGCATCCCGAGGATCGCCAGCGCCTCCTCGACAAGCGCGACGCGGCGCGGCGCAGCCTCACGCCCTATCGGGTGGAGCACCGCTACGTGCACGCGGATGGCGGCGAAACCTGGACGCGGGTCAACGGCGCGCCAATCCGCGACGGCAGCTCGTTCCTGGGCTTCGTGCACGTCGTCGAGGACATCACCAGCCAACGCACCGCAGACCAGGCGTTGCGCCGTAGCCAAGAGCGGCTGCAGCTTGCGCTGGACGGCTCCGGCAACACCCTGCTCGACTGGGACCTGCGCAGCGGTGAGCTGTACCTGAGCGAGCATTGGGCACGCATGACGGGCGGGCAGCCGGGTGCGGCCGTGACCACGGTGCGCGATCTGCTCGAGCTGATCCACCCCGGCGAGCAGCAGGCCGTGGGGCGAGCGCTCGACGAGACGCTGCAGGGCGAGCGGCCGTACCTGCGGGTGCAGTACCGGGTGCGCACGCGTAGCGGTGACTGGCGCTGGGTTGAGACCCACGCACGGGTAATGGAGCGTGGCGAGGACGGCAAGCCAGTGCGGGTAACCGGTACCTGCGCGGACATCACCGACCGCAAGAACCTCGAAGCACGCCAGGCCGAGTTCATGGCCACGGTCAGCCATGAGCTGCGCACGCCTCTGTCATCGGTCCTGGGTGCGCTCGAGATCTTGCGCGAGGAGTTCCGCGACCAGCTGCCCGAGGGGGCGCGCCGCTTCATCGATATGGGCGTGCGCAACGGCAACCAGCTCGCGAGCCTGATCAACAGCGTGCTCGACCTGGAACGTATCGAGACCGGGGTGCACGGGTTCGCTTTCTCGGCGATGCGAGCGAGCGATCTCCTCGCTCGCGCGGTAGAGGCGAACCAGAGCTATGCCATGCGCCTGTCGGTGGCCCTGCATATCGATCCCCCACCCAGCGAGGTGTTCGTCTGGACCGATCCGGTGCGCGCCCAGCAGATCCTCACCAACCTGATCTCCAACGCGGTCAAGTTCTCTCCTGAGGGCGACGCCGTGTCGCTGGGGTGCGAGCGTCAGACCGACAGCGTCCGGCTGTACGTTGCCGACCACGGCTCCGGGATTCCCGACGAAGCGCGTGATCGCATCTTCCAGCGCTTTGGCCAGGCCTCCAACCAGGAGCATTCGCGTGTGCCCGGCAGCGGCCTGGGACTGTCGATCTGCAAGGCGCTCGTCACCCGGATGGGAGGCGACATCGGCTTCCGCTCGGAGCCCGGCAAGGGCTCGGTGTTTTGGGTGGATCTGCCGCGCGCCAACGGCGCTGCCGTTACTACTGCCTCGAGCTGAACCGCAAAGGCGAAGAGGATGCAGAGGAGCGCGGAGAACTTCAGAACGGAACCGCGCAGAGGCAAGCGCATTCACCACGAAGGTCACGAATGAAGCCCATGTGCATCGCGTGCTTCGCGCTCGATGCCGTCTCACCTTATCCTCAGCGCTCCTCTGCGTCTGCGCGCCTCTGCGGTTGAGGTCTAAGTAGTAAGGGGTTAGGCGGCGGCGTTGCAGCGCCCGAGAATCCTCTTCGTGTCCTTCGTG
>Ga0105107_10003100_pt1 | contig 11010 bp, 10 predicted proteins | sample PPLLaktember2015_6_FD_79335 | JGI IMG/M metagenome (GOLD analysis project Ga0105107, IMG submission 79335) | Freshwater sediment microbial communities from Prairie Pothole Lake near Jamestown, North Dakota, USA - PPLs Lake P8 Core (1) Depth... | ecosystem: Environmental > Aquatic > Freshwater >... | reverse complement strand
GTGCTCGCGCACTCGATACTGAGCGAAGGCATGAAGTTCGTGGTGGCGGGCATGAACCCCATGGATCTCAAACGCGGCATCGAGCAAGCCGTGACCGCCGCCGTCGAGCATTTGAAGCAACAATCGCGGCCGTGCGCGACGCCCAAGGACATCGAGCACGTCGCCGCGATTTCCGCCAACAACGACGCCGCGATCGGCGAGATCGTCGGGCGCGCCATGGAAAAAGTCGGCAAAGACGGCGTCATCACCGTCGAGGAAGGCTCGGGCCTCGCGAGCGAAGTCGAAGTGGTCGAAGGCCTGCAGTTCGACCGGGGGTATCTCTCGCCGTATTTCATCACCGACCCGGAGAAGCAGCGCGTCGTGCTGGAAGACGCCTGCGTGCTGGTCTACGACGGCAAGATCGCCAGCGTGCGGGACCTGCTGCCGGTGCTCGAGCTCGTGTCGCAGGATGGCAAGCCGCTCCTCGTGATCGCGGAGGAGGTGGAAGGCGAAGCGCTGGCGACGCTGGTGGTGAACCACATTCGCGGCGTGCTCAAGAGCTGCGCGGTTAAAGCGCCGGGCTTCGGCGATCGGCGCAAAGCCATGCTGCAAGACATCGCGACCGTCGCCGGCGCGCGCGTGGTGGCGGCCGAGCTCGGCCGCACGCTCGAAAGCGCGACGCGCGAGGACCTCGGCCGCGCGAGACGCGTGGAAGCGGCGAAGGAGCACACGACGCTGATCGGCGGCGGCGGGAATCCCGCTGCGATAGACGCTCGCGTGAAGCAGGTCCGCGCCGAGCTCGAAGAGGCCACCAGCGACTACGACAAGGAGAAGCTTCGCGAGCGCCTGGGCAAGCTCGCAGGGGGCGTCGCCGTGGTGAAAGTGGGCGGCGCCACCGAGAGCGAAATGAAGGAGCGCAAGGTGCGCGTCGAGGATGCGCTGCATGCGACGCGCGCCGCGGTCGAGGAAGGCATCCTCCCCGGCGGCGGTGTCGCGCTCGTGCGCGCGCGCGCCGCGCTGAAAGGTCTCACCGGGAACAATTCCGATCAGTCGGCGGGCATCGCAATCGTCCATCGGGCCCTCGCCACGCCGCTGCGCCAGATCGTTGCGAACACGGGGCTCGATCCTTCCACGGTCCTCGACGCCGTGGAGCGGGGCAGCGGAAGCTACGGCTACAACGCGGCGACCGGGGAGTACGGCGACATGATCGAAATGGGCGTGCTCGATCCGACCAAGGTCGCGCGCCACGCGCTGCTCAATGCGGCGTCGGTCGCCGCCCTGATCCTCACCACCGACTGCATGGTTGCCGAAAAGCCGCGCGAGGGCGCGGCGATGGGCGGCGACGAAGGCTATTAAAGGGCGTGCGGCATGCTGATCGGCGTTCCGCGCGAGATCAAGGACCACGAGTACCGCGTGGGCGCGACGCCACAGGGGGTGCGCGAGCTGTGCGCGGCGGGTCACGCGGTCAAGGTCGAGACGGGCGCAGGCGCGCGCGTAGGATTCAGCGACGAGGCCTACGCGGCCGCGGGCGCCGAGATCGTGCCGGATGCGCGCGCGGCCTATGCCGCTGACCTCATCGTCAAAGTGAAGGAGCTCCAGCGCAGCGAGTTCGCGCTGGTGCGGCCGGCGCAGGTGCTCTTCTGCTATCACCATCTCGCGCCCGCGCCCGAGCTGCTGCGGGAGATGCTCGCGGCGCGCGTCACCTGCGTCGCGTATGAAACCGTGAGCGCGGCGGACGGGAGCCTCCCGCTGCTGGTGCCGATGTCGCAGATCGCCGGCCGCCTCGCGCCGCAAGTGGGCGCGTGGGCGCTGCAGATGGCGAATGGCGGCAGCGGCGTCCTGCTCGGCGGCGTGCCGGGCGTGGCGTCCGCGCGAGTGCTGATCATCGGCGGCGGCACGGTCGGGCAGGGCGCCGCGCGCATCGCGATCGGCATGGGCGCGGACGTGACGCTCCTCGACCGCGATCCCGCGCGGCTGGCGAGGCTCGAAGAGGTGTACGGCGCGCGTCTGACGACGATCGTCTCTACGCCCGCGGCGATCGCAGCAGCGCTCCCCGATGCCGACCTCGTCGTGGGCGCCGTGCTGATACCGGGCAAGCTCGCGCCCAAGCTCATTCGCCGCGAAGATCTCAGGCGTATGCGTCCCGGCTCCGCACTCGTCGACGTGGCGATCGATCAGGGCGGAATTGCCGAGACTTCGCACCCGACCTCGCACAGCGCACCGCTGTACGTCGAAGAAGGCGTCGTCCACTACTGCGTGACCAACATGCCGTCCGCCGTTGCGCGCACCGCGACGCTCGCACTTGCGCAGGCGACCTTGCCTTTCGCGCTCGCAATCGCGAACCTGGGGCTGGAAAGCGCCGTGCGAGCAGATCCGCGCCTGCTGTCGGGACTGCAAGTGCACGCCGGACTCGTCACCCACGCGGGCATTGCGCAGGATACGGGGCACGAATGCAACCGCCCCTTTTAACTGGCAGGGGGAACGCCATGCCGCTGGACATTCGACCGATCGTCGTGCAGCGGGCCGCGGATGCGGCGCCGCAAACGCCTGCGCCGCTCGGGGCCTCTCAGCTCCGGCGCACTTTCGACGAGGCGCTGCCCGCATTCGAAACGACCGCGAGCGTCGAAGACCTCGCTGCGCCTCTCGGGCAGAGGCGCGCGTCGGATGCGATCCAGCTCGCCGTAGACATGGCGCGCGAGGGATACAACCTGTTCGTCATGGGACCGCCGGGAAGCGGCAAGCGGACCATGGTCATGCAGGTCCTGACCGGGCGTGCGGCGGGAGCGTGCGCGCCGGGCGACTGGGTCTACGTCAACAATTTCGAGGTCCCCGCCAAACCGCTCGCGCTGGAGCTCCCGGCGGGGGACGGTCCGAAGCTCGCGAAGGACATGGCGCAGCTCGTCGAAGAGCTGAGGACGGCGATCCCCGCGGTATTCGAAAGCGACGAGTACCGCTCGCGCGAAAGCCAGATCGAGACGGAATTCGCGGAACGGCACGACAAGGCTTTTGCCGCGCTCGCCGAAGAAGGCGCGGCGCAGAAGGTCGGTATCGTGCGCACACCCGCCGGGTTTTCGATGGCGCCGCTGAAAGACGGCGAAGTGATGAGCCCGGAGGAATTCGCAAAGCTTCCCGAGGACGAGCAGGCGCGAATCCAGAAAGTGATCGTGGAGCTTCAGGAAAAGCTGGAGCAGATCGTCCGCCACGTGATCGAGTGGCGCCGCGAGTGGCGCGCGCGTCTGAAGCAGCTCAACCGCGAGATGACGCTCTTTGCCGTCGGCCACCTCGTGGGGGATCTCAAGCAGCGCTACGCCGCCCGGCCGCGTGTCATCTCCTATCTGGAGGCGGTGGAGCGCGACGTCATAGAGAACGCCGACGACTTCCGGGCCGCGGCGCAGGCGGCTGCGCCCCCGCCGTTCGCTGCGGCGCGCGGCGAGCCTTCGTTCAGCCGTTACAGCGTGAACGTCATAGTCGAGCACACGGCCGGCAAGGGCTCACCCGTGATCGATGCCGATCATCCGACCCACGCCAATCTGATCGGCCGCATCGACCACATCTCCCAGTTCGGGACGCTCGCCACGAACTTCACGCTGATCAAGCCGGGCGCGCTGCACCGCGCCAACGGCGGCTGTCTCGTCATCGATGCGCGCAAGCTCCTGATGCAGCCATTCGCGTGGGACGCGATGAAGCGCGCGCTCACCACCCGGGAGATACGCATCGAATCGCTGGCCGAGGCCTACAGCCTGGTGAGCACCGTGTCGCTCACGCCCGAGCCCATACCTCTCGACGTGAAGGTGGTCCTGCTCGGAGACCGCACGCTGTACTACCTGCTGTGCCAGTACGACCCCGAGTTTGGCAGGCTCTTCAAGGTCGTCGCGGATTTCGACGATGCCTTCGACCTCACGCCTGAAAGCCTGGACGGGTACGTGCGACTGATCGCCACCATCGCGCGCCGCCGGAGCCTGGCGCCGTTCGACCGCGGCGCGGTCGCCCGTGTCATCGAGCACGCGGTACGCCTCGCGGGCGACACGCGCAAGATCGGAGCACGAGTCGAGGCCATCGAGGACCTCATGTGCGAGGCGGACCATCGTGCGCGGCTGGGCGGCCAGCCGAGCACGAATGCCGAAGACGTGGAGGGCGCGCTGGGCGCGCAGCGCGAGCGCCTTGCCCGCGTGCACGGGCGCCTGCACGAGGCGATCCTGCGCGGCACGCTGATGATAGCGACCGCCGGCAGCCGCGTCGGGCAGGTGAACGCGCTTTCGGTGTACGAACTGGGAGAGCTCGCGTTCGCCGAGCCCACGCGCATCACCGCGACCACCCGCCTCGGCGAAGGCCAGGTGATAGACGTCCAGCGCGAAGTCGAGCTGGGCGGCGCCATCCATTCGAAAGGCGTGCTGATCCTCGCTTCGTTCATCGCGTCGCGCTTTTCGCACAACCGGCCGCACGCGCTCGCCGCGAGCCTCGTGTTCGAGCAGACCTACGGGCTGGTGGAAGGCGACAGCGCGTCGCTGGCGGAGCTTTGCGCGCTCATTTCGTCTCTTGCCGATGCGTCTGTCCGGCAATCGTTTGCGGTAACCGGATCGGTCAATCAATTGGGCGAAGTGCAGGCGATCGGCGCGGTCAACTAAAAGATCGAGGGCTTCTTCGACATCTGCGAAGCCCGCGGGCTCACCGGCGACGAAGGCGTCATCATTCCAGCGTCGAATGTCGAGCACCTGATGCTCAAGCGCGAGGTCGTGGAAGCGGCCGCGGCGGGGCGCTTCGCCATCCACGCGGTGCGCAGCGTCGACGAGGCGATCGAGCTCCTGACGGGCGTCAGTGCGGGAGTTCCCGATGTCACCGGCGCATACCCGGAAGCATCGATCAACGGGCGCGCGGCACACCGGCTGCGGGAGCTCTCGAAGCAGAAACTGAAGCTCCTCGCGGCAGCGGCCCGGCGCGGCGCCACGCAGCGAACGCCTGCGCAATGAGCGAGCGCCACCAGTAGCCCAGGCGCTATCGGGGCTGCTCGCGCGGCCCGGTTGTCCCCTGGTCGTGGCGAGGTAGCAGTTCTTTCACGATACGCATCGTGCCGATGTCGTCCGGCACGTGCTGCACCTCGAAGCCGAGGCCGTGGGCGAATCGCAGCATGTCGGCGTTCCAGCTCAGGACCTGGCTTTCCATCGTCGCGAGCCCGCGCTCGCGTGCGGCGTGTATCAACGCGCCCATCAACAGGCCCGCGACCCCGCTCTTGTGCCAGTCGTCCGCGACGACGATACCGAAGTCGCAGCTCCTGCCGTCCGGATTGACCACGTAGCGCGCTTCGCCCACGATTTCCTCGGTCTCGCCGCGCCGGGCGACGCAGACGAGCGCGAGGTGACGGTCGTAGTCGACGTGCGTGAGAAAACGTATGAGCTGGTCCGACGGCGCCCTGATCCATTTCTGGAAACGCAGGTAGCGGTTCTCTCCGGAGAGACCGGTCATGAACCGGTCTTCCAGGCGCTCGTCGTCGTCGCGCACCGGGCGTATGAGGACGCGCCGCCCGTCGAAGAGGGTGTGCTCGCGCTCGAGATGCCGCGGATACTCAGCCATGTCCCGTGCCGTCGTGCGGCGCCAGCGCGCGGCGCAGCGTCTTGCCGATCGGGCTGCGCGGCAGACGGTCGAGGACGAGAAGCGCGGTCGCGCCCGAGTCGTCAAGCTGGAGCGCGAGCTCGTCCGCGGTGTACAGCGGATTCACGTTGACGACCACGAGGCCGGCGCGCAATGCACCGAACAGCGCGACGGGACACTGCAGCAGGTTGGGCAGCATGATCGCGATACGCTCGCCGCGGGCGAGGGCAAGGCGCTGCTGCAAAGCCGCGGCGAAGTGTCGCGCAAGCTGCCCGACTTCGGCATAAGTGAGACTGCCGCCCAGGCAGGTGAACGCCGTGAGATCCGCATAGCGCTCGCAGCTGCGTTCGAACAGTTCGTTCAGCGACGAATAGGCCCGCGCGTCGATTTCGGCGGGCACGCCGGGCGGATAGGCGTCGATCCAGAGGGGGCGCATGGGCTCGAATATCCTCCCCGGCAGATGGTCCATCATGATCCAGATCAATCCGGCGCGCTTGCCGCCCGAGCGTTAGGGAACCGCCGCTCCACTTGATCTGCATCAACTCGCACACGCCGCAACCGCCGCATAGTCGAGATGTCCCGTCCCTACACGAGAGCGAAGATCATGACGCGTAAAGCCATAGCACCCGGGCGCAGGGTCCGTTCCAAGCGCAACATCTTCCACGAATACGTACACGACGCGTACAAATCCAGCGCGAAGCTGCCCACGCCGACGCTGTGCCCCGAGTGCGGCGCGGTGTTCTCCGACGGGCGCTGGACGTGGCTGCCGCATGCGCAGCCCGTGCATACCGAGCTGTGTCCGGCGTGTCATCGCGTGCACGATCATTTCCCCGCGGGTTACGTGAAAGTCAGCGGCGAGTTCCCGGCCGAGCACCGCGACGAGGTGACGCAGCTCGTACGCAACATCGAGAAAAAGGAAAAGGCGCAGCATCCGCTGCAGAGAGTCATGGATATCGTCGACGAAGCGGACGGCATGCTCGTCACCACGACCGACGTGCATCTCGCCCACGGCATCGGCGAGGCGCTGAAACACGCCTACAAAGGCACGCTCGATTCGCACTACAACCCGGAAGAGAAGCTGCTGCGGGTGAGCTGGACCCGGTAGCTGCCTCGCACCGCAGTCTTCACGAGGCAGTCGCGCCGCAATCTTTCGAGATCGCGGCGCGCGCCGCATCGCGCAATCCGACTGCTGTGGAGAACGCGTCCCCGACGGGCGTTGCCGGCGTGACGGGCGCACCCACGGTCACGACGATCGCGCCGCGGCGCGGTAGCCGCTCACCCGCGGGCAACATGCCGCGGGTGCCCTGGATGGCGACGGGGACGACCGGCACGCCGGCGCGCGCTGCGGCGAAGAACGCACCGAGGTGGAACGGCTGGAGGCCGGGCGCGCGCGTAAACGTGCCTTCGGGGAAGAACGCGAGCGAGGCGCCTTGTGCCGGGAGCGTCGCGAGGCGGTTCGCATCCTCCACGCTCTGTCTCGCGTCGAAACGCTCGACGAACTCGGCGCCGATGCGGGTGAGATAGGTGCCGGCGACGAGCTGATCGCGCAGCTCCCGCTTCGCGACGAAGCGGTAGTGACGGGGCAGGGCGGCGACGAGCGCTACGCCGTCGAGATAGCTCGAATGGTTCGCCACCAGCACGCTCGCGGCGCTGCGCGGCAGGTGCTCGAGCCCCCGTACCGTGAAGGGCGTTCCGATGAGCCTGAAGAAAAGGCGCGCCGCGACGCCGCTCATCGCCCACGCTCGCGCGGGCTTCGGCGTGAGAGCGATGGCGAGCCAGGTGACGGCCGCCACGATGACGAGCACGGCGCCGGCGTACACGCCATACAGGAGATCTCCCGCGGCCCGGGCGAGGCGTCGCGCCTGCGGCACGAGCGCGTGCAACGCGAGGCGCGCGAGCTGCCGGGCGACGCTTTGCCCGTGCCCACCGATAGCCCCGGCGGCGTAGAGCTCGCGGCTCGCGGAGCGGCGTATCTTTCCGCTCGAAGTCTTGAGCACGGAGTGGGGTGGCGCGAGCACGATGTCGTCCGGGGGCTCGCCGAGTATGTCGACGGTCGAATTCGAGATCGCCTGGCGCAGCGCGTCGCGCTCTGCCTCGCCCGTCGCGCGCGTTTCGGCCAGCACCACGAGTCGCTCGGTGCCCGATGCGGGGTCGGGGCAGCCGAAGACCGCGACGCAGCCCTTGCGTGCGCCGGGAAGCGCACCGACCGCTTCTTCGATCTCGTCGGGATGGATGTGGCGGCCGCGCCGGATGACGATGTCTTTCACCCGCCCGGTCACGTAGATCTCGCGCCCGGCCATGTAAGCGCGGTCGCCGGTGTCCAGCCATGCGCCGTGGAAAAGCCGCCTCGTCTGTCCCTCGTTGCGGTAGTACGCGGCGGTGGCCGAGGGGCCTTTGAATTCGAGGCGGCCTTCCACGCGCTCGCCGACTTCCTGCCCCGCTTCGTCGACGATGCGCACCGCATGGCCGGCCAGGGGCGTGCCGCAGGCGACGAAGCGCAGCGGGTTCGCCTCGTCGGCCGCCGCGGGTAGCGCTTCACCGCGCTCCACGAAGGGATCGCGCCGGACGCGATCGATCAGCGGGCCGCGCCCGAGCGGCGGGAACAGCAGTCCCACCGAGGATTCCGCGAGTCCGTACACGGGCGTCATGGCACCCGGCGTGAATCCGCTTGCGGCGAAGCGCTCGGTGAAGCGCGCGACGGTATCGGGGCTCACGGCTTCCGCGCCGTTGAACGCGAGGCGCCACGAGGACAGATCGAGCCCTTCAATCTGCGCATCGGTAACGCGCTTCAGCGTGAGCTCGTAAGCGAAATTCGGCGCTGCGGATATCGTGCCGCGAAAGCGGTCGATCGCCCACAGCCAGCGCTCCGGCCGCGCGAGGAACGCGAGCGGCGACATGACCACGAGCCGCGATCCGACGTAAAGGCTGCCGAGCCACGCGCCGATGAGTCCCATGTCGTGATAGAGCGGCAGCCAGCTCACGAAGACGTCGCGGCTGCTCGCGCCGACCGCCTGCGCCATCGCCCGGATGTTGGCGAGCAGGTTCGCGTGCGTCAGCACCACGCCTTTGGGATTGCCGGTGCTGCCCGAGGTGTACTGGATGAACGCGATGTCGTCCGGGGCAGCGGTCACGGGCGCCGCATCGGCGTGCGAGTGCGACAGACCCTCGGGCGTCAGCACGTGCTCGAGCGCAGGGACGTGAGCCTGGAGCAGGCGCGCCACCCGCATCGCTTCGGGGACCGTCACGAGGATCGCGGCCTGCGCATTCTCGAGTATCAGCGCATGGCGGCGCACGTGCTCCTCGATCTGGCTCGCCCGGGCCGGCGGGTAGATCGGCACCGGGATGCCGCCCGCCAACAGTATTCCGAAGTACGTGTAGAAGTAATCGGGGCCGGTGGGCAGCATGATCGCGACCGCCTGTCGCGGCTCCAGCCCGTGCAACTGGAGTCCCGCAGCGACACGGGCCGCGCCCGCCTTCAACTGCTCGTAGCTCAGCTCTTCCTCGCCCGCATCGGAGAGGAAAACGATATGCGTACGGGCGCCGTGAACCGTCGCGTGCCAGTCGAGCACTTCAGGGAGCGTCGTCGCTTCGCTCGGCGATTCCTCATCCGCGGCAAGCGCTACGGAGGCGGGGTGACGCACCGCGGCGCCGGGCGGCCTGTTCCCGTCACCGGCGGGCACCCCAGGCGCGAGCGCACGGTCGAGCGCGGCGAGGAGATCGCGCGGGGTCAGGGCAATCTGCAGCGTGTTTTCAGGCAGCGCGACGCCGAACGCCTGCTCCACGCGCACCAGCAGCTCCACGCGCGCGAGGCTGTCGAGCCCGAGGTCGCGGTCGAGGAGGCTGTCCAGCGTGACCGGGGGCGCGCGCTCCCGATCGCGTTGCAGCTCGGCGAGGGTTTGCGCGACGACGGCGAGCAGGAGCGGCGTTCGCGAGTCGCTTTCGTGGCGTGAATTCATGACGGTCTCGAGTGTGAGATGACGCGTCGAAACGTTCGTTGACCTGGATCAAAGCCTCGTATCCGATGCGGCACATAATCGCTTACGTATCACCATCCGACCCCAACGCACTCGTTCAGGAGCACCTTCATGATCAACCAGGTCCCGGACGTACTGAAAGTCGAGCACGAGCATTTGCACGCGGAGCTCGCGCGCGCAGCGCTGGAAAGCGGCGCGCTCGGCGAGGCGGCGCGCGAGGAGGCGGTGCAATACCCGGCGGCCGTGCTCGTCGGCGAGTACCTGGAGCTTGCGTTACGGGAGCGTGTGCCGGGCTGAAGGTGATGAGCTCTCACATCAAGAGCGAATTCTGCTGGTTTAGCGCGGCATGTCTCGCCCTCACAGGGCTCGTGCTGGTCTTTACCGCGGTCGACGCCGATGCATCGCTCCAGTCCGCCCGCCTCGAGACGCTGCTGGTAGCCGGCGCCGCGGGCGCGTTCGTGCTGATGGCCCTCGTGATGGCGCTCGCGTGGCGGCTGGACCACGATGGCTGAAAATGCCGCGATGCGCCCTCGACGCGATTGCCGGGGGCGCACGGACCGCTGACGCCTAGAGCGACTCTGAAAAAGTGTCATCGCGAGGAGCGCGGCGACGTGGCGATCCCGGGGATCCCCGGGATTGCTTCGTCACACTGTTCCTCGCAATGACAGAATCCAGCTTGATCAGAGTTTCCCTAGCGGCGAGGGTCGCGGTCGCGGTGCTCGAGCGCGATGCCGATCGCTTCGAGCGCGATTCCCGCCGCCAGCAGGGCGAGGCCGGCACCGGAGACGGCGGTGAAGGTGGGCCCGGGGGCGAGCCACATGACGAGCGCCCCCACGACCACCAGCACGGCGCCGACAGAGCGTCTCAGAGTCCTGTTTCTCAGCATGCTACCTCCCGTCACGGACGATGCATCGTTGCACGGGCCGTAGACGCGCTCATTGACGTGGATCAATCCGGCGCCCGCGGGTGAGGCCTAACATCAAATCGACGCTCTCAAGCGTGCCGGAAAGGGACAGAGGTGCATCATGAACGCCGGTGACATCTGCAACCGCGAGGTGCTTTTCGCCTACAAGGACACGAGCCTCACCGAGGCCGCGCAGCTCATGCGCGAGCACCATGTGGGTAGTCTCGTGGTGATCGTGGACCGTCTCTCGGAGCGCGTGCCCGTCGGCATGCTGACCGACCGCGACATCACCGTGGCGGTCGTCGCCAAGGCGCTCGACCCGCGCACGCTCAAGGTGGGCGAGGTCATGAGCACCGACCTCATCACGCTGCGCGAACGCGATTCGGTCAGCGAGGCGCTGCGGCTCATGCGCGAGCGCGGCGTGCGCCGTGTGCCCGTGCTCACGAAAAGCGGGGCGCTCGCGGGCATACTCGCGATCGACGACGTGCTCGATATCGTCGCCGAGCAGTTGAGCGACGTGGTGCATGCGATCGAGCGCGAACGCACGCGAGAGACGCGCGTGCGCCC
>Ga0105107_10003099_pt1 | contig 11011 bp, 9 predicted proteins | sample PPLLaktember2015_6_FD_79335 | JGI IMG/M metagenome (GOLD analysis project Ga0105107, IMG submission 79335) | Freshwater sediment microbial communities from Prairie Pothole Lake near Jamestown, North Dakota, USA - PPLs Lake P8 Core (1) Depth... | ecosystem: Environmental > Aquatic > Freshwater >... | reverse complement strand
CCGGGCGACACCTTCGGCCTGGCGCTCAACCTCGAGCGCGACTCGGTCGGCGCCGTGGTGCTGGGCGATTACGAGCACATCACCGAAGGCGACACGGTCAAATGCACCGGCCGCATTCTGGAAGTGCCGGTCGGCCCGGAACTGCTCGGCCGCGTGGTCAACGCGCTGGGCCAGCCCATTGACGGCAAGGGCCCGATCAATGCCAAGATGTCCGCCCCGGTGGAAAAAATCGCACCGGGCGTGATCGCGCGTAAATCGGTGTCGCAACCGGTGCAAACCGGCATCAAGGCCATCGACTCCATGGTGCCGATCGGCCGCGGCCAGCGTGAGCTGATCATCGGCGACCGCCAAACCGGCAAGACCGCCGTTGCAGTGGATGCGATCATCAACCAAAAAGGCCAGAACATGACGTGCATCTACGTCGCGATCGGCCAGAAGGCCTCGACCGTCGCCAACGTGGTGCGCAAGCTGGAACAGTACGGCGCGATGGAATACACCATCGTCGTGGCCGCCACCGCTTCCGACTCCGCCGCGATGCAATACATCGCGCCGTACGCCGGTTGCACCATGGGCGAATACTTCCGCGACCGCGGCCAGGATGCGCTGATCGTGTACGACGATTTGACCAAGCAAGCCTGGGCCTATCGCCAGATCTCCCTGCTGCTGCGCCGTCCGCCGGGCCGCGAAGCGTATCCGGGCGACGTGTTCTATCTGCACAGCCGTCTGCTGGAGCGCGCCGCGCGCGTCAACGAAGAGTACGTGGAGAAATTCACCAAGGGTGAAGTCAAGGGCAAGACCGGTTCGCTGACCGCGTTGCCCGTGATCGAAACCCAGGCCGGCGACGTGACCGCCTTCGTGCCGACCAACGTGATCTCGATCACCGACGGCCAGATCTTTCTGGAAACCGACTTGTTCAACGCCGGTATCCGTCCCGCGATCAACGCCGGCGTGTCCGTGTCGCGCGTGGGTGGCGCCGCACAAACCAAGGTCATCAAGAAGCTCGGCGGCGGTGTGCGTCTGGCATTGGCCCAGTATCGCGAGTTGGCGGCGTTCGCGCAGTTCGCCTCCGACCTGGATGAAGCGACGCGCAAGCAGTTGGAGCGCGGCAAGCGCGTGACCGAACTGATGAAGCAATTGCAGTTCGCGCCGATGAGCGTGGCGCAAATGGCGATTTCGCTGTTCGCCGTGAACAAGGGCTACTTCGACGATGTGGAAGTCAATAAGGTGCTGGCCTTCGAGTCCGCGCTGCAAGCGCACTTGAAGAGCAAGTATCCCGCGATCCTCGACAAGATCAGCAGCACGAACGATCTGGACGAGGCCACCGAGAAAGAACTCGTCGCCGCGGCGGACGACTTCAAGAAGACCGGCACTTACTAAGGGTTAGCAAATGGCAAGCAGCCGCGAGATTCGTGTCAAGATCAACAGCGTCAAGAACACGAAGAAAATCACCAAGGCCATGGAAATGGTGGCCGCATCCAAAATGCGCAAAGCGCAGGAACGGATGCGTGCCGCCCGTCCCTACGGCGCGAAGATACGCGCCGTGATGCGCCGCATGAGCCACGCCAAGACCGAGTACAAGCACCCGCTGTTGTTGAAGCGCGCGCAGGTCAAGAATATCGGCCTGATCGTTGTCACCTCGGACAAGGGCTTGTGCGGCGGCCTCAACACCAACGTGCTACGCGCCGCTTTCGCCAGGATGAAAGAGTGGGACCAGGCGGGCCAGCAAGTGCATGTGTGCGCCATCGGCAACAAGGGCTTCGGTTTCATGCAGCGCATGAATGCCAGCATTGCTTCTTATTTGACGCACATGGGCGATACGCCGCACATGGAGAAACTCCTGCCGCCGGTGACGGTGATGCTGGACAAGTACCTGGCCGGGGAAGTCGACGAGATCCACCTGTGCTCCACGGTGTTCGTCAACACCATGAAGCAGGAGCCGGTGGTGATGCAGCTGGCCCCGATCGTGGACGCGCCGGACCAGATGGCCAAGGCCGAAGGCGATCCCGACCGCGGCATCTTCGAGCATCACTGGGACTATATCTACGAGCCGGACGCCAAGGAAATTCTCGACACCCTGCTCAAGCGCTACATCGAATACACGGTGTACCAGGCCGTGGCCGAGCACATGGCTTCCGAGCAGAGTGCGCGCATGGTGGCGATGAAAGCCGCCTCCGACAACGCCGGCACCCTGATCGACGAATTGACGCTGGTGTACAACAAGACGCGCCAGGCCGCGATTACCAAAGAGCTGTCCGAGATCGTCGGCGGCGCGGCTGCGGTATAAAAGACTGAACCGCAGAGACGCGGAGGCGCAGAGGAAAACCGAAAAAACTGAAGTGGTTTTCTCTGCGAACTCTGCGCCTCTGCGGTGACCAAGATTTTGAATTTGAACTTATAGGAAACGACCATGAGCCAAGGAACGATTGTTCAGTGTATCGGTGCGGTGATCGACGTGGAATTCGATCGCGCCTCGATGCCCAAGGTATATGACGCGCTGAAAGTGGGTGGCACCGAGCTGACGCTCGAAGTGCAGCAGCAGTTGGGTGACGGCGTGGTGCGCACCATCGCGCTGGGCTCCACCGACGGCGTGCGCCGCGGCCTCAAAGTGGACGCCACCGGCGCGCCGATCATGGTGCCGGTTGGTCCCAAGACCCTGGGCCGCATCATGGACGTGCTGGGCAACCCGATCGACGACAAGGGCCCGGTTGGCGCCGAAGGCAGCGCCTCGATTCACCGTCACGCACCGAAGTTCGACGAGTTGGCCGCGTCCAACGAACTGCTGGAAACGGGTATTAAAGTTATCGACCTGGTGTGCCCGTTCGCCAAGGGCGGCAAGGTTGGCCTGTTCGGCGGCGCCGGCGTGGGCAAGACCGTGAACATGATGGAACTGATCCGCAACATCGCGGTGGAACACTCCGGCTACTCGGTGTTCGCCGGCGTGGGCGAGCGTACCCGCGAGGGCAACGACTTCTACCACGAGATGAAGGAAGGCGGCGTGCTGGACAAAGTGGCGCTGGTCTACGGCCAGATGAACGAGCCGCCCGGCAACCGCCTGCGCGTGGCGCTGACCGGCCTGACCATGGCCGAGTTCTTCCGCGACGAAGGCCGCGACGTGCTGTTCTTCGTCGACAACATCTACCGCTACACCCTGGCCGGTACCGAAGTGTCCGCGCTGCTGGGCCGCATGCCGTCCGCGGTGGGCTATCAGCCGACCCTGGCCGATGAAATGGGGCGCCTGCAAGAGCGCATCACCTCCACCAAGGTGGGTTCCATCACCTCGATCCAGGCCGTGTACGTGCCGGCGGACGACTTGACCGATCCGTCGCCCGCCACCACCTTCGGCCACTTGGACGCGACCGTGGTGCTGTCGCGCGACATCGCCTCGCTGGGGATCTACCCCGCCGTGGATCCGCTGGACTCCACCTCGCGCCAACTCGATCCGCTGGTCGTGGGCGAAGACCACTACAACACCGCGCGCGCGGTGCAGCAGACACTTCAGCGCTATAAAGAGTTGCGCGACATCATCGCGATTCTGGGCATGGATGAACTCTCCCCCGAAGACAAATTGGCCGTGGCCCGTGCGCGCAAAATCCAGCGCTTCCTGTCCCAGCCGTTCTTCGTGGCGGAAGTGTTCACCGGCTCGCCCGGCAAGTATGTGTCGCTGAAAGACACCATCAAGGGCTTCAAGGCCATCGTCAACGGCGAATACGACCACCTGCCGGAGCAGGCGTTCTACATGGTCGGCGGCATTGAAGAAGCGGTCGAAAAAGCCAAGACCATCCAATAAGGAACATTATGGCTATGACCATTCATGTGGACGTGGTAAGCGCTGAAAGCCTGCTGTTCTCCGGCGTGGCGACCTCGATCGTCATCCCGGGCGAACGCGGCGAACTGGAAGTCTATCCGCGCCACGCACCGCTGGTGACCAAGCTCAAGCCGGGCTCTGTGCGCGTCAAGCGCCCGGACGGCCAGGAAGAAGAGCTGATTTACGTCAACGGCGGCTTGGTGGAAGTGCAGCCGGATGTGGTCACGATCATGTCCGACAGCGGTATCCGCGGCAAGGACCTGGACGAAGCGAAAGCCGAGGAAGCCAAGCGCGCCGCGGAAGAAGCGATGCGGAACAAGACCGGCGCCATGGAAATCGCTCAGGCCCAGATCGAGCTGGCACAGGCGGTGGCGCAGTTGGCGGCGATCCAGAAGCTGCGCAAGATCAAGTAATACGCAAGCCGTATGGCAGGCGCAACATGAAAGGCGGCGGCAACGCCGCCTTTTTTGTTTATAATCCGTCAAATAACTTCTTTGTTCTAAAGCACTTTCCATGACATCCCCCCTCAACATCGTCATCCTCGCCGCCGGCCGTGGCACGCGCATGTACTCCGACCTGCCCAAGGTGCTGCACCCGCTCGCGGGCAAGTCCTTGCTGGGGCATGTGCTGGATACCGCGCGCAGCCTCAAGCCCGTGCGCCTGTGCGTGGTGTATGGCTACGGTGGCGATGTCGTGCCGAACGCGCTGGCGGCGGACGACATCGTGTGGGCGGAACAAAAGGAACAGCTCGGCACCGGCCATGCGGTGCAGCAGGCGCTGCCGCATTTGGATCCGGCGGGCATGACGCTGGTGCTGTATGGCGATGTGCCCTTGACGCGCTTGAGCACCTTGCAGCGGCTGTTGGAGCATGCGGGCAGCGACAAGCCGGCCGTGCTCACCGCGCATTTCGCCGACCCCACCGGCTACGGCCGCATGGTGCGCGAGGGCGGCCGGGTCACACGCATCGTGGAGCAGAAGGATGCGAGCGAGGCCGAGCGCGCCATCACCGAAATCAACACCGGCATCATCGTCGCGCCCACGGCAAAACTGGCGCAATGGTTGGGCAGTCTCTCCAACGACAACGCCCAGGGCGAATACTATTTGACCGACACCATCGCCATGGCGGTGGCCGATGGGCTGGACGTCGCCACGGCGCACCCGCACCACGAATGGGAGGTGCTGGGCGTCAACAGCAAGCTGCAACTGGCGCAGCTGGAGCGCATCTACCAGCGCAACACTGCGGAGCAACTGGCCGGTCTCGGCGCCCACATCCTCGATCCGGCGCGCCTGGATGTGCGCGGCGAATTGATCTGCGGTCGGGATGTCGTCATTGATGTCAATTGCGTGTTCGAAGGCAAAGTCACTTTGGGTGATCGGGTGGAGGTCGGCGCCAACTGCGTGCTGAAGCAGGTCACGGTGGCGGAAGGCACGAAAATTCAACCCTTTACCCATATCGAGGACGCCACGGTGGGGGCCGATTGCCGCATCGGCCCGTTCGCCCGCATCCGTCCTGGCACGACTTTGGCTAGTGACGCCCATATCGGGAATTTTGTCGAAATCAAGAACAGCCAGATCGATTCCGGCAGCAAGGTGAATCATCTGTCTTATGTCGGCGATGCCACGGTGGGCAAGAAAGTGAACATCGGCGCCGGCACCATCACCTGCAATTACGATGGCGCGAACAAGCACCGCACAGTGATCGAAGACAACGTGTTCATCGGCTCCGATACGCAGTTGGTTGCGCCGGTGACGGTGAGTAAGGGCGCAACCATCGGCGCCGGGACGACGCTCACGCGCAATGCGCCGGCCGGCGAGCTGACGCTATCCCGCGTCAAGCAGACAACGATCAACGGCTGGCAACGGCCGCAAAAGAAAGTGAGGCGTGAGGAGTGAGGTGCAAAACAAGCGACAGGTCAATGTTTTGAACCTAAAAACAAAAGTCGGTCCACGAAAAACACTAAAAGCACGAAATAGATCAACACCCCGGGATTGAAAATCCGCTCACCCTATGGGAAGCCATCCCCAGATGGCAATTCCATTGAACGCTTTTCGTGTTTTTCGTGGACAACTGATTTTTCTGGGTTGAATCGCCTCACCCCTCACGGAGAAATAGCTATGTGTGGAATCGTTGGCGCAATCGCCAATCGCAATGTGGTGCCGATGCTGGTGGAAGGCTTGCGCCGCCTCGAATATCGCGGCTACGACTCGGCGGGCATCGCCGTCATCAACGGCGCGATCAAGCGCGTGCGCCGGGTCGGGCGCGTGGCGGAAATGGAATCCGCCGCCGCCGCCGAAGGGCTGACCGGCCATGTCGGCATCGGCCACACGCGCTGGGCCACGCACGGCGGCGTGACCGAACCGAATGCGCATCCGCATGTTTCCGGCGAATTGATCGCGGTGGTGCATAACGGCATCATCGAAAACCACGAACAAAAGCGCGCCGAACTCAAGGCGCTCGGCTACCACTTCGAATCGCAAACCGATACCGAAGTGATCGCCCATCTGGTGCATCACCATTACCTGCAAACCCGCAATCTCTACAGCGCGGTGGAAACCGCGGTGCGCGAATTGGTCGGTGCGTATGCGATCGCGGTCATCGCGCTCGACCAGCCGGATCTGATGATCGTGGCGCGCATGGGCTGTCCGCTGTTGATCGGCATCGGCGAGGACGAAAACTTCGCCGCCTCGGATGTCTCCGCCGTGCTGTCCAGCACGCGGCGCGTGATGTACCTGGAAGATGGCGACGTCGCGCAACTCGTGCGCGAGGGCGTCACCATCCACGACCGCAGCGGGGCAGTGGTTGCGCGCAAGGAGCATGTGAGCGACGTGTCGCTGGCCTCGCTCGAACTCGGCCCCTACAGCCACTTCATGCAGAAGGAAATCCACGAGCAGCCGAAAGCGATTTCCGACACCATCGAGCCGATCCTGGAAGAAGGCTTTTCGCCAACGCTATTCGGCGTCGGCGCGCAAGAAGTCCTGGAACAAGTAGAGGGCGTGCAAATCCTGGCTTGCGGCACCAGCTACTACGCTGCCTCCGTGGCGCGCTACTGGCTGGAAGATATCGCCGGCATTTCATGCCAAGCCGAGGTCGCCAGCGAATATCGTTATCGCAATGTGGTGGCCAACCCCAAAAACCTGATCGTGACCATCTCGCAGTCGGGCGAAACCCTCGACACCATGGAAGCCTTGAAGCACGCCCAAGCGCTCGGACAAACCTTGACGCTCTCCATCTGCAATGTGCAGGAGAGCGCCATTCCGCGCGCCTCGCGGCTCACCTTTCTGACGCGCGCCGGCGCCGAAATCGGCGTGGCTTCGACCAAGGCCTTCACCACGCAACTGGTCGCGCTGTTCGCCTTGACCGTGACGCTCGCCAAGTTGCGCGGACGCCTGAGCGCGGCGCAAGAGGCCGCCTATCTCGAAGCGCTGCGCCACTTGCCCGGCAGCGTGCAGCATGCGCTCAACCTGGAACCGCAGATCAAGCTCTGGGCTGAGCGCTTCAGCTCCAAGCAGCATGCCCTGTTCCTAGGGCGCGGGCAGCATTACCCGATCGCGCTCGAAGGCGCGTTGAAGCTGAAAGAGATTTCCTATATTCACGCCGAGGCCTACCCGGCCGGCGAATTGAAGCACGGGCCGCTGGCCTTGGTGGACAGCGACATGCCGGTGGTGGTGATCGCGCCCAACGACGCGTTGCTGGAAAAAGTGAAATCCAATATGCAGGAAGTGCGCGCCCGCGGCGGTGAGTTGTATGTGTTTGCCGACTTGGATAGCCATTTCGTCGAATCGGAAGGCGTGCACGTGATCCGCACGCCGCGCCATGCTGGTGTGCTCTCGCCTATCGTGCATGCGATTCCGGTGCAACTGCTGGCCTATCACGCCGCCCTGCAAAAGGGCACGGATGTGGACAAGCCGCGTAATCTGGCTAAATCCGTGACAGTTGAGTAAACTCCATGCGAGTATGGAGTTAGATCAAAACGCCCCTTCGCGCCAGCGCGCTTTACCTTTCACACTGGAGTGAGGCGTGGCTGTCATCGCGGTATTCAACCAAAAAGGAGGGGTGGGCAAGACCACCACGACGCTCAACGTCGCGGCGGCCCTGGCCAAGATGGGCAAGGATCCAATCGCCATCGACCTTGATCCGCAAGCGCATTTGACCATCTCCCTCGGCATGGGCGGCGTTGCCGGCGCCGATTCGGTGGCGGCCTTTTTCCGCGAAGAAAAAACCTTGGCGCAACTGGCGCGCGAATTGCCTTCGCATCTGCGCCTGATTCCCGGCCACCTGGAAATTTCCAAGATCGAGGCGCTGCAAGCCAAGAGCGCGAGTGCCGCGCGCCGGCTCAAACAAGGCCTGGAAGAAGAATTGGGCAAAGAGGGCGTGCCGATCCTGATCGATTGCTGCCCCATGCTGAGCGTGATGTCGCTGAATGCCATCATCGCCGCCGACCGTGTGCTGGTGCCGGTTTCGGCCGATTTCCTGTCGCTGCAAAGCGTGAACAAGCTGGACCTGGCGCTCAAGGCGCTGGAAGGCCCGCTGCAACGCAAGATCGAAAAACGCATCGTGCTCACGCGCTTCGATGGCCGGCGCAAATTGTCTTACGATATTTACGATCAACTACAGGAGCGCTACGGCAAGGAGCTGTGCGCAACCCGGGTGGTGGAGAATGTCGCCCTGGCCGCCAGCCCCACCCAGGCCATGGACGTCTTTGCCTACGCCCCCTCCAGCCCCGGTGCGCGCGACTATGCAAAACTCACGCTGGAACTGGTGGAGTCCGGCTTTTTCGATTGATTTCAAAGCGTAATATGCCGGCCAAATAGGCATTGCTTTGGCCCTAAAGCTTTGAGTCTGGATGCCGATACAGGTCAAACCAACAAAAAATTTCGAGGATCCCGGATTCATCATGTCGCTCCCCATACTAGTCGTGGACGATTCCGCCATGGCGCGCAAAATGTTGATCAAGTCGCTGCCGCCGGAGTGGGACGTGGAGATTTCCCAGGCGGAAAATGGCGTGGAAGCCATTGCGGCCTATCGCGCCGGCAAGGCCGCGGTGATGTTCCTCGACCTGACCATGCCGGTATTGGATGGCTTCGGCGTGCTGGAAACGCTGCGCAAGGAAGATCTCAACAGCATGGTGATCGTGGTCTCAGCCGATATCCAGCCGGTGGCGCAGGAGCGCGTGCTGTCCATGGGCGCCATCGCCTTCGTGAAAAAGCCGGTGTCGTCTGAACTGATTTCCACCGTGCTCAAGCAATACGGGGTGATATGAACCTGGCCGCTCTCAGCAACGATCAGCGCGATGCCCTGCAGGAGCTGACCAATATCGCCATGGGCCAGGCCGGCGCGTCCTTGGCGACCCTGCTGGACGAATTCGTGGATCTGTCGGTGCCGCGCATCCGCGTGGTGCAAGTGGTCGATCTGCCGCCGGTATTGGCGGAACTGGTCGGCAAAACCAATCTGGTCAGCGCGGTGCGCCAATCGTTCCAGGGCTATTTGCGCGGCGAGGCCATCATCATCTTCGGCGAGCCGGGTTGCCGAGCGCTGGCCGACCTGATGGGCTTCGAGGGCGACTTGGGCGAGAGCGGCGAGAACGAGCTGTTGCTGGATGTGACGAATGTCCTGTCCGGCGCCTGCCTGGGCGGCATGATGGAACAGATCCGCAATTTCACCGAAACCAACGGCCCGGCCGAACTCAGCTTTTCCATGCCCTCGGTGATGGCGCGCCAGGTGATGGCGGAACAATTGATCGACCCGAAAAAAGTCCAGTGGAGCCACGCGCTGCTGCTGGAAGTGAACTTCACCATCAAGAACCGCGACTTCATCGCGCACCTCACCATGCTCATGCCGGAAGATGGGATCGACAAAATCCGCAGCATCACCGACGAATTCATCGCGGCATTCTGAGAACAGACCTGCGCCATGAGCGATGCGGCATTCTCCTTCAACCTGGCGGAAACCGTTGTCAAGTGGGTCGATGTCGGCATCTTCGTCCTGAATAAAAACTTCGAAGTGCAGCTGTGGAATAATTTCATGGCGCACCATAGCGGCCGCGCCGCGGAAGACATTGTCGGCAAAAACCTGTTCGATGCCTTTCCCGAGCTGCCCAAGCCGTGGTTTACCAAGAAGGTCAACACGGTGTTCCTGCTGAACAACTTTGCCTTCATCTCCTGGGAAAATCGTCCCTATCTGTTTCGCTTCGCGCACAACCGGCCGATCACCGGCGGCGCCGATCACATGTACCAGAACTGCATGCTGTTGCCGCTCAAGGCCGAGCAAGGCAAACCTGAAGCGGTATGCGTCATGGTGTTCGATGCCACCGACACCGCGATTGCGCAAAACCTGTTGAAAGATGCGATGCACACGCTTGCGGAAATAAGCAATCGCGACGGCCTGACCGGCATCTACAATCGGCGTTACCTGGAAACGCGTTTGTCCAGCGAATTCGACCGCACCCGGCGCTATGGCGGCACCTTCTCGGTGGTGCTGTTCGACCTGGATTTCTTCAAGAAAGTGAACGACACCTATGGCCACCTGGCGGGCGACAAAGTGCTGATCGAGATCGCGGCGCGGGTCAAGGACAAACTGCGTTCGTCGGATGTGCTGGGACGCTATGGCGGCGAAGAGTTCATGCTGATCCTGCCGGAAACGCAGCTGGAGGGCGCGCGCATCTTCGCGGATCGGCTGCGCGAAACGATCGAGCTGGAACCGGTGATCTTCGACAACATCACCATCCCGGTCACCGTGAGCATGGGCGTGACCGAACATCAGGCCGACATGGCCGCCTATGGCGCCTTGATCCATCAATCCGATCTCGCGCTATACGCCTCCAAGGCCGCCGGCCGCAACCGCGTGACCTGCTATGAAGCGGCGCTGGAAAAGTTGGCGGCGGAAGGCAAGCATTAGCCCGCTTGTTTGTAACCACGGATGAACACGGATAAACACGGATAAAAAACCGCGTTATCTTGTGGGTTTAAATCCGTGTTTATCCGTGTTCATCCGTGGCTAAAGTTTTCTTCCTAAATCAAATCGGGCAAATCATCTCGCCCAGCCGCGCCGTCAGCTTCAGGTTTTCGCGATAATCCACCGGGCAGTCGATGATGGTCACCGTGTCGTGCTGCAAGGCCGAGCGCAGCGTGGGCAGCAGCTCGTCGGTATTGGAAATGCGATAGCCCTGCGCGCCGAAAGCGCGGGCATATTGCACGAAATCCGGGTTG
>Ga0105107_10003097_pt1 | contig 11013 bp, 12 predicted proteins | sample PPLLaktember2015_6_FD_79335 | JGI IMG/M metagenome (GOLD analysis project Ga0105107, IMG submission 79335) | Freshwater sediment microbial communities from Prairie Pothole Lake near Jamestown, North Dakota, USA - PPLs Lake P8 Core (1) Depth... | ecosystem: Environmental > Aquatic > Freshwater >... | reverse complement strand
TCGCCGGGGATCTACGAGACGCTGGCGGTGCTCGGGCGGGAGCGGACGCTGGCGCGACTGGATCGGGCGCTCGGGGGGTGGGCGGGGTAGGCGCAGGCGGGCTTGGGTTGCCGATGCGCTGGCGGCCTGATGGACTTCGCTCGGCTGCGCCTCACTGCGCGCTCCGCGGCCGCAAGGACGGCCGCTGCGCTTGCCGGACGCCGGTAGGGGCTTGGTGGCCGGCGCGCTGGCGGCCTGATGGACTTCGCTCGGCTGCGCCTCGCTGCGCGCTCCGCGGCCGCGAAGCCGGCCGCTCCGCTTGCCAGACGCCGGTAGGGGCTTGGGTTGCCGATGCGCTGGCGGCCTGTTCGGCGGCGCCTCGATGCGCGCGAGTGGATCCCCGGGAAGGATTCGAACCTTCATTGACGGGGCCAGAACCCGTTGTCCTGCCGTTAGACGACCGGGGAATCGAGGTCGAGTAGGTAGCGGAGCCCGCGCATCCGCTCAACGGGGACGGCGGGCGCTCACGATCCAGGCCGCCGCGGGCGCCTCCACGCCGCGCGGCGTGCGGAAGCGCTCGAAGGCCTCGCGCAGCGCCTCGAGCACGCGGGCGCGCTGCTCGGGACCGGCCTGGGCCTCGCGCAGGGCCTGGCCCACGGGACCCACGGCGAGGAACAGCTCGAGCGCCTCCTCGGTGCCGCCGCCGCCGAGCTGCATCGGCCGCTCGAGCGGCTCGTGCTCGATCGCGCCGAAGCCCGCCGCTTCCAGCAGGCCCCGCACGCGGGTGGGATCGGCGAAGGCGAAGGGGCCAGGCGCGTCGGGCGGCGGCGGGGGCGGGAACGCGACGTACTGCATGGCGGCGAGCGCGGGCACCGTCATCCACGGGTTGCGCTCGCGCGCCTGCCAGCACACGAAGACCAGGCGCCCGCCCGGGCGCAGCGCGCGGCGCAGGTTCGCGAAGGCGGCCTTCGGGTCCGCGAAGAACATCACGCCGAAGCGCGAGTACAGGCAGTCGAACGCGGCCTCGGCGAACGGCGCGGTCTGGGCGTCCTCGCAGCGCCAGTCGATGCGCTCGCCCAGCCCGGCGGCGGCGGCGCGCTCGCGCGCGCGCGCCAGCATCGGCGCCGACACGTCCACCGCCACCACGCCGCCGCGCTCCCCGACGGTGCCGGCGATCTCGAGCGTCGTGCCGCCGCAGCCGCAGCCGACGTCGAGCACGCGCTCGGCCGCCGTCACGGAAGCGCGCTCGAGCGCGCTGGCGCCGAGCGGGCCCACCTGCACGTCGAGGCGCTCCTGCATCGCCACCCAGGCGGGCCCGGCGCCCTCGTTCCAGTAGCGGATCATCTCGGCGTTGGGGGACGCGGCGGTCTTCACGGGGCCTCCTCGGCGCACGCGGCGAGCTTAGCGAGGCCCGCCGCGCCCTCCCCCTCGCCGTCCCGGAGTTGCGTATCCTGCGCGCCGATGAGGGGGCCGGCGTGCTGAAGCATCTCGTCCGCCTGGCGCGGCCGCGCGATTGGGCCAAGGCCGTGTTCATCCTGCTGCCGGTGCCGTTCGCCACGCAGGCGGGGGAAGCGCGGCTCGACCCGCTGGTCTTCGCCATGGGCGTCGTCGCCTTCTGCCTGACCTCGTCGGGCGTCTACTCCCTGAACGACGTGCGCGACGCCGCGGCGGATCGCACCCACCCCGCGAAGCGGTCGCGGCCGGTGGCCTCCGGCGCGGTGTCCGAGCGAACCGCGATCGTTTGGGGCGCGTGCCTCGTCGCCGCCGGCCTCGCGATCGCCGCCGCGACCGGGCTGCCGGCGGTGCTGGCGCTGCTCCTGGCGTACCTGGGGCTCAACGCCTTCTACACGCTCGGTGCCAAGGAGGTGCCCCTCCTCGACGTGTTCCTGCTGGCGTCCGGGTTCCTGATCCGGGTGCTGCTCGGCTGCGCGCTCGTCGACGCGCCGCCGTCGAGCTGGCTGCTGCTGTGCACGCTCTGGATCGCGCTGTTCCTGGCGTTCGGGAAGCGGCGGGCGGATTTGACCCGCGGCACCGGCGCCGAGCAGCGCCCGCAACGGCTCGGCTACACCACCGGGTTCCTCGATCACGCGATGGGCATCGCGGCCAGCCTGGCGATGCTCAGCTACTCGCTCTACGGCCACGAGACCGGCGCCTTCGTGCCGGGCCGCGAGCTCGCGGGGCTGCCGTTCGTCGCGTTCGGCTTCCTGCACGTGCTGCGGATCGCGCACCTGGACGAGCTGCGCGACGCCCCCGTCGAGCTGGCGTGGCGCTCGCGCACGCTCCAGATCTGCGGCACCGGCTGGGCGCTCGCGACGGGCTGGAGCCTGGGGATCTTCTAGGCGGGCACCAGCACGGCGAGCAGCGCGCCGAAGGCGAGCATCGGCCCGAAGCCGAACGGCGCGGCGAGCCCACGGCGCAGCACCGCCCACACCAGCCCGAACAGCAGCCCGAGCAGCGACGCCGCGACGATCGTGTAGACCACTCCGACCGGCCCCACGAACGCGCCGATCATCGCCAGCAGCTTCACGTCGCCGAAGCCCATGCCGGGGAACCAGGTCCACCAGTCGAGCGAGCCCGCGCGCGGGAAGTCCTCGCCCTCGCCGGGCCAGTGCTCGAAGCGGCGGCCGGCGACGGCGCACGCGCGCGCGTGGAGGAATCCGACGATCCAGAGCAGCCCGCCGCCCAGCGCGGCCCCGGCCACGGCGTGGCGCCAGGCGTCCGGCGCCGTGGCGCCCTCGAAGACCTGCGCGGCCGGCATCAAGGTGAGCCCCACGGCGAGCCCGCCCAGCGACAGCTCGTCCGGGATGATGCGATGGTCGAAATCGATCCCCGCGGCCGCCAGCAGGATGGCGCCGAACGCCATCCAGAGCGCCGTCGCCGGCGTCGGGCCGAAGCGCAGGGCGATCAACACGAACAGCGCGGCGGTGCCGGCCTCGACCAGCGGGTAGCGGGCGGAGATGCGGGCGCCGCAGTCGTGGCAGCGCCCGCGCAGGGCGAGCCAGCCCAGCACCGGCACGTTGTGCCAGGGCCGGATCGCCCGGCCGCACGCGGGGCAGCGCGAGCCGGGGCGCACGATCGACTCGCCGCGCGGCAGGCGATGGATCACGACGTTCAGGAACGAGCCGACCAGCGCGCCGAGCACGCCGGCGAAGGCGGCGAACACGGGCAGCGCAACCGTACTGGACGGCGATTCCATGGCCGGCTCCGCCGCCTCCTCCCGCGGCCGCTGCTGTTCGCGCGGAGACCCCTACTTGAAGTCGCGGCGCTCGAAGACCACCGCGCCGATCAGCAGCAGGAGGGCGCTATAGCCCGCGCCGTAGCAGAGCGCAAAGAGCACGTCGCCCGCCGGCACCGGAAGCGCGTGCAAGGCCTGGGTCGTGAGATTGAACGACTCGAGATCGGGCAGCAGCCGATAGAGCGCCCGGGTCCCGGCGCGGACGCTCTCCAGCTCGGAAGCCGCGCCGAGATCGCGCAGATCCCGCGAGAGGTGCCCGATCGCGTAGAGACCGGTCGTGAACAGGGCTGCCAGCATCGGACTCGTGAAGCTCGAGAAGAGCGTCGCGATCGCCACGATCAGCGCGAACTCGACGCCGGCCAGCCCGAGCGCGAGAGCGGTCTGGTGCGGAAGCGGAGCGCCCGCGAGCAGCGAGACCGCGACGAAGGCGACCGACATGATCGCCAGCTGGAGCCAGAGCGTGGCCACCAGCCCGAGATACTTGCCGAGCAGGAATTCGGCGCGCGAGACCGGCTTCGAGAGGATCGTGAAGATGGTGCGCCGGTCCACCTCCCGGTGGACGAGCCCGATGCCCAGGAAGATCGCGATCGCCGCCCCGAACAGCCGGATCGCCGCCAGCCCGACGCTCTGGAGGATGCGCTCGTGCTCGACGTAGGTGAGGGTCGCGAGCACCACTCCGGTGCCGATCATCAGGACGGCGAAGAACAGCAGCGTGTAGAGAACACGGCTGCGGACCGCCTCGCGCAGGGTGTTGGCGGCCAGGACCACGACCCGGACCGGCGAGATCACGAGCGACCCCCTTGCGACGGCGCGGCGGCCGCCTGGACCGCCGAGAGGAAGATCGACTCGAGCGAGGCGCGGTGCGGGGTCACCGACACCACCTGTGCGCCGCTGGCGAGCGCCTGCTCCAGGACCTCGTGGAGCGCCTTCGCCGGAACCTTCAGGTCGACGTGCTCGCCCTTGCCGCGCAGCGGACCGAAGCGGCGCTCGAGCGCCTCCGCGAAGGCCGGAGCCACGCTCGCCAGCACCACGTCGGTCTCGAGCTCGCCAGCGGCGAGGAAGTCCTGGATCCGCCCTTCGTAGCGGATCGCGCCCTGGACGATGATCGCGACGCGGTCGCAGATCAGCTCCACGTCGGAGAGGATGTGGGTGTTCATGAAGACCGTCTTGCCGTCGGCATGCATGCGGAGGATCAGGTCGCGGATCTCCTTGCGTCCGATCGGGTCGAGGCCGCTCATCGGCTCGTCGAGAAAGACCACGGCCGGATCGTGCACCAGCGCCTGGGCGATCCCGACCCGCTGCAGCATGCCCTTCGAGTAGGTGCGCAGCCGCGCGTCGGCGGCGTGCGCCAGTCCCACCCAGTCGAGGAGCAGCTCGACGCGCTCGGGGATCCGCGCGCTTGCCAGGCCCGACAGGCGGGCGTAGAAGCGCAGGATCTCGCGGCCGGTCAGGTACTCGTAGAAGTAGGGATTCTCGGGCAGGAAGCCGATCGCACGGCGGAACTCGGTCTCCCCCACGTCGTGGCCCAGGATGCGCGCGCGGCCGGCGGTGGGATGGATCAGGCCCATCAGCACCTTCAGCGCGGTCGTCTTGCCGGCGCCGTTGGGACCGACGAAGCCGAAGATCTCGTTCTCGAGCACCCGGAACGAGATCCCGTCGAGCACCCGCTTGCGGCGCAGCCCGAACCCGATCGGGAACTCCTTGACCAGACCCTCGACGCTCACGATCTCCCGCGGCGCTCCGCTCACGAGCTCTCCTCCTTCGGACGCCGGTCCTGCTGCTTCTTCTGCTCGCGCTCCTCCCGCACCGCGGCGTGGAGGAAGGGCTCGTAGCGGGCCCCGTAGTGAGAGGAGACGATCCGACCCGTGGCCGGATCGAGCGTCCAGCCCTTGCCGTTCGGCTCGGGGGGCAGCGCGCCGAGCACCCGGTCCGCACCCTCCGCCAGCTCCTCCACGCGCGCGATGTCGCGGCCGTGGCGGCGCTGGAACTCGGAGCGAGCGGCATCCAGCAGGCGTGCCCGGCGTTCGGTCTCGATCTCCTGGAGCGCCTTCTCGTAGCCGGCCCGGGTGTAGGGATCCTCTGCGCCCGCGACGAGCTCCGAGAGCATCACGGCCGCGGCCTCGAGGCTTCCTCCGCCGGCGCGCAGCCGCGCCGCCAGGCGCGGCAGATACTCGGGTGAGCCGGGCAGCGCCATCGCGTGTTCGATCGAGTCGGCGGCTCCCGCCGCGTCGTCGAGGTAGAGGAAGCGGTTCACGCCCTGGTAGAACGGATTGCGCCACTCGTCCGGGTGGTACGCGAAGCTCCGCGTCAGCAGCGCGTCCGCCTTGCGCACGCTCTCGGGGCTGTCGGTCATCCAGAGCGCGGCGAAGCGATACGGATGGTCCACCCAGGGGTCGAGCGTCGTGACGACGTCCACGAGCTTGCCGAGCAGCCTGCCGTGCCGACTGGGGTCGCTCTGCGAGCCGCCGACCACCTGGAGCGCCTGGATCCAGTGGTAGTCCGAGACCAGGTTGCGGAAGCCCAGCGACGCCACCCGCGCCGTGCCGGGATCCGGCACCCAGAGCTCGCTCTCGCCGGCCGCGCGCTCGCTCGGCAGCGCGGCGTGCGACGCCGCGGTGCCGATCGTGAGCGCCGCGCAGGCGAGGGCCCGCACGAGGGCCCTTCGGGACAGGCCGGACACTGAGACTCACCCCCTCCAGGGTCGTCCCGAAGCCGTCGGGATCAGTACTTGTCGGTGGTGAAGTTCCAGGAGACCTGGTTGAAGACCGGCACGCCGTTCTCGATCGGCGTGGTGAAACCGAAGACCTTGCTCGGGCACTCGGGCCCGCCGTCGCTCGAGGGCCGCACGTACATGAGCGCGACCATCTGGTTGTTGCCGTCGAGGTCGCCGTAGGCGGTGGCGGTGAAGCAGTTGACGCAGCCGCAGCCGGTGTGGACGTCGTAGTCGAAGTACACGTTGCCTTCGGGCCGGTAGCCGATCTCCGCGAAGGCGGCCATCGCGGCCGGCGTCCAGACCTGCTTCTGGGGGCCGGGGGCGCCCGGGTAGGAAAGCACCGTGTCGACGTAGCTTCCGTTCGCGACGAAGTAGCTCTCCTCGCTCCGCGCGATCGAGACCAGGTTCCCGTACGCCTCGCTGCGCTTCGCCCGCAGCTGGTAGTTGACGAAGGCCGGCACGGCGATCGCGACCAGGATCCCGATGATCGCCACGACGATCATCATCTCGATCAGCGTGAAGCCGGCGCGGCGGTCGCGGAGGCGCTGCATGACTTGCTCCCGGAGGTTTGGCATCGAGGGGGAGAAGAGGCCCGAGGAGGGCCGGGCGAGCCCGGCCCTCCTCGCGCTCGTCCTAGAACACGCTCTGGCCGAAAATGCCGTCGCACGGACCCACCTGGTTGGGCAGGACTGCGGCGGCGCCGTCCCACGCGCCGAGGCAGTTGAGCGGACCGTTCAGGACCGGAACGGCCGCGTTCGCGGTGCGCGCGTAGGTCCAGATCTGGACCACGCCGTCCGCATCGATGTCGGCCTCGGCGTTCGCCGTGTAGTCCCCCGCGACGCCGACGTTCACGCCGTAGCGGAAGTACACCTGGCCCTCGGGCGCCCAGCCGATCGTGTCGAAGTTCGCACCGGGCGCGCCCGTGTCCAGGAAGTTCTGCTTGGTCGAGGACGGATTGTTGAGCGCCGCCGGCGACACAGCGGCGACGATGTACTCGCCGAACTCCGCGAAGTAGGACTCCTCGGCGGTCCGGATCGCGGCGAGGTTGGTCTTGCCCTCGCTCGACTTCGAGCGCAGCTGGAAGCGCACGAAGTTGGGGATCGCGATCGCGGCCAGGATGCCGATGATCGCGACCACGATCATGAGCTCGATCAGCGTGAAGCCGCCGCGGCGGTCTCGCAGACTCTTCATGGTGTATCTCTCTCGTTCCATCGGTGAGGACGCCGCCGCCGAGCACCTTGCTCGCCCGGTCGCCCGATCCCCGATTCCGCGGGGTCCAGTGAGCAACCCGCGTGCCAGTCTTCCCGTTGCATCCCGGTGTATCGGCAAGAGCCGTGCTCTACCTGAGGGCCCGCCTGCCGAAAGTTCCTCCCACGGCTGCCCTGGGCGGGCGGCCCGCCTTCGCCAAACCCGCGCTCGGAGTGACGATTTCCGGCGCCCGCGGAGCCGCGAATCGTCACCGCGGGCGCGTCCAGCGCGCGTCCTCTCCTGCTCGCCGGACTCGATGACGAGAGCCCAACGGGGTCCAGAACCGGCGGGCGGCGGGCCAGGGCTCGACCGCGAAGCGAGCGCCGACGACACTCCGATCCGGCGCGTGGAGTCGACGGGGATCTAGATGCTCCTCTGCCCGAGGAAAATGCTCGTCGCGCAGCGCACGGCGCTGCCCCTCCCTGGTTGACACCCCGCGGCCCTGCTGGTTAGGTTCCGCCGGCCCGAGGCCCGCTCCCATCGTCTAGCGGTCTAGGACGTGGCCCTCTCAAGGCCAAAACACGGGTTCGATTCCCGTTGGGAGCACCACCCCTTTGCCGGCCTCCAACGCCAGACCCGCCGCACGATCCAACGCACGATCCAACGCACGATCCAACGGGTTCGCCTTCGCCTTCCTCGACTGCGAGTTCGGGGGCCTCGATCCCGATCTGCACGACATCACCGAGATCGCGGTGATCCTGACCGACTACCGGCTCGTCGAGCTGGCGAGCCGCGAGTGGAAGGTGCAAGCGCGCCCGGAGCGGATCAGCGCCGAGGCCGCGGAGATGTCCGGCTACGACGCTGCCGTCTGGGCCGCCGAGGCCCGGCCGGTGCGCGAGGTGCTGACCGAGCTCGCGGACCTGCTGCCCCAGGACCGCAAGGTGGTCCCGGCCGGGCAGAACGTGCGCATGGACGTGATCTTCCTCGAGAAGGCCTATCGCGCCTGCGGCATCGCCTGGCCCTTCGACTACCACGTGATCGACCTCGCCACGCTCTACTACGCGTGGTCGCTGGTCGCGGGCGAGACCGTGAGCGCGCTCTCGCTGCGCCAGGCGGCGACGACGGCGGGCCTCGTGAACGGCGCCGTGCCGCATCGCGCGGCCGCCGACACGCGGCTCACCCTCGATACCTTCCGCCACTACCTCGGGCGGCTCGCGCTCCGCCCGCCCTCCGAGCTGCCGCCGCCCCCGATCGAGCCCACCGGCGGCTGAGCCAGCTTCGCGCGCCATTTGGCGAGCGCGCGCTGGTCGAGGCGCGCGAGCCAGCGCAGCAGCACCCGATCCGGCCAGCGTCCCGGCCGCAGGCACACCGCCGAGGCGAAGTCGATCAGGACGGGAGCGCCGGCCTCGTCGACGAGCACGTTGCTGCGATGGCGCAGATCGAGGTGGACGACGCCGCGCGCGTGCATCTCGCCGATCGCCCGCTCGAGCTGCGCCAGGAAGTCCGGCGGCAGCTCCGCCGCGCGCTGCCGCGAGAGCCGCCGGCCGGGCCGGTGCTCCACCGCAAAGCCGTAGGCGTCGAGGCGGCCGAGCAGGCGCGGCACGGCGAAGTGGCCGGCGAGGGCACGATAGGCCCGGAGCTCGCGGGCGATCAGCCAGCGGCCGAGGGTCGCGCGCAGCCAGTGCGCTCGCCCGGCGAAGTCCTTCACGACGAACGGCCGCTCGCGGCCGCGCACGAGCAGCACGTCCGGCTTGCGGCCCGCGCCGCGCTGGAGGACCTCGAGCGTCCGGCCGGCCAGCGCGCTCCGGTCGAGGAGAGGCTCCGGGACGATCGAGCTCAGGGCGTCCGGCGGGGTCGCGGCTTCGGCCGCCGTTCGGCCGCGCGATCGCGGACGATCTGCCAGAGCTGCTCGCGCAGCCGCTCGCGGAATGCGGGATCGATGGGAAGAGGCCCCTCGTCCGCTTCCAGGAACTCGGCGAACTCCACGGGATCGAAATCGGGATCCACCCCGGGGTTCGGTTGTCGCCCACGATCCCCGGGCGCGCCCCCGCTCTCCGGACGGGAGCTGCGCTTGCGACGGGGAAGGAGCTTACGCGTCCCCCGGTTGGTCTCCGGCTTCGGCTTCACCGGCTCCTCCGCGAGAGGTCATGCGCAAAATACACGACAAGATCATGCAAAGACACGCGAATTTCCCTGCGCGCGTCCTCTTCCCAGAAAAACACGAAGCGAACCAGCCCCCGGGGCCCCCGAACAGAAAGGCCGATTCACCTGCTAGGTGGACAGCAACGGGCCGGCGTGTCACGGCCGAGACGGCTCGGCCCCGGCGGGAGCGGCGACTGACGCCGTCCGGCCGGGGCCGAGGGATTGCAGACCGGGGTTGGGCTCAGGACAGGAAGCCGTCCAGTCCGGGCGCTCCGTCCGCCAGCACGCGCCGCATCCGGTACAAGTTGGCCTTCACGGCGTCCTCGGACTTCCCGAGCGCCTCCGCGATGGTGCGGATGGGCTGCCGGCGCAGGTGCTTGAGGTGGAAGATCCGCCGCTGGAGCGGAGTCAGGCGCTGGCTGACCACCTCGTCGCAGCGATCCAGCAGGCGCCGCGCGTCTACGGTCGCATCGGTCGGGGCGGCGTCGGACGCAAAGCCGTCCGGCCCCACCTCATCCAGGGACTCGAGCCGCGGGCGAGCACCGCGGAAGCGGCGGTTCACCTTGTTGCGCGTGATCCCGAAGATCCAGACCAGCAGGCTCGAGTCGCCGCGGTAGCTCGGAAGCACCCGGAAGATGGTCTCGAAGACTTCCTGGGTGACGTCCTCGGCCTCCGCCGGATCGCCCAGCCGCTTCAAGGCGAAGCGGTAGACGCGCCGGAAGTAGGACTCGTAGAGCTCCTCGAAGTGCTCGCGGCTTCCCTCGAGGATGCTGGCGACCAGGAGCCGGTCGCGCTCCGGAGCGGTCGCAGGGCGAGGCTGGGCCACCTCGGTAGGGGCGACCAGTCTCAATGCTGTGGCATGTCCCGTCACGGGACCGCTCGCCGAATAGGGAGCATCGGCCGGCGCGGGCGCGCGCTGGACCATTCGAACCTTCGGGGGGCTGCTGCTTTTTCGCACGTGATCCCACACTCCCAGGCCGGGCCGGAGCCCGACATCGAGGTCTCTCAGAAAAGGGGGGACCTGCGTCCCGTCTCTCCGGTGAGCAACGCGCGTGCCAGGATCCCGATTACGTGCAATCGACGGTTCAAGCCTAGCTGACAGCTTTGTAATTCGATTGCAAGCCAATTCGGACGTGAGTAAAAGATCGTTTGATAGGGATGGAATGGGATTTCCCATTCTGTGAAGCAGATGTCACTCCCCTCGGGAGATCTCTCCGCCCCCTGCCCCCGGCACGATCCACCAGCGTCCGTTGCGGCGTTCCCAGCGGTCCTCCCGGACCATGCGGGTGCTCCAGAACCGCAGAGGCAGTCCGTTCTCGCCGCCGATCCAGACCCGCACGCGCGCTCGGCCGGGAGCGTCCACGGCGAACTCCTCCACCTCGGTCGCCAGCGGTTGGTTGCGCTCGAAGTTCGCCTCGGCGAGATCCTGGGCCAGGTCCGAGAAGTAGTCGGAGAAGCTCTCCGGGGTTTCGAAGAACTCGCGCAGGGCCGGGTCCCGGAAGGTGGCCAGGCTGTTGAAGCGGCGCCCGGTGAGCCGCTCGTAGAACTGGGACGCGCGGAGATGGAACTCCACCTCGGGGGACGCGGTGAGCACCTCGACGCCGGAGTCTTCGGCCGGCCCGACCTCGGGCGCCTTCGAGCCGAGGCTGGGCAGATCGACGTCCGGCATCTTCGGCATGTCGAGGTCCGGAGCCCGCAGCCAGCCGGGCCGCGAGCACCCTCCGGCGCCCAGCGCCAGGACCATGGCCAGGGCCAC
>Ga0105107_10003096_pt1 | contig 11014 bp, 9 predicted proteins | sample PPLLaktember2015_6_FD_79335 | JGI IMG/M metagenome (GOLD analysis project Ga0105107, IMG submission 79335) | Freshwater sediment microbial communities from Prairie Pothole Lake near Jamestown, North Dakota, USA - PPLs Lake P8 Core (1) Depth... | ecosystem: Environmental > Aquatic > Freshwater >... | reverse complement strand
TGTACCGCGTGTTCCGCGAGATGGGCGGGATGCCGCTGTGCATCGTCGGCGGCGGCGCGGGGCGCGCGCTCGTCGACCAGCTCACCATGCCGCGGCGCTATGTCGAGAACCTCGTGCTCGAGGGCCTCGCGCACATCGCCGTGAGCGAGCGCGCGCTCGCGCGATGAGAGCGCTCTTCCTCCTCTTCGTCCTCGCGAACGCCGCCTATTTCGCCTGGCACCGCTATCTCTCGCCGCCCGAGGTCGTTTTCGACCCTGCGCCGATGGGCCGCCAGCTCGAGCCGGAGAAGCTCAAGGTGGTTGCCGAGTCCGACCTCCCGCCGCCGCGCCCCCGGGCCAAGCCCGAGCCACCCGCCGCACCGCTGCAGCCGCAGCCGCAGGCACAAGCGGCCCCCGCTGCCCCGAAGTGCATCGAATGGGGCAGCTTCACGCTGACCGAGGTCGAGAGCGCGGAAAAGGCGCTCGAGCCGCTCGCGCTCGGCGCGCGGCTCGCGCGGCGGCGAACCGAGGAGCTGGCGAGCTGGTGGGTCTTCATCCCCTCGCAGAAGGACCGGCCCGGCGCGCTGAAGAAGGCAGCCGAGCTGAAGGCACTCGGCGTCGACGACTATTTCATCTTGCAGGAGGAAGGCCCGCAGCGCTGGGCGCTTTCGCTCGGGCTCTTCAAGAGCGAGGAGGCCGCGCAGGCCCACCTCGCCAGCCTGCGCACGCGAGGCGTGCGCAGCGCGGCCGTCGGCCAGCGCGAGACCGTGGTGCCGAAGGTGTGGCTGCAGGTGAGCGGCGTCGACGCGGACCTCGAGCGCCGCCTGACCGACCTCGCGCTGCGGGTCGAAGGCAGCGAGCTGCGGAACTGCCCCTAGCCGATCGGGTGCGCTCCGCCGGAGACGTGCTTTGCCACCAGCGTAAGCAGGTAGTCCGCACGCACGGGCTTGGTGACATAGCCGACGGCACCGAGCGCCTTGCCCCGATGCCCGCCCTCCTCGAGCGAGGTCAGGAAGACCACCGGGATGTCCGGGATCGACCTGTCCGCCTTGAGCGCCGCGATGAACTCGAAACCGTCCATGTGCGGCATGTTGACGTCGCAGATGATGAGATCCGGCGGGCTGCGCAGGATCATGTAGCCCGCCTGGATCGCGTCGGGCGCGACGTGCACCTCGTAGCCCGCCGAGCTCAGGTGCAGCGCCAGCAGCTCCCGGACGCTTGCGTCGTCGTCGACGATGAGGATCGTGCCGGCCATTCCGGCGAATCTTAATTGGTGCTGGTGCGCGGACTCGAACCGCGGACCTACTGATTACGAATCAGTTGCTCTACCAACTGAGCTACACCAGCCGACGGGGAGGGGGCGAATCTTAGCACGCGAGACGTCGCTCACCGATTCTCACAATCCTTCCGTCACGTGACGGGTTTAACGCCTGTTGCGCTGCATCCTGCCGTTCGCATCGCCTTTTGGGCCGCTAGTCGCCCCTTGTTGGCGCTCGCGGGAAGCCCTCCTAGCATGGTTGGCAAGAAAACGGGGGAACCATGCGGATTGGCAAGGCACAGGGATTCACGCTCGTCGAGCTGATGATCACGGTGGCGGTGGTGGCGATCCTCGCCGCCGTCGCGCTCCCGGCGTACACGGACTACATCACGCGCAGCAAGCTGACCGAGGCGCACTCGGTGCTCGCCGACCTGCGCGTGAAGATGGAGCAGCGCTTCCAGGACGCGCGCACCTACGACGGCGGGCCCTGCGCGCCGACAGGCTCGGCGGCGACCCAGGTCAAGTACTTCGCGTTCTCCTGTTCGGTGGCGCCGACGGCGACCGTGTTCACCATCCAGGCGGCCGGACAGAACGAGATCGCCGGCATCACGTTCACCGTCAACGAGTCGAACGTGCGCACCACCACGGTCACGGGCGGCTCGAAGATGGCTGACAAGGGCTATACCGGCAACGCCAACTGCTGGGTCACCGCGAAAGGCGGCAGGTGCTGATGAGCCGCTCCCGCCAGGCCGGCGTGTCGCTCATCGAGATGATGATCGCGATCGTCATCCTGGCGCTGCTGCTCGCGCTCGGGCTCCCCAACATGGCAGTCTGGCTCAACAACTCGAGGCTGCGCACCACCGGCGAGACGGTGCTCACGGGCCTGCAGCTCGCCCGCACCGAGGCGATCCGGCGCAACACCACCGTTCGCTTCCAGCTCGTGACCGACCTCAGCGCGGGATGCGCGCTCTCCACCCAGGGAACGAGCTGGGTGGTGAGCCTCGAGGATGCCACGGGCGCATGCAATGCCGCCGCCTCCGATACCGTCTCGCCGATGCTCGTGCAGGCCAAGGCGGGCGACGAAGGCGGCGGGTCGGTGCAGCTGCAGGCTACCGGCGCGGCGACCGCGCACTTCAACGGCCTCGGGCGCATCACCAGCCCCAGCGGCGCCGCCAACATGACGCGCATCGACATCGCCAACCCCGTCGGCGGCGTGTGCCAGCACGTCGATCCCGACAACGGCACGATGCGCTGCCTGCAGATCAACATCTCCACCGGCGGCGAAGTGAAGATGTGCGACCCGGCGGTGGCCGACGCGACCGACCCGCGCCGATGCTGAGGACCGCGCCAATGATCCGCACCCGGAAAGGCCAGCAGGGCGTCGCGCTGCTCGAAGCGCTGGTGGGCATCCTCATCTTCTCGGTGGGGATCCTCGCGATGATCGGGCTGCAGGCGCAGGCGATCCGCAACACGGTCGAGGCCAAGTACCGCACCGAGGCGGCCTACCTCGCCAACCAGGTCATCGGCCAGATGTGGGTCGACCGCGACAACCTCGACGCCTACGACACCGCGGGCGGCGCGAACCAGAACATGGTGAACTGGCGCCAGCAGGTCGCCGGCACGCTTCCGGGCGTCGTCGCCGCCGGCGCGAACTCCCCGACGATCGACGTCGACACCAACCAGGTGACGGTGACGCTTTTCTGGCGGATGCCGGGCGCTGACTCGGTCACGCGCCAGCTCACCGTCGTGGCCCAGATCAACGACTCGTAGCCGGCCCATGCGCGCTTCCATGCAACCGAAGACGGCGACCCGCCGCAGGATGGCGGGCCTCTCCCTGATGGAGGTCATGATCGCGATGCTGATCGGCCTGATCGGCATCGTGGTGATCACCCAAGTCTACATCGTGAACGAGAACTACAAGCGCTCCACCACGAGCGCCGGCGGCGCGCAGACCAACGGCGCGCTCGCGCTCTACTCGATCGAGCGCGACGCGCGCATGGCGGGCTGGGGCATCGCCTGGTCCTCCACGCTCGGCTGCTCCTCGATGCGCTGGCACTACAACGGCGCGTACTCGCCGGAGATGGGCGGCACGCTGCCGCAGATCCGCGTGGCGCCCGTGCTCATCGAGGACGGCGGCGCCAACGCCGACCGCATCACCGTGTTCTTCGGCACCAACACGGAGCGCGTGATCCCGGCGACGCTGTCGAAGGCCATCGGGCTCTCGACCGACCACCTCGAAGTCGACAACCCCCAGGGCTTCGACGACACGCCCGGGGACCTGCTGCTCGTGACGCAGGGCGCCACCTGCTCGCTCATGCAGCTTACCGAAGCGGACGCCTCGACGGGCATCCTGAAACACGAGCAGTCTGCGACCGCGTTGTACAACCCGGGCGCGGGAAATCCCATGCCCGCGTACGGCGCCGGCGCGCAGGTCTTCAACCTCGGGCGCCCCGTGGTCAACATCTACTCGATCTCCGCCGCCCAGGCGCTGCAGCTCGCGAGCCTTTTCACGGCCAACTCGAGCACGGTGGTGCAGCAATACACGCCGAACCCGTTCGCGCTCGTCGAGGACATCGTCGACCTGCAGGCGGAGTACGGCAAGGACAACGGCGTCGACAACGGAACCGTGGCCTCCGCCGCGTACGCCGCCAACGACGGCAGCGTCGACCGTTACGACAACACGACGCCGGCGAACGCCACGGAGTGGCAGCAGGTGCTTTCGGTCCGCATCGGCGTGCTGGCGCGAAGCGAGTTCTACGAGCGACCCGAGCCGCCGGGCTCGCCGTGCACCGCGACAACCGATACCGTCAATACGCCGACCTGGGCGGCGGGCACGCGCGACTTCCCCGCCCTGGGCGACCTCGGCGATACGGCCAATCCGGCGCGCTGCTATCGCTACCGGGTGTTCGAGACCGTCGTGCCGCTGCGCAACATGATCTGGAGGCAGGGATGAGCCCCCTCTCCCACGCGCGGCAGCAGGGTGCCGTGCTCTTCATCGCGCTCATCGTGCTGGTCGCCATGTCGCTCGCGGGGATCGCGCTCGTCCGGGGCGTGGACTCGACGAACCTCATCGCGGGCAACCTCGCCTTCCGCCAGGGCGCCACCCTGGGCGGCGACTGGGGGGTGGAGCAAGCGCGCGCCTGGCTGAACGGCCTGTCGGCCACCCCCGAAACGCTTTATGACGACGTGCCGGGCCGCTACTACGCCGCGATGCAGACCGGCCTGGACTACACCGGCACCGACCCTTCCGCGCTCGACTTCGACTGGGACGGGAGTTCCTTCGATGCCGGCGCCGATCCGGCCGGCAACTCGGTGCGCTACGTCATCCACCGCATGTGCGAGCTGGCGGGGAACCCGGGCTCGGTGAACTGCGTGCGCACCACCACGGGCGGCACGTCCACCGGCACGAAGGGGGGCGCCACCTACGGCGGCGCCGCCCTGCCGTCGACTTCGCAGATCTATTACCGCGTCACGGCCCGCGTTACCGGGCCGCGCAACACCGTGAGCTACGTCCAGGTAATGCTGAACTGAAAAAGTGCAGAGGATTGCCATGACCACCCGCTCCATCCTGCGCAAGACCCCCGCAAGCCTGATCATCGCCGGCATGCTCGCCGCCGCGTTCCCGGCGATGCCGGCGCCGACCGAGATCGCCGACGAGCCGCTCTCGCAGGCGGCGAGCGGCGTGCAGCCGAACGTTATGTTCATCCTCGACGCCTCGGGCTCCATGGACTGGGACTACAGCCCCGACTATGTGGACGACGGCCAGGGCTCGGGAAGCACGCCGAGCACCACGGCAGGCTGCTTCGACTCGGGCGACGACGACAGCGGCTCGATCCTCGGGACGCCCGACGCCTGCCGCGTGGGCGACCCGCCTTACATGAGCCCGGACTACAACAAGCAGTACTACAACCCCAACATCTGGTACCGCCCCGGCGTGAACGCTGATGGCACCGACATGCCGAGCATGAACAGGGCCACCACCTCGGACTGGACCAAGGTGGAGACGGATCCCTACGGCCAGCAGCAGGAAAACCAGCGCGGCAACAACACCGTCGACGAAGACCTCACCACCGAGTATCCCGACCGCGCCTGGTGCACGGACGACGATGACGACCTGAGTGACACGGACAAGTGCCGGACGAACTCGGCCTACACGTATCCCGACCATGAGTTCAAGCGCACCAGCGACGACGGCCGGCACCGGTTCGGCGCGCCCTATTACTACCGCATGCAGACCGCGCAGTGGTGCACGAGCGCGGCGCTTACAAGCTGCGCGAGCGGCACCAGCGTCGACCCGAACAAGCACCTCTTCATCGCGCCGGAATTCTGCACCGACGCCGAGCTGACGAACTGCGCGGTCGGCCCGGCGATCACGGCGGCCCACGTCTTCTCGGGGCCGCGGTGGTGCTCCGACAAGACCACGCTCCTCCAGTGCCAGCGCAAGAAGATCGGCAATTTCCGCTGGCCCAAGCACCTCGGCGTGACCGAGACGCGCAGCGTCACGCTGCCCGCCACGCCGGCGCGCGGCACTATCACGGTCAACGAGGCCGCCGCCGGCGTGGCCGTGACCGACATCAAGGTCGGCAGCGTGTCGGTCATCGATACCGGGACGCCGATCGCCTCGAGCAGCACTTCCACCACGGACCTGGCCACGGCGATCGCCGCCGCCATCAACAGCCGGGTCTCCTCCCCCGACTACACCGCCGTCGCGGCGGGCAACGTCGTCACCGTGATCGCGGTGACCACCGGCACGGGCGAGAACGGCAAGAACATCACCGTGGCCAGCACAACTGAAGGCACGCTGGGCGCGCAGGCATTCATCGACGTCAACAGCAGCAACAACAACAACAACGTATACGTCGATGCGATCCGCGCCGACATCCCCGGCAAGGGATGGACCAACATCATGTCGACGAGCTGCGCGGGCGACTGGGGCGCCGGCGTCTCTGCGGTCGGCGGCGGCGCCTACGGGCAGCGCATCCTCGCGACCAACGGCACCGACCAGAGCAACGAGCGCACCGCCATGGCGGCGGCCATCGCGGAGTGCATCGAGCAGGCGAAGCCGAGCACCGGCTTCAGCGCCACCAGCGCGGGCGACCTCGTAACCGTGACCGCACCGGTCGCCCTGGGCAGCCTCATGAACAACCGGGGCATCAGCGTCCTCAAGGGCAGCAGCCGGGGCAACTACCGCACTGTTGACTTCGCCGACGGGGAATCCGCCAGCATCCAGACGGCAACCTCCGGCACCACCGGCGGCACCAGCGCGACCAACAGCACGATCGATGTGCGGCTCGGCGTGGGCTACTTCACGCGGGTGGACATCGTTCCAGGGAACGACGCTTACCCGAAGGGCGCCGGCCGGATCGATTGCGCCGGCCCGAGCTGCACCTACGAGGAGGAGATGACCAACTTCTCCAACTGGTACGCCTATTACCGTACACGGCTGCAGATGATGAAAAGCGCTGCCGGGCGCGCGTTCGTGCCGGTCGATACCACGTATCGCGTGGGCTTCATCACCATCAAGCCGTTCTCCGACCCGGTCTCCCAGAACTCGGGCGACGTGGTGGCCGCGCGCTATCTGAAGATCGCGGAATTCGACGCCACGCACAAGGCCGCCTGGTACACGAAGTTCTACTCGCAGACACCCGGCGGCGGCACCCCGCTGCGCGAGGCGCTCTCGCGCGTGGGACGCCTGTACGGGGGCAAGTTCGACGGCATCAACTCCGGCATCCCGGCGGACGACGACCCGGTGACCGTGTCCTGCCAGCCGAACTTCGCCATCCTCTCCTCCGACGGGTACTGGAACGGCAACGGCGGCAAGACGCTGACCGGCGACATGACCCAGCAGGACCACGTTAACGAGGGACCGTATTCGGCTCAGAAAGACGGCGTGTTCGACGGCGGCAATGACTCCACCGTCGGCCTTGCGGACGTCGCGCTCTACTACTACCAGACCGACCTGCGGGCCGACGGCGCTACCAACGCCTTTACGGGCACGGACGTATCGGCGGACAACGTGCCGAGGACCGACCTCGACTTCGCGGCGCACCAGCACATGACGACCTTCACGCTGGGCCTGGGCCTCGACGGTCAGCTGAGCTTCCCTGGCGATTTCGCCGGCATCACGACGGGCAACCCGGACTGGCCCAACCCCCAGGGCGATACGCCGAGCGCGCTCGACGACCTCTGGCACGCGGCGGTGAACGGCCGCGGTCTGTTCTTCAGCGCCTCTAATCCCTCGGAGCTTGCCCGCAGCCTCTCCGAGACCCTGGACGCGCTCAAGAAGCGCGTGGGCGCGGGCGCCGCGGCAGCGACCTCCAACCTGCGCCCGGTGAACGGCGACAACTTCGCCTACACCGCGCAGTATGTCACCCAGGAGTGGGTGGGCGACGTGAAAGCGAGGACCATCGACCTGAAGACCGGCGCGATCTCGAGCGCGGAGGTGTGGTCGGCGCAGCAGCAGCTCAACAACCGCCTCTACACCGATCGGCTGATTTTCACGCTCGACCCGACCGACGCGTACGACTCGAAGAGCACCGCCGCGCTCGGCAACCAGCTCAAGCACTTCTGCATGCCGGCGTCGGTGGGCGTGTCCCCGTGGTGCGACGACGGCGCCGGCCTCACCGTCGCCGAGCAGGCGTACTTCAGGACCGACCAGCTGCCGCAGTACGTGAGCTGGACCGACCCGCAGAAGGCGAACGCGACCGCCGAGAACCTCGTCAACTACCTGCGCGGCCACCAGGTGTTCGAGGACCAGGGCAACCTCAGCGCCGAGGACCTTTTCCGCGCGCGCACCGCGCTGCTCGGGGACATCATCAACGCGCAGCCGGCGTACGTGAAGAGCTCGCCGTTCGAGTACAACGACGCCGGCTACATCGACTTCCGGGAATGCACGTTCGGCCGCACGCCGACCGGAGGCTGCCCGGCCGAGCAGTTCCCGACAACCGGGCAGCGGCGCCAGGGCATGGTCTATATCGCCTCGAACGACGGCATGCTGCACGGGCTCAACGCCGACACCGGCGCGGAGATGTGGGCGTACATCCCCGGGATCGTGACGCCCAGCCTCTATCAGCTCGCGTCGATTCCCTACAACCACCGCTATTTCGTGGATGGCTCTCCGACGGTGGGCGACATCTGCGTCGACGCCTGCGCCGACGTGGCGGACTGGCGCACCATTCTGGTCGCCGGCCTCAACTCGGGCGGGCGCGGCTTCTACGCGCTCGACGTGACGCGTCCGGACAAGCCGCGCGCGCTGTGGGAGTTCACCGTGCGCAAGCCGAGCGTCGAAGCCTGCGCCGCCACGGTGGACGACGCCGTCGGCGCGACCACGGATTGCGACCTGGGACTTTCATACGGCAACCCGGTGATCACCAAGCTTCCCAGCGGCGAGTGGGTGGTGATCGTCACCTCCGGGCTCAACAACACCGGCTACGAGCCCGGCACGACGAACCGCCAGGGCGACGGCATGGGCTACCTCTATGTCCTCGATGCCCAGAGCGGCAAGATCCTGCACAAGATCGCGACCAACGTCGGCGACCCGGGTACGGCGGCGAACGACTACGATGACGCCGATCCCAGCGGTCTCGCGCGCATCAACAACTGGGTAGACGACTCCCTGCGCGACAACACCGCGCTGGCCGTGTACGGCGGTGATATGAAGGGCAACCTCTGGCGCTTCAGCCTCGACCCGGTGGCGGACAAGGCGGTCCTGGTCGCGGAGCTGAGGAACGCCAGCAACGAGGCCCAGCCGATCACCACCCGGCCCGAGCTCGGCCTGATCAAGACGCGCCGCGTGATCTTCGTCGGCACCGGCCGCTTCCTCGGCGAGACCGACAAGACCGACGAGACGGTGCAGACGGTCTACGCCATTGCCGATGACCTCGCGAGCGACGTTCCGGTCACGGATCGCACGCCGCTCGTGGGGCAGACGATGATTGCCAACAGCTCGACGACCCGCACCATCGACCCGGTACTGGACGTCAAGTGGGAGGATCCCGCGGTGCGCGGCTGGTACGTCGATCTGCCGGACCTGCGCGAGCGCGTGAGCGTCGACCCGCAGCTCCAGCTCGGCACGCTGGTGGTGCCCTCGAACGTGCCCTCGACCGACAGCTGCGTCGCCGGCGGCATCGGCTGGGTCAACACCTTCGACTTCGCGACCGGCGGCTTCGTGCAGGGCGCGACCGCGAACGCGGTGAGCCAGAAGATCTCGGCGTCGGTGGTGGTCGGCATCAACGTGATCCAGCTGCCCGGCGGCAAGGTGGTCACCATCGTCACCACGGCCGACAACCAGCAGATGCCGGTCGAGACGCCGGTGGCGCCCACCGAGTTCCAGGGCCGCCGCGTGAGCTGGCGAGAGCTGATCGCCGACTAGCGTGGCGATGAGCGGCCTGCGGGGCGGCCGCCTGGCGGCCGCCCTCTTCCTCTCCCTCGGCGCGCACGCCGCGGCGCTCGGGATCCTGTCGGCCCTCGCGGCGCCGGCCGCCTCCGCCGGCGCGGGCGGCACCGCGCTTCCCGGCAGCCTGCAGGTCTCCTTCGACATCGCGCAGGCGGCACCGCCCGCGCGCTCCGGCGAGAAAGCCGCCCCCGCCCGGGTGCCGCATCCGCTGCGCTACGTTCCCGCCTCGCGGCTCGACAAGCGCCCGGAGATCCGCACCGACGTCATGCCGAAGTATCCGCGGGGGGTGATGGCCGGAACGCGCGGACGGGTCGTGCTGGAGCTCTACATCGCGAAGGACGGCAGCCTGGACGCAGTGAAAGTGGCGCGCGCGGAGCCCAAGGGAGTGTTCGACAAATCAGCGGCGGATGCCTTCGCCGGCGCGAGCTTCAGTCCCGGCATGCAGCGCGGCGTCGCCGTGCCCACGCTGCTCAAGATCGAGGTGCGTTTCGGGGACTAGCGCGCGAGCTCGCGCGGGAGCGTGAACACCACGCTCTCCGTGATGCCCTCGAGCGGCCGCACGCTTTGCGCGCCGAGCGCCTTCAGGCGCTCCACCAGCTCGCTGACCAGCACCTCCGGCGCCGAGGCCCCCGCGGTGACGCCCACGCGGCGCTTGCCGGCGATCCATTCGGGGCGCAGGTCGGCGGCGCTGTTCACCATGTAAGCCTCCACGCCGATGTGCTCCGCCACCTCGCGCAGGCGGTTGGAGTTCGAGCTGTTGGGCGAGCCGACGACGATCACCACGTCGCACTGGGGCGCCATGAACTTCACCGCGTCCTGGCGGTTCTGCGTGGCGTAGCAGATGTCGTCCCTCTTCGGGCCGCGGATCGCCGGGAAGCGCGCCTTGAGCGACGCGACGATCGCCCGGGCGTCGTCCACCGAGAGCGTCGTCTGGGTCACGTACGCCAGCCTGTCGCCGTCGACCTCGAGCCGCGCCACGTCCTCCACCGTCTCGACGAGATGCATGCCGCGGGTCGACTGTCCCATGGTGCCCTCGGACTCGGGGTGCCCCCGGTGGCCGATCATGACGATCTCGTAGCCCGCGCGCAGCATCTTGGCGACCTCCACGTGCACCTTGGTGACCAGCGGGCACGTGGCGTCGAACACCCTGAGGCCGCGCCGCTCGGCATCGGCCTGCACGGCCTTCGACACGCCGTGGGCGCTGAAGATGACGATCCCGCCCGAGGGCACCTCGTCGAGCTCCTCGACGAACACCGCGCCCTGGCCGCGCAGGGTCTCGACCACGGTCTTGTTGTGCACGATCTCGTGGCGCACGTAGATCGGCGCGCCGTGCAGCGCGAGCGCGCGCTCGACGATCTCGATCGCGCGCTCGACGCCGGCGCA
>Ga0105107_10003095_pt1 | contig 11015 bp, 9 predicted proteins | sample PPLLaktember2015_6_FD_79335 | JGI IMG/M metagenome (GOLD analysis project Ga0105107, IMG submission 79335) | Freshwater sediment microbial communities from Prairie Pothole Lake near Jamestown, North Dakota, USA - PPLs Lake P8 Core (1) Depth... | ecosystem: Environmental > Aquatic > Freshwater >... | reverse complement strand
GCTGCAGGCCAGGCGCCGCTGACCGAATCAATCTCAGGACACGCGCGATCCAGCAGGACTTTGATCGCAATGGCGTGATTGAATTGAATCGACAGTACATCGTAAGACAGTTCAATTCGCGCCTGCTGCGGCCAGTCGATGGCGCTGATACAGCGCAGCAGATTAAAATTTAACTGCGGTTCATTTTTAATATAATTGCAGACGTCCAGTAATCGTTCAGATTTAATCCGGACATGCGGATGCAAGCCGTCGGCGACGGCAGCGATGACGTCGTCGGCGACCAGTTGTTGGATCAGTTTAATGATGTCTTGAGCAAGCATAGGCTACTTTTTGGCTATGGTATAGGTATCTATTTTGTCCTGCAGACGCATCAACCCTTCAATTAAAGCTTCGGGCCTGGGCGGGCAACCCGGCACATAGACATCCACCGGAACGATCTGATCCACGCCTTTGACAACATGATACCCGTATTTATGATAAGGGCCGCCGCTGATGGCGCAGGCGCCCATGGCCATCACGTAGCGCGGTTCCGCCATCTGTTGCCAGAGACGATTGAGTCGGTCGGCCATTTTAAAGGTAACCGTTCCGGCCACGATCATCAGGTCCGACTGGCGCGGCGTAGCGCGAAACGCCCCGGCGCCGAAACGGTCGAGGTCAAAGCGACTGGCGCCCACCGCCATCATTTCAATGGCACAGCAGGCAATTCCGAAAGTCATGGGAAAGATGGATCGTTTGCGGGCCCAGTTCAGAGCCCAGTCGATCGTGGTGGTTATAATGCCGGCGTCTAATTTTTCTTCGATAAACGTCATTTACACAGCCTTTGTGTCTGAGGATTCTGAGGACCGTGGTGTTGAAATGGTTCGCACCCAGTCAAGGTATCCGAATCGCCACAGGTAAACAAACCCTATCACCAGCAAGCCGAAAAAAAACAGCATTTCCCAGAAGGCAACCGCACCGAGGCCGTTTTTGATGAGCGTTCTGTAAACAACCGCCCATGGATAGAGCATGGCGATTTCAACATCAAAAACCACAAATAAAATGGCAACCACATAAAATCGCAAGTCGAACTGCACCCAGGCCGGACCGACGGTGGGCTCGCCGCATTCATAGATTTCGTCCTTCAGGCCGCCGGGGTTTTTGGGGCGTATTAATTTACCCACCAGCAGCGTTCCGAATCCGATGGACCATGACGCTACTGCAAAAAGCAATATTCCCAGGATAAAACGTTCGGCCGTCGTCATGAGGGACTCTCCTTTGATTCGAATGCTTTTGGGGTTAATTGGCTGCAATATTCCGGGTCGTCGGCGCGGGCCATCAGTTCGCGCTTGTCACTATCAAGATTTTGCCAGTATCTACGGACTCTTGACGCCCAGAGCGGCAAATTTTTTTTCAGGAGCCAGATCGGCTCAATGGTTCGCCTTCCGGCTTTTGCCAGCTTCACATAATCAGCGATCAGGTCGACTCGGCGGTAGCAGGAATTATCGTGTATCGAACTCATTTTCAAACATTGGGTCGGACAGACCTCAATGCACAGCCCGCAAAAAAGGCACGTGCCGTGGTTGATCCGGTATTCTGTAACGGCTCCGCCTACTGCAATATCGTGGGTCCGGTCCAGTTTGCGGGGCTTGGTTTTCCGGACGGTGATGCAATCCGCCGGGCAAATATTGGCGCAGGCCTCACAGGCAATGCAGCGCTCAATCTCATACTGATGAAAGCCGCGGTACCTGGGTTGTAAAACCGGTTCGACGTTCGGATACTGGACAACGACCGTGTGGGCAAAAAAATAAGGCAGCGTTACCCGCAAGCCTACCGCGATCGTACTGATGGCCCGATATATATTGTAAAAATATTCCATTTTATAACTTGCCGGTGTACTTACTGTTGACTTAAAGCAATTAAGATGTAAGCCGAAGTCCCATAATTCCCTTTATGATGATGTCACCTGCGATTTTATACATTCGGTTTCAGAATAGTCGACCTATCAACTGAATGACCATATGAAAAGTTAAAAACCGCCCCAAAATATATGAATGAGAATCATCCCAACCAGAACCGCCGCACAGGAAAAGGGAACGCTGATCTTCATATAGGCGCCCAGGTCGATTGTATAACCACGCTTTTCCAGCATGCCGCAGGCGAGCACATTGGCCGTAGCCCCCACCGGCGTAATATTGCCGCCGATGCCGGTGCCCACCAGCATCCCGAAGTAAAAATAAAAGGGGCTGACGCTCAGCGCCTGGGCCATATAACTGCATACCGGTATCATAAGCACCGTATAGGGCACATTATCAATGAAGGAGGACAGCGCCACCGACAACCAGGTGATGATGATAAATACCACCAGCGGATGGGTCAGGCCGAGGTTGATCATCAGGTTGCTGAAATCTTTCAGAAGGCCCACCCCGTTGACCGAACCGATTACGATAAATATACCGACCAGAAAGAAGATGGAAACCCAGTCAAACTCCTTGATCCCTTCAAGCCACTTGCGTCCGAGCATCAACAGGGACAGAAGGCCCAGGATCAGGCCGACCCAGCCCTGATATTTTAGAAAGCCGAGCGTTGCATTGGGCACCAGCGCCAGGGCAAAAACACTCAATAGAAAAATGGTGGTGGGCCCCAGGGTGAGCTGAATAGTCCCCGGTGGAACAATCATCTGCTCGAAACGCAGCGTGTCCAGCACGCTGATGATAATGGCCAGAACCAGGAGAGAGAGAATCGCGGCGGTATTGAGGCCCGCGGCATTCAGGATGATGGCAACGGCGCACCCAAGGCCGCCGATAACTATCACGCCAATGGATTTGGCAGCCACCTTCACCGGCTGCACAGTGATATCGACCGTCTTATTCAGGCGCCAGAACTGGAAAAGCAATGTCAGCATGGCGGCCAGTACGCCCACCACCGAGAGAGTCCCCAGGCCGGGCCGGCCCTTGAACCAGTAAAAATCCAGGAAGGTCATGTTTGTCTGCATGGCCAGAATCAATGAGGGCGGATCCGCCACCATGCTTACCGTCGTCACCACATTGGAGGAAATCGCCAGCCCCACCAGATAGAGGAAAAGGGATGACTTCAAGCGCTCCGCCATTTCGATGGCCAGCGGCGCCAACATGATGACCACCACCGGGTTGGCCATGAAGGAGGACAGAAATGCCGCCAAACAACACAGAAAGAGCAGCGCGTATTTTTCGTGACGCAACTTGGGTAAAATCCAGTTGGAGATGGCCGAAGGCAGTTTGCTTTCCATCAGGGGCAGCACCAGCATGCCGTAGCCGAAATAGATCGCCAGGACGTCCCAGTTGACCCCGTTGTCGGAGTCAAGAAATGCCGTCGCAGGACTGATGATGCCCAGCGCAATGAGCACGGCGGCCGCTGAGAGTGAGAGATGATGAATCGGAACTTTGCGGTGAAGAATCAGCGCAAAGACAATTACGACAACGGCCAGGGTGATCCATTTCTCAATCTCAGGTGAAAAAAAATTCAACATGTTGAATACTGCCTTTCTGGTGGAAGGTTATAAATTGTCTAAACATCCCCTTCGAAATTTTCAAACCGAGCGTATTGGTTGGTACTCCCATATGGTCCTCAATTGAAGGTTCACAAGGATGGCGCCGAACCCGATGGGGAGCAGGCGCATGGGTTCATACTTCTCTGCTTGATGGCGAGATAAATAAGGGCGCCCCCAGGGACATACACAATGAAAAAACCCAATTTTAAAGTAAGCATCTTTTGAAACAGAATCGACAAATGGTCCATTGTTTTTTACCCTTTAGTGAATTATTAAATCCCCTCCATTTAAACTACATGCCTTTTAGTTTCTTGACGATGATTCCCGGTTATTCATTTATTCCAAAAAGCCGAAAGCTTCTCATGAAATGTGCGCCTCAACGGTCGACGGCCTTGCATAAAAAGCAACATGTTGAATCCACCTCCGCTATATTGCGGCAGGATTAACAATACCTGATGGCGGTGATAATTTCAGGATGGGCTTTCTACGAGTTCGTCCAGATTAGTTGTAGGGGTTGATAGGAGGTGCTCTGACAGGAATTATATTGCAGTCTGTGTGGTAAACAATGCTTTCATTGTCTTCGAAAAAGGAGGGCAAAGACTCCTGGGCAAAAAGGATCAGCGTCCGCCCGGATATAAGCATGGCTTTGAGCAGATCATTAAAACAATCGGTAAGCAGGTTGCACTTCTGAATTGCGAGGTCTAAATCCTCGTCACCGGAGCAACCAGAGATGAATCGGACGGATTTTGAGTCAAACTTGGAGTTGTGCAATTCATTCAGCCAAGGTGTAGCCATGGCTGTCGGTGTCAGACAGATGACCAGAAGGCAAACCAGCGTGACCCGAAACCGTTCAGAGGTAGCTATTGACATAAGTTTAACCTTAAAATTGATGCTCGATCTATTACCTTCTAACAAAGAAGCGCCATCGATTTTCAAAAGCGTTGTAAATCAAAAAGGGGCACCCTTTTGTCTTTCCCGTCGAGGTAGAAAGAGTTTAATTGCGGCAACTATCGCATAAGTGAAAAGGTTTGTCAAGAGACTCGGTCGCAGAGACTCGGTCGCAGTGCAGCAGTTGAGCAGCACATCGAATCATATTTCACACATAGGAGATTCGTGTCACTATTCACTTCGTATCTGAAAGAAGCTGATCCAGCCGTTTGACGCCGGCGGCCACCGAAGCCAAGGGCAAAGAAGCCATTGGATGCCGGATGTCTTGTAACCGAAATATGATTTTAACGGATAATTCCAAATCGAGCGTTCATGTCACCCGTTCCTTACTTTAGAAGGATAGGAAAATGGGAGGGCGCCTTTCAGATATCAGGTGCCTATCAATCGTCCCATTGGTGAGCCTGAGTGAATGTATCGATACGGAATCTTGAAAAAATAAAGCTCAGGATTTTTCAACATTCCTTGCCTAAATCGGCAATGGAATGTCTCATACATCCGTCTGCGATTTGCCTTGCAAATGCTAAATTCAGTCCTTTTAATATGATAGGCAGAAATGTTTTAAAACTAAAATCAACCGGGGCAGGCTGTCTACATCCCTGACAATCCGGATGCTGCCATAAATTTAAACATTGTGATTTTTTATTGACCATTCAGGATTTTCCGGATAAAAAAATAATACGGTTATACCGAAGGCTCCTATCCTGACCCTTTATCTCTGGAATTGAAGGGGTAATGTCTATGACTGGAATTGCGCTGGCCCGCAGATTTGAACGGCTGCTGGCCCTGGCTGATGTTGAAATCGGCGGAACGCGCGGGTGGGATATCCAGGTCCATAATCAAGGGCTTTATACCCGTGTCTTGACTGGCGGTTCGCTGGCGTTGGGTGAATCTTACATGGACGGCTGGTGGGACTGCCCCAGGCTGGACGAATTCTTTTATCGAATCCTGCGGGCAGGGCTGGATCAGAAGGTAAAACCCCGGGCATGGCTGATCGATGCCCTGGAAGCCAGGCTGATCAACCGCCAGAAACCGTCGCGGGCCTACCATGTCGGGGAGTACCACTATGACAGGGACATCCATCTCTACCGGCATATGCTCGACGACCGGCTGATCTACAGTTGTGGTTTCTGGCAAACCGCAACCACTCTCGCAGAAGCGCAGGAAAACAAGCTGGAACTGGTCGGCCGCAAGCTGGATCTGCTGCCGGGCATGCGGGTACTGGACATCGGGTGCGGCTGGGGCGGAACCGCCAAATTCATCGCGGAACGGTTCGGCGTCGAAGTCGTCGGCGTCACCGTATCAAGCCGGCAGGCTGCCTATGCGAAAGAACTGTGCCGGGGGCTCCCCGTCGATATCCGCCTGCAGGACTATCGCAAGCTTGATGAAACTTTTGATCGCGTTTTATCCATCGGCATGTTTGAACATGTCGGTTACAAGAACTACGCCGATTTTATGCGCGTCGTCCGGAATTGTCTGAAAGATGATGAAAGCCTTTTTCTGCTGCATACCATCGGGTCAAACCGGTCGGTCACCGTCAACGATCCCTGGCTCGAACGCTACATCTTTCCGAATTCGATGCTGCCGTCGGCCAGGCAGATATGTGCCGCCAGCGAGAGGGTATTCGTCCTGGAAGACTGGCACAGTTTCGGCCCGGATTACGACCGCACCCTGATGCAGTGGTTCCGCAACTTTCATGAAAACTGGGGTATCCTCAGCGCCTCCTATGACAACCGCTTCTACCGCATGTGGACATATTATCTGTTGTCCTGTGCCGGGTCTTTCCGCGCGCGAAAAAATCAGCTGTGGCAATTGGTGCTTTCCCCCAAAGGAATGCTGCGCGGATACCGGACAGATCGCCATAACGTCTGAATAAGAAATGACCGAATAGTCCGCGCGGGAGAAGAACCCTGGAAAAACAGGGATTCATTTTTACCATACCCGGAATTCTTAATTACATGTTCAGTCGCAATCAAAAGAAATTTATTGGACCCAAGTCCAAATTTTGGGAAAAGCATCCTCTGTTGAAAGAATTATTAAGAGATCAGGTTCCCCTGGTGTTCGGAATTTTTTTATTTGCTGTAATGGCAGCATATTTACAGCATGGTTTCCTGCCTGGAACCGATCGGGCGTTCCCAATTGCAAACGTTCGCGTGCCTATATGGCATTTGCTCTGGTTGGGCCTTTGGACCGGATATGCCATGGGACTTGTGGGAGAGGCCAGCGGAATTTTTTCACTTCCCTACTCGATGTCCATATTGCAGTTTACAAGCGTTGCGGTAAGCCCCACATCCCTTGTAACCACATTTCTAAATCCATTTGGAGCATTGCTCGGCTTCTGGAGAAATAGGCAGTGGAATCTTGATTTGGCCCTATGGTTGTGTATCGGTGCGGTGATCGGCTCTCCCATAGGACCTTTCATCCGTGTATTTCTCTTAAATGATCCGGTGCCTTTTAAAGCAATTATCGGTATCGCTCTATTTCTGATGGCCATTCATCTCTGGATTCAGATTACTCCGTGGTATTTGAAAAGAACGGAACGACAGCGATCTTTCAAAGAAAAATTTGATGCAATGATGCAAAAAAACTTTGAATCAGGAAAGGCCCCGAGCGGCTTGCCTGCTGACTTTAGAATTAAGACCGTTGAAAGATCTTTTAAAAGGGTTCAAATTTGCTACTGGGGTGAAAAACAATCTTTCAGCACCCCCGTCATGTTGCTAATCGGTTTTATTGTGGGCGTTGTTGCCTCAACTTTAGGAGTCGGCGGTGGTTTTATGCTTGTTCCAATTCTGGTAACTTTTTTTGGCCTTCCCCTGTATGTACTGGTTGCAGCCACTATCCCTTTTGTTATTACTTTGTCGTTAACCGGTCTTATCTCTTATACTTTTACGCTGCCCTTGTTAACGGATGTAATGATGCCGCCGGATTTGAGTTTCGGTTTGTTTGTTGCCAGTGGTGCCATTTTAGGAGCATGGATAGCTTCAAAAACGCAAAAATTTATACCCGAAACTTATCTAAAACCGATACTTGGCACTGTTACAGGACTGGTGGGTGTGTTATATATCCTGAATTATTTCTGGAGGCTTCCTTTCCATATTTAAAAGGCAGGTGGAGCGTTGCAAAACCTCAAAAAGACAGGATTGCGGTTCATACCCTTTCTTCCCTTTATCGTTTTAATTGCCGCCGTTATTGTGGCTTTCTACCATATCATGGTCTATTGGTAAGACCCCTCGGGTTAAGGAAAGGTGCGCCCGGAGATTGGAATTCTATCTTTTGGAAAAGACAAAAAAGTCGAGATCTTCGAAAACGGGTCCTGCTTCCATCCGGGGGTAGAAGTGCGCCTTCATGTTTTTCATCCCCGACTCAAACTCGGCATCGGGAATAGCCTGCAGGCTTGAATAACCGCGCTTGCCCAATTTATCGCAGTATTCTCCATAGGTGCCGGCAACTTCTTGAGAAACAACTGAATGCGTCAGCAGGGCGAATCCTTTCTTTTGCAGAAATGCGGATATGCCGGCTCTGGTTTCTGCTCGTTCTCTACCGATCCGGGAGGCGCCCGGAAAGAACTGAGCCCATTCATAGGAGTCGACTGATTCCCGGGTAGAATTGCGAATGCACAAATAGCCGGGGGGATCATACCTGAGGGCCTTATTAATCTTGCAAAACGCCATTTCCTTGTTGTTAAAATGCTGATAGACCATGGAAAGAAAGACCAGGTCCACGCAACCGTCCCTGACCGGAAGCTCCTCTGCTGAACCGCAGCAGAAAGCCACATCCCTGTTGGAAGTATTCGCAAGCGCCGTACTCAGCATTTTGGAGGAAGGATCGACGCCGATAACCTTTGCCGAAAACCGCTCTGCGAGGGGGGTACAGAAGTGACCGGTTCCGCAACCAATATCAAGAATTGTTCGAATGGTCTCTTTTACAACATTGGAACAAATCGCTTCCATCCATATTTCGACAGTGTGTTCAGGGAGAGCTCGCGATTTATCGTAGGCTTTATGCAAGTTCCGTTTATCGAATAAAGATTTTTCCATCTAATACCGAAAGTCTGAAAATTGGCGATGTTTCCGTCGATTTTTCACATCATCTGGGCCGCTATTTTCCGGTGAGGTGACTCGGAAAAAGAGTGTGCTTGCCTATTTCCTGTTACGACCTCGGCCTGATGTGTTGCCTGAATATGCCCTGTAGTTGCATAAAAAAGCAAGAAAAAAGAATTAAAAGCTAAAGTACTGTCAAGTTGTCGGGTAAATCGCAAATCTCGTCTTTCAAGTTTGGATGACATGGTGTAACATCATGGAAGGCATTCTTCACGTAATGCCGCCCACTGAACTTAAGCACCCAGTCGAAAGGAGAAGCATAATGGCAGAAAAAGAAATATACCCGACGTTGAAGGAGGATTCCTGTGTCAGCCACTACAACATCCTTCCGGAGATTTACCAGGGTCACCGTTTCCCGGAGAAAATTTTCCTCAAGGACCAGACGCTGCGTGAAGGCGAGCAAGCCGCCATGAGCGGCTTTTCGCTTGAAGACAAAATCGAAATCGCCAAAATGCTGGATGAGGTCGGAGTCCACTACCTTCAGGTGGGTTACCCGGGACTCTCAGAATCGGAAAACCGCATGATTCGTAGCCTTGTCGATCTTAACTTGAAAGCCAAGGTTGGCGGGATCGCCCTTGTGTATCTGCCGGAGTGGAAGGAACAGATCGATCGCTCTTTGGATACCGGCGTCCAATGGGTGTCGGTCGCTTACGGACTCTCGCCGATTCGCCTGAGCCGCATGATGAAAGTTTCCCTGGAGGAGGCGATCGCCCGGAGTCTGAAAGCAACAGAATATGCAGCCAAAAAGGGACTCTATATTCAATTTAACGCAACGGACACTACCCGAACGCCATTGGAAACGCTTTTGGACCTTTATAAGAAAGCCGAATCCGCAGGGGCGGCCGTGGTCAGTGTTTCAGACACGGCCGGTTCCATCGGACCGACCGGAATGCGCTATCTGGTCGGGAAATTGGTTGATGCTCTAAATATCCCGGTAGGCGTCCACACCCATAACGATCTCGGGTTGGCGATGGCCAATGCCATTGCCGGCATTGAAGCCGGGGCGTCGTTAGTCGATGCAACGGTCAATGGTTTGGGTGAGCGGGCCGGCAATGCATCGCTGGACGAAGTGGCCACGGTGCTCACCTATGTTTATGGATATGACCTTGGATTAAATATCAAAAAACTAATGCCGCTCTCCAAAAAGGTGGCCGACCTGAGCGGCATACCTATTGCGCTCAACAAGCCGCTGGTTGGGAGTTCGGCTTACACGCACACCCTGGGAGCTCATCAGTGGGGCGTACGCCAGTCATGGTGCAACTATGAACCCGTACGGGCCGAAGCAGTCGGAAATCAGCGGCACTTGCCCCTCACGCGTCTGACCCACCATTTGCTTGTCCGGGACAAACTAAAAGAAAAAGGAATCGAAAACCTGGAGGAGGCGACAGTTAAAAAAATAACCGAACAAGTGAGAGCGTTGGCTGAAAAAGAAGCCAGATTTATCACGGACGATGAGCTGGTCGCCATTGCAAGGCGAGTAATCAAATAGATGATACCCCCCGGGCTTGCCGGGGGGTTATCTTTGAGATCGGGTGAAAAGATTTAATCCTAACCCCGATAAACGGGATAAGTACCTTCACGAAATAATTTTCTGCCAAAAACGCGCAGAAAATTATTTCTAAGGTACTAAAATATCCCCTGATCATCCCGAAGAGCGCCTTTCAGCTTTGCCTGACCGATCTGAACATTGAGGTTTCCCACATCTTCCGGACCGAGTTCCGGCAAACGTTGGACAAGATCAAGGAAACGATTCCTTTCGGCCGGCACGACCAACCCTTCGGTTAACGTATCAAACTTTTGGATGTACCGTGGGCGATCAAAAGGCCTGGAACCAAGCGGGTGGGCATCGGGAAAGGCAAGTTCATCGACCAATCGTTCCCCGTTCTTGAATGTGATTACCACGCCGGCGCCGACGTGCTTATTTAAGGAATCCGGCGCATCGAATCGGCGATTCCATTCCTCATCCTCGACCGTCGAAATCTTTTGCCACAGCCGGACCGTATCCGGCCGTTGCGCCCGTTCCGGAAGATAGCTGCGGATAGGGTGCCACCCGCCATCCTGAAGCGCAACGGCAAAACAATACATGGAACTGTGATCAAGGAACCGGCGGTTGGCCTTTGGGTCATACATGAGCTGATAATCTTTGGCGCCGCAACCTGCTATCACATGGGCCTCCCGGCGACAGTGAATGACGACGCTCTCGATCTCTTCAAAATTATGGATCCTGTCTCGCATTTTGCAGGCAAGATCTATTAGCGCCTGGCCGTAAGAACTAACCGAGTATTCTTTGGTGTAGGATTCCAGAATGGACCGTTTCGGCTCCCCTTTCTCCGGCAGTGGAACCTCAAAAATCTGATCCGGACCGCCCAAAACGGTAGCGATGAGGCTGAAGTCGCCTTCGTAGATGGGTGCCGGGCTGGTCTCTCCGCGCATGGCCCGGTCAACGGCTTCAACGGCCAGTTTGG
>Ga0105107_10003094_pt1 | contig 11017 bp, 10 predicted proteins | sample PPLLaktember2015_6_FD_79335 | JGI IMG/M metagenome (GOLD analysis project Ga0105107, IMG submission 79335) | Freshwater sediment microbial communities from Prairie Pothole Lake near Jamestown, North Dakota, USA - PPLs Lake P8 Core (1) Depth... | ecosystem: Environmental > Aquatic > Freshwater >... | reverse complement strand
GGTCGTCATGATCAATTTCTGGGCGAGCTGGTGCGGGCCCTGCCGCAAGGAATTCCCGGCGCTCGACCAGATCTACGCGAAGTACAAGCCGATGGGCTTCACCCTGGTCGCGATCAACGTCGAGAGCGAGAAGGCGGACGCGGAGAAGTTCCTCGCCTCCACGCCCGCGAGCTTCCCGATCCTGTTCGACCCCGACAACAAGGTGAGCGGCAGCTACGGCGTGAGCGCGATGCCGACCACCGTGCTGGTCGACCGCCAGGGCCGGGTGCGCTGGCTGCATCGCGCCTACAAGCCGGGCGACGAGGCCAAGTACATCGAGCAGATCCGCGCCGTGCTCAGGGAGAAGGCATGATTGCGGCCCGCACCGCCGCCCTGCTGCTGCTCGCGGCGGCGGCCTGCGGCTGCTCGCGAGTCGAGCCCTGGGTGAAGCCCTACGAGCGCGAGAACATCGCCGACCCGATCATGGCCTGGGACCGCGACCCGGTTTCCTCGTCCTACATGCGCCACGTGTTCGAGGCGCGCGAGGGCGCGCGCGGGGCCCTCGGCGCGAGCGGCGGGGGCTGCGGGTGCAACTGATCCGCGCCGCCGTCATCGCGCTCTCGCTGCTGCCGCTGCAAGCGGCGGCCGCGGTGCTGCCGGACGACCGTGCCGACCTGATGTACCACTACTATGACGGAGGCGGCGTCACGATCGACGGCCCGTCGCTCCTGGTGCGCAAGAAGTTCGCGGAGAAGTACGCGGCCAGCGCCAATTACTACGTGGACATGGTCTCGTCGGCCTCGATCGACGTCATCACGACCGCGAGCCCGTACACGGAGACGCGCACGCAGTACGGCGTCGGCTTCGAGTACCTGCGCAACAAGGTGACCTACTCGGCGGCGTTCAGCAATTCGAGCGAGAACGACTACGAGGCGGACACGGCGACCCTCGCGATCAGCCAGGACATGTTCGGCGACCTCACGACCGTGTCGCTGTTCTTCACGCGCGGCTGGGACGACGTCACCCGGCGCGGCGATGCGACCTTCGCCGACGAGATCGACCGGCGGATCTACGGCGTGGACATCTCGCAGGTCGCGACCAAGAGCATGGTCCTCGGCCTGTCCTACGAGACGATCACCGAGGAGGGATTCCTCAACAATCCCTACCGCCAGGTTCGCTACCTCGACCCGGACGCGGCGGTCGGGTTCTCCTTCGAGCCGGAGCGCTACCCGCGCACGCGTACGGGCAATGCCCTGTCGCTGCGGGCACGCTACTTCCTCCCCTATCGTGCGGCGATCCAGGGTGACTATCGCTTCTACACCGACACCTGGGACATCCTCGCGCACACCGCGGAGATCTCCTACACGCACCCGCTCGACGACGAATGGACCTTCGACGTCCGCTACCGTTTCTACACGCAGGACGCCGCCGAGTTCTACTCGGACCTGTTCCCGCGATCGGACTTCCAGAACTTCCTCGCCCGCGACAAGGAACTCTCGACGATGACGAGCCACACGCTCGGCTTCGGGGTCGCCTACGAGTTCAAGTCGCCCAGGATGTCGTTCCTCAGCCGGTCGTCGCTGAGCCTGCGCTACGACCGCATGCGCTTCGAGTACGACGACTTCCGCGACATCAGCACGACCGGCTTCGCCCCGGGCACCGAGCCCTTCTACTCCTTCGACGCGGACGTCATCCGCTTCTTCTTCTCGGGCTGGTTCTGAATTGAAGGGGACGCGCACCTTCATATTTCGGTTCCGTATCCGCCCCTTGAAATATGAAGGTGCGCGTCCCCTTCAATTCGGCGGCGCCAGCCCCTTCGAATAGAGCACCTTCCCCTCCGCGGTCACAACGACGGCATCCACGTCGGGCTGTGACTCAACCAGTGCGAGGCCGCGCGCCGGACCCATGATGAACACGCTCTTCGTGAGACCCTCCGCGAGGATCGAGGTCGGCGCTATCACCGTCACGCTGCGTACCCCGTGCGGGCTCTTCCCGGTCTTCGGGTCGATGATGTGGTGGAAGCGCACGCCGTCCTCGTCGAAGAAGCGTTCGTAGTCGCCGGAGGTCGAGATCGCGGCGTCTTCGATCGGAATGCGGGCGATGAGGCGCGCACGGTCGTCCGGGTGCCGGATGCCGACGATCCAAGGCCGCCCGCGCCGGTCGCCGAGCATGCGGCTGTCCCCACCGGCGGTGACCGTGGCATGGGTGATCCCGCGCGCCGCGAGGATCGCGATCGCGGAATCCACGGCGTGTCCCTTGGCGATGCCGCCGAGGTCGATGCGCACGCCCGGCCTCAGGAATCGGACCGTCGAGGCATCGAGGTCCACGACCACGTGACGCCAGTTGATCGCCGGCAGCGCGGCCTGGATCTCCGCCTCCGTCGGGTGCTTGCGGCCGCGATAGTCGTAGAGATAGCCGACACTCGCATAGGTGATGTCGAAGGCGCCGCCCGACAGCTCCGAGAACTCGAGCGCCCGGGCGATCAGGCGGGCGAGTTCCGGCTCCACCTGCACGGGCCCCATCGCGGCATCGCGATTGACCTCCGAGAGTCGGCTCTCGGGCTTGTACACCGACATCAGCGCGTCGATGCGGTGCATCTCCGCGATCACCGCGTCGATCGCGCCCGTCGCCGCTGCCGGATCCTCGTGCCAGACCTCGACGGCGATGCGCGTGCCCATGATGGCCTCTTCCCGCGCATGCCATTCGGCGTGCGCGACGGCGTTTCCCGCGACGAGCAGCGTGACCGCAAGCAGGATTCGGCGCATCATGGCGACCCAGTGTGGACGATGAATCGACCGTCGCACAACGGCTACACTTGGCCCACGCCCGCCGTCTGCGGAACCTGTCACCCTGCGTGCGGTCTCTGCGGATGGGCACTGAACAGGAATGACCTCATGAAGCTGCTTTCGAAGACCCTCGGCGCACTTGCTGCGGCGAGCCTCCTTTCCCTGCCGGCCCAGGCCGAGACGCGCGAAGAGGCGACGATCAGCCAGGCGATGACAGTGCTGAGCGACCTGCAGGCCATCCCGGACACGAAGATCCCGGACCTGCTGATGTCCAAGGCCGAGGGGCTCATCATCCTGCCTGCCAACGTGAAGGTCGGGCTCATTTTCGGCGCGCGCTTCGGCAACGGCGTCATGCTGGTGCGGAACGAAGACCGCAGCTGGAGCAATCCCGTCTTCGTGTCGACCGGCGGCGGCAGCTGGGGATTCCAGGCCGGCGGCCAGGTCTCCGACATCGTGCTCGTCTTCACGACCCGCGAAAGCGTCGAAGGCATCACCGACGGAAAGCTGACACTCGGCGCCGACGCATCCGTTGCCGCCGGCCCGGTCGGCCGCACGGCAATGGCCGGGACCAGCGTCACCTTCGACGCCGAGGTCTACGCCTACGCCAAGTCGCAGGGGTTGTTCGCCGGCGTGTCGCTCGAGGGCAACGGCATCTTCATCGCCAAGAAGGCCAACCAGCGCTTCCACGGAACGGAAAGCGCGGCGGATATCCTCGCCAGTACGACGCCCGCGCCCGCGCCGGCACCGGACCTCGTCGCCGCAGTGACGAAACTGACCTCGGGCGCCACCCCGGCAGTCGCGAGTGGGGGGGCGGCGCAACCTGCCGAGCCTGCGGCCGCGCCGAGCGAGGCCAAGACCTATCCGATGCCGGATCCCGAGCCGGGCGTGGAACCGCCCGGCAACTGATCAGATCGCGGCGCTGAGGCCGGCGGGGCAGGCGACGCCCGTGCCGCCTAGACCGCAATAACCGTCGGGATTCTTCGCCAGGTACTGCTGGTGATAGTCCTCGGCGTGGAAAAACTGCGGCGCTGGAGCGATCTCCGTCGTGATGGCCGCGCGGTGTCCCGCCGCCGAGAGGGCGCGCTGGTATTCCGCTGCTGACGCGCGTGCGGCCGCCAGCTGCACGTCATCCGATGCGTAAATGGCCGAGCGGTATTGCGTGCCGACGTCGTTGCCCTGGCGCATGCCCAGCGTCGGGTCGTGGTTTTCCCAGAAGGCCTTCAGCAGTTCCGCATAGGAAATCCGCTGCGGATCGAAGACCACCCGGACTACCTCGGTGTGTCCCGTGTCGCCGCTGCAGACCTCCTGGTAGGTCGGGTTCAAGGTAACTCCGCCCGCATAGCCGGCGGATGTGGACCACACGCCCGGCAACTCCCAGAAGAGTCGCTCGGCGCCCCAGAAACAGCCCATGCCGAAGAGTGCGACTTCATGCCCCGCGGGCAACGGCCCGATCCGGTTGCCGTTCACGAAGTGCTTCCCGGCGATGGCCAGAGCCTGGGGCCGCCCGGGCAAGGCTTCGGAGGCTGTCGGCATCGTCGTCTTGCGCAGCAGGCTTCCCATGACCGTATCTTACAATGTGGCTGCCATGCGCAAGCTCAAGTCCGACCTCTTCGGCACCGTGTGGCGCGGGGAGACCGGGGACCGGGAGTTCGTCCTGCGCGACACGAGCGGCGCACGCTGGTGGTCGGCCTGGCTTGCACGCGGCCTGTGCCGCCGGGAAGCCCGCGCCCTCGCCCGCCTCGACGGCCTGCCGGGCACGCCGCGCCTGCTCGCAGCCGACCGGCGGACGCTGCGCCGTGAATGGATCGAGGGCAGACCCATGCAGCTCGCGCGGCCGCAGGACCCCGCGTACTTTCGCGCGGCCCGCGCCCTGCTCGCCCGCCTGCACAGGCGCGGCATCGCGCACAACGACCTGGCCAAGGAACCGAACTGGCTCGTGACTGCGGATGGGCGGCCGGCGCTCGTCGATTTCCAGCTCGCGCTCGTCGCGCCGCGCCGCGGCCCCTTGTTCCGGATCCTCGGCCGCGAGGATATCCGCCACCTGCTCAAGCACAAGCGCAGCTACTGTCCCGAACGCCTCACAGCGCGCGAGCGCCGCATTCTCGCGACACCTTCCGCCCTGTCGCGCGCCTGGATGGCAACCGGGAAACCCGCCTACGTTTTCGTCACCCGCCGGGTCTTCGGCTGGTCCGACCGCGAGGGCGCGGGTGACCGGCGATTCTAGTATCGTGTGCCGATGGCGATCTCGAACGAACACAACCTGAACGCGCCGCTCCCCGCCGCAAAGCCCTGGGGCATCCGGGTGCGGCTGCGCGCACGCGACCCCTTCACGCGCCTGGTCGGCGCCGACTGGCAGAAGCTGCACTGGTTTGCCAGCGAGCGCGAACGCGACGCGGCGCTCGCCGACATGGCCGCTCGCCATCCCTATTCGCGGCAGGGTGACGAGCCTTCGGTCATCTACGAGCGCGTGTCCGACGACACCCGACGCTGAGGATCCTCAGCGGACCCGGCCGAGCAACAGGTAGAAAGACCGGTCACCGCCCTCGCCGAAGCCCGCGGCGAGGTAGATCGGCCCCAGGAACGTGTCGAAACCCAGGAAGGCAGAACCGTTCAGGAGCGCCGAATCGACGCTCACGTCGCCGCGCCGCTGCCAGACGTTGCCGAGCTCGAGGGAAAAGCCGAGGTAGGTCGGCACGTCGAACAGGCCTTCCTGCCCGCTGCCGATGCGCCGGTAGTACAGCCCGCGCATGATGCCGAACTGGGGCCCGCTGATCTCGTCCGGCGACAGTCCCGAGAGATCGAAGAGTCCGCCCAGCGTATAGAAATCCTGGACCTGGTCGGTGGGTCCGGACACGTGCGCGCCGCCAGCCGCCGAGAGGATCACCGTGTTGCGCCCGTAGGAACGCGCGTGCGTCCAGTCCAGCGACACGCGCTGGGCATTCGCCTCGGCGCCGAGGCTTTCGCGCGGCGCATTCCATTGCAGCGTGAACAGCTCGCCATCGCGCGGGAAGAAAACGTTGTCGAGCAGGTCCACCGAGAAACGTGCCATCAGCTCGCCGCGGTCGAAGCGCGTACGGGGCGGCAGGCTCGGGTCGTCCGGGTCGCCCACCAGCAGGTGACGGTTGCCCTCGCCCATGACCACGCCCGCGCGGGCCTCGCCCCAGCTGCCGAACTCGCGCCCGAAGTCGAAAGCGGCCTCGCGGTTCTGCACGCGGTAGGACGCCAGCCTGCGATCGCCCTCGAAAATGTCGAAGTTCTGCCGCTCGACCAGCAGACGCGGCACCACGAACCAGTCCGAACCGTATCCGATCGGCTGGTAGAACTCGGTCCGGAACAGCGGATTGGCGCCGACCTGCAGGTCGGTCTGCCACTCGGCGCCGTAACGGTTGACCTCGGTGACCTGCGCGCGCACGCCGGCGCTGAAGCTGTTGCCACCCTCGAAGTCGTCCTGCAGCTCGAGGCCGAAGCGCAGGAAGTTCGGGCCCCAGCTCTTGCGGCGCGCGCTGACCTCGAGGCCGGTCAGCACGCCCTCGTGCACCAGCCGGTAGTCCAGCGCCTCGAAGTTGTCGCTGCCGTAGAAATGCGATAGCCGCTCATCGAGCGCCACGGGATCGAGCGGCTGGCCGATCACCGGCCCGAGCTCGGCCTGGATCCGCTCGCTGTAGCGCTCGGACCGGTCGTTGGTGCGCACGAAATGCAGGATGGGCCGCTGCGGCTCGATTCCGCGGGCCGCCAGGTATTCGCGCCAGGGCTCCTCGGCAAGCGCGAGGCGCGCGAGCTGCCCGGCGCTCGCGCGCGTGGCGTCGAGCCCGAGGCCGATCGTGCGCACGACGGCCCCGAAGTCGGTCGACTGCAGGGTCCCTAGGTCGGGCAGGATCAGGACGTCGTCCGCGGACAGGAGCGCGCGCTGCCGGCCGGTCTCGCGCCGCATCATGATCGTGATCGCCTGGTTCGAGACTGCGAGCGCGGAAGTCAGCTCCCGGCGCGGGACCGGCTGGAAGCCCACGTCCACCGCTATCACGATGTCGACACCCATGGCCTTGGCGACGTCGACCGGCAGGTTCTCCACGAGGCCGCCGTCCACCAGCAGCCGGCCGTCGATCTCGACCGGCGCGAACACGCCCGGCGCCGACATGCTGGCACGCATCGTGGAGGTGAGGTCGCCGCGCTCGAGCACGACGCGCGCGCCGGTCTCGAGGTCGGCCGCGACCGCGCGGAACGGCGTGGGCAAGTCGTCGAAGTCCTCGACCGCGGCGACCGGCATCGTCTCGATGCGCAGCGCCTGGGTCAGTCGCTGGCCCTGGATCAGGCCGCGCGGCACGCGGAAACTCCCGCCCTGGATGCCGAGCGGGAAGCGCACGAGGAACTCACGGTCGTCCTGCTTGCGGCGATAGTTGAGCGTGTTGCGCGCCGGGCGGTCGCGGAATACCGCGCTCCAGTCCAGGCCGCGCATCAGCGCGTCGATCTCCGCGGCGGTCATGCCCGAGGCGTACAGCCCGCCGACCACCGCACCCATGCTGGTACCCGCGATGGCGTCCACCGGGACGCGGAGCTCCTCGAGCGCCTGCAGCACGCCGACGTGGGCAAGGCCGCGCGCGCCGCCGCCGGACAGCACGAGCCCGACGCGCGGCCGGGGAGCTTCCGCCGCCGATTCCTGTGCCGCCACCGGGCCCACCGGCAAAGTCGCCAGCAGCCAGAGGAGCGGCGTCGCAAGTCGGAACGTCGGGAGGCTCATCGGGTCGGCGGGATGGTAGCACGGTGCCGCCAGCCGGCCGTTTGCGGGAATCTATAATGATCTGCATGGCCACGAACCGTTTTGCGTGCCGGGAGTTCGCCCTGGCGGGATTCCTGTTCGCCGCGGCGGCGCCGGCTGCGACGCTCGAGGAAGTGGTCGTGACGGCGACGCGCAGCGCCGTGGCGCTCGAGCGATATGCCGGCAGCGCGACGCGCATCACGGCGGATGCCGTCGGGCTCGCGGGCGCGACCCACGCCTCGGAGCTCGTCAACCGCGCGGCCGGGGCGATCATCCAGCGCGGCAGCGGCGAGGAGTCGCTGACCGCGCTGCGCTCGCCGGTCCTGACGGGCGCCGGCGCTTGCGGCGCGGTGCTCGTGCTCGAGGATTCGATCCCGATCCGGCCCGTCGGGACCTGCAACGTCAACGAACTCTTCGAGGTGAACTTCGAGCAGGCGGCGGCCATCGAGGTGCTGCGCGGCCCGGCCAGCGTGCTGTACGGCTCGAGCGCGGTGCACGGCATCATCAACGTCATCCCGCCCCGTCCGGATGAAATTCCGGCCTTCGGCGCCGCGGCCGAGTACGGCAGCGACGCATGGCGCCGGCTGCGGCTCGCGGCGTCGCACGAGGAGGACCGCCACGGGATCGGCATCGTGATGATCGGCACCGACGACGGCGGCTGGCGCGACGCCTCGGGATTCGAGGAGCAGAAGCTGAACGCGGTGTCGACGCGGGAGCTGGCGTCCGGATCGCTCAGGCTCTCGCTCTCCGGTTCGAATCTCGACCAGGAAACGGCGGGCTTCATCCAGGGCGAGGACGCGTATCGCGACCGCGCGCTCGCCCGCTCGAATCCCGACCCGGAAGCCTACCGCGACGCAACTTCCCTGCGCTTCGCCACGCAGTACCACGGCGCGACGGGGAACGAGCTGCGTTTCGTCCTGCGCAGCTCGCGCATGGATTTCCTCCAGCACTTCCTGCTCGGCCAGCCGGTCGAGGACAACGGCCAGGACAGCGGCGGCCTCATGTTCATGGCGGCCGGGCGCGCGCTCGCGGGCGGCGAGCTGGTCGCCGGCGTCGACGCGGAGTTTGCGACCAGCACCCTGCTCCAGTACCAGTCCGGGCCGACGACCGACGGGCCGCCGCCGGCCAACGCGATCCGGCCGGCCGGACGGCACTACGACTACGCCGTCGATTCGCAGGTGCTCGCGGGCTACGCGAACTGGCGACGCGCCCTCGGCGAGCGCGGCACGCTGGAGGCCGGGCTGCGTCTCGAGCATGCGCGCTACGACTACGACAACCGCATGATCGACGGAAACACGGACGAGAACGGCATTCCCTGCCCCGGCGGGTGCCTGTATTCGCGGCCGGCTGACCGGTCCGACGATTTCACGAACCTGGCGCCGCGGCTCGCGTTCCTGTGGAGCGCGAGCGACAGGACGACGGCGTACCTGACGTTCGCGCGCGGGTTTCGCGCGCCGGAAGCCACGGAACTGTACCGTTTGCAGCGCCAGCAGTCGGTGACGGATCTCGATTCCGAGACGATCGACGCGGCGGAAGTCGGCCTCCGCTGGCGGGCACAGACAGCCTCACTCGACCTCGCGCTCTTTCACATGGACAAGGACGACGTGATCCTGCGCGACTCGGCGGGCTTCAACATCGGCGGCGGGCGGACACGGCACCAGGGGCTCGAGTACGAGGGAGACTGGGCATTCTCGGAGGACTGGTCGCTGTCGGCGGCGGGCACGCTTGCGCGTCACGAGTACCGCTTCACGGCCCTGGTCGAACAGGGCGAACAGATCACGGCGGGCAACGACATGGACACGGCGCCCCGCGATATCCACGCGCTGCGGCTGCGGTACGGAAAGCCGCGGCTGGAGGCGGAACTGGAGTGGCTGTGGGTCGGCGCCTACTGGGCGAACGCCGCCAACACGGCGCGCTATGGCGGGCACGACGTCGGCAATCTCAGGATCGCGTTCGAGCCGGTCCGGAACTGGACGGCGACGCTGCGCGTCACCAACCTGCTCGACACGGCTTACGCAGACCGCGCGGACTTCGCCTTCGGCCAATTCCGCTATTTCCCGGGCCGCGGTCGCGCATACTTCCTCGAACTCGGGTGGCGAAAGGACTGATCCATGCAACTCGGTGCCATGGCTGCGACGGCGCTCGTGGGCGCGTCTCTCGCTTTGCAGGTCGGTATGGCGGCGACGATGCGGGGTCACGTGGGCTCGCCGATGGGGGCAGCGCTCGTCAACTTCGCGGTCGGAACGATCTTCCTGTTCATCGCCGTCGCGTTTGGGCGCGGCTCGCTCGCAGTGCTCGCGCAGGCCGGGACGGCGCCCTGGTGGGCGTGGGGCGCGGGCATCCTGGGCGGCTTCTACATCACGGCCTCGGCGGCCTTCGGGTCTTCGCTCGGCGGTGCGACGTTTCTCGCCCTAGTGGTCGCCGGCCAGATGATTGCGGCGCTCGCGCTCGATCACTACGGATGGCTCGGCTTCCCGGTGCGCCCGCTCGACGCCTGGCGCGTGGCCGGCGCCCTCCTGATCGTCGCCGGCATGCTCCTGCTCGCGCGGAGCTGAAGGGGACGCGCACCTTCATATTCGCGAAGGAGTCAACCAGCCGCATTGCTTCGCCAGGCGAATATGAAGGTGCGCGTCCCCTTCAGCTCCCCTTCGGCTGCTGCTGCGTGATGCAGTGGATGTTGCCGCCGCCGAGCAGGATCTCCCGCGAAGGCACGCCGATGAGCTTGCGGTGCGGGAACAGCTTCGCAAGCGTCGCCTTCGCCGCGCGATCGGTGCGCGGATCGAGAAGCGGCATCACGATGTGCCGGTTCGCGATGTAGAAGTTCACGTACGACCCGGCCAGCCGTTCACCCGCCCTGCGCTGCCTGCAGTCCGGCGAGCGCTCGATGCCCGCCGCCTCGGTATCGCTCATGTAGAGCGGGCCGGGCTGCTGAAGCTTGTGGACCTTGAGCCCGCGGCCGCGCGCGTCCTTCGCCTTCACCAGGACCTCGAACGCCGCCCGCGAGATGTCGTACTGCGGGTCGTCCGGGTCGTCGCACCAGGTGAGCACGACCTCGCCCGGGCGCACGAAGCAGCAGAGGTTGTCCACGTGCCCGTCGGTCTCGTCGTTGAAGACGCCTCGGCCGAGCCAGATGATCTCGCGCACGCCGAGGTAGCGCTCGAGCAGGCCCTCGATCTGCGCGCGGCGCAGCGTCGGGTTGCGGTTCGGATTGAGCAGGCACTCCTCGGTCGTCAGCAGCGTGCCCTGCCCGTCCACGTGGATCGCGCCGCCCTCGAGAATGAACGGCGCCCGGTAGCGTGGCGTCGACTCGATCTCGAGTACCTTGGCCGCAACCTGGTCGTCGAGTTTCCAGTCCTGGTAGGCGCCGCCCGCCTTCCCGCCCCAGGCGTTGAACATCCAGTCGACGCCGCGAATCCGGCCGCGCCGGTCGGTGAGGAAGGTCGGGCCGACGTCGCGCATCCAGGCGTCGTTGGAGGAAATTTCGACGACCCGCACGCCT